>Ga0209693_10000389_pt1 | contig 17601 bp, 17 predicted proteins | sample HubBroMetageWRM3_FD_188345 | JGI IMG/M metagenome (GOLD analysis project Ga0209693, IMG submission 188345) | Warmed soil microbial communities from the Hubbard Brook experimental Forest, New Hampshire - Hubbard Brook CCASE Soil Metagenome WRM 3... | ecosystem: Environmental > Terrestrial > Soil... | reverse complement strand
GACGGGTATCTCGGGGAGGTGGCCCGGACCTGGCCGGCCGGCGACGCCGACAACGGGTCGAATCACAAGCTTTACCAACGCTCGAACGAGCTGTGGGACAGGCTGATTGCCGCCTGCCGTCCCGCCGCGCACGCCAGTGATCTGCTCGCGGCGTATGAGCTGGCCGGCGAGGCGCTACCGCCGATGGCCGTCGCGCACGGGCTGGGTCTGGGCTTCGATCCGCCGGTGATTTCCCGGCAGCTTCCCGCCACCGCCGAACGGGAACGTCTGGACCCGGGGATGGTGTTGGCGCTCACCGGCTACGTGTGGCAAGAAGGCGTCGGCGCGGTGCTTCACCGCGACACGGTCGTCATCACCGACAGCGGGTCCGAGTTACTGACCACCAGCCCGTCGTGGCAGTAGGCAGCAGTTTCACGCGAGCATCGCATCAAGAAGATCGCCGAAGTGTCTTGTTTCCCAAAGGCTCAACGCGTTCGTGAGCATCTGCAACGGCGCGCGGACACTCTTGTCTTCTTTGATGGGGGGATCCGTGCGGCGTAACGAGCGAGCCGAGTCGCCGAAACGCGTACGGATCAAGGCGGGTACGTCGAGCAGCCATGCGACCGCCATGATCCCGACATAGAGCATGAGCTGGTCGTGTAATTCGTCAGCCTTGAGATCCGGCCCGCCGCATCTGGCCGACGCATCCCCAGTCCAGCAGACCACAGTGCAAGGCGTTGTCGGCGTCTTGCCAGAACCACGCGTTGTCGGCGTTGGCATTCCAATGGCACAGCGCGAGGTAGTCGGTCTGACCGGCCAGATAGCTCCACACCGCGGGCTCCTGCCGCAGGAATCGGGGCGCATCGTTGCGCAGGTGCGCGATGAATTGCGGTGAGCGAACGTTGGCGGGCAGCAGCCCCGGGCTGGTCTCTGCGAACGCAGCGAGTCTGCTCAGTCGCCGCTCCAGCTTGTCGGCGCTGAGCGGTACTCGTTCACCGACCTGTGCCGCCTGGAGGTCGACCGGGAACTGACCGGCCTGCTCGGGACGCAGGCGTCCCGATCGGTGGTACCCGATAAGCCGAGCCAGCGCGGTCAGCGACGCGCGGTAGTGGTCCAGCGCTTCGGGCATCTCATTGTCGAGGCACTTGTGGTATTGGCGCTCGACGCCGTTGGCTCCGAAGTGGATTCGTTCGGTGATCAGGATTCCGGTGCCGGTGTCGCGGTGGTAGTCGGCGAACTGGGTGGCGGGCACGGTGATCGGGAACCCGGGCGCGCCGGACAACGCCGCGAAGTGCACCTCAGACTCCATTTGCGTCTTCCCTCGGTCGCGGACGGGATTTTCCAAATCGCGAGAGAACTTCACGAACAAGTCGGTGTGGGTGTGCGCGCCCGGCTTCTCGTACTCGATGCGCAGCAGAAGTTTCCGCCGGTGCTTCCGCCCGGAACTTCTTGAAACCCGCTGATCCGGGTGACGGCGTTGTCGGCGGCCAGCGCACCCGAGGCGCGCAATGCTCGGGTGAGAAACGCTGTGCCACCGGCGCGCAACGCGGCGGGGTCCACGGGAATGGAAAGTCCAAAGTGATCACCGGTGACCCAGCGTTCGTCTGCGTCGATCACCAGGTCTGTTCGGCTGCGCGGACCAACATGTGGTTGACGGCCACTCTCCGGTCGCGGGTGACGATATAGAGCACCGCGTCGGCGATGTCTTCGGGCGCCAACTTGACCATGTCGGCGGTCTGGCGATCGAACGCTTTGCGCGATTCGGGGGACAGGTGGCTGCTGATCTCGGTGTCAACCGTGCCCGGCCCCACGACGCCGACCCGCACTCGCTTGCCCAACAACTCCTGGCGGATGCCCTCACTGAACGCGTTCACGCCGAATTTCGTCAGCGAATAGACGGCGGTGCCGGGACGGGCGACCCAGCCGGCGGTGGAACTGATGGTGACCAGATCGGCGACACCGCGTGGTGAGTCTGCGGCCGCGTCGATCAGATGGGGGACCGCGGCCCGGGTGACGTACAAGACACCCTGCACGTTGACCCGCACCAGGTCATCCCAATCCTGCAGCGGCGCTTCGGCTGCGGGCGCCATCCGCATCAGCCCGGCATTGTTCACCACAGTGTCGAGCCGCCCCAGCTCGCCAACCACCCGCTGCACCGCCGCGGCTACCTGTTCGGCGTTGGTGACGTCGGCGGGCACCGCCAGCGCGGTGCCGCCTGACGATTCGATATCGGCTTTGAGTTCGTCGAGTCGATCAGCGCGGCGGGCCAGCAGGGCGACCGCAGCGCCCTCGGCCGCCAGTGCCTTCGCCGTCGCGGCGCCGATGCCGCTGCTGGCACCCGTTACCAACGCCGCAGTGCCGGCCAACGTCGTGGTCATGTTCTCTCCGTCTCATGGGGGAGCAAGATTTCGTTCAGAACATAGTCGTTGTGCTCGCCGAGGTCGGGAGCGCCGCGCGCAATCTGGGTCGGAGCAGCCGACATTCGCCACGGCGCTGCCAGTATCGGCCGTTGCCCTTCGCGATGATCGCTGACGAAGCGATAAAGCTCGCGTTCCCAGAGCAGCTCATCGCTGATCACGTCGAGGGACGTCGCGCTTTTGCTCGACGGCACACCAGCCGACCTGAGCCGCTGCGCCAGCTGCCCGGCGTCGCGGCTCTTGGTGAACCGGGCTAGGGCCGTGTCGAGCGCATCGGTGTGTTGGAGTCGCTCCGGCATGCCGGTGTAGCGCGCGTCGTCGGCGAGTGTGGCGGCGCCGAGGACGTCGCACAGTGCGCGCCACTGCCTGTCGTCGGCCACGGCAACGCTGATCCAGTCCCCGCCCGAACAGGAATAGCAGTTGTGCGGGGCCATATCTGGATCGCGGTTGCCTTCGGGGACGACGTGCGTGCCGGTGAGATCCTGTTCGAGTAGGCAATCGCCGATCATCGACGACAGCGTTTCCACCGCCGACACGTCGACGAATTGGCCTTCTCCGCTGAGGTCTCGATGAAGCAAGGCGGTTACCGCGGCGAGCGCCGCGGCCGCGCCGACGGTGGAATCGCCGTAACGCATGCTGGTGCCGAGCGGGGGTCCACCTGGATAGCCCACCAGAGAAGCGAGTCCGGCCAAGGCGGCGAAACATGGCGCGTAACCGGTCTGATAGCCCAACGGTCCGTTGTTGCCCCACATCTTGATTGACACCGAGATGATGTCGCCCTTGATGGACTTGAGCTGCTGATAGCCGAGTCCCAGCCGCTCCATCGCCCCGGGACGAAGATTGTTGACGACGATGTCGCTGTGGGCGATCAGGTCGCGAAGGCAGTCCACGCCCGCTGCTGACTTCAGATCCAATTCCACGCTGAGGACTTCGGGATTGATGCTCAGAAAGTAGGGCGCGTGGTTGATGTCGGTCCCGCCGTAGGCGCGCATCTCGTCGGGATTGCCGGAGCTTTCGACCTTGATCACTTCGGCGCCCAGGAACGCAAGGAGCTTGCCGGCGTACGGGCCGGCCCACACTTTGGTGAGCTCGACGACCCGCACTCCTTCCAGCGGGCCGCCTCGTGACACCTTCGGCGGTTTGAGTTGGGCCGACTTCACCGTCGGCACCGGACGTGGCGTCTCGATGCTGTCCGCGATCTCGGCGGTGTGCTGGCCCAGGGTGGGCGCCGCACTCGTGATGCGCGCCGGTGATGCGCTCAGCAGGTAGGGAACGGTCGGATAGGCCGCGGTGCCCAATACCGGATGGGTGACGTGCTGGAAAAAGCCGCGATGACGGTACTGAGGCGAGTTCTTCAGGTCGGCAGCGCTTTTGACGGGCACCAGGGGGACTCCCAACCGCTGCGCCTCTTCGGCTGCCGCATCTTTGGTCAGGCCGGCGACCCAGTTGGCGAACCCGTTCTGAAATGTCACCACTTTCTCTGGCGTGACCGAGAACTCCAGCCAGTCATCGTCGAACGCGTCGAGCCATTCCGGTTGGCCCATCAGCTTTTTGAGGCCCATCCAGTGATTGCGGCTGGTCATGTAGAGATAGATGAACCCATCTGCGCACGCAAAGAATGAGGCCGGGCCCTGCTGATCGTAGTCCTCGCGGGTATTTTCGGGCGCGACCTCCCCGCTGATAAACCTGCCCAGCACGCAGTCGGCGCGCGACGCCAGCACCGCCTGCTGCGACACGTCGATGAATTCGCCTTTCCCACTGTGCAGATGCCAGAACAGCGACGCCGCGACGCACAGCGCCGCGTCGAGCCCGGCCTCATAGTCGGCGAGGAATCGGCCCGGTCCCTTCAACGGCGGTTTGGCGGGATTCGCATGGCTGGGTGTGTGGTAGCCCCATCCGCTGCTGTTGAACACGTTGAAACTCTTGGCGTTCTGGAACTCGGGCGGGGCGCCGCCGCCGTACGGCGTGATCGAGCAGAACACCAGGGCGGGGTACCGACGCGCAACATCGTTCGCTGACACGCCAACCGCTTCAACCCACGAGGGTGCGTGATCGTCGACGACCGCGTCGGCCGTGGCGATCATCCTGTGCAGCTTCTCGATATCGGCGACGCAGGAGACGTCGAGCACGACGGAACGCTTGTTGGTATTCAGATACGCGAAAAGCGCGCTGCGTTCGGGCCCGCCGCCGTCACCGATGATCGGCGCCATCGACCGAGTCGGGCTACCGCAATCCGGACGTTCGATTTTGATCACCTCGGCGCCGAAGTCCGCGAGCAGTTTCCCGCAGTATTCTCCGGCAACCGATTCGGCCAGCTCGACGATCCTGATACCAGTCAGTGCAGACATGCACTACCTCGAAACGTCAGGGCTTGTTGCGTCCCGAGCGGCTGAGCCGCCACTCCGGCGGGAAGTTCAGGTCGTTGTCTTTGACGACGTTGTTGAGGCCCTTTTCGAAGGTGCCCTCGGTGAGGTCGACCTCTTGCGCGTCGTTTTGGATCAGCGGCAACATGCCTTCGACCATCCCGGTGAGCAGGCTGCCGAAGTATTCGCCTTTGTGCTGCTTGTAGAGCTCCAGGAAGGTCTTCTGCACCGCGACGGTGTCGGTCGGGCGCGACTTCGAGCATGCCAGCGCGTATTTCAGCGTTTCGTCCTCCAGCTTGTCGCGGGGCACCACGCTGTTGACGAAGCCGCAGTCGTACATCTCCTTGGCACTGAACGGTCGGCCGGTGAACAGCATCTCGGAGAACTTCCGCAGGCCCATCGTCTCGGCCCACCACCACAGGCGTGGTCCCCAACCTACGTAACGGAAGGCTGGATGCCCGAAAAGCGCATCGTCAGAAGAGATCACCAGATCGGCGTCGCCGGCCTGGTAGAAGTGCCAGCCATAGCAGTAGCCCTTGGCCTCGATGATGCTGATCTTGCGAAGCTCCTGAAGCGGGCGGTTTCCGGCGCGCGCCTTGGCGTAGAAGTCGGTGACGGTGGACAGATAACGGTATGAGCCGCCCGGCGGGTACTTGACGTCGTCGTCGTTGATGGCGAGTTCATGCAGCAGCGGTAAGCCCGGGTTCTCCAGCATCGGGCGCTGCTCGGGCAAGTCGCCGCCGCTGCCGAAGTCTTGGCCCTCGCCACGGATCACTACGACCTTGACGTCGTCGTCCACGTTGCACTTGTGGATCAGGTCGGCGTAGTTCTGCCGCATGCCCAGGGTGGTGGAGTTCTGCGCCTGAGGACGATCGAAGGTGATGTAGGCGATTCTGTTCTTCTTGTCCTTCTCGAACCTGATGTACTGCTCGGCTTCCTTCTTCAGTTTTTCGTAGTCGTACTCGGGCATGTGATTCTCCACTTCCTTGTGTCTACTTGAGCAAAGCACCTGCATCAACGGGCAGCGAAACGCCAGTGACATAACGAGATTCGTCAGAGGCAAGGAACAGGACCGCGTTGCTGATGTCGACGGCCTCCACCCACGGCACCGGCAACGTGTGCGTCATCTGCGAGAACGGGGCGAAGTCGTCTGGTCCTGGATTCTCCAGGTCCGGTCGAAACAATTTGAACGTCACGTCGTTCATGGTCATCGGAGTGTTGACCTGGCTGGGGTGCACCGAGTTCACCCGGATTCGGTGCTGGCCGAGTTCGACCGCGAACGCGTGCATGAGACCCACGACACCGTGTTTGGCCGCGATGTAGTGGCCGGTGTGCGCGAGGGCCTTGTGCGCCCCGACGGAACCCGTCAGCACAATCGAGCCACCTCGCTCGCCCGCGAGGATATGCGGCACACCGGCTTTCACGGTCTTCCAGACCCCGGACAGGTTGATGTCGATCATGTCCTGCCAGATGTTCTCGCGAATCTTGTGCAACTTGTTGCCGCCGTTGCCGATCCCCGCGTTGGCGACGATGATGTCGAGTCGGCCGAGTTGCGCCACACCGCTGTCGACCGCCGCCTTTAGGGCGTCGTAGTCGCGCACGTCGACTTCCGCAGTCACGATGCGGCGGTCGTAACCCTTAACCAGGTCGGCGGTCTCGGCGAGGTCGGCCGGCGTCGCGGCCGGGTAGACCACGTTGTCGACCGGCTTGCAGATGTCGATGGCGATGATGTCGGCGCCCTCTTGGGCCAATCGGACGGCGTGGCTGCGGCCCTGGCCGCGCGCTGCGCCGCTGACGAACGCGATCTTACCTTCGACGCGACCAGTCATCGTCGCCTCATGGTGTCCGGGCCGGCATCGACTCCCACCCTCGCACCGTCGATGTCGGGCTGAGGCGGGCATTCGCCAGGTCGATTTCCCACTCCGGAAAGCGCTTGAGGATCTCTTCGAGGGCGATTCGGCCTTCCAGGCGCGCCAGCGCTGAGCCCAGGCAGAAGTGGGTGCCGACGCTGAAGGCCAGGTGTTGGTGAGCAGGCCGGTGGATGTTGAATTCCTCGCTGTCGGGGCCGAATTGGCGGTCGTCGCGGCAGGCGGCCCCGATCAGCATCATCATCACGCTGCCTGCGGGTACCGTCTGGTCGTAGCAGGTGACGTCCCGTGTCACGTACCGGGCCGTGTGCGGTGCCGGTGGCTCGTAGCGCAGCAGTTCTTCGATGGCCTGCGGTATCAGCGCCGGGTCGCGGGCCATTTCGCGACGCTGATCCGGATGTTCGGCGAGAACCTTTCCGGCCCAACCGATCAGCCGCGTGGTGGTCTCGTTGCCTGCGCCGGCGACGACGTTGAGGTAGATCAGCAACTCGTCGCGGGTCAGTCGGCGGGTGGTGCCGGTCTCGTCGACGAACTCGACGTTGAGCAGTTCGGTCATGATGTCGTCGGACGGATGCGTGGCGCGCCAATCGATGTAGGCGGCGAAGATCTCGCCGGTGGCCAAGCCCCCTTCGGCGTTCATGGGTTTTCCGGCTTCGGTGCGCAGCTGCGCGTTGGTGCGGTCGCGGATGAATTCCTGATCGTCTTCCGGAATGCCGAGCAGCATGCTGATGACCTTCATCGGCATCTGGGCTCCCAGGTCGGCGACGAAGTCGATGTGTCCCGATCCGATGAGCGGGTCCAGCGACTGGCCGCAGAATTCGCGAATCTTGGGCTCGAGCGCAGCGATTTTGCGCGGGGTGAACATCCGGGCCAACAGCTTGCGGTGCACGTCGTGGATCGGCGGATCCTCCATGATGAGCATGCCGGGTGGGATGTCGAGATTGGCCTTGATCAACTCCAGGATGATGCCCCGCGCTGAACTGAACGCCCCGTGGTCGACCAGGCCTTTGTCGACATCGGCGAACCGGCTGAACGCGTAGAAAGCATGCTGTGAGTTGTAGTACAGCGGCGCCTCTTCGCGAAGTCGGCGGAACATCGGATAGGGGTCGGCGTTGAGGACGACGTCGTAGGGGTCGTAGTAGACGTCCTGGACGTCCAAGCCGGTGCTGATCGTCACGAAATCTCGCCTTTCGCCACAACTTCCAAGATCTCCGATGCGCCACCAGCCGGGATCGATGCCGCCAGTGTGTCAGCGTCTGAGGCGGTTCGGGCGATTTGTACTTTCTGCTTAATCCATCCGCGCTCGCCGGCTCGGGCGCGATTGGCAAACTCTATTGTCGTAGAGAACCACATGAGCCCAGGTTGGGCAAGACCCGGTTGCCCTAGCGGGCCGGCGATGATCGCCGGCGGCGGGGCTGCGCCGAGGCGCCGTCGTGGGTGAGCCGTCCCTGCTGCTCGCTGCCCAAGATCCCCGCGACGATGGCCGACAGAACGCCGTCGAGCCGTTCCGGGCTGTCGATGATGCGGTCGCCGTGGGCGAATCGCAGCAAAAGGCCGTTGATGAACGTCAGCGTGACGTTGCTCAGATCGTCGACGACGGCGGGATCCAGATCGGCGCCGTGCGGCAGCAACTGCACCAGGATGTCGTGGTGCAGCTTGGTGAATGCGTCGGTGGCGCGCTGCAGGGTTGCGGCAATCGCCGGATCGCGGGTCGCCTGCATGGTTAGCTCATAGCGCGCCTTGGTTCGGGCCAGCTGCGGCTCTTGCCCGGACTGGATGACCAGCGTTGCCAAGGTGGAGGCCGACGCCCCGTCGTCGAGGCCGGCCCGGTCGGCGACCGACTGCAAAGCGGCCAGGTCCAGCTCGGCCATCCGCTCGGCAACCGCGCGCAACAGCGCTGAGCGGGTGCGGAAGTAGAACGAGGTGGTGCCGTCGGGAACGCCGGCGCGCGCGTCGACTTTCAGATGGCTCAGGCCCTTGGCGCCGTCGTCGGCCAACAGTTGGATCGCCGCATCGCACAGCTCGCGGCGGCGCCGGTCCGGATTTGGCTTGCGTCTTTTCTGTATGCCGGCAGTGTAGCGGCCGGTGGCAGGCGGTTTTGGTGTCAAAGCTGATCTTTGCGGTGTGCTGGGTTCTGACTCGACACCAGACTACTCTATATTCGTAGTGTCAATCAAAATCGTCTAGCAAGTCGAACGGGTTGTCTGCAGCGGATCGTCGGTGATGTCCATCCCGCGAGTCTGGACCGGCCGGGACCGAAGTACACATCCGGGCTGGCCTTCCCAGTGCATGGTCGCTGCAATAACCTTGGCAGCATCGGACCGCGACGGGGGTCGCCGACCCGGCGGGTACGAAACGACAACAGGGGCGGATAGATGGCGCAGCGGTCACCGCGAGTCCCCGGCATACCCGACCCATCCGGGACGCCGTAGTGACCGAACTGACCGCGCTGCGCGCCGACGAACTCGCCGCATTGGACATCTTCAACGGCTGTCCGCCCGAGGACTTGATGCCGCTGGCGGCCAGCCTGCAGCCGCTGCAGGCCGCCGCGAGCCAGGTGCTCATGCAGCAAGGTGAGCAGGCGGTTTCTTTCCTGCTGATCTCGTCGGGTACCGCCGAGATCAGGCACGTCGGAGACGACGACGTCGTGACCGTCGAGCAGGTGTCCGCCGGCACGATCGTCGGTGAGATCGCCCTGCTGCGTGAGATCCCGCGGACCGCGACCGTGACCACGACCGAACCCTTGACCGGCTGGATCGGCGACAACGACGCATTCGCGCGGATGGTGCACATCCCGGGGATCATGAGCCGGTTGGTGCGCACGGTCCGCCAGCGACTCGCCGCCTTCCTGACGCCGATCCCGGTTCGGGTTCGCGACGGAACAGAACTGCTGCTTCGTCCGGTGTTGCCCGGCGACAGCGAGCGGACCATGCAGGGTCATGTCTGGTTCTCCAGCGACACGCTGTATCGCCGATTCATGTCGCCGCGGGTTCCCAGCCCGGCGCTGATGGACTACCTGGCCGAGGTCGACTACGTCGACCACTTCGTGTGGGTGATGACCGATGCGGATGGCAACCCGGTTGCGGACGGCCGCTTCGTTCGAGACGACCACGACCCTACCGTCGCCGAGATCGCGTTCACCGTCGCCGACGCCTACCAGGGCCGCGGTATCGGCTCCTTCCTGATGACCGCGCTCTCCGTCGCCGCCCGGGTCGACGGAGTGGAGAAGTTCTCCGGCCGGATGCTCGCCGACAACTTGGCGATGCGGACGATCATGGACCACTACGGCGCTTTCTGGGAGCGCGACGACGTCGGGGTGGTCACCACCGTCATCGACGTGCCCGATCCGCGCGACCTTCCGTTAAGCCGCGACATGACGAACAACATCAAACGTACAGCGCGCCAAGTTATTCGGGCTGTCGGCTAGCATGCGACTCCGCGTCGCTGCGGTGGTTGTCCTGCTGCTCGCCTCATGCGCTCACGCACGCCAACCCGCGCCGACGCCTTCCGGCGGCACGCAGGCTCGCCAGGTCAACCCCGCCAACATCAGGCGGGTGGGACGCGAACTGCCGCCCGGCTATGAGGTAACCGGGATTTCGGGCGTGGCCGCGCCGCCGACGATCTGGGGTCTTGGCGGGGACGGCGCGGCGACCCCGGCGCGGTGCGCGGCGCTGGCCGACCCGGCCGACGGTCACGGGCAATCCGCCCAAGGCATTTCGGGTTCCGGTGCGGGCGGCATCGTCTACGCGGTGGTCGTGGCCGCGCCGACGGGCTCGGTGGCGCTGGACCAGTCCCTGGTTACCCAGTGCCGCGGGTGGACCATGACCAGCGGGCGTGCCACGGCCCGGGTTCATCTCGTCGATCCGCCCCGCATCGACGGCGCCGAAACCCTCGGTATGGCTACCGATATCACCACGTCGGTCGAAGGCGGCAATGAAATCGGTTCTCGGGCAAACACCTTCACCGCTTATCTGGGCGACTACTATGCGTTCACCACGCTGATCAGTGACCCCGGCTCACCGCATTCGCCGCTGACGCCACAGTTCGCGGCCGATCTGCTGGTGAAAACCGTGTCGGCGTTACGCGCCTGAGGGAGGTGCATTAGATTGACGCGGATGATGAGAATAGCGGTCGCGATCGGGAGTGCCTGCTTGCTGGCCGCCTGTTCATCTCACGGATCATCGGAGACCGCCCCGACCGCCGATATCACAAAGATTTCGCAGGTGAAGTCCGATTTCGGGCCGGAGTTCAAGGTCAAAGACGTCCCGAAGACCGCAATCGACCCCAAGGTGTTGTCGACGCACAAGCTTCCGCCGGGGCTGAAGTTCGACCCGCCCGATTGCTCGTCATTCGTGGTTGGCGAGGACATGCCGCCGGGCCTGCAGGGAAACATGGCCGCGGTGGCCGCCGAGGGTGACGGCAATCGCTTCATTGCCATGGCCGTGCAGACGTCCGAGGCGGTGCCGTTCAACGACCCGGGACGCAACTGCCAGAAGGTGGGATTCGAGGGCGGCCGGGTGCGCGGGCTCATCGAGGTCGTCCAAACGCCGCAGATTCAGGGGACACGCACCCTGGGCGTGCACCGTGTCCTGCAAACGACGGTGAACGGAAAGCCGCGCAGCGGCGAGCTTTACAACTACACCGCGCACTTCGGCGACTATCAGGTGATCATCACCGCCAACCCGGTGCTGCAACCCGGCAAGTCGGCCACGCCCATCGACACCAATCGGGCGCGCGACTTGCTGGTCAAATCGGTCGCGGCAATCAGAAGCTGATTTCTAGCGCACGTCTCTGGGCCGGAACTGGATACTGACCCGGGGGCTGCTACACGCCGACGTTTTGGGAACCGAGTGTTCCCACGTCCGCTGACAAGAACCGCCCATCACCAGCAGATCTCCGTGCGCCAGTGGCAGCCGCAACGACGGGCCTCCGCCGCGCGGTCGTAACGCGAAGGTACGGGTGGCGCCGAGGCTGACGATCGCCACCATGGTGTCCTGGGTGCTGCTGCGGCCGATGGTGTCGCCGTGCCAGGCGACGCTGTCCGACCCGTCGCGATAGCAGCACAGACCCACGGTGGTGAACGGCTCGCCCAATTCGCCGGCGTAGATGTCGTTGAGCCGGCGGCGTAACCGGCTCAGCCCTGGATGCGGTGGATCCTCGACCGTGAGGTCATGAAAGCTCACCAGGCGCGGCACATCGAGGACGCGGTCGTACATCTGACGCCGCTCAGCGCGCCACGGCACCGTCGTCAGCAGTTCGCCCAACAAGTCGTCGGCGCCGGTCAGCCATCCGGAGCGGATATCGATCCAGGCCCCCTTGCCCAGCGGCCTCCGTTCGTTGCACTCGAACAACGACTCCTGTACCGCAATCGCCACAACGCCGATTCTATCGCACACCCGTTCGAATTCGTGCGGCGACGATGCGGGCCGTGCGCCGGCCCGAAGTGGGGGCACGCCCCCTCGCCGCTGCGCGGCTGGGGGTACCGCCACCCGCTTGCGGGGGAAAGCCGGGCAATCGAACTACAGCCGGACCGGACCGGGCCCCTGCTTGGCGAGCACGTCGCCCGGATTGGTCAACGCGCAATTGCGCAGGCTCAGACAACCGCAACCGATGCAGTCGGCGAGGTTATCGCGCAGCCGCTGAAGATGCAGGATCCGATCGTCGAGGTCTGCTCGCCAGCCCGCGGACAGCCGCGCCCAGTCCCGGCTGGTCGCAACCCGATCGGCGGGCAGCGTGGCCAGTGCCGCGCGCACCCGCGCCAGCGGGATGCCCAGCCGGTGCGACATCCGGATGAAGGCGACCCGCCTGAGGGTGTCGCGACTGTAGCGGCGCTGGTTGCCCGACGTGCGCCTGCTGGTGATGAGCCCCTGCCGCTCGTAGAAGTGCAAAGCCGAGACCGCAACGCCGGCCCGAGCGGCCAGTTCTCCCGGTAGCAGTTCCTCGGTGTCCATAACCTGAACCATACTTGAGGTGACGGTTCAGGTTACCGTGCTAAGTGTGAGTAGCAGCGAGCTGGGGTCCAACTCGGAAGTGGGTGCACTGCGAGTGGCGATCCTGCACCGACCGGGCGCCGAACTGCGTCGACTCACGCCGCGTAACAACGATGATCTGCTGTTCGACGGATTGCCCTGGGTTGCAAGGGCGCAGGAGGAACACGATGCGTTCGCCGAGCTGCTCAGGTCCCGCGGCGTCGAGGTGCTGCTGCTCTCCGACCTGCTGACGGAAGCTCTGCAGAGTGGTGCCGCCAGGATGCAGGGCATCGCTGCCGCCGTTGATGCTCCACGACTCGGATTACCTCTGGCGCAAGAGCTCTCGGCCTACCTGCGTGGCCTTGACCCGGCGAGGTTGGCCCATGTGCTGATGGCCGGCATGACGTTCGCCGAGCTGCCGTCGGACGCGGGCGCGGGCGACTCGTTGGTGCGCCGCATGCATCATGGCACCGACTACGTCATCGAGCCATTGCCGAACCTGGTGTTCACCCGCGACTCGTCGATCTGGATCGGTCGCCGGATCGTCATCCCGTCGCTGGCCCTGCCGGCGCGGGTGCGCGAGGCGTCGTTGACCGATCTGATCTATGCCCACCATCCGCGGTTCACCGGTGTGCGGCGGGCCTACGAATCCCGCACCGCGCCCGTCGAAGGCGGTGACGTGTTGCTGCTGGCGCCGGGCGTCGTCGCGGTCGGGGTGGGTGAACGGACCACTCCGGCGGGTGCGGAAGCTTTGGCGCGCAGCCTGTTCGACGACGATCTGGCTAACACGGTGCTGGTCGTGCCGCTGGCTCAGGAACGCGCGCAGATGCACTTGGACACCGTGTGCACGATGGTCGACACGGACGCGGTGGTGATGTATGCCAATGTCGTCGAGACATTATCCGCGTTCACGATCGCGCGCACACCCGATGGCGTGAAGATCTCGGACGAGACGCCGTTCGTGGAGGCCGCGGCCACCGCGATGGGTATCGACAAGTTGCGCGTCATCGACACCGGGCTGGATCCCGTTGTCGCCGAGCGTGAACAGTGGGATGACGGCAACAACACGTTGGCGTTGTCGCCCGGGGTCGTCGTCGCTTACGAGCGCAATGCGCGGACCAACGCGCGTCTGGCGGACGCCGGGATCGAGGTGTTGACGATCGCCGCCTCCGAATTGGGGACTGGTCGGGGTGGCCCGCGGTGCATGTCCTGTCCCGCCGCCCGCGACCCGCTGTAAACGTCGTTGAGATTGCGTTCAGGGCTGTCGCCGGACACCCATCACGACCCTGAGTGCAATTTCAACTGATACCCGCGGCGGGCCAACGCATCCGACACCCGATGAATGATCAATCGTCGGCTGTGTTCGGCGACCACGTGAATGTCGATCCAGCCGTGACGTTCGATGAGCTCTGCCCGCCCGATGTCGTGCACGTACCGGCTGCGATCAACGCTGTGGTGCTGGCCGTCGTAGTCGAGGCCGACCATCGGTTCGTCGTAACCCATATCAATGAATGCCTCATTGACACCGTCGGTCAGCCTTATTTGTGTTCTCGGCGCGGGTAGTCCGGCGTCGATGAGTAGGAGCCGCAACCAGGTTTCCTTCGGTGATTGAGCACCTGGGTCCGTCAGGCTGAGTGCGACCTCTGATCGACGCAGTCCTCGCGCCCTTGGATAGCGCTCGGCCAGCGATAGGGCATCGCATGCCGTTACGCCCGTTGCGCGGGCCAACGCGTCGAGGTGCATTACGGCGACATCGCGGGGCAAATGTCGGGCAAGATCCAGGGCGGTCCTCGCCGGGCTGGTCACCGGCATTTTGTTAACCTCGACGATCTCGTCAGCCTCGATCCGTTCGTTGCGAACCACAATTCCTGACGGCGGCCGGGTGCTACGCCAAATCATCTCGATGGGTGTTGTCGCGTCGACCCACAGGGCGCCGTGTAGCGCTGCGGCGGCGCGCCCGGCGATCACGCCGATTCGACCTGACCAGAGCCACGCGCCGACGGTATTGCGCCACAGGGAGGGAGCGGTCGCTCTCGGGGCATAGACGTCGGGAAACATTGCGCAGTAATTCCAGCGCAACTGCCCCCTGGTAAGCGCGCCGCGGCCGAGCATTTCTGTGCCGATGAAGATTTCAGGCATGCTGTGATGCTGATTGCACGCACCGACGTCTCGCCGTCGGTGCGGTGAGATTGCACCCAGGGTTGTGGATAAGCGTGGACCAACAGCCTTGAGTGCAATGTCAATGCGAGCCGTCAACGCCAGCTGGGCAGCCAGATCTCCATGTTCCAGGTGGTCTGCGAAATCGGCTGACCGGTCAGCACCGGAAACAGCCACGCGAAGTTCGTCAGGACCAGTGCGACGTAACAGGATACGGCGATCAGTCCGAGCGTGCGGCGTTCGGCGCCTTGACCGGGTTTATAGAGGATGTCGCCACAGATCAGCGCGATCGCCATCACCAAAAACGGCGCCATGGTGGCGGCATAGAAGAAGTACATCTGCCGGTCGATGTCGGCGAACCATGGCAGCCAGCCGGCGCAGTAGCCGACCAGCACCACGGCGTAGCGCCAGTCGCGGCGCACGATCATCCGCCAGCAGGCGTAGCCAAGGACGGGCACCGACAGCCACCACATCGCGGGAGTGCCGACCAGCATCACCGCCTTGACGCACGACTGTGCGCCGCAGCCCGGGACGTTCTGCTGATCGATGGCATAGAGCACCGGTCGCAGCGACATCGGCCACGCCCACGGTTTGGATTCCCACGGGTGATAGTTGCCGGCTGAATTCGTCAGGCCGGCATGGAATTGGTAGGCCTTGGCGGTGTAGTGCCACAGCGAGCGGATCGCGTCGGGCAGCGGGAAATCCGTGTGCGGTCCGATCGATTCGCCTACCTCGTGTCGATCGATCGCGGTCTCGGAGGCGAACCAGGGCGCGTAGCTGGCCAGGTACACCGGGAATGGGATGAGCAGCAGCGCGTACACGGTCGGGACCAGGTCGCGGCGGACGACACCCAGCCACGGTCGCAGCACCCGGTATTGGCGGCGTGCCGCGGCGTCGAACGCCAACGACATCAACCCGAAGAACACCACGAAGTACAGGCCGGACCACTTTGTCGCACAAGCCAAACCGAGCAGCACCCCAGCGCCGAACCGCCACCAGCGCACACCCAGCCGCGGACCCCACACCGTGTCGGTGCTGCGGCCTTCGGTCAGCGCGACGTGCATGCGCTCGCGCACCTGATCCCGGTCGACGATCAGCGCACCGAACGCGGCGACCACAAAGAATGCCAGGAAGCCGTCAAGGAGAGCCGTGCGCGCCACCACAAAGCTGACCCCGTCGCCGATGAGCAGCAGTCCGGCGATTGCGCCGACCAACGTCGACCGGCTGATCCGTCGCACTATCCGCACGACCAGCGCCACCAGCAAAATGCCGAGTACTGCGCCGGTGAACCGCCAACCCAGCCCGTTGTAGCCGAAGACCGCCTCGCCGATCGCGATCAGTTGCTTGCCCACCGGCGGATGAACGACCAGACCGTACCCGGGGTTGTCCTCCACGCCGTGGTTGTGCAGCATCTGCCAGGCCTGCGGCGCGTAATGCTTCTCGTCGAAAATCGGCGTGCCGGCATCGGTCGGCGAACCCAGGTTCACCGTCCGGGTCACCGCCGCCAGAGCGGCGATCACCGCGGTCACCACCCAGCCCTCTAACCGGTCGACGGGCCCGAAATCGGGCACCGGCATCATCGGCCCAGGGCTGATAACAGGGACTGCCCGCTCGGTAGCGACGAGTTCATCGGACAGGGCGGTCATCACAAACAATCGTAGGCTGTGGCGCATGACCGGTGGCCGACTGTTGCTGGGCGCGACGCCGTTGGGCCAGCCGTCCGATGCGTCACCGCGGCTGATCACCGCCTTGTCGTCGGCTGACATCGTCGCCGCCGAGGACACCCGCCGGGTGCGGACACTGGCCAAAGCGCTCGATGTCCGGATCGGCGGGAAGATCGTCAGCTTCTTCGATCACGTCGAGGCGTCCCGGGTGCCTGAGCTGATCGACGAGATCAGCGCAGGCGCAACGGTGCTGGTGGTCAGCGACGCCGGGATGCCGCTGATCAGCGACCCGGGCCATCGGCTGGTGCTGGCCTGCCTGGACGCCGGTTTGCCGATACGGTGTCTGCCCGGTCCATCGGCGGTGACCACCGCGCTGGCGGTCTCGGGGCTGCCGTCAGACAAGTTCTGCTTCGAGGGATTCGCGCCGCGCAAGCAGGCGGCGCGCCGCGATTGGCTGGCATCGCTGGCCGAGGAACGGCGCACGGCGGTGTTCTTCGAATCGCCGCGCCGGCTACCCGCATGTCTGCGTGACGCTGTCGAGCGGCTCGGCGGGGATCGCCGGGCGGCGGTGTGCCGAGAGCTGACCAAGGTGCACGAGGAAGTGGTGCGCGGGTCGCTGGCAGAACTGGCGACGTGGGCGGCCGACGGCGTGTTGGGCGAGATCACCGTCGTGCTGGCCGGCGCCACTGTCCGCGCCGACCTGCCGGCGCTGGTCGCTGAGGTCGAGGCCCTGGCCGCCGCGGGAAACCGCGTCAAGGACGCCTGCAGCCAGGTGGCCGAGGCGCATCCGGAGTTGAAGTCGCGGCGGGCGCTCTACGACGCGGTGTTGCGTTCGCGGCAGCGGGGGAGCGATCAGGGCTGACTACCGCGCGAAAAGCTCTGCGGGAATTCCCGCCCCGATGATCGGCGCCGCCTTGTGCAGGCATTCGTCCCACTCAGCGTCGGCGTCGGAGTCGGCGGTGATCCCGCCGCCCGACCCCAGCACCGCGTTGCCCACTGCGTCGAATTCCACCGTGCGGATCGCCACGTTCAGCTCGCAGCCGGCCACCGGCGATGCCAAACCGACTGTGCCGCAATAGACTCCACGGCGCGACTGCTCCCACTGTGAAATCAGCTGGCGCGCGCGGATTTTGGGCGTACCGGTGATCGAGGCCGGCGGGAAGGTGGCGTCGAGCAATGCTGAG
>Ga0209693_10000388_pt1 | contig 17609 bp, 15 predicted proteins | sample HubBroMetageWRM3_FD_188345 | JGI IMG/M metagenome (GOLD analysis project Ga0209693, IMG submission 188345) | Warmed soil microbial communities from the Hubbard Brook experimental Forest, New Hampshire - Hubbard Brook CCASE Soil Metagenome WRM 3... | ecosystem: Environmental > Terrestrial > Soil... | reverse complement strand
CGGTCAACACCGAGCTCGACAAGGTGGCCGCCCGGTACGGGACTCTGCACTGGGACGCCGCGCAGGACCCTGAAACCTACGAGCGGCGCAACTGGTCGGTCGACCGGCTGCACCCCAACGAGCGCGGGCACCGGCTGATCGCCTGTCGGCTCTGGGACTCGCTCGCCGCCGCCGGGTACGCCGTCGCCGCCAGGCCCGACCCCGAGCCGGCCGACCCTGGCCCGACCCGCCGCGACGACTTCCTGTGGATGGCTACCAAGGGAACCAAATGGTTCCTGCGCCGTTCTGTCGACCTCATTCCTTACCTGCTGTTCATGGCGGCTCGCGAAGCGCTGACCGCGCCGAAGGACTGGGCGGCGGGCGCGTCCGTCGTGCCCGCCGCGTCCGTCGTGCCCGCCGCGTCTGGCGCTGGCGCCGAGTGGCTGCCAGGAATCGACGAGACACCCGAGCCGGTCACCGAATAACGCGTCAACGGGCCAGCCGGGGCGCCCAGATGCCCCGTGACGCGTGCATTGTCCGGATTCCGGCCATACGCTTTGATGGCTATGAATGCAGGGGCGGGACGTCGTGACCTGGTTCCGCCGTTGCTGCGGGACAAGGTGTTCCGGCGGTACTGGGGCGCGTCGACGGTCTCGGTGTTCGGCGACCAGGTGTCATCGATCGCGGTCCCGCTCACCGCCGTGCTGGTGCTGCACGCCGGGGCGATAGGAATGGGGTACCTGACCGCGCTGCAGTGGCTGCCCAGCCTGCTGTTCGGGCTGCACGCCGGCGCGTGGGTCGACAAGCGGGGCAAGCGCACCACGATGATCCTCGCCGATCTCGGCCGCACCGTGGCGCTGGCGACCATTCCGGTCTGCTACGCGCTGCACGTCCTGGCGCTGGTCCAGGTGTACCTGGTGACGTTCACGGTCGGCGCGCTGTCCGTGCTGTTCACCGTGTCCGACGGGGTGCTGTTCGTGTCGATCGTGCCGCCCGAGCGGTACGTGGACGGGCAGTCGCTGATCTACGGCAGCCGCTCGGCCTCGTTCATGGGCGGCCCGTCCGTCGGGGGGCTGCTCGTTGAAGCGCTCACCGCGCCCTACGCCATCGTCGTAGACGCGCTGTCCTTTCTCGGCTCGGCCTTCCAGCTCAGCCGGATCCGGCCGCCTGAGCCGCCGTCGTCCGACGGCAGCGAGGGGGTCACCGCGGGCCTGAAGTTCATCAGGAGCTCGCCGATCGTGCGGGCATCGCTCACCGGCGTCGCCGTGGTCAACTTCTTCTACTGCATGTTCAGCGCGCTGTTCATGCTCTACGCGGTGCGCGCCCTGGGGGTACGGCCCGGCGTGCTGGGCCTGGTCATCGGGGCGGGCGCGCTGGGCGGGATGCTCGGCTCCGTGCTGTGCAAGCGGCTGACCGCCCGGCTCGGCGCCGGGCTGGTCTACGTGGCGGGCTGCCTGGTGTTCACCGGGCCGCTCGCGCTGGTGCCGCTCGCCTCCGGCGTGCACGGCGCCGCGGTGCTCGTCATGCTGTTCGCCGCGGAGTTCACCAGCGGGTTCGGCGTGATGGTGCTCGACATCAGCATCGCCGCGATCTTCGCCGTGGTCATCCCGCCTAGCGTGCGGTCCCGGGTGTCCGGCGCGTTCCAGGCCATCAACTACGGCGCCCGGCCGCCTGGCGCGCTACTCGGCGGGCTGCTCGGCAGCGTGCTCGGGCTGCGCGAGGCGCTGTGGATCGCCGTGGCCGGCGCGGTAGCCGGCGCGCTGCTGCTGTTCCCGTCCCCGCTGCCCGGGTTCCGGATGCCAGGATAGGCACATGCGCACGATCGCCCTGGAGGAGCACTTCTGGACGGCTGAGCTCGCCGCGCCGGCCGGCACCGGCCCGCTGGCCCGGTCCGACGGGCAGCAGCTCGACGCGGCACTCCGCGACCTGGACAAGGCGCGGATCGCGGACATGGACGCCGCCGGGATCGACCTGCAGGTGGTCTCGCACGCGCAGCCGGCCGCGCAGGGCCTGCCGGAAGCCGACGGAGTGGCGGCCGCGCGCCGGGCGAACGACCAGCTCGCCGCCGCGGTCGCCAGGCACCCCGGGCGGCTGGCGGGGTTCGCCACGCTGCCCACCGGGTCCCCCGCCGCCGCGGCCGACGAGCTGGCGCGCGCGGTCACCGAGCTCGGGTTCGCCGGGGCACTGGTCAACAGCACACTCGGAACGGACGGGTCGTTCCTCGACGACCAGCGCTTCGCGCCGCTGCTCGCCAGGTTCGAAGCGCTCGACGTGCCGCTGTACCTGCACCCGGCGCCGCCGCCGGCCGCGCTGCGGGAGGTGCTGTACGGCGGGCTGCCGGGTCCGGTTTCCAGCGTGCTGGCCACCACCGCCTGGGGCTGGCACTCCGAGGCGGGGCTGCACGCGCTGCGACTGGTCGCGGGCGGCGTGTTCGACCGGCACCCGCGGCTGCGCGTGATCGTCGGGCACTGCGGGGAGATGCTCCCGTTCATGCTGGGCCGCATCGACGACGTGCTGCCGCCGTCCCTGACAGGGCTCGCCGCACCGCCGTCTGAGTACTTCCTGCGGCACGTGTGGGTGACGACCAGCGGCATGTTCAGCGTGCCGCCGGTGCTGTGCTCGATCTCGGTGTTCGGGGTGGACCGGGTGCTGTTCAGCGTGGACTACCCGTTCGGCGCGAACGCCTCGGGCCGGGCGCTGCTCGACGCGCTGCCGATCTCCCCCGCCGACAAGGCGAAGGTGGCGGGGCTGAACGCGGAGCGTCTGCTCCGCCTAGCCTGACAGGAGCCCTGGTCGCTCGGGCCACCGCCGAGCGGGCAGGCGCACGAGCCCGATGGCTCCGGTGACCGGTTGGTGCGGTGCTCTTCGCGGGCTCAGCGGCGTGATCAGGCTGCCCGCGCCAACTTCCTATCAGTTATGACCACTTCTTCGCCGGATTTGTCCGGTTTATCCCTACGGAACTGATAGAGAGTTGTCGGGCTGGCCAGGAGGTCGGTAACACGGTAGAACGGGACGATGGGAAGACGGGCAGCCATCGTGCTGTACGTGCTCGCGCTGGTCGCCGTCGTGGTCTGTGTGGACGTCCTGTTCCTCAGGCACCAGCCCTGGTGGCGGCTGATAACAAACATCGCGATTGTCCTGGTGTTCGGGGCGTTCTATTTCAGGTTCCTGAAGGGTCCTCTGAGCAGGCAAGGCTAGATGCGGATCACTATCCGGGTGCGGCCCGGCTCGGCACATCCGGGTGTCGGCGGCGAGCACGACGGCGCCCTGGTCGTCCGCGTGAGCGCCAGGGCCGTGGACGGCAAGGCGACGCAGGCGGCGCTGGCCGCGGTGGCCAACGCATTCGGCGTCCGCCGTAGCGCCGTCAGCCTGGTGTCCGGGGCGTCAAGCCGCGTGAAGATCGTCGAGATCGCCGCAGGTGACCCGCGCCTCCTCGCTGACCTGCTCGCCGGGCAGGGCCACGGCTGAGCCCACGGCTAGACGACCGTGCGGAGCAGGCGGACCGGCGGGGAGCCGTGGGCGAGCATGCGGTCGTGGACCGTGCGGTCTGCCTGGCCCGGGGTCGCGCGCAGTTCGGCGGCCAGGTCGGAGATCTCCGTGTAGCCGACGTAGTAGGTGGACAGCTGGGCGGAGGTGAGCAGGGCGCGGCGCCATTTGCCCGCCGCTTCGCCCTCCTCCTGGAAGCCGCGGTCGCTCATCAGCGCCATCGCCTCGGGCTCGGTCATCCCGTGGGCGTGCACCCGGGCGTCGAGGATCGCGTTGATCGTGGTGCGCAGCTGCATCTTCAGCTGCTGCATGCGGACCGCCCGCGGGTCGCCCTCCCCCGGGTACCCGTGGTCGGCCATGAGCTCTTCCGTATAGACGGCCCAGCCCTCGATGAACGAGCCGGAACGCAGCGCGGCGCGCAGCCTGGTGCCGCCGCTGAACCGGCGCGAGTGCTGCAGCTGCAGGTAGTGCCCTGGCATCGCCTCGTGCACCATCAGGTTGTGCACCATGTGCCTGTTGTACTCGCGGTAGAAAGAGGCCCTCCGCTCCGGCGTCCAGTCGCCGGGCACCGGGGAGACCGCGATGAACGTGGCCAGCGGCGCGGTCTCCAGCGGCCCCGGTGAGTCGCAGTAGGCGACCGCGACGCCGCGGTTGATCTCCGGCATATCGATGATCTCGATCGGGTCGTCGTAGAGCGTGACCAGGTCGTGGCCGCGGACGAACTCGGTCTGCGCGGCGAGCGCGGCGGCGCAGAACCTGAGGATGGTCGACTCTTCAGGCGCGTCGGCGGCCAGCCGGTCGAGCACCTCGCGCGGCGTGCCGCCGAGGCTGGCCGCGACCTCGGTGATCTCCCCGGTGATCCGGTCCAGGTCGGCTTCAGCGCGGGCGAGGATCGCGTCCGGGTCGGCCGCGGCGCTCAGCGTCAGGGACAGCTTGCGCGCGAAGCGCTCCGGGCCGATCCGCGGATCGGCGAAGTCGCCGGCTGCCGGACGGGCGAGCTCCGCGGACAGCCAGTCGAGGTGGGCGCCGAGCGCCTCGAGCGCGGCAGGGCGGGCCGCGTCGACCACGGCCGCGCCGCCCGCCTTTCGCAGCGCCGCGTCGATCTCGCCGGTGACCAGCTTGATCGTGCCGCTGAACTGGGTGATGGCGGTCTCGATGTGCACCTTCGGCATGGCGCCGAGGCTGGCGCGCGCTGCTTCGAGGACCGCGGGGATCTCCGCCAGCCGCCCGGCCACGTTGGCGAGCCGGTCGGGCAGCGGCGCGAAATCCCTGGCGAGCAGGTCATAGATCGCCGCGCCGGGGTTGGCGAGCAACGGGTTCCAGGTGTACTCGCGCAGCTCGTCGAGCTCGAAGACCCGGCGCGCGATGCTCTCGGAGAGCATTGTCGCGTCCACGCGCAGCTCGGCGGTCAGCGCCGTGGTCTCGATGGCGGTCAGCCGGGCGGCGAAGCCGTCCAGCGCCCGCCGCTCCGCCGCCAGGGCGGCGCCGGACAGGTCGGGCAGCCGGTCGTCGAACCGGTGGTCGCCGAGACCCGTCGCGGCGTCCGGGTGCCGCCGGGCCATGTCGTCCAGGTAGTCACCCGCCAGTGCGGCGAAGTCTTCCTCAGCGCTCATGCCGCTTTACGCTAGCGGACGGTCATCGCTTAGGTTCAGAGGCATGGGCCAGACAGCAGGCGAGTTCGTGCGCGACACCAAGTACCTCGACGGGCGCATCACGGCCGACGGGCGGGACGGCTGGCCCGTGCAGCCGGACCGGTACCGGCTGGTAGTGGCCCGGGCGTGCCCGTGGGCGAACCGGACGATGATCGTCCGCCGCCTGCTCGGGCTGGAGCCCGTGCTGTCGATGGGCATCTGCGGTCCTGAGCACGACGCGCGGAGCTGGACGTTCGACCTCGATCCCGGCGAGGTGGACCCGGTGCTCGGCATCCACTGGCTCCGCGAGGCGTTCGAGAAGGCGGTCCCCGGCTACGACCGGGGCGTCACCGTGCCGGCGATCGTGGACATCCCCAGCGGCGCGGTCGTCACCGCCGACTTCCCGCACATCACGCTGGACATGGAGCAGGAGTGGACCGCCTACCACCGGCCCGGCGCGCCCGACCTGTACCCGGCGCCGCTGCGGGACGAGATCGAAGAGGTCAGCGGGCATGTCTACCGGGACGTGAACAACGGCGTCTACCGCTGCGGGTTCGCCTCATCGCAGGCCGCCTACGACGAGGCGTACGCGCGGCTGTTCGCCCGGCTGGACTGGCTCGAGCAGCGGCTCGCGGACCGGCGTTACCTGGTCGGCGACACGATCACCGAGGCGGACGTGCGGCTGTGGACGACGCTGGCCCGGTTCGACGCGGTGTACCAGGGCCATTTCAAGTGCAACAGGAACAAGCTCGCCGAGATGCCGGTGCTGTGGGCGTACGCCCGCGACCTGTTCCAGACCCCCGGCTTCGGCGACACGATCGACTTCGTCCAGACCAAGCAGCACTACTACCGGGTGCACACCAGCCTGAACCCGAGCAAGATCGTCCCTGACGGCCCCGACCTGTCCGGCTGGCTGGCGCCGCACGGCCGTGCGGCGCTCGGCGGGCGGCCGTTCGGCGACGGCACGCCGCCAGGTCCGCCGCCCGCGGCGGAGCGCGTCGCGCCCGGGCACGGCGCCGGGTGAGCGCCGGCCGCGCCTCCGGGTGACAGGTGTGCTGCCGACCGGGCTGAGTAGCCCGCGTGCCTACTTCAACCTAGACTGGATCACGCTGGTCGTGATGTTCATCGTCGCCAGCCCGCCGCGCTCAGGGGAGCAGTAACTTCGGTCAGCCTGAAGATCATCAGGAAATCTTCAGGAAACCAATAGCTCAGCCTGATGGTCTTTTCTGCCACCGTCCAGGTTCGCAGGCGAATCTCAAGGTACAGCAAATGAGAACCGCGAACAGAACACGGGGTGTCAGGAAACCATGAGTGAGCCATTCGCACAGCACCCGTTCGGTGCGTACCCGGTGCCGGAGCCGCCGCGGCGGTCGCGTGGCCGGCACGCGCTCGGGCTGACCGCGACTGCAGTGGTGGCGCTGGCCGTCGGCGCTGGCGCGGGCATCGGGCTGTCCCAGGGCGGCAGCACGCCGACCGGGAACGCCACAGCGACGTCGAAGACAATGCTGACCACATCGCAGATCGCCAGCCGGGTCGACCCCGGCCTGGTCGACGTGACCTCAACCCTCGGCTACCAGGGCGCCACGGCCATGGGCACTGGCATCGTCTTGACTTCCAACGGCGAGATTCTGACGAACAACCACGTGGTCAACGGCGCCACGTCGGTGAGCGTCAGGGACATCGGCAACAACAAGACCTACAAGGCGACCGTGGTCGGCTACGACGAGAGCCACGACGTCGCCGTGCTGCAGCTGTCCGGCGCGTCCGGGCTGACCACCGCGACGACCGGCAACTCCTCGGCGGTGAAGGTCGGCGACAACGTGGTCGGGCTCGGCAACGCCGGCGGCGCCGGCGGCACCCCGTCCGTGGCGCCGGGCACGGTCACCGCGCTCAACCAGTCGATCACCGCCTCCGACGAGGGTTCCGGATCGTCGGAGCAGCTCAGCGGCCTGCTTGAGACCAACGCCAACATCCAGCCCGGCGACTCGGGCGGCCCGCTGGTGAACTCCTACGGTCAGATCATCGGGATGGACACCGCGGCCTCGTCGTCCGGCTCCCAGGCCGGCAGCGGGTCCGGCGGGTCCGGCGGGTCAGGCAACGGGTTCGGCGGGTTCGGTAGCGGATTCGGCGGGTCCGGTAGCGGATTCGGCGGGTCCGGCAGCGGGTCCGACGGGTCAGGCAGCGGCTTCGGCGGGGCAAGCAACGGCTCAAGCAACGGCTCAAGCAACGGGTCAGACAACGGGTCGTCGAACTCGGGTCAGGACAGCAGCACGCAGGGCTTTGCGATCCCGATCGACACGGCGCTGTCCGTCGCCAGCCAGATCGAGGCCGGCCAGGCTTCGTCCACCGTGCACATCGGCGCGACGGCCTTCCTTGGCCTCGAGATCGCCAGCTCTGACCAGCAGGACTCGTCGGGCGTCGCGCTCGCGGGCGCTGCGTCAGGCACGCCGGCGGCCACCGCCGGGCTCGGCCAGGGCGACGTGATCACCTCGCTCGGCGGGCAGTCCGTCAGCACCGGCACCGACATCCAGAACATCCTGGTGGGTCACCACCCAGGCGACACGATCAGCATCGGCTGGACCGACTCTTCCGGCCAGTCGCACACCGCGACGGTGACGCTGGCGTCCGGGCCGACCGCCTGACGCTACAACTCCCCGACGACGGGGCTAGCCCGCAGGGCGGGCCGCATTATGCGGCCCGCCCTGCGTCATGCTTAGCCCAGTGGCCGAATTAGTGCCCTTCTGGAAGCCACCGAAGAGCACCGACAGGACGATCAGCGCCACGATGATCAGGATGATCCACAGCAGGACCCGGCCGAGGCGAGTTCTTGGACGGCGGCGATTCACGCTCCATGTTCTGCCCGGCTGCCGGGAAATATGCCGGTTCGCCGTGAATTCTGTGAATTACCGCGCCGCTGCCGGGTAGTCGCAGTCCCGTGACGCTGGTATCTCGAAGTGGAAGGCTCGCGGGTCGGCTGGTCACGGCGCTGATTGCCGTCATCGCCATCCTGGCAGTGGTCGTCGTGCTGTCGGCCGTGCACCTGCTGCCGCAGTTGCGCAACCCGTTCACGCAGACCACCACCGACCGCGGCGGTCCCGCGCTGCTCAAATCGATTACCTCGCTGAGCCGCTACGAGGCGGCCAACGGCTCGTTCCAGGTCGTCGTCGACCTGACCAAGCGGGTCTCGTTCATCCCGTCGTTCCTGCAGGGCAGCGAGACGCTGTTCATCGGCCAGGGCTCGGACATCGCGTACGTCGACTTCTCCCAGCTCAAGGGCCAGGCGATCCAGGTGTCCGCGGACCGGACCACGGTGTCGGTCAGGGTGCCGCACGCCCAGCTCGAGCCGGCCGTGCTGAACGTCGACCAGTCCTACGTCTACGCCGAGCAGCAGGGGCTGCTGAACCGGATCGGGAACTTCTTCTCCGGCAACCCGAACAGCCAGCAGCAGGTCTACATGCTCGCCCAGCAGAAGATCCAGACCGCCGCCAACCAGAGCCCGCTGATCGCCGACGCGCAGCGGAACACCCAGGCCATGCTCACGAGCATGCTCAGCTCGCTCGGCTTCACCCACGTGACGATCATGTTCACCTGACGCCGGGCGGCGGCCCGGCGGCGCCCCGGGACGCCGTCAGGATCAGCCTGCCGGGGTGGCGCGCGGCAAGATGTCCGCGACGCGCGCGCCGGGCGGGAGGGTCCCGTAGGCGTGGCCGCGGTCGCCGGCCAGCCGGGTGGCGGCGAAGGCGTCCGCCACGGCCGGGGAGCCGTCACGGATCAGCAGCGCCGCCTGGAGGGCGACGGCCATCGCCTCGGCGAGGCGGCGGGCGGATGACTCCGCCGGGTCGGCGGCCTCCTTGCGGAGCCGCGCGATCGCCTCGTCCAGCCGGCGGTCGGCGCCCGCGGCGAGGTCGAGCTCGGCGAAGAACGCCTCAGCCGCCTCCGGCTGGCGGGTCAGCGCGCGCAGCGCGTCGAGCGCGGCGACGTTTCCCGACCCTTCCCAGATGGACTGCAGCGGCGCCTCCCGGTACAGCCTGGGCATGCCGGACTCCTCGACGTAGCCGTTGCCGCCCAGGCATTCCAGCGCCTCGGCCGCGTGCGCGGGCGCCTGCTTGCATACCCAGTACTTGGTCACCGCCAGCGCCAGCCGGCGGAACGCGGCCTCCCGCTCATCGCCGCGGGCGGCGCGTTCGGTGGCCCCGGCCAGCCGCAGCGCCACGGTGGTCGCCGCCTCCGACTCGACCGCGAGATCGGCGAGGACGTTGGCCATCAGCGGCTGGTCGGCGAGCCTGGCGCCGAACGCCGTGCGGTGGGCGGCGTGGTGCGCGGCGTGGATGACGCCGAGGCGCATCCCGGTCGCGGCGGCGAGCACGCAGTCAAGCCGGGTCGAGTTCACCATGTCGATGATCGTCCGGACGCCGCGGCCCTCCTCCCCCACCAGCCACGCCGTCGCGTTCTCGTACTCGACCTCCGCGGAGGCGTTCGACCGGTTGCCGAGCTTGTCCTTCAGCCGCATCAGGCGCATGCCGTTGCGGGTGCCGTCGGGGAGCACGCGGGGCAGCAGGAAGCAGGACAGGCCTTTCCCCGGGATCTGGGCCAGGACCATGAACAGGTCGCCCATCGGGGCGGAGGTGAACCACTTGTGGCCGGTGATCAGGTAGCTGCCGTCCGGCTGCGCGACCGCGGTCGTGGTGTTCGCGCGGACGTCGGAGCCGCCCTGCTTCTCGGTCATCGACATGCCCGCGAGCAGCCCGCGCTTGCCCAGCGGCGGCCGGAGGCCGAAGTCGTAGCTGGCCGCGGCCAGCAGCGGCTCGTACGCGCTGGCCAGGGCGGGCGCGTGCCGCAGCGCGGGCACGATCGCGTACGTCATCGACACCGGGCACAGGTGCCCGGCCTCGGCCTGTCCCCAGACGTAGAAGCCGGCCGCGCGGGCCACGTGCGCGCCGGGACGGCTGTCGCGCCAGGGGGCCGCGTGCAGCCCGTGGCTGACCGCGGTCGCCATCAGGTCGTGCCAGGCGGGATGGAACTCCACCTCGTCGACGCGGTGGCCGTACCTGTCGTGGGTGTGCAGCCGCGGCGGGTGCTCGTTGGCGAGCCGGCCGTTGTCCTGCGCCTGCTCGCCGCCGGCCAGCCGGCCGAGCTCGCGGAGCTCCGGCTCTGCCCAGCCGGCGCCCTCGCGGCGCAGGGCGCTGAGCAGGGCCGGGTCGTCGGAGGCGTCGTAACCGGTCAGCGGCGGCGGCTGGTTGGTGACCTCGTGGGCGGGCATCGCCTGGCTACGCCCTCGTGAGGTGGCCGGCCAGCCAGTCGGCCATCCGGGAGCGAGACTCGTAGGCGCGGTTGGTCACGCCGTGGCTGCCGTCGGGGTAGAGCAGCAGCTCGGCGCCCGGCGCCTCCTTCGCCAGCCGCTCCTGGTGGTAGGCGCGCACGATCCGGTCTCTGGCGCCGCCCACCACGAGCAGCGGGATGCTGATGCGGCCGGCGGCGTCCTCGAGGGTGAGCTCGGCGGCCTTCGCCCGCGCTGCTGCCTCGCTCGCCGCGCCGGAGCGGGCCTGGAAGGTCGCCTTGGTCTGCGCGGGCAGGTCGTCCCAGTCCAGGTCGAAGCGGTACGGGCCGGCCAGCGAGACGACCGCCGCCAGGCGCGGCTCGTAGGCCGCGGCGCGAGCCGCGTAGTAACCGCCGAGGCTCACGCCGAACAGCCCGGTCTTCTCCCCGTCCACGTCCTCGCGAGTCCGCAGGTAGTCCACCGCGGCGGTGGCCACCTTCTCGTAAGCGGGCTCGATCGGCAGCTCGTACTCGGATTCGCCCTGGCCAGGGCCGTCGATCGCGATCGTGGCCAGGCCGCGGGCCAGGTAGTACTCGGCGGTGGCCTGCAGCTCCTCCTTGGTGGAGTCGAGGCCGGGCACCATGATCACCACCGGGGGCCTTGGGCCGGCCGGGACGCGCAGGTACGCGGGCAGCTGGGTGCCGGCGTAGGGGATGCGCACCAGCTCCGCCGGCGGCGTCAGCGAGCCGGCCGCCCGGCGGTAGCAGGCGACGCTCCGGTCGTGCGCGGCGCGCTGCTCGTCCGGGTGGTCGACGAAGACGAACTTGCCCCAGTGCCAGGCGAGCGCGGCCCGCCGCCAGGCGCCGGCCGCCGTCTCCCGCTGGCCGGCGTCCTCCGCGCTCTCGGCGAGCTGCTCGTACTCCGCCGCGGTGTTTCCCCATTCCCTGCACCAGTCGTCCCAGCGGGTGATCCTGCCCAGGGTCGCGGTGAAGTCGCCGTAGTCGGTGCCGTTGGAGATGAAGCGGTAGCTCCAGTGCGCCGCCGCGGCCGCCACACGGGCGTCGGGTTCCGTCTGATCTTGTTGTGCCACGGATGCGATCCTAGGAGGTTGCCCGCCGGGCGAAAAGGTCAGCTCGGGGTGGTGGTCTCCGCGCTGCGACAATAAGGGCATGACCGACTCCCAGACCGCCGCCGAGGCGCAGCCGGCCAGGACCCTGTGGGTGCCGATCCGCAAGACACCGCTGCGGCAGTTCCTGCAGACGGAGACCGGCAGCGCCGCCATCCTCGCCGGCGGTGTCCTCGTCGCCCTGATCTGGTCGAACGTGGCCGCGGGCAGCTACGAGCGGCTGTGGTCGACGCCGCTGGACATCCGCGTCGACAGCCACGGCCTGGCGATGGACCTGCGGACGTTCGTGAACTCGGGGCTGATGGCCCTGTTCTTCCTCGTGGTCGGCCTGGAGGCGCGCCGCGAGTTCGACATGGGCGAGCTGCGGGTGCGCAGCAGGCTGACGCTGCCGGTGCTTGCCGGGCTGGGCGGCATGATCGTGCCGATCGTCATCTTCCTCGCGCTCAACGCCGGCCAGCCCACCGCGCGCGGCTGGGGCGCCGCCATGTCCACCGACACCGCGTTCGCGCTCGGCGCGCTCGCGCTGGCGGGCAAGGGCCTGCCCGACCGGGTACGCACCTACCTGCTCACGTTCGCGGTGGTGGACGACCTCGGCGGGATCGTGGTCATCGCCTGCTTCTACAGCAGCAACGTGCGATGGATGGCGCTGGTCATCGGCGCGCTGCTGCTCGTCGCCTACGGGGTCCTCTCGCGGCGCGGGATCCGCAACGGCCCGGTGTACGCGCTGATCGGCGTCGCCTGCTGGGTGGCGTTCTTCAAGTCGGGGGTGGACCCGATCGTCAGCGGCCTGGTCATCGGGCTGCTCACCGTCGCCTACCCGGCGAACCGTGAGGACCTGACGCAGGCGAGCGAGACCTTCCGGCTGTTCCGCGAGCAGCCCACCGCCCGGCTGGCCGCTGAGGCCCGCGAGGAGGTGCGCGTCGCGATCTCGCCGAACGAGCGGCTGCAGCAGCGCTATCACCCGTGGACCAGCTACGTGATCGTCCCGCTGTTCGCGCTGGCCAACGCGGACATCAGGATCAGCAGCTCGTTCCTGGCGCACGCCTACGCCTCCCCCGCCACGCTCGGCATTCTGGTCGGCTACCTGGTAGGCAAGCCCATCGGCACCGGGGGCGCCGCCTGGCTGGCCACCAAGCTGTCGAAGGGCAGGGTGTCCCCGCCGGTCGGCTGGGGCGCCGTCACCGGCGCCGGCCTGGTCGCCGGGATCGGGTTCACCGTCGCGCTGCTGATCGCCTCCCTCTCGCTCACCGGGACCGACCTGGCCGAGGCCAAACTCGGCATCCTGTCGGGCGCGGTCTGCGCCGCGATCCTCACCTGGGCGTTCTTCCGGGTGCTCGGCAGGCTGCCGGTCAGGACCAGGCTGCGGGCGCTGCTCGGCACCGCCGAGACGGTCACCGACCTCGCCATGCCCGTCGACCCCGACCGCGACCACATCCGGGGTCCGCGGGAAGACGCGCTTGTCACGCTGGTCGAGTACGGCGACTTCGAGTGCCCGTACTGCGGGCAGGCCGAGCCGCACGTCCGCGAGCTGCTCAGGGGACACGCCGAGCTGCGGTTCGTGTTCCGCCACCTGCCGCTCACCGACGTGCACCCGCACGCGCAAATGGCCGCGGAGGCCGCCGAGGCGGCGGACCGGCAGGGCAAGTTCTGGGAGATGCACGACACCCTGATGGATCATCAGGGCGAACTCACGGTCAAAGACCTGCTCAGGTACGCGGCCGACCTCGGCCTCGACACCGAGAAGTTCTCCGCCGACCTACGCAAGCACACCGGCGCCGCCAGGATCGCCGAAGACGTCGATTCCGCCGACCTGGCCACCGTGTCCGGCACCCCGACGTTCTTCATCAACGGCAACAGGTACTACGGCGCCTACGACATCGACGCCCTGCAGGAGGCGGTGCGGACGGCCAAGGCTCGCGCGTTCATCGGCGCGCGGTGAAAAGATAGTGAAGTCAACCCAAACGCACGAGGAAAGGGCGGCTGCGTGGCCAGCAACAGCATCGCGATAACGGGCGGGTACATCGTTCCGGTCGAGGGCGAGCCAATCGATGGCGGGACAGTCCTGCTGGTGGACGGCAAGATCGCGGCTGTAGCTGGTCCGGACTTCAAGCCGCCGCCCGGCGCCGACGTCGTCGATGCCGCCGGCAAGTGGGTGCTGCCCGGGTTCATCGACGCGCACGCCCACCTCGGCGTGCACGAAGAGGGCGAGGGCTGGGCGGGCTCCGACACCAACGAGATGACCGGGCCTGTGCAGGCCCACGTGCGGGCGCTCGACGCGATCAACCCGGCGGAAGAGGGGTTCCGCGACGCGATCGCCGGCGGCGTGCTCGCGGTCAACGTCAACCCCGGATCCGGCAACCCGATCGGCGGCCAGACGGTGGCCATCCGCTGCTGGGGCCGCACGGTCGACGACATGGTGCTGCGCGAGCCCGCGGGCCTGAAGTCGGCGCTCGGCGAGAATCCCAAACGCGTCTACGGCGAGCGCAAAGAGACCCCGGCCACCCGGCTCGGCACCGCGGCCGTCATCAGGGCGGCTTTCACCGACGCGCGGAACTACATCGCCAAGCAGGACTTCGAGAAAAACACTTCTTCGGAACGTAAGGAGCCGACTGCCCGGGACCTGAAACTCGAGGCGCTGGCCCGCGTGCTGCGCAGGGAAATCCCCTGGCGCCAGCACTGCCACCGCGCGGACGACATCGCCACGGCGATGCGCATCGCGGATGAGTTCGGCTACCAGCTGGTGATCGACCACGGCACCGAGGCGCACCTGATCGCGGACAAGATCGCCGCCGCCGGGATCCCCGTCATCATCGGGCCGCTGTTCACCTCGCGGTCCAAGGTCGAGCTGCGGAACCGGTCGCTGGCCAACCCGGGGCGGCTAGCCGCCGCCGGCGTCACGATCGCGATCACCACCGACCACCCCGTGGTGCCGATCCACTTCCTGATCCACCAGGCCACGCTGGCGGTCAAGGAAGGCCTGGACCGCGAGACCGCGCTGCGCGCCGTGACCATCAACCCGGCGGGGATCATCGGCGTCGCCGACCGGCTCGGGTCGCTTTCCGCCGGCAAGGACGCGGACGTCGTGGTGTGGTCCGGCGACCCGCTGGACGTGATGTCCCGCGCGGAGGTTGCGTACATCGGGGGTCGTGAGGTCTATCACTATGACTACTCCGCGCGGACAGGCGTCCATGTGACTCCCTGAGCGTGGGGCGCGGTGGCTTGGTGGTGTTCGCCGCGTCCAGTCGGCGCCCAGAGGGGCACCGAACGACGCGGCGTCACACCACCGGCGCCCCCGCTTCCCTAGCGGGTTAGGCGAAGCATGCTCTGCACCAACACTCTTAAAAGGGCGCCTGCCTCTGTGCTGACTGGTTCCCGCAGTGGTGAACGTGGACGATGTCTCATCGGCTACGTAAGAGGGTGGACGATGTCACATCGACCACGTTCGGTGGGGCTGGGCTGGGGCTGGGCTACGGGTTGGGGAAGCGGCTGGCTGCGCGTTGGGCGGCTACTAGGCGGGGCGGGGCGGTTGCTGGGGAGCCGGCGTTGAATGGGGGGTTCGGGGCGTATTCGATGCCTAGCTGGATCGCCTGGGCGGTGTCGTCATCGGTGAGGCGGGCGGCCAGGGCCAGGGCCATGTCGATGCCGGCTGAGACGCCGGCGGAGGTGGCGTATTTGCCGTCGAAGACGTAGCGGTCGTGGACTGGCTTGGCGCCCAGGCTCGCTAGCTCGTTCATGGCTAGCCAGTAGGTGGTTGCTTGGCGGCCTGTCAGGAGGCCGGCCGCCGCGAGGATCAGGCTGCCCGTGCAGACGCTGGTGGTCCACGTGGTGGTCTTGTCCGCTTCGATGATCCAGTCGCGGAAGGGGCCATCGCCCATGTGAGCCGACTGGCCCGGGCCGCCGGGGATGAGGAGCACGTCGGGATGGGGGACATCGGCATAGGAGGCGTCCGCACCCAGGGTGAGGGTGCCGGTCTCGTCGGAGACTGCACGGGCCCGTTCAGAAGCGAAAATTATCTCGGCGGCAGGGACGTGAGCCAGCACCTGGTGCGGACCCACCGCATCGAGGGCGGTGAAGCGGTCATAGAGAGCGATGACGATCTGCATGGGGCTCCTTCGGACGGAAACGGCGGCGGTACTCGGCGGGACTGACACCCAGGGCGCGGACGAACGCGCGGCGCATCGCCTCGGAGGTGCCGTAGCCGCAGGCGCGGGCGGTCTCCTCGACGCCGCTGGCGGTGTCCTCGAGGCAGCGGCGCGCGGCCTCGAGCCTCGCGCGGTCGACGTAACGGCCGGGCGGCACCCCGACCTCGGCGGCGAAGGCGCGGGCGAACTGGCGCGGGGACAGGCTGGCCATGTCGGCGAGGGCGTCGACGGAGAGGTCGGCGGCGGGGTGTTCGGCGATCCACTGCTGGACCTCGCGCAGCGGGGCGCGGCCGGCGACCTGGGCGGACAGCTGGGCGCTGAACTGCGACTGGCTGCCCGGGCGGCGCAGGAACACCACCAGGTGGCGGGCGAGGGCGAGCGCGACGTCGCGGCCGAGGTCGTCTTCGACGAGCGCCAGCGCCAGGTCGATGCCGGCGGTGACGCCGGCCGAGGTGGCCACGTTGCCGCTCTTGATGAAGATCGGGTCGGGGTCAACCGTGAGGTCCGGGTACCGGGCGGCCAGCTCGGCGCTGTACGCCCAGTGGGTGGTGACGCGCCTGCCGTGCAGCAGCCCTGCCGCGGCGAGCAGGAACGTGCCAGTGCAGACCGACGCGATCCGCTCCGCCTGGCGGGCGTGGCCGGCCAGCCACCGCACCAGGGCCGGGTCGGCGTGGCGGGCGCCCTGGCCGCCGGGGACGAGCAGCAGGTCCCAGTTACCGGTGAGCTCGCGCAGGTCAGCGGCCGGGGTGATGGTCAGCTTGCTCGACGTGGTGACCGGGCGGCCGCCAAGGCTCGCGGTCGTGACGTCGTACGCCGCGCCGGCGTTGGCGAATACCTCGAGCGGGCCGGTGACGTCGAGGCTCTGCACGCCGTCGAACAGGACGATCAGCACGGTTCGTGGCACGTCTCCCAGTGTGCCGGCGCTCGGTCATGGCAGCAATGACGAATACCCCACCTTTGCTGCCATCGCCCCGCGCCGGGTGGGGTTACCGGGCGGGGCCGTCCTTCGCCGCCTCGCGAAGTTCGGCGAAGGCGCTCGCGAGCGCGGGCAGGAGCCAGTGGGCGTTCAGGCCGCTCGGGTTGGGGAGGATCCACAGTCGAGCCGGGCCCAGCGGTTCGTCTTGCGGGCCGACGACGGCTTTGGGGCGCGCGAAGGCGGTGCGGTACGCCGTGACGCCCAGCACCGCGATGAAGCGCGGGCGACGGCCTTCGGCGAGGGCGCGGAGCCGGACGGCGCCGTCGCGGAGTTCGGCGGCGGTGAGCTCGGCGGCCTGCGCGGTGGCGCGCGGCGCGATGTTGGTGATGCCGAGGCCGTAGCGGGTCAATTCGGCCTGTTCGGCCGGGCGCAGCTGGCGGTCGGTGAAGCCGGACAGGTGCAGGGCCGGCCAGAACCGGTTCCCTGGCCTGGCGAAGTGCCACCCGGTCGCCGCCGAGTACAGGCCCGGGTTGATTCCGCAGAACAGCACGTGCACCGGCTCGCCGAGCGCGGGCAGCACGTCAGGGAGCGTGCGGTCCCGGGCGGCCGTCAGGGCGTCAGGGTCCAGTTTCATGCGTCCAATCCTTGTCGCCGCCCGCTATTTAGGAACGTACTTTGCCGGTATGGCCGCTAGCGTGGGCCATGTCCGAGCAAAGGAGAAGGATATGGCGACGACCGCTACCGCAGTGAATGCCGAGCGGGCCGACCTGCTCGCGATGCTGGCCAAGCACCGGTACTTCCTGCGGTTCACCACCCGCGAGCTGACCGACGAGCAGGCCGGGCGGCGCACCACGGCGAGCGAGCTGACCCTGGGCGGCCTGATCAAGCACGTGACGCTCGTGGAGCGGAACTGGGCGGACTTCCTCGTAACAGGCCCGGCCGCCATGGCAGGCTCCGGCGCCATGACCGAGGAGGGCTTCGCCGCGTGGCGGCAGCAGTTTCAGCTGCTGCCCGGCGAATCCCTCGCCGGGGTGCTCGCGGACTACGCGTCGGCCGCCGCGGCCACCGACGA
>Ga0209693_10000387_pt1 | contig 17613 bp, 14 predicted proteins | sample HubBroMetageWRM3_FD_188345 | JGI IMG/M metagenome (GOLD analysis project Ga0209693, IMG submission 188345) | Warmed soil microbial communities from the Hubbard Brook experimental Forest, New Hampshire - Hubbard Brook CCASE Soil Metagenome WRM 3... | ecosystem: Environmental > Terrestrial > Soil... | reverse complement strand
GCACCCGGTGGATCGCGCTGGCCGGGGCGCTCCTCGGCCTGGGGTACCTGGCCAAGATGCTCCAGGCGTTCCTGGTGCTGCCGGGCTTCGCCCTCGCGTACCTGATCTGCGGGAAGCCCAAGCTCGGCAAGCGGATCTGGCAGCTGCTCGTCGGCGCCGGCGCGCTGCTGGTGGCCTCCGGGTGGTGGGTCGCAATCGACCTGCTCACCCCCGCGGCCGACCGTCCGTACGTCGGCGGCTCGACGGATAACAGCATCCTCAACCTCACGTTCAGCTACAACGGGCTCGGCAGGCTCACCGGCGAGGGCGGGGGAGGGCCTGGCGGCGGGGGAGGGGCCGGTGGCGGGTTCGGCGGCGCCACCGGACTCACCCGGCTGTTCCAGGCCGACATGGGCGGGCAGATCGCCTGGCTCATCCCGGCGGCCCTGATCGGGCTGGCGGTCATGCTGTGGGTGTCGCGGCGCGCGGCGCGCACCGACCGGACCCGCGCGGCCGCGCTGCTGTGGGGCGGCTGGCTCCTGGTGACCGGGCTGGTGTTCAGCTTCATGTCCGGGATCATCCATCCCTACTACACGGTCGCGCTCGCCCCGGCCGTCGCCGCCCTCATCGGCATCGGCGCCAGCGGGCTCTGGCGAATCCGGCACACCTGGCTCGCCCGCGTCGCGCTTGCCGCTGGGGTCGTGGTCACGGCGGCCGTGGCCTGGGTCCTGCTGGACCGCAGTCCCAGCTGGTTCCCGTGGCTGCGGGTGGTCATCGTCGTTGCCGCAGCCGGCGCGGCCGGCCTGATCCTGGCCGGCCCGGTGGTCCGGCCCGCCACCGCGCGGGGCCGCGTGGCGCTTGCCGCCGTCGCCGGGTCGCTCGCGGTGGTCGCCGGGCTGGCCGGACCGCTCGCCTACAGCCTCGACACCGCCGCCACCGCGCACAGCGGATCGATACCGTCGGCGGGTCCCACCGTTGCCAGCTCGTTCGGCGGTCCCGGCGGCGGCTCGTCCCCCGGCGGCGGCAAGCTCCCGACCGGCAGCAAGCTCCCGAGTGGCGGCGAATTCCCAGGCGGCGGCGCGTTCCGGGGGCGTACCGGAGGTTCGGGCGAGCCGGGCTCCGGCGAGTTCCCCGGGCGCTCGGGCGGCGAGCGCCTGCCGTCTTCCGGTGAGTCTCCCGGCGGCACCGACCGCTCGCCGACCGGAAGGGCTGGGTTCCCGTCCGGCGGAACCGCCGGCGGATCCGGTGGCGGTCCCGGTGGCGCGACCACAAGTGCCGCGCTCAGCAAGCTCCTGGAGACCGGCGCGCCCAGTTACAAGTGGGCGGCCGCCACGGTCAGCTCGACCAGCGCGGCATCCCTGGAGCTGAGCAGCAACGGCGTCCCGGTCATGGCGATCGGCGGGTTCACCGGAAGCGACCCGGCGCCGAGCCTCGCCGAGTTCAAGAAGCTGGTCGCCGAGCACGAGATCCACTACTTCATCGCCGGCGGGGTCGGCGGAGGCGGCGGCATCGGCGGTGCAGGTTCCAGCGACGCGTCGCAGATCACCTCGTGGGTCGAGTCCCACTTCACGTCGAAGGCCGTGGGCGGCACCACCGTCTACAACCTTACGAGCGCGAAGACCAGCTCATAAGGCGCCCGGGTTTCGGGGAGTGGCATCGTGGTTAGGATGCGACTGCCCAACCGGAAGGCGGCATAAATGGCGAACGCTGAGAACCCTGCACCGGTGGTCAATCAAGACGACGAGTCGCGCATGCTGCTGAGCTTCTTGCAGCGCCAGCGTGACGCGGTGCTGAAGATCGTCGAAGGGCTGCCCGAGGAGGACTGGCAGAAGCCGGTCGTGCCGTCCGGCTGGACCGTGGCCGGGATGCTCGCGCACATCGGCGGCGCCGAGTATCACTGGTTCCAGCAGGTGACCGCAGGCCGGGTAGCGGAACCGCAGCCGGACGCGGAAGACGAGGAAACCGATGAGGGCGGGTACGACCCCAACGCCGCCTTCACGTGCGACTACCCGAGCGCTGAGATCATCGCTTCCTACCGCCAGGTGTGCGGGATGTCCGATGAGGTGCTCGCGGTCACCCCGCTGTCCGCGGCCCCGAGTAGGCCCGGCGCTCACCCCAACCCCGAGGTCGTTCCCGAGATCACGAACGTCCGCTGGATCGTCCTGCACATCATCGAGGAGACGGCCACGCACTCTGGCCACCTTGAGATCGCACGCGAACTGCTCGACGGGAAAACCGGGCTCACCGGGCGCTGACCGCCGGCCTGGCATCCCGCGTGCGCCCAGGCGCCTGGTAATCGGAGGCGCCCGCTCGCCTACCAGTGAGGCCGGGTGGGCAGCCAGTATCGCGGGATGCGATGCGGACGCGCCCTGGCATTCGGATTGGAGTAGTAGTCCAAGCTGATCTGCACTGTCACCGCATGCTCGCAGGCCGCGAGGGCGCGATCCTCCAGGGCCCGCTGCTGCACATCGCTCGTCTCCAGCAGCAAGTAATTGCGGGGAGCACGCCGGGCGCGTTCCAGGTGATCGGCTGCCTCTGCCCGCCGCTCCTGGCCACGGCTCACACACCACACCAACATCCGCGGCGACAGCGGCACCCTGTCCCACGGGGGCGTGGCTTCCATGTCGGTGGGCCGGCTCAGCGCGCTATTCGGCCGCCACTGTGGGTGCACGCTGCGCTTGATGTGCTCGCCGGAATCGCTGGCCACGCCCTCTATTAGCTCTTCGCCGGTCAATGCCACCCAGGATTGCCTGATGGGCCCGTAGCCAGCCCGCTCATTCTTGATCCCGCCCCATCCCGCAGCCAGCAGTGCTTCGCCGAGCACGTCAAGCATTGCCATAAGCGGACCGTCGAATCCATACACGACCGTCACGGATCGCCCACACCCAGCGGAGGCCGGGAAACCAGGCGCGAACCCACGCCAGCGCGCAGATCCTGCGCACCAATCCCACTGTTCCGCTCCGACGCGCTCGAGCCTGGGGGCACTGGCTTCGATCAGCTCGAAGTGCCGATCCAACCACTGTGCGCTCACCGCGCGTAATTGCCGAAAGCTTCGCCGCCGGACAAGGCGCCGCAGATTCGGCTGCCTTCTCATCTTCACGGCCCCGGCAAGCAACTTCTTACCCGTGGCCCAGACGCCCGCACGCATTTCCGGCATTTTAAGCGCGCCGGTTCCATTTCCGCAGTGACATGACGCCGACACGCTCGATGGCTGACGTCGGCCGCTGCGGGCTAGCAGCCGACGAGCGCGCCGAGGCTGGCCAGGGCATCGGGGCGGGCACGGTAGTAGACCCACACGCCGCGCTTGTCGCGGTCGACCAGGCCCGCGTCGTGCAGGACCTTCATGTGGTGGCTGATCGTGGGCTGGGATAGCTCGAACGCGTCGTTGAGTTCGCAGACGCAGGCCTCGCCGCCCTCGTGCGAGGCGACCAGGGACATCAGCCGCAGCCTCACCGGGTCGGCCAGCGCCTTGAGCAGCGGCGCGACTTGCTCGGCCTGCTCCATCGTCAGCGGCTCCGTGGCCAGCGGGGAGCAGCACGCGGCCGTCTCGGCCGGGGTAAGCAGCAGCGTCATGGAATTAGACACCCATCTATATTGACGGAGGTCGATGTCCCGTGGCAAGCTCGGGGCCACTAGACATAGATAGATATCGATATCAGCGGGAGGCCGTGATGCTACCGGGCGACCAGATGAGCGGGGAGACGGGGGACGGCATGCGTGAGCAGGTCCGGGCCCGGTATGCGGAGGCAGCGCGGGCGGTGCTGACCCCCGAGCGCGGTGAGACCGCCGGGTGCTGCGGCGGGTCTGCCGGGCAGTCGTGTTGCGGCACCGGGTCGGCCGCGCTGGACTCAGCGGACTGCTTCGGCGGGCCGCTGTACGGCGATGGCGAGACCGATGGGCTGCCCGAGCAGGCGGTACAGGCCAGCCTGGGCTGCGGGAACCCGCTGGCGGTCGCCGAACTGCGCGAGGGCGAGCGGGTGCTGGACCTGGGCTCGGGCGGCGGCATAGACGTGCTGCTGTCGGCGCGGCGGGTAGGGCCCTCCGGCTTCGCCTACGGGGTGGACATGACCGACGAGATGCTGGAACTGGCCCGGGCCAACGCCGCGAAGGCCGGGACGGCGAACGTGGAGTTCCGCAAGGGCGAGATCGAGGCCCTGCCGCTGCCGGACGCGGCGGTGGACGTGGTGATCTCCAACTGCGTGATCAACCTGTCCACCGACAAGCCCGCCGTCCTGGCGGAGATGTTCCGGGTGCTGGTGCCCGGCGGGCGGATCGGGATTTCCGACGTGGTGGCCGCGGATCACCTCTCACCGGCGGACCGGGCCGCGGCCGGATCGTACGTGGGGTGCATCGCCGGCGCGCTGACCCGGACCGAGTACCTGAACGGGCTGGCGGCGGCGGGGTTCACGGACGCGTCGGTGACGTTCACCGCCGGGGCGGCACCGGACATGCACGCGGCCATCATCAGGGCAGTCAAGCCGGCCGGGCTCTGAGCGTGACGCTGGCCCGGCGGCTGGTGGCCGAGTTCACCGGAACCGGCCTGCTGGTCGCGGTGGTGGTGGGATCGGGGATCGCGGTAACCCGGCTCACCACGGACGGCGCGCTGCGGCTGCTGGTGTGCTCGCTGGTGACGGCGATGGGGCTGGCCGTCCTGATCGCGGTGTTCGCCCCGGCCGGCGGCGCGCAGTTCAACCCGGTGGTCACCGCGTCGGACTGGGTGCAGGCCAGGGGCACGCCACGCGGCTACGGCGCGGGCCAGGCGCTGGCGGTGATCGGGTGCCAGGTGGCCGGGGCGATCGGCGGCGCGGCGCTGGCGGACACGATGTTCTCTCAGCCGGTGCTCGCGGTGTCGCGGACGCACCGCGGCGGAGCTGGGGTGCTGCTGGGTGAAGCGGTGGCAACAGCGGGCCTGCTGCTGGTGATCGTCACGCTCGCGCGGACCGGGCGCAGCCAGCACGCGGCGTGGGCGGCCGGGGCCTGGATCGGCGCGGCGTACTGGTTCACCTCATCCACCTCCTTCGCCAACCCCGCCGTCACGATCGGCCGGGCACTGACCAGCACGTATGCCGGGATCGCACCATCGTCGGTGCCGGAGTTCGTGGTGGCGCAAGTCGCCGGCGGCGCGGTGGGCACGGCTCTGGCTGTGGTGCTCTACCCGGCGCAGCGGGCCAGGTCCGCCGCTGCCGAGCCGGCCCGGCTGGCCGGCTGAGCGGGAAGGATGCCTATGGGCGCAATTCCGGACGTGCTGTTCGTGTGCACGCACAACGCCGGCCGGTCACAGATGGCCGCCGCGCTGCTGGACCGGGAGGCAGCGGGCCAGGTCCGGGTCACCTCGGCCGGGTCGCAGCCAGCCAGCGAGCTCAATCCCGCTGTGGTCGCCGCCATGGCCGAGATCGGCCTGGACATCTCCCGTCAGTTCCCCAAGCCGCTGACCACGGACAAGGTGCAGGCCGCCGACATCGTGATCACGATGGGCTGCGGGGACGCGTGCCCGGTCTACCCGGGCAAGCGCTACCTGGACTGGGACCTGCCCGACCCGGCCGGCCTTGACCTCGCCGCGATCCGGCCCATCCGCGATGACATCCGCCAGCGAGTACGTGACCTGCTCGGCGATCTCGGCATCCCGGCCTGATCCAGCTGGGCTACGGCGGCCAGCGCGCTCGCAGCTATCTGCCGTCGGGCCTGGGAAGGCCCTCTGGCGGGGTGGCGGACAGGCCGTTGAGGATCACGTCGATCTCCCAGCGCAGCCGGGTCTGGTGCTGCTTGGAGGTGAAGGACGCCGCGGGCACGCGGTCCAGGGCTGCGGCGGTGACGAACAGCGCGAGCAGGTCAAGGGCTGCGGGGACTGCCGCCTCGGCGATCTGCCCTTCGGCAAGAAGTGCCCGCACCTGGCCGGCGATCTTCTGGGCGCTGGGCCCGGAGGGGACCCTGGAGAGCGCGACCTGGGCGAGGCCGCCGTGGCCGCTGGCGGCCTTGACCGACTTGATCAGCAGCGAGCTCAGGCGCTCCCGCCAGGTTCCCTTGGGTATCGCCGCCTCCGCCACGTCGGCCATGACGTGGTCGAACATGGCGTCCAGCAGGTCGTCGCGGCCGCGGATGTACACGTAGAGCGCTGACGCGCTGGTGTCCAGCTGGGCCGCGACACGGCGCATCGTGACGGCGTGCAGTCCCTCGCCGTCGGCGATCTGCAGGCCGGCCGCGATGATCGCGGCGCGGCTGAGGGCCGGGCGGGGTGGCTGGCCCCGCCGGCTCACTGGCTCGCGTGGAGGTGGCCCCATGCCGTAAGCTTACGCACGTTGTTCGTCAGCGAACAACGTTCGTTAGCTAACAGCGTTCGTAGCGAGAGGAGGCGGGTCGATGGGCACCGGCTGCCGGGTCAAGGTGATCACCGCATGAAGCTGGGTTTGCTGCTCGGGTTCTGGGGCGCGGACGGGCCGCCTCCCGGCCTGGTCGCCGGGGTACGGGAGGCCGAGGCCATCGGCTATGAGTCGGTGTGGACGTCGGAGGGGCACGGCTCGGACGCGCTGACTCCGCTCGCCTGGGTCGGCGCCCACACCAGCACGATCCGCCTGGGCACGTCCGTCATGCACATGGCGGCGCGGGCACCGGCGGCCACGGCCATGGCGGCGCTCAGCATCGATCACCTGTCGGAAGGCCGCTTCGTGCTGGGCCTCGGCCTGTCCGGCCCGGAGCTGGTCCGGGGATGGTACGGCCAGCCGTTCGACCCGCCGCTCGGCCGCACCCGCGACTACGTGGCGATCGTCCGGCGGGTTCTGGCCGCGGACGGCCCCGTCACGTACGTGGGCCGGCACCTGTCACTGCCGGTGAGCGAAGGAAGCGAGGCCGCCGGGCCACTCACCTCCACCGTCCGGCCATTGCGGCCCGACCTGCCGATCCTCCTCGGCGCCGAGGGCCCGAGGAACGTCGCGCTGGCCCGGGAGATAGCCGACGGCTGGATCGCCACCTACTATTCGCCGTACCGGGACGGCCACTACCGCGCCGCGCTGGCCGAGGGTGCCGCCCGCCCGGGTGCCCGGCGCGCGGACGGGGACTTCGAGATCATCGGCGCGGTGCCGCTGATCCTGAGCGACGACACCGAGGCGGCGGCCGATCAGCTCCGCCCGCTGTTCGCGAGCTTCATCGGCGCCGCCGGCCGCAACTTCCACGCCCGTGCGTTCGACCGGATGGGCCTGGGCGACGTCGCCGCCAAGGTGGGCACGCTGTGGAGCGAGGGCAGTTACCGGGAGGCGGCCGCCGCGATCCCGACCGGGGTGGTGGAACAGCTCGCGCTCATCGGCCCGCCGGGCAAGATCCGTGACGAGCTGCCGGCCTGGCGCGACTCGCTGGTGACGACGCTGCTGGTCTACGTGCCGCCGCGGCCAGAGATCCTGCGCCAGGTCGCCGAGCTGATCCTCGGCTGAGCACGTCACGGGGAGCCCTCCAGGCGTGGCACTACTCCGCCCGCTATGACCGGAAGCGCCTGCGCCGAGCTGCCTTTCGCCGCTACGCGCATACTCTCTGGAACGGCTCTGACTGCACGTAGGTATTCCATTCCTCATGAGTGAGAGAGCGGCCAGCAATAGCACATATGGCTTTGGTAATATTTCTCGTGAGGGCTATATTCCAGAGTTCGACGGTGCCGTCAGAGTTCATTGTGCCGAGGAACTTTCCGTTGGGACTATACGCCACCTCGCCTCCTGCAAGCGTTCCCGTGAACAACCCGCCCGGCTCGCCTTTAAGCAAGGCGCCGATCGGGGCGTGAGTGGCCACGTCCCACAACTGGGCCGTGCCGTCAGCGTTCATGGTGGCGAGAGTCTTGCCGTCTGGGCTGAAGGCAACGGCGAATACCAGGCCGTTGTCGGCTGAGAGTGGCGCTCCGATCTGGGCGTGGGTGGCGATGTCCCAGAGCCGGACTGGGCCGGGAACGCCCCAGGTAGCCAGGGTCTTTCCATCAGGACTGAAGGCCACTCTGGTCAAGGCTGGGGTGCCATTCGCGGCCACGAGCGTCCCGATGCGGGCGTGACTGGCCACGTCCCACAACTGGACTGTGCTGCCCCCCGACGTGGTGGCGAGGGTCTTGCCATCCGGGCTGAATGCGACGTCAGGTCCGCCTTCCTCAAAGCCAAGCCCGTTTTGGGCTGTCCTGATCAGAGATCCGAGCCGAGCATGGGTAGCCACGTCCCACAACTGGACTATGCCGCTAACACTGTCGGTGGCGAGCGTCTTGCCGTCAGGGCTGAACGCGACGGAGCCAGCATCGTCGACGCCGAGGGGAAGTGGCCCTCCAATCGGGCGGTGGGTAGCTAGGCTCCATAGCTGACCCACGGCATGTCCATTGTTCAGGCTCGTATCGATCACGGTCGCAAGGTTCTTGCCATCAGGGCTGAACGCTGCCGCATCCAGCGAGTTTCCTGACGTACTGGAGGTCTTGGTGGGCGCGTTGATCTGGGCGCTGGTAGCCACGTTCAACAGCCGTGCCGTACCGCCGGCGTCCATAGTGGCGAGAGTCCTGCCATCGGGGCTGAACGCCAATGCGGCTGGCGTCCCCGAACCCGGGAGAGGTGCGCCGATCTCGCTGTGGATGGCCAGGTCCCACAGGCGGACCAGACCGTCGCCGCCTGCCGTGGCGAGGGTCTTGCCATCAGGACTGAACGCGATGGCGTCCGTCTGGTCGGGGCCCGTGGTGAATGGCCCGTCTACGCGGCTTCCACTCGCCAGGTCCCACACGCTGGCCGTGCCGCCCCCGTTAGCGGTGGCTATGGTCTTGCCGTCGGGGCTGAATGCTATCGCCGTGCCCTCGACGCCGCTGCTGCCTGCGCTAATAGGACGGCCGGTCGGGGTGCGGGTGGCCACCTCCCACAGCTGCACCTTGCCTGCAGTGGTTGCGGTGGCGAAGGTCTTGCCGCCCGGGCTGAATGCCACCGCGTCCACTCCACCCGGGGCTGCCGGCTCCTCCACATCCGGGCCTGCCGAAAGAGGAGAGCCGATCCGGGTGCGAGTGGCGACATCCCACAGTTGCGCCGTGCCGTTATGGCTTCCCGTGGCGAGGATCTTGCCGTCGAGGCTGAACGCCACCGCTTGGATTCTGCCGGCGCCGGCGCTAAGGGGCGCGCCGATCCGGTGGCGGGTGGCCAGGTCCCACAGCTGGGCGGTGCCGTCCTCACTCACCGTAGCCAGGGTCTTGCCATCAGGGCTCAGCGCCACGGAGTCCTGGTCGACTCCTTGAGCACCGGAGTACTGGCTTCCGTTGCCGTCGGTGAGAGGCCGGCCAATCGGAGCACGAGTAGCCGCATTCCACAGCTGGGCGTAGCCGCCCGCGCCGGCGAGCGCCAGGGTCTTGCCGTCGCGGCTGAACGCTGCCGTGTCCACTTCGCCGTAATCCCCGAACGGGCCTCCGACCTGGTGGTGGGTCGCCACGTTCCACAGCAGTGCGTTGCCATCCACGCCCACGGTGGCGAGTGTCTTGCCATTGGGGCTGAATGCCACCGTTGCTACGGGACCGCCTCCCGGGGACCCTGGCAGGACACCGTGATCAGGCTGGGCGAGGACATCGAGCATGCTGTCGCGGGCTTGCGGCGTTCGGTCGATCCGCCAGGCTGCGGCGGCCAGCAATGAGGCCGTGACGGGATCGGCGGTATCGAGTGCTTCGCTTTCTGCCGCGAGCTGACCGGAGACTGCGGCCGCCCGTTGCCGGTTAGCGCTGCGGGCGGCGGCGGTCGCGATGCCGGCGCCGACGACAGATGCGATGAGCAGAATGACCAGGGCGGCAGCGAGCAGCCGCCGCTGACGGGTGCCACGGGCTGCCGCGCGCTCACTGGCCTGCAGGAATTTGGCCTGGACGCCGGTGAGGGAGGGGTAACGCCCTGGGTCCGCCGACCACTGGGTCGCTGCTTCCTGGAGCGCGGCCAGCTGGGTCCCCCGATACAGGAACGAGGGGTCCGCGTTGTGGTCGTGCCATTCAGCGGCGTCACCCGCGAGCTGGCCGTGGAAAATCAAGCTGGCCTGGTCGTCCTCCAGCCAGCCACGCAGCCGGGGCCAGGCGCGCAGCAGGGCGTCATGGGAGATCTGGGCTGTCCCCGCATTGAGTACGACCAGTCGTTTGGCGGCGAACGCTTCCAGCACCGTGTCGAGCTGGGAGCGCTCAGTCTCCGACTGCCCAGCGTGCAAGTCGGCCAGGCTCACGGGACGGCGGGTCAGCCTGGCATCACGGCTGCCGACGGTCATGCTGCGCAGGAGGTGGCGGGCGAGCTCCTGCTGACCGGCGGGGAGGGCTTCATAGACGGCGTCGGCGCTCCTCTGGACCGCGAGGCTGACACCGCCGCCTTGACCATAGCCATGAGTGGTTAGCCGGTTGCCTTCGCGGTTTTCCCACGTGAGCAGCATTGCCTGGGATAGCAGCGGCAGCGATCCTGGTGTGTCGTCGCCGGCCGCGGCGCGCAGGTCACCGACGACAGTGTCGGTGAGGCCAGGATCGAGCTGCAGCCCAGCTGCGTCTGCGGGGCCGGTGATCGCCAGCCTGAGATCGGATTCGCTCATGGGCCCGACCACGAACTGCCCCTCTTGCAGGGCGCTTGCGAGCTCAGGGTAGGCAGCGCACTTGTCCCAGAAGTCCCCTCGTACCGAGATCACCACCAGCGCCGGGGGCACGCCGGTCGGCCCGGCAGGATGAGTGGCTGCTGCATAGAGCGCGGTGATGAAGGCCTGCCGCTCAGCCGCGCTGCCCAGACCTTGATTCAAGGTGAAGACCTGCTCGAACTGGTCAATCACCAGCACCAGCCGCAGACTCCCGTCAGTGGACCCCGGCCCATAATCACGACGGACAGCATCCGCGACAACCGCCTGCCGGACGGCAAGGTGCGCCTGATCAGGATGGTGGGCCAGCCCGTTCCGGACCGCCACGGTATCTGTGCCGCCCAGCGCAGCCAGGTGGGTCGCCAGTTCGGTCAGCGGATCCTGGGTTGGCGTGATAAGTATCCGGGGCCAATGCGCTGATCCCGGTACTTGCATACCCCTGGCCAGTGCTGGCAGCAGACCCGCCCGCAGCAGCGACGACTTGCCGGCCCCTGACGCGCCAGTGACGACGACGAGTCCATCCCGGGTCAGCTGCCCAGCCAGTTTGACTGCCAGCTCAGAGGTCAGACGCTCTCGCCCGTAGAACACCTCGGCATCGCTTTCACCGAAAGGCAGCAATCCACGGTAGGGACACCCGTGCACCCAGCGAGGTCCCTGACTTCCGCTTACCGCGTCACCCAGCACGCCACGGGTGCGCCACTCGATGACCGCCAGATCCTCGCGGGCCAGGCGAATCTCCGTCGACTGCCGAGCGTTCTGGTCGATGATTGCCCTGACATCTGCGCCTTGCTCGTCCAGGCCTCGCTGGATCTCGGCGGCGGCCCGGGCAACGTCCTTGATCAGGAACCCCAGCTCGCCGAAAACCGCGCCCGCTGCTCTGCGCTGCTTGCACCAGCGCCGCTCGCATGCCTTCCTGCATGCGGCGGATCTCTGTGCCGTCGCCCTCCTGCCCGTTTCCCCCCATGGCTCCAACTATCGCTGATATCACGGTCAGTGCGGAAGTATCGGCGAATAATCTCCCGGCCGTCAACTGCCGGGAAGGAAATCTCGTAGGACTCGGCGAGGACAGCCTGCTCTAGTGCACCAACTGCCCGTATACGTTCTCGATGATCCGGTACTAACGGGCCCAAGATGTTTCACGCGGCTCGCCAACGGTTTTCCTGAGAGAGAATTGGCGAGGGATGGCTTTCCGGATTGATGACTGCGCTGCTGGCATCTTAATTGCGCATGAGTATGGGCAGCCAGGACCTTTCTGCCCGGGCACGTTGTCGATATTGACACCGAGGTGCTGACGCCGGGCCAGATCGATCCGCTGGTGTCCTGGACGCGCCGCTTCCACGAGGCGGTCGCCGGGTTCGGTCCAGGTAAGCCGGAACGCGGTGCTCAGATCCGCGAGTACCGCGCGGCAGCGAAGACACCGCGGACGCTCGTGTCATCAGGCAAGCGCCAGGTGGCGCAGAGACATGGCCGTCCTGCATCGCCGTTCACGTTGATGGCGTCGCCTGGCTGAAGAATCCTGCAGATCCGCAGCGCGAGCTCGCCGGCTTGGGAGTCATCCCCGCCGACGGTTTCGACCTGCAGATCCGTGCCGGACGGCGTGTTGGCAGCAACGGCAGACCGGACCGGTGTCAGACAACCCTCCGCCACCGGCTGGCCGGTCACCGTTGGGTCCGCCGCGTTGCTGACACTCTGTGCCTGCGGCTCAGCTTCCCCCTGGATGAGCGCAACCAGCTGAGTGACGAGAACCGGATCGTGAACGCCGTCGTAAATCCAGCGACGTCCCAGTACCCCGTGCTCGGATGTCCCGATCAGCCCGCCGCAAGCGCCAGCGAGCTCACCTGCCCGGTAGGTGAGGGGTACTTGGTAGGCCGTGGCTCCGTACCCAGATCCGTCGGTTACCACCACGAATTCGATGCCGACCTCGCCCTGCGGGTCGTCGAGCCGAAAACCGCCGGCCCTGGCCAATTCCGGCTGGTGTCCCGTCTGTCGGTACCACGGCTGAGCGGGCAGCCAGGCCGTCAGCAACTCCAGCTTGCCCGGGCTCATCGTGGTGTGGTGAATGATGGCCATGCCTCGCCGGGCTCCTCTCACCGCGTGTGGCCAGAGGCTACCCGGCGGGCCTGCGCCGGGCGGTGAGGAACAACTCGACCAGCTCCCGGGTGGTGGTCCCGTCCTCCGGGGCCTTGTCGTTGCGCCACCGCCCGGTGAAGCGGGGGAAGCGCATGGCCAGCCCGGCGTCATCATCGACCTGGCCCCAGGCGGCGGTGTAGTTCGGGGAAAGGGTCAGCTCGGCGCTGAGGATTTCGAGGACCAGGCCGGGCTCGAACCAGACGTCCGGTTCCTGGCGCGCGTCGACCCGGGCGGGCTTGCCGGGGCTTTGCAGCGGCGCGAGCTGGGCGGGCAGTGCGGCCAGGTCCGCGTCGGAGAACCCGGCGCCGCACTTGGTCACCGCGCGGAACACGTCGGCGTCCGCGTCGTAGGCGGCCAGCAGCACCGCGCCGTAGACCCCGGCGCGGCGCCCGCGCCCGGCGAACGCGCCGATGACGACCAGGTCGACGGTGTCGGATAGCTCGGTCCGGTAGTCCCGCTTGAGCTTGATCCACTGCCAGCCGCGCGCTCCGGCACGGTAGGCCGAATCCGGCCCGACCGACTTGCACACCAGGCCCTCGCACCCGTCGGTGACCGCCTGGGCGAACATCGCGTCCAGCGCGGACGGGTCGGCGACCTCGGCAGCCGTGGTGAGGCGCAGCCGGGGTGACAGGGTGAGGGCCGCCTCCAGCGCGGCGCGCCGCTGCGGATGCGGCAGCATGGTCAGGTCCTCGCCGTCGGCGTACAGCAGCTCGAAGCAGAACAGGCCGATGGGCACGTCCCGGACGGCCTCGTCGATGCCGTGCTTCCGGCGCCGCAGCATGACCTCACCGAACGGCCGCAGCTCGCCCGTGGCAGCGTCGTAGGCGACGACTTCCCCTTCGAGGATCGCCTCGGCCGGCCTCAGTCCCGCCCGCAGCAGCTCGACGACGTCTGGGAACTGCCCAGATATCTGCTCGAGCCGCCGGGTGAAGAGCTCGATCGTCCCGTCGGCGGTGCAGTGCGCCTGGATCCGCACGCCGTCGTACTTGTACTCGGCCGCGCACCGCCCGCCGAGCCGGGCCAGGATCTGGTCGGCCTCGGCCAGCCGCTGGGCCAGCATGACACGCACCGGGTTTCCCGGCTGGACGCGCAGCTCTTCCACCGCGGCCAGCCCGCCGCTCACCAAGGCGGCGGCGACTTTGCCGAGGTCGCAGCAAATGTTGTAGCCGCGCTCCAGCACCGGGCGGGCGGCCTTGCCGCCCGCGTGCACCTGGGCCAGCGCGTCCAGGATGGTGGGCGTGCCAATGCCCAGCCGCAGGTTCCTGGTCACCAGGCGCAGCAGGTAACGGGCCTCCAGCGGGGTGGCCTGGGCAAGCAGCCCGCCCAGCAGTTCCAGCTTGCGGCCCTGTGAACCTGCCCCCTCGGCGGCGGCGATCTCGCGCAGAGTGCCCACCACGTCGGTGACCTCCAGGCCGGCCGCCCGGCCGCCGGCCTCGGAACCGGGCAGGGTCAGCAGCCGCTCCGCGGCCTGGCCCAGGTCGCCGGTCTCCCGCACCAGGGCGGCGACCTGCGTGGCGTCGGTGTCGGCCGCGGCGGCCACCGCGCGGACGGCGAGCTTCTCGGCCAGGCCGAGGTCCACGCCGGCAAACTCGGGCGCTATCAGTCCCTGGCACAGGTAACACACGGTCGGCAGGAGCCCTGCCGGGGTCTGCGCCAGCAGCGCGGCAAGCCGTTCCGTCAGCACCAGCCGGCTGCTAACTTGCTCCAGGTCACGATAGGCCTCGGCCACGATCAGGTACCGCACGGACGCCCCCTTTCCCGCCTGATCATGACACGCCAGGGGGTCCTGGGCCGGTATGCCGGTTCCGGCTGCCTCACCGTATGACGGTCAGCGGCCCCTCGTCCGCCGTCGGAACCTCGAAATGATCGAAGTAGCGGGCTGCAACCTCAGCGCTGAGCTTGAAGTCGTCCCCGCCTTGCGCTGCCCGGGCAGAGATGCGCTGGAGCACCGTGGCGCGGTCGGTCGCCAGGTACACGGTTTCCGGCACGACGCCCAATGGCCTCAGGAACTCACGGTATTCGTCCCGCACGCGACGGGACCAGAACGAGAAGTCGAGGACAACGTCCGAACCGGCCTGGACCAGGTCCGCCAGTCGTGCGCGCAGCACGCGCTCGATCTCAGCGCGCACGTCCTCAGGCAGGGGCATTGCGGTGATGCCGCGAGACCAGGCTTCCTGATCAAAAGACAGGCGGATCATTCCCTGCCGCTCATACTGCCGCGCGACCGTGGACTTCCCCGATCCGGCTGGACCGCACATGAAGATGACGCGTCCCATAAGCGCCAATGTAGGCACAGCAACCGGTCTCACGGCAGAACGAAGACCGGCAGGTCCGCGATTCAGCCGCGAGCGGCCAGCGAATCCAGGACGCGCGGCACGTTCTCTTCGAGATCCAGGGCGGCGTCCGCACTGCCCGCCAGGTGGTTGATGAGCGCGTGCTGGAACAGCCCGTCGAACATCGCGTAGGCCACGGGCGAGGTCACGGCGAGTGGCGTCCCCGAGAGGTCGGCGAACTTGGTGACGATGCGCCAGATCATCCGCTCAAGACTCTGGTCGATTTCGTGCACGTCAGCGCGGAATGCCTCGTCGAACATGCTCTGGTTCCGCAGGTCGTACCAGAGGCGGTGCAGCGTCGCCTCCTCGCGCAGCGTGGCAGCCATGGCCGCACCGAACCCGAGTCTGAGTTCGGCTGCGGAGCCTGCGGTGGCCACGATGCTGTCGTAGCGGGTCACGCATTCCGCTTTGTACTGCCGCACGCAGTAAGTGATCAGCTCGAACTTGTCGCTGAAGTAGTAGTGCAGGACCCCGTGGGAGAACTCGGAGTTATGCGCGATGTCGCGCAGGCTGGTGCGGGCATAGCCCAGCTCGGCCAGGGTCTGCAGCGCCGCCGCGGCGAGCTGCGCCCGGCGTTCGGCGAACTTGTCCACCTGCCGGCGCGCGACCCGGTCCCGGTTCCGCTCCGCTACCTCGGTCAATGTCAGGGTCCGATCGTTGCTGGGCCGTCGCCTCAAGTTATCAGCCGGGCACAATCGCACTCGGCTCGCTCATCTTGACGGCCGTCCAGTCTTCTCTGGACGATCGTCAAACAATCTCTTGACAGTCGTCAAGACTACGGGCAAGGCTAGGTGGCACGTCACATCCCGGTTTGCCAGCGGCGCTGAAGCCGCGGAAAGAGGTGCCCGATGAGCGTGTACGACCTGACCGGGCGGAAGGCGCTGGTGACCGGCGGGGCCCGCGGGCTCGGCGAAGGGATGGCGCTGGCGCTCGCCCGCGCTGGCGCGGCGGTGGTCGTTGGCGACATCCGGGAGGATCTGGGCAAGGAGTGCGCCGACGCGCTGCGGGCATCCGGTGCTGCCGCTGACTTCGTGCCGCTGGATGTCACCTCGGACGAGAGCTGGGAACGGGCGGTCCCGGAGGCGATCAGCCACCTCGGCGGCCTGGACATCGTGGTCAACAACGCCGGGGTCGAGATCACCAGCCTGCTGGCGGACCTGGACGCCGAGGATGCCCGCCGGATGCTCGAGGTGAACGTGCTCGGCACGGCGCTGGGCATCAAGCATGCCTTCCGGGCAATGCGCCCCGGCGGCCCGGCCGGTCAGGGCGGCGCGATCGTCAACGTGGCGTCGGTGGCGGCCACGATCGCCTTCCCCGGGATCGCCGTCTACTCGGCCACCAAGTCGGCGGTGGACCGGCTCACGCGGGTGGCCGCGATGGAGGCGGGCAAGCTCGGCTACGGGGTGCGCGTGAACACCGTCTATCCCGGCCTGGTGCCCACGGAAATGGGCAACCAGCTCGCCCAGGACATGGCAGACGTGGGCCTGTTCCCAAGCGCGCAGGAAGCGGTCGCGGCGGTGATCGGCCTGACTCCGGCGGGGCGGCTCGGTGAGGTGGCCGACATGGCCGACGCGGTGGTGTTCCTCGCCTCCGACGGCGCCCGGTTCATCACCGGGGCCGGCCTGCCCATCGATGGCGGCATGGGCATGTAGCAACCGACGCGTGGCAACGAGCGAAAGGCGAACTTCCATGACCGCTGACAAACCCGTCGTGGTGTACGGGGCGTCCGGCTACACCGGCCGCCTGGTTTGCGAGTACCTGCGCGAATATCAGGTCCCGTTCATCGCGGCCGGGCGCGACAAGGCGCGTATCGCTGAGGCCCTGGACAAGGTGCCGGGCATCGACACGGTCGAGCACGACATCGTCGAGGTATCCCACGAGGTGCAGCCGCTGGCCGAGCTCTTCGAAGGGGCAAGCGTCGTCTGCAACACGGTGGGGCCATTCGCCCAGTACGGCGGCGAGGTCGTGGAGGCCTGCATCAGCGCTGGCTGCCACTACCTGGACACCACCGGAGAGCAGGACTGGCTGGTCGTCTGCGACGAGCGTTACGGCCCGCAGATGGCCGCGAAGGGGCTGCTGCTCGCGCCGGGCATCGCGCAGATGTACACCACCAGCGAGATCGCCGCTCAGCTGTGCCTGGAGAAGCCGGGCGTCGACACGCTGGATGTCCTCGTCTTCTGGAAGGGCACGCCGACGGTGGCCTCCACGCTGACGATCCTGGTCAACGCGTGCCTGTCCAAGGCGTACTACCTCGAGCAGAACCAGTACGCCGAATGGCCGGCCGACGCCGGCCTGTACGACGTGGTGGTGCCTGGCCAGCATGAGACCGGCCTGGCCTTGCCGTGGGGCGGCATGTCGCATCCGGTGTGGTTCAAGCACGACCCCCGGGTGGCCAACGTCAAGGCGCTGGGCGGCGTCTTCAACCGCCCGCTGATGCTGGGGGTGCCGCAGATTGTCAGCGCGGCCCTCAAGCAGACCGAGGGGCTGTCGGACAGTGAGAAGCTGCGGGTGCTCACCGAGCACGCATCGGCCGTGATGAACCAGATGCCGCCGCGGGAGAACACCCGGATCAACACCTCACTGGACTCGGTGCACGCCT
>Ga0209693_10000385_pt1 | contig 17692 bp, 14 predicted proteins | sample HubBroMetageWRM3_FD_188345 | JGI IMG/M metagenome (GOLD analysis project Ga0209693, IMG submission 188345) | Warmed soil microbial communities from the Hubbard Brook experimental Forest, New Hampshire - Hubbard Brook CCASE Soil Metagenome WRM 3... | ecosystem: Environmental > Terrestrial > Soil... | reverse complement strand
GGCGCGATGAAATGGGCAGGCGGTTCGCCCGGGTACTGGCCGGAGCATGAGATCGCGGCGCAGCCGTGGCGTGTCGGCCACCTCTCGAACGCGCCATAGCCCTCCCCACGACTGCCTATCCGTTACCGCTCCGGATGCTAGCGGAGACGAGCCGTCAAGACGGGTCGTAGCTACCTTTCCGGCTGGCGGATCAAGCCGCCGGCCACGTCGATCGCCTTGACCGTCTCGGCCCAGTCCCTAGGATCGGCGAACCGCCGGCCGACCAGCTGCACGGCCCGCATGATCCCCGCCTGAAGCATGGCCGGATCGTCCGGTTCGACGAATACGGCCCCGTCGTAGCCGTCCGCCGCCTCGGGCAGGCCGCCGACCCGGGTGACCACTATGGGAAGGCCCTGGTTCATGGCCACATGCAGGATCCCGCTGCTCGACGAGCGGCGGTACGGAAGCACCACCACGTCGGCGTGCGCGAAGGCGGCCGCGACTACCTCGTCGGGCACGTATTCGTTGACGAACGTGATGTGGTCGGAGTGCGGGCTCGTCCTGATCAGGCGTTCCGGTTCGGTGCAGCCTTCCCAGGTCTCGCCGACGACGGTGAGCCACAGGCCCGCCGCCTCCTCCCCGGATAGCTCGTTGAAGACCCGAAGCAAGTCATCCAGACCCTTATACGGCCGGATCAGGCCAAAGAAAAGGAGGTTGACGACCTCCGGCCTGGGTGCTGTCCTGACGGCGGAGATCGCGGCCTGGGCGGCGGGATTGCCGTCGCCGGGATCGGCTCCGTACTGGTCGTACGGGCCGTGTGCCGCGACCGCCACATCCAGGTTGAGGGACCCGTAGGACGCCTCGAGCAGCCGCCAGTCTGATTTCGAGTGGACCACGCACCCGCGCGAGAGCCGGAGCAGCGCGCGCAGACCCCACCGGGCGTAATGCCTGGCGCCCAGCACGCTGGCTTCGCCCGGATCCTGGAGTTCGTGCAACTCGATGACGACGCGCAGGCCGAGGACCCGGGCCACCACGGCCAGGACCAGATAGGTGTGGAGCGTGGCGGCCGTCCACCATTCAAGCACGAGGACTCCGGGCCGCTGAGCCCGCAGGAAGTTCAGCGCCCCGATCAGGGAGCGTCCCCACCACCAGTCGATGCCGTTATAGACGCGAACGTCTTCGGAGTAGGCCATGCTGGCCCGTTGCAGGCCGACTCGCTTCCAGCCCGGATACAGCCTCCGGGGGAGCAGGCGACGCAGCTGGATAACGCTGGTGTCGTGGCTCTCGGCCATGGCGTTGGCCAGCCGGCACGTGTAGTAGCTGACGCCTGACGTGAACGTCCAGCCCGGCCCGACCAGGCAGACTCCGGGGCCCCTGCCAGGGTCTGGAACCGGCAGGTCGCCAGGGAGTTCCCCGCGCTCGCTGACGTCCGCATTGACCACCGTCATGCCGGACCTGCCTGGGACCTCATCAACACGCCTCGGACAGATTCGGGTGATCGGAACAGATCACGTCGCTGCTGTACGCCCGGTCGTGAACGGGCCTGCGATGGAGACGGCCAGCGACCCCGGTCCGGAGCCGGACACGGAGGAGGATCCGGACGCACGCGGCCGCCTGGCGCCAGGAGATCTCCTTCGCGGTCGAGGCCGGGCCGCCGTAGTAGCTGACCGGGACCTCAAACGGCCTTACTCCTCGCTTCAGGAGCAGGGCGGTCATCTCGGTGTCGAGGCCGACTCCCCGTTCGCGCAGCACCAGCTCGTCGAATATCGCCTTGGGCATCAGCTTGAAGCCGGTGTGCAGATCCGTGACGCAGGCGTCGAACAGGACGTTAGCCAGCAGGGTGAGCAGACGGTTGCCCCGGACGCGCCGACGGGAGCGATAAAGCGTGTTGTGACCGGGAAGGCGCGCTCCGTAGACCACCTGGCAGCGACCCGCGAGTACCGGTCTCAGCATCCGCGGGATATCTTCGGCCGAATATTCCGGGCCGCCGTCAAAGGCCAGGAGATAAGAGCCGGTGGCCAGGTCGCTGGCGGTCCGCAGTGCGGCGCTCTTTCCTCGAGGTACCCGGTGCCGGAATACGGCCACCCGGTCATCGCCGATCTGGGCCAGCAGCTCATAGGTGCCGTCTGTGCTGCCGTCGTCGACGACGATCAGCTGTATGGCGCAGGGGTAATCGACGTTCAGAATGTCGCTTATCGCTTGCGCGATGGTCGCTTTCTGGTTGTGGACGGCTAGCAGAATGGACAGCTTAAGCGCCACAGCCGCTGGCCACGAACGCGCGGCCGGCCCGAGGTTTTCCGTATCTGGCTGCGGCTGAAAGGCGATCGGCTCGAGCAGGCTCGCCAGCGGCTCGTCATAAAGCGGCGCCGGGGGCAACAATGCTGACTTCAAGATCGGTGCTGCTACATCCATGATTCCCCCCCTGCGCACTGTGTGCTTCCCCGCGGCTCAGGCCCCGCGCCCGCGTTGCTGACGGGCTGACGGTTTTGTCCGTATGTGAGACGCCGGACGCTATGCGGTGGATTACCGGGCAAGAGAAGTTAATCCCGGTTCGTCCGCTGACATCTCGATTGATGCGAATCTAAATTCGATTTATATCGTTAAGGAAGTCTTACCGCTGGCATCTTGATCATCGAGCGACGACAAAAAGACGATCTGGACAATCGGCTCTTTATCTTCGATCTGGACCCATAAAGGCAGGCATATGGATGAACGGGTCTTACTTGAAATCGGCCGGTCGGCTCGTTCCAGGCCGGCCCGGCGGCGGGGTTGGCCTGCCGGTGGCCAGTTGGCCCGATAAGCTCTGGGCTCTCGGCACGGGTCAGGGTGAGGACGGGATGACGTACAGGACCAGATGGCTTGGCGTTTCTCGTACCTCTCCCGCGCCGCCGGGCGAACTGCTGGCTCCGTCTGAACCGCCCGGCGAACCCGCGAGATCCCCGGGCCCGGGCCGCTGGATGCCTGGGCTGAACTGGCGTAGCCGGCTAGGACCTGTCCCGGTGCTGGGGTGGCTGGCGCTCGTGGTCGCGGTGGTGGTGGTAGGCCTGGCCTTGTTCGTCACCGGCCCGGGAGGGTCTCCGAATCGCTCCGGCTTGCCGTGGGCCAGCGGCGTCTACCCGGAAGACGGCACGCCGGCCGGGGCCGCGGCCTTCGCCGCCTGGCGCGGCCGTCCGCTCGACGTGGTGGACGCCTGGTCAGCCCGGGCAACCTGGGCGCAGATCGACGACCCGACCTGGCTTTACCAGCGGTGGCGGGGACAGCGGTACACCATGGCCTTCGGGGTGCCGATGATCCCGGAGGGCGTGCCCGGAGTCTCACTGCAGGCGTGTGCCAACGGGGCTTACGACGCGTACTGGCGTCAGTTCGGCCAGGTCATCTCGTCCTATGGGCTCGGCAACTCGATCATCAGGCTGGGCTGGGAGTTCAACGGGACCTGGTACGCCTGGAAGGCGACCGACCCCACGGTCTGGGCGCGCTGCTGGCAGCAGATCGTGACCGCCGCCCGCGCCACCGCGCCCAACCTGCGGTGGGACTGGGACGTCAACCGCGGCGTCTCCGGCGGCCTCGCCAACCCGGCCCTGGCCTACCCAGGCAACGCCTATGTGAGCATGATCGGCGTCGACAGCTACGACTCCTGGCCGGCGGCCACGACCACGGCCGGCTGGCAGACGCAGCTCAACGGCCCCCAGGGCCTGAACTACTGGCTGAGCTTCGCCAAGGCGCACGGCAAGCTTCTGTCGGTGCCGGAGTGGGGCAACGTGGCGACCGGTGCCGGCTCCGGCGGTGATGACCCCCAGTATGTGACGGACATGAGGGACTTTTTCGCCGCCAACGCCGCGGACATTGCCTTTGAGTGCAGCTTCCAGGGAGACCAGTCCACCACCGGGGCTAGCTACGGCGCGGGCACCTCGATCGCGAAGGCGTCGGCGGCCTACAAGGCGGGTTTCTGACCGCTTACCCGTGCCGGCCCGAGCCGCCCCCCGCCCGGCCGGGATGATGCGAGGCAAGCGACGCCGCGCCGCTGGTCGCGCCGCCGGCGACCGGGGCGCTCCGATGCCGCTGGCGGGTGACAAACTGGGCACCGCGACGGTAATCCATCCACCTGTCTCATACGTCCAGTCATTGACCGGATGCATCCTTCGATGTCGCGGCGATCGCTCGCGGCGGCGCAAACAAGATCATTACTGATGCTAGTGAAACACCCAAGTCTCAGTTGAGAGAAACCCTGTGTGCGTCCTTCCCGCTCCGCCCATGCCAGGCCGCGTGCTAGCACGGCCACGGTGGGTGCTGCGATGCCGCCCGCCAGCACCGGACAACTGGGCGCATGGATGGTGACCGGGGCGCGGGGCGGCATCAATCAGACGACCGGATCGGGCGAGCGGGCCGCCGCCCCGAGGCGCTCGCTGAGCGTGATCGTCGTGGCTTCCTGGCGACGGCATCAGGACCTGCTGACCAACGCAGGCAGTCTTCTCGCGACGACCGGTGTTACGTCGGCGCTGGGCTTCGTCTACTGGGCATTCGCAGCACGGGAGTTCAGCCAGCAGGACGTCGGATACAGCTCGGCGGCTGTGTCCGCCATGGGACTGCTTGGCACGATCGGCATGCTTGGCCTCGGCACCCTGCTCATCGGCGAGTTGCCCCGGCGTAGCCCGCGTGCTGGCCTGGTATCGGCCGCGCTGGTGGCCTGCGGCCTAGGATCATTGGTGCTCGGGCTGGCGTTTGCCATAGTGGCCCCGCACCTCAGCGCCCGTTTCGCGAACATGACCGGCACACCGGGCCGGGCCGCACTGTTCACAGCCGGAGTCGTGCTGACCGGGGTCACCCTAGTTTTCGACCAGGCCACCATCGGACTTATGCGGGGCGGACTGCAACTGTGGCGCAACTCGGTCCTCTCAGTTGCAAAGATGCTGGTCTTGGCTGCTGTCGCGGTCATACTGCACGATCGCTTCGGCGTCGGCATCACCCTGTCCTGGGTGGTGGGCATAGCGGTATCGCTGGTGCTAGTCGCGCTACGGTTGCGGTTCACAGGGACGCGCGTCCTGCGCAGACCCGACTGGGGCGTCCTGCGCGGCCTCGGCCGGACCGCAATGGCCCACAACTGGCTGAACCTAGCTATTATGCTGCCTACTTCCCTGCTGCCAGTACTGGTCACGGTGATCGTGTCACCGTCGGCGAATGCCGCGTTCTACATTGCCACGATGATTACCGGCTTCGTATTCATCGTGCCATCGCACTTGGCGACGGTTCTTTTCGCGGTCGTAGCGGCAGACCCCAAGGTAGTCGCCCGGAAGCTGCGGTTCGCCTTGCGACTGTCGTACATCATCGGGCTGCCTGGCATGGTAGCTCTAGCCCTGGGCGCCCATATAATGCTAGGCCTGTTCGGGAAGAGCTATTCTGCGGACGCCGCGCTGCCGATGGTCCTGATGGCCATTGGCTATCCGGCTGCTGTTCCTAAGGCCCTCTACATCGCGGTATGCCGAGCGGACGGCAGGATAGCACGGGCGGCGGTCGTGTTGACTGCGTGCTCAACCGCTGAGTTGGCTGTCGCGGCGGTGGGCGGGATGGAAGGCGGGCTGATTGGTCTATCGTGGGCACTGCTGGCCGTGAAGTACGCCGAAGCATTGGTAACTTCGCCGCCGGTAATCCGGTCGGCCTTCGGTCACGGTCGGCATCGCCGCACTGAATCGCCTGCCGCAGGCTCCCGTACCGAGCCGGCGGCTTCTTCAGCGCAGACCGAAGTGAGTGAGAGGATTCAGCAGGAAGCGGGTATCGCTGCACTGCGGGCGCTCGGGACGGGCACCGGCGCAACAGCGCGCTTCCCCGGATCCGCGGAGGTATTTGAGCGATGATCTCCATCGTCATTATCAGCAAGGATGAGCCGAGTCTCGATGACACGCTCATCGGCGTCGCGGCACAAGCCGAATCTCTCGCAGAGCCGGCCGAGATCGTCGTCGTTGACGCATCCGATGGCCGGCTCGAACATATTCGCGTGCGGCACGAGGAACGCGTAAGATGGCTGCAATTCAAGCGGCCGCCCGGAGTACGCATTTCGATTGCGCACCAGCGTAACGTAGGCGTGCGCGCGGCGCACGGGGAGATCATAGTGTTCACTGACGCGGGTTGTCAGCCGGAGCCGGAATGGCTGGCCCGCATCGTGACCCCCGTGCTGCACGAGGAAAATGTTGCGGCCGGCCTGACCCTAGCGACGTCGGAAAGCACCAGGCTCTACGATCGCTGGGCTCGACGGAATATGGCGGCGCGCTACCTGACTGCGTGTGCCACCATCAACCTCGCCTTCCGGCGCGAGGTGTTCGAAGCCGTCGGCGGGTTCGACGAAGGCTTCGAGTACGGCTCCGACGTGGACTTCAGCTGGCGTCTTACGGACGCCGGCTACCGGATCCGCAGTGTTCCTGACGCTATCATCCGGCATGACTGGGGGACTTCCCGTCGTCAACTGCGCCGTTCTTACCTTTACGGCAAGGCACGTGTGCGGCTGTATCGAAAACACCGTGCCAGGCTGAGATCTGTGCTCCGCAACGACCCTACTGCGGTTGTGTACCCGGTATTTCTGCTCGGCTTGCCGCTGACTCTGGTTTTCCCGCTCTATCCGGCTCTCTTGCTCATACCTGCCTGGCGGAACCGCTCCGACGGGCCAGTCCAGGTGGTGGTGGATCACCTCGCCTACGGCGCCGGCATTCTCGTGCAATTGATCAGCTTATGATCCGGACGGAGGTCGCAGGGGGTGGTGAGGACTTCGCGGATCGTGGCGCGGGCCTCGTCGAGGGGGCGGGCGTAGTGGCCGTACAGGCGCGGCCCATGTCGGCTAGGTTGTACTCGTGGCGTCCGCCGCGGTCGTCGGCGCACGCGATCGTCGTGAACTCGCTGGCAGCCAGCCGGGGCCGGGCCCTTGATCCGGCAAAGTCAGCGAGCCGGGAGCATAGCGTATATATTGCCTCAAGGTGCCAAGCGACTACTTAAGGCTATTTATCCTGATATGTTAACTTTTTGATAACATAACTACGATTCGGTACTCTCTCGCCCATGATGTCGCATTCACTGGGTGAAGCGGCTACGCCTCCCCCTGACGACGCCTACCACAACGGTGCGATCGTTTCCGCAGTGCTATGCGCTCGGGCAAAGGAAGGATGCGTTTGCTGCTCGTCGCTCAGCCCCGCTGGGGGTAGGTTTTGTTCACTCCGCAAGCCGCAAATGAGAAGAGCAAATCCGCCGCGGTCGATGCGGCGGAGCCGTTTTCCTGGCCTGGGCCAGCGGTTCAGGGCCGAAGTGGCGAGGTGCCCGTCCCACGGCTGAAGCTCTCCATCCTGATGCCCGCCTACAACGAGGAAAATACGGTCGGCCGGGCGGTGGCCGAGATCTTGGGTACCGACTATCCCTGTGACATCGAGCTCATCGTCGTCGACGACGGTAGCACCGATGGGACCACGGTGCTGCTCTCCGCTTTCCGCGACGACCGGGTCATCGTCCACCGCCACGAGGTCAACCAGGGCAAAGGCGCCGCGTTGCGGTCGGCGGCGGAGCTGGCGACTGGCACCCACTTGCTCCCGTTCGACGCCGACCTGGAATACGCGGCCGAGGACATTCCGCGGATGCTCGAGCCGGTGCTGAAGGGCCGGTCGGATGTTGTATACGGGACCCGCCTGTTCGGTGTCAACACCGTCTACCAGTCCTACCGGTACGCGCTTGGCAACCGGATGCTCACGGCGCTGGCCAACCTGTTCTTCGACGCGAGCCTCAGCGATATGCACACCTGCCTCAAGCTGATGCCCGCGGCCACGATGAAGCAGCTCAGCCTCAGTGAGATAGGTTTCGGCCTCGACACGGAGATGACGGCACTGCTGCTGTTGCGCGGCATCCGCCCTTTCGAGGTCCCGGTCAGCTACTACAGCCGCTCGCACGCCGAGGGCAAGAAGATCAACTGGCGCGACGCGGTCAGGTGCGTGTGGATTCTGCTCCGGGTGCGGTTCCGAGGCGCTCCGGGCGACCCCGAGGAGCCCGCATGACGACATCGGCCGTCCAGCCGCAGCCACAGCCGCAGCCGCTGCCGTCGGCGTCCGCCGGACCTGGTTTCCGCCCGGCCAGGGTCCTCGACGTGGAGCTCACTCGCCCGCTGCCGCCGGTACCCGGTGGCGAGCCGTATCGCCGCGCCTGGGTGCTGGCTCGCCTGCACACCGAGCCGTTCGGCCTATTCGAAGCCCCGCTGCCGGCCGAGGGACTCCTGCCTGACCAGCTCGGGACGATGCTCTGGCGGGACCTAGGCCCGGCCATCGCGGCCCGGTTCGCGGACGCTGGGCATCAGCCGCCGTCGATCCTGACCGGTGACGGGCTGACGGCCAACCCGGTCACGTGGCCCTTCACCCGGCGCCGGGCGGCGATCCTGGCCGGTGCGCCGCCGGTTAGCGTCGTTGTCTGCACTCGCGACCGGCCCGCCCAGCTGGAGACGTGCCTGAACCGCCTGCAACGGCAGGAGTATCCGCGTTTCGAGGTGGTGGTGGTCGACAACGCTCCCGCTACCGATGTCGTGGAGCGCATGGTCGAGCGCCTGGCGGCGGGGCCCGCGCGGTTCCGCTACCACGCCGAACCGCGGCCCGGCCTGTCCTGGGCGCGCAATGCCGGCATCTCCGCCGCCGACGGCGACATCATCGCGTTCCTCGACGACGACGACGAGCCGGACCAGCACTGGCTGGCCGGGATCGCCACCGGATTCGCCCGGGACGGCGCCATCGGATGCGTCGCCGGCCTGATCCTGCCGGCCCGGCTCGACACCGCAGCCGAGGAGCTTTTCGAGCAGCAGGGCGGGCATCGCCTGGGCCGAGGGTTCGCGCCCGAGACGTTCACCCGCTCGGGCCCGCAGAGTCCACTGTTCCCGCTGCCGCCGTTCGGCACCGGGGCCAACATGGCGTTCCGGCGGGAGACGCTGGCCGGCATCGGCGGCTTCGATGTCGCGCTCGGAGCCGGCACCCGCACGTTCGCCTGCGAAGACACGCTGGCCTTCACGCTCGCCCTGTTGTCCGGCTACGACATCGCCTATGAGCCTTCGGCGCTGATGTGGCATCATCACCGGCCGGACATGGACAGCCTCGGCCGCCAGCTGAACGGCTACAGCATCGGCCTGACCGCCTTTTACGCGGCGCTGCTGCGGCACCGCCCTGGCGTGCTCCCCGGGCTGCTAAGGCTGCTTCCGGCGGCGGGCGGCTACCTTAAGCGCGGCGCCGCGCCGCAAGCCGCGCCGGACCTGCTCGCGGAGCTGGACCGGCGGCATCTGCAGGGCCTGGCCCTCGGGCCGCTGGCCTATCTGCGCAGCGTGTACGAGCAGAGCCGGGCCGCCAGGCCCCGGAGGTATGCAAGGCTATGACGGTGGTCGACAGGACTCCGCAGGGGGGACCGCCGGCCCAGCAGCGGCCGGTGCCCGGGCCGCAAGAGGCCGCCGGGACGGTCCCGGAGTCCCGCCTTCCGATCAGCGTGGTCACGCTCATCGCCTCGGTCGGTGTCCTCGTGGCCAGCGCTGCCTACGCCGCCGGCCGCATGGGGTACGCCAGCTCGCCGTGGGCCGACCGGGCGTACTGGCTCGGCCAGGCGCTCATCGTGGCGCCGGTAGCGGAACGCCTGCTCAGCAGGCGCCGGCTGAGCCAGGGCGGCGCCGCCACCCTGGTCGTGGTCCTCACCGTGGCCGAGTACCTGCTGAAGGTCTGCTACAGCCCGCTGAGCTTCACCTTTACCGACGAGCTGCTGCATTGGCGGAGCACGGTCGACATCCTGCAGACCGGGAAGCTGTTCACGGTCAACTACGGTCTGCCGGTCAGCCCGCGTTACCCGGGTCTCGAGGAGGTGACGTCCGCGCTGATCTCAGTGACCGGGCTGCACATCTTCGTCGCGGGGCTGATCGTCGCCGGGGTCGCCCATCTTCTCTTCATCTGCCTGCTCTACCTGGCTTTCTGGTCCTTCAGCCGGTCGTACCGGGTGGCCGGGATAGCCGTCCTGGTCTACAACAGCACGCCCACGCTCGACTCCTTCGACGCGATGTTCGTCTACGAGACGCTGGCGCTGGCCTTCCTCGGGCTGGCCGTGCTGGCCGCCTGGCGGACGGCCACCGGGAGATCGGGTGCGGACCGGGCACGCTGGTTCATGCTGGCGGTGCTGGCCATCTTCGCCACCGTCGTCACCCATCACGTCACCAGTTACATGCTGGTGGTATCGCTGTTCCTGGTGGCCTTCGCCGGACTGATCACCCGGACCGGCCACACGACGCTCAGGGTCGGCGCGCTCGCGGTCATCTCCGCCGCCGCGGTGGCCTGCTGGGTGATCTTCATCGCCCCGGGCACGCTGAGCTACTTCAGGCCCACGGTGGTGGGGCTCGCGCGGGGCCTGGAGGCGCTGCAGAGCGGTTCCTCCTCGGGCGCCCCGTCGACGTCGGCCGCGCCGCTGGGCAACCAGGTGCTTGAAGGCATCGTTGTCCTGATCATCACCGCACTGCTGCCGCTGGGCTGGTGGCAGGTCTGGCGGCGGCACCGGCGTCACCCGGAAATCGTGGCCATGGCGATCGGGTCGCTGGCCTGGTTCGTCGCCCTGGCCCTCCGGGTCGGCACGCCGGACGGGCAGGAGCTGGCCGGGCGCATCGCGACGTTCGTCTACATCCCGGTCAGCCTGATTGCCGGGCTCGCCCTGATCCGGCTGGTCAACGCCGCCCTGGTCCGCCGCTGGGAGTCGGCCGCCATCGCCGTGGCGGTGGCGGGAACGCTGATGCTGCTGTTCGACGGGCTGTCCAACGGCTGGCCGCCGTACTGGGAGCGGCTGCCGGGGCCGCATCAGGTGGCCGGCTTCGAACGGTCGGTGGGGCCCGAGGAGATCGCCACCGCGCAGTGGACGCTGACCGCGCTCGGGCCCGGGAACCGGTTCGCCGCCGACATCGGCATCTATCCGCTGCTCATCGGGTACGGCGACCAGAACCCGTTGCAAGGCGCCGGCTACCTGTACACCACGCGCACCTTCACGCCGGCCATCGCGCGGCAGGCGAAGGAACAGGCGGTGCAGTACGTGCTGGTCGACCAGCGGCTGAGCCAGTCCCTGCCGGCCTCCGGCACCTATTTTCCCGGCAGTTCCACGACCGGCAATCAGCCGATACCGATCGGCGACCTGACCAAGTTCAACCAGGTCCCGGGCGTGGCCCGGGTGTACGACAACGGCGACATCGTGATTTATGACCTGCAGGGGGCGCGGAGTGCGCCGTAACTACTCCGACATCGCCATCGCCGAGGCGATCGCGATCCTCGGCTGCGTGGCCTTCTTCGCCCACCTGCCAGGACCGGTCATGCTCGTGCTCGGCCTGTGCCTGTTCGCGGCGCCGGGCTACGTCTGGTCGGAAGTGTTCCTGAGCCGACGGGATCGGGGCCTGGAACGGGTGGCCGTCGGCACCGGCCTGGCCCTGATGGTCCCGGTGTTCGGCGGCATAGTGCTTTACGCAGCCGGGATCCCGCTGAACCGAACGGCCTGGGTCGGCGTGCTGTCCGTGGCGACCCTGGTCGGCGCGGCGGTGGCGCTGATCACGCGGCGACGGCGGCGGGACGATCCGGCCCCGCGTCGGCCGGCGCGGACCCGGCGGTGGTCGGCCTGGCACGCCGTGGCCTTCGGGGCCGCCGCCGTCATCGCCGCCGGGGCAGTGGGCCTGGCCGTGGTCAGCGCCGACGCCCAGAAATACTCGGGCTACACCCAGTTGTGGCTGACGCCGCTACCGGGTCAGCCGAGTCGCGCCAGCCTGGGGGTGGACAACGAGCAGGGCGGTGCGACCCAGTACCGGCTGGTGCTGCGGCGCAAGGGCCGGGTCAGCGCGACCTGGACCCTCACCCTGGCGAACGGCCAGACCTGGCAGCGCACGGTCCCGTACACGACCAGCTTTGCGATGGCCGCCAGCCTCTACCGGCTGCCTGACCTCCAGGATCCCTACCGGGCGGTCGACAACGGTGCCGCGCTGCCGGGCAAACCCGCCGCGACCCCCAGCCCTCATCCGTCGGGGACGCACTCATGAGCGACAGTGCTATCCGGTCCGGCGTGCCTCGCGTCTGCTACTACATGCAGACGCATACCAGGCCGGCCCAGATCCTCCGCCTGGTCACGCTCATCAAGGAAGGCAGCCCGGGAAGCGTCGTCGTTATCGACCACGACGCGTCCCGGGTGCCCCTCGATGCTTCCTTGTTCCGGTCGCTGTCCGACGTGCACGTGCTTAACGGCCCCGGTGGTTACGGCGATTTCTCGCACCTCGACCGGTATTTCGCCGCGGTCGACTGGCTGGACGCCCAGGGCATCGCCTTCGACTGGCTGCAGAACATGACCGGGCAGGATTACCCGCTGCGGCCCATCGCCGAGATCGAACGGGTCCTGGCCGACAGCGGGGTCGACGGATACCTGCAGTACGCGCCGGTGCACCCGGAGCGGACCCCGCCCGGCGCCGACTGGGGCGCGGGCCCGGAGTTCCGGCTGTGCAAGCCGTTCGACACCCACATGCGGTTCGACTACCGGCACTACCGGGTCGGGCGGCCGACGCGGGCCAAGCAGCAGTGGCTGCGGCCGATCATGATCATCAACTTCCTGCAGCCCTGGGTGCGGGTCAGCCTGGGGTTCTCGACATTCGGCCTGCGGCGGAAGAGCACGATCTTCGACGACGACTTCATCTGCTACGGCGGGTCGTTCTTCTGCCTGCTCTCCGCACCGTGCGTGCGCTACGCGCGCGAGTTCGCCCGCGACCACCCGGACGTAGTCGCGTATTTCCGCACGATGCCTGCCCCGGACGAAGTGTTCCTGCAGACGGTGCTGGTGAATTCGGGCAAATTCCGCCTGGTGCCCGACGGCAAGCACTACATCGATTTTTCCAGGAGTCACAACAACCACCCCAAGACCTTGGGCGTCGCCGATCTTCCGGCGATGTTCGCCAGCGGCGCGCACTGGGCCCGCAAGTTCGATCCCAGCTTCGATCCAGCCGTATTCGACGTCCTTGACCAGCGCGTTCGACCTGATCGGCCAGATGTCGCACCACTAGCCGGGCGGGGAGAACCCCGGGTCCAACGACCCGGCCAGCCCGAACACCGGCTACGCCAACACCACCGGCACGGGTGAGATTTCCGAGCCGGGCTGGGCCTCGGGCGCCGATCTGCCGGTGATCGATGTCCCCGTGCTGAGCCAGGGCGTGCTGAGCCAGGGCGACGCCGATCCGGTCTTCCCGGCCCCGCGGCCGCCTACGACCGTCCCGGTACCATCGGCCGCCGCTGACGGCCCAGGTCATCCGGGCCCGGCGGTATGTCATACTCGGGGCAAACGTCGGATCTATACGGGCGGCGAAGTGGCGGGCTGAATGGGCGGCGGAGGGGTGCCTTGGCGGTAACCGACGAGGCGATCGAGAAGATCAAGGCCATGATCATGTCCGGTGCGCTGCGCGCGGGCGACCGGCTGCCGCGGGAGGCCGACCTGGCCGCCGACCTGGGGCTGTCACGAAGCTCGCTGCGGGAGGCGGTGCGGGCGCTTTCGCTGGTCAACATCCTGGATGTGCGGCGCGGCGACGGGACGTACGTGACCAGCCTGGAGCCCCGGCTGCTGCTCGAGGCGCTGAGCTTTATCGTCGACTTCCACCGCGACGACACCGTGCTTGAGTTCCTGCGGGTCCGGCGGATTCTCGAGCCCGCGGCGACGGCGATGGCGGCGGAGCGGATCACCACTGAGGAGAGCGACGGCCTGCGGGTGCTGCTCGACAGCATCGGGCCGCATCCGGCGGCGGAGGAACTTGTCGCCAACGACCTGGAGTTTCACCGGCGGATCGTGGCCTGCTCGGGGAACTCCGTGCTGTCCTCGCTGCTGGAGTCGATGTCCGGGCCGACGACCAGGGCCCGGATCTGGCGCGGGCTGACCCAGACCGGGACCACGGCGCGGACGCTGGCCGAGCACCGGGCCATCCTCGACGCGCTCGCCGCGCACGAGCCCGAGGTGGCCAGGTCCTGGGCGACGGTGCACATCGCGGGCGTCGAGCAGTGGCTGGCCTCGGTGCCGTGACGCCCGCCGAACCGTAACGGACGGGGACGCCGCGACGGACGGGGACGCCGCAAAGGGCATGGGCTCCGCGGCGGATACAGTGCCTTGATGGACACCGTCTCCATCAGGGGCCTGAGTGTTGCCACGGTCATCGGCGTACACGACTGGGAACGCGACGTCGAGCAGACGCTGACCTTCAGCGTGGACATGGCCGCCGACGTGCGCGGCGCCGCCGCGACCGACGACCTGGCCCGTGCGCTCGACTACTCGGCGGTAGCGCAAACCATCGCCGCCGTGGTCCGTGACGGCGCGTTCCGTCTCATAGAAACCGCAGCCGAGCGCGTAGCCGAACGCCTCCTGGCCGACTACGGGCTTACCTGGCTTCACCTCGAGGTGCTCAAGCCCCTGCCCCGCCAGGGCTACTCCGCAGCCGTCACCATTGAACGCGGCGCACCCTGAGGGCATCCCGAGTCCCTAGATATTTGTCGCACGGGCCTGTCGGCGTGCCATGCCGGCGACTGTCAGCATCCAGCTGTACAGTGCTGGAATGACGTTCACGTGTCCGGTTCCTCAAGCCGGTGGTCATCTCGCCGAACTGGTCGACCGTGCCCGGCGCAGTCATGAGCGTGTTGTGCTGACCGAGCACGGGCAACCCGCAGCGGTGCTCATATCGGTGGATGAGCTCGATGAACTCCAGCAGTCCCAGGACGACAGCGATATCGCCCTATGCCAGGCAATCAACGCGCGTCATGAGCCGGGCGTCCCGCATGACGAGTTCATGGCCTCCCTTGACATACATTCATGACTTTAGCCGTCATCTGGCTGCCCGCAGCCATGAATGCCTATCGGTCACTGCGCGCTACGGATCCCGAAGGGGCCAGGCATATCGCCCACAAGATAGCTGCGCTGGCCGCCGAGCCGCGTCCAGAAGGAAGCAGCCGTCTCGGTGAGACGGATTTCAGGAGGCTACGACTCGATCAGTACCGTGTGCTCTACGAAGTGACACCAGATACTGTTCGCGTGATGCACGTCGGCCGTGTACTCCGACGCTGAACTCGCCTTGCAGGCCTCAGCCGACGGTGGTCCCGCTGAGCAGGCCAGGCGGGACGGTCTGGCCGTTTCTCAGCGCGTTGAACAACTCGAGGGCCTCGGTGCTGTTCCACTGCACCGCGTCGCCCGCGTTGGTGTAGTAGTTCGCGTTGGCGATCGGGACCGTGCCGGTGAGCGGATTGCGCAGCGCCAGCGCCGCCTGGACCAGGTCGTACAGGTGCGTGCCCTGGTCCACGGAGATGGAGCTCGCGGCGGAGGAGCCGAACGGCAGGGCGGTGAGCGGGTTGAGGTAGACGCCCGGGCTGGTCGCCTTGTCAAGCAGCGCCTTGAGGAACGCGCGCTGGTCCTGGATCCGCTGCAGGTCCTCGTCGGCGAACGAATGCCGGTCCCTGACGAAGGCCAGCGCCTGCGTGCCGTTCAGCGTCTGGCAGCCTGCCTTGAGGTTGACGCCTGAGTTGTAGTCGTGCAGCGCGGTCGGCAGGCAGATCGTCACGCCGCCGACCTGGTTCACCACGGCGACCAGGCCGCCGAACCCTATCCCCATGTAGTGGTTGATGCGCAGCCCGGTGACGTTCTCCACGGTCTGGACCAGCAGTGACGGTCCGCCGAAGGCGAGCGCCGCGTTGATCTTGTTGGAGCCGTGCCCGGGGATCGGCACGTAGGAGTCGCGCGGGATGCTGATCAGCACCGGCCTGCCGGTGCCGGTGTGCAGCAGCATCAGCGAGTCTGAGTCGGACGTGCCGAGGTCGAATCCGACGTGCAGTGCGACGATCTGCTTGTCGGTCAGGCCCTTGCGGGAGTCCGAGCCGACGATGAGCCAGTTCTGGCCGGCCGACGACCCGGCGAAGGCCGGCAGCGCGACCGACCGGTTCAGCTTGGAGTCCAGCCAGAAATACGAGCCGGCCACCGCGGCGAGCAGAACGACCACGACCACCCCCGCGACCAGCGCTATCCGCCGCCCATGACGGCCCGGCTGGCCCCAGAACCGCCGCCGGCGCCCGGACCTGCCGAGCAGGCCCGGACCCGCGGGCCGCGGTACCGTCGGCGGCGGCTGGCTCGGCCAGCCGGCCCGGCCTGCGGCCGCCACGGTAGGCGGCCGCTGCTGCGGCCCGCCCGGCGCCTGATAAGACCCCTGCTGGCCCGGATCGTTCTGGTACCAGCCTTGCGGCCAATCGCTCATGATGCGGCACCCTCGTGTTTCGGTGCTGTCTTCCCCCGCATTCACGATAGGGGCATTCCGCACCGCTCACGCCGTGTCGCCGGTATTCCCTGAGCACTTCCAGATTCCTGGAATGCTTCCGGCGCCCGCTAGGCTGGCGCGCCGGCCAGGTCCGACCACAGGGCGTCGGGGATGTCCGCGGACAGGTACCCCGCGTCGGCACGGATCTCTTCCGGGGTGCGGGCGCCGACCACGGCGGCGGTGACGGCCGGGTGGCGCAGCGTGTACCGAAGGGCGGCGGCGGGGAGCGGGACGCCGTAGGCGGCGCAGATGTCGCGCGCCCGCCGGGCGCGCGACAGCACGGCCGGCGGGGCCAGGGCGTAGTCGTAGCGGGCATCCCCGCCGGGATCGGCGAGGATGCCGCTGTTGAACACGCCGCCGGCCAGCACCGCGACGCCGCGCCGCAGGCACAGCGGGAACAGCGACCCGGCGGCCGAGTCGTCGAGCAGCGTGTACCGGCCGGCCACCAGCACGCAGTCCAGGTCGCAGCGCTCGACGAGCCAGGCGAGCAGCGTGGCCGAGTTCATGCCCGCGCCGATCGCGGTGACCACGCCCTGGGCGCGCAGGTCGGCCAGGGCGGGGTAGGCCTCGTCGAGCGCCTGGGCCATGAAGTCGTCCGGGTCGTGGATGAGCGCGATGTCCACCCGGTCAAGCCGGAGGCGCCGCAGGCTCTCCTCCAGGCTGCGCAGCACCCCGTCCCGGCTGTAGTCGCGTACCCGGGTGAGAGGCGTTTCTTCGGCTCCGTAGAAGCCCTCGGCGCCATCGACGTGGCCGGCGGCGGGCACGAGGAGCCGGCCGACCTTGGTGCAGACGAGGAACTCCTGCCGCGGGCGGCCGGCCAGGAACTCGCCGATCCGGCGCTCGGACCTGCCGGTGCCGTAGTGCGGCGCGGTATCGAAGGCGCGGATCCCGGCGTCCCAGGCCGCCGCCAGCGTGGCGGCGGCCGCCTGGTCGCTGACCAGCTCGTAGAGACCGCCGATGGGCGCGCCGCCGAAGACGAGCCGGCGGTCCGCTAGCGCGGGGTGGGCGGCCAGCGCAGGCCCGCCGCGGCCGGGCGCGGTCATGGCGGCCCGCCGCCGGACCACTCGCCTCCGGTCGGCCCGCTGCCCAGGCTCGCGGTCACGGCGTCTCGATGCCGTGCCAGGCGGGCCCCGAGGGGTAGGAGTACTCGGCCAGGGAGCCCGGCAGCATCTCGGTGGACGCGCCCGGGGTCTCCGGGGCGCGGTAGTTGCCGCTGACGACCACGGCGGGCGCGGCGAAGTGCTCGTGCAGGTGGTCGATCCATTCGATCCTGCGTCCCTGCGCGGTGCCCGACACCGCCACGTAGTCGAACATCGACAGGTGCTGGACGATCTCGCACAGGCCGACGCCGCCGGCGTGCGGGCAGACCGGGACGCCGAACTTGGCGGCGAG
>Ga0209693_10000384_pt1 | contig 17720 bp, 11 predicted proteins | sample HubBroMetageWRM3_FD_188345 | JGI IMG/M metagenome (GOLD analysis project Ga0209693, IMG submission 188345) | Warmed soil microbial communities from the Hubbard Brook experimental Forest, New Hampshire - Hubbard Brook CCASE Soil Metagenome WRM 3... | ecosystem: Environmental > Terrestrial > Soil... | reverse complement strand
GGCGATGAGGCTGGCGATGAGGGGGTCGTAGCCGTCGGACAGGGCCACGTCCTCCTTGGTGGGGAAGTAGCGGAAGAACGTCATGTGCGAGACGCCTGCCGCGGCGGCGATCTGCTCGACGGTGGTGGCGTCGTATCCCTGCTCGCGAAACAGCCTCAGCGCGCTGGCGCGGATGCGGTCGCGGGTGGCGGTCTTCTTGCGCTGCCGCCAGTCCGGCTCGGGTTCGGTCACGAGGTCATCGTCGCGTACCGGCGTCCGCCGGCGCGGCCGCGGGGGCCTGCGGTGACGGCGCGTCGCCGGAGCTGGCCCGGCCGGGCAGGTACCGCAGGCTGGTGAGGATGGCGGCAGCCGCGACGGCAGCGCAGACGAGCATGACGATGCTCATGCCGTGCAGGAATGCCGTCCCCGCCGCGGTCCGCAGCGCGGCCCCGCCCGGTCGCAGGCCGTCGGCGATCACCGCGGCCTGGCTGATCGAACCGCGCGCAGCGGCGGCGTCCGGGGCGGGCAGGGCGCCGAGGGCGGGGCGCAGATCGCGGGCGTACGTGGTGGACAGAACGCCGCCCAATACGGCTACGGTGATGGCCCCGCCGACCTGGCGCAGCGCGCTGTTCGCCGAGGCGGCTACTCCGGCCCCGTCACCGCCCGCGGCGGTCATGACGGCGTTCATCGCGGCGGACATGGCCGCGCCGGTTCCGAGCCCGCACAGCGCCAGAGCGGCGGCTACGACGGCGTAGCCGGTGGCCAGATGGACCTGGCTGAGCATGACGAGCCCCCCGGCCAGCAGGGCCAGCCCGGCGGCCACGGTGATCCTGGTGCCCGCCGCCCGCACAACCTGATCGGCCGCCCCGCCCGCGATCAGCAGCCCGCCCATCATCGGGAGCAGCCGCAGCCCGGCGCTGGCCGGGCCGTCGCCGAGCACGCTCTGGAGGTACTGCGGCGTCACGAACAGGATCCCGTAAAGCGCAACCGAGACCGCGACGGAGGCGGCGGTGCCCCAGGCGAACCGCTTGTCCCGCAGCAGCGCCGGGTCGATGACCGGGTTCGCCGACCGGCGCTCGCGGACGGCGAACGCGGCGAGCAGCGCCGCCGCCCCGGCCAGCAGCGTCCAGGTGGACGGCGCGGTCCAGCCGTGTTCCGGGCCGTTGATAAAGCCCCAGACCAGGCACACGACCGCCGCGGGGCACAGCAGGGCACCCAGGACGTCGAGCGGCGGCGCCGCGGGGTTGCGCGACTCGGGCATCAGCACGGCGCCCGCGGCCAGGGTCACGCACGCGGCGGGCACGTTGATCCAGAACACCGAGTGCCACGAGAAGTGCTGCAGCAGCACGCCGCCGAGCACCGGCCCGAGCGGCAGGCCCAGTGCGATGCCCGCGGTGAGGATGCCGATGGCCTTGGGGCGGTCCGCGTCGCCGAACGCGGCCGAGACGACCGCCAGGGACAGCGGGAACACGATCCCGGCGCCCAGCCCCATCAGCGCACGCGCCGCGATCAGCTCGCCCACCGAGTCCGACAGCGCGCACCACAGTGACGCCGCCAGGAACACCGCCAGCCCGGCCAGCAGCAGCCGCTTGCGGCCCAGGCGGTCGCCGAGCATTCCGGCGGGCAGCATGACGCCGGCGAAGACGAGCGTGTAAGCGTCGACGAGCCACTGCAGGTCGCCGGTGCCCGCGTGCAGCGCCGCCGAGATGGCCGGCAGCGCGATGTTCAGGATCGTCAGGTCCAGGTTGATGACGATCACCGACAGGCACGTCACCCCCAGCATCCACCACCGTCTCGCCCGCATCCGGTCTCCTATGTGTTAGTCACTAATATATTAGTAACTAACATAAACGTACGCGGGCCGTCGCGCAAGCCGGGCCAGGCCGGGCCGGCCCGGCAGCGGATGCCGGCCACGTTGTGGCCCCCGCCGCGGGTGGGGAGGGTCGGCGGTGCCGTAGACGCGGCGCTTCCACCTGTCGCTGCGCAGCGGTGCCGGCCGATACTGGTTGTGTGCGGCAGGTGCTGTGCCCAGTGCTGGTGGGGCGGGGGGAGGAGACCGCCCGCCTGCGGGCTGCCCTGGCCGAGACGCAGGCCGGGCATGGCGGCACGGTGCTGGTGACCGGCGAGCCCGGGATCGGGAAATCGCGGCTGATCCAGGAGACCGCGCGCCTGGCCGGCGAGCGGGACTTCGTCGTCCTGGCGGGGCGGGCGGTGGCCGGAGGCGTCCCGACGCCGTTCCGGCCGTTCGCCGAGGCGCTGGCCGGGGCCGGCCGTGCGGGACGCCTGCCCGGCAACGAGGAGCTGGACGGGTTCCGGCCCGCGCTTGGCCGGCTGGTTCCGCAATGGCGCCAGTGGCAGGCGCCGGGCGATGAGTCGCTGGTGTACCTGGGGGAGGCGGTGCTGCGGCTGCTGCGCGCCCTGTCGGGCGGTGCCGGGTGCCTGCTGGTGCTCGAGGACCTGCACTGGGCTGACCGGGAGACGCTGGCGCTGCTGGAGTACCTGGCCGACAACCTGGCGGCGGAGCGGGCGCTGTGCGTGGGCACCCTGCGGGACGAGGACGGCGCGGAGGCGGTCGCGCTGGCCAGCGCTCTGCAGGCGCGCGGCTCGGCGGCGATACTGCCGCTGAGCCGTTTGGATCCGGCGGCCACGGCCGAGATGGCGCTGGCCTGCGTCGGCGCCGCTGACCTGCCGGCCGCGGTCCAGTCGCTGGTGGCCGACCGGGCCGAGGGTCTGCCGTTCCTGATCGAGGAGATCCTGGCGGGCCTGATCGGCGAGGGGTCGCTGACCGAGCAGGGCGGCCGCTGGCACGCTGGTGACCTGGCTGCGGTCGGGGTCCCTGGCACGTTCGCCGATGCCGTGCAGCGCAGGCTTGACGCGATGAACGAGGACGCCCGCGGCGTGATCTGCTCGGCCGCGGTGCTCGGCCGCCGGTTCGACTGGGCGCTGCTGGGCCAGGCCACCGGACAGCCCGATGCGGCGGTCGTGGCGGCGTTGCGGCGAGGTGTCGGGCTGCAGCTGGTCGCGCCCGACGGGGGCGGTTTCCGGTTCCGGCACGCGCTCACCCACGAGGCCGTCCTGGCGGGGCTGCTGCCGCCGGAGCGGGCCCTGCTGGCCGGCCAGGCACTGGCCGCGGTGCAGGCCGCGCATCCCGGCCTGCCCGGAACGTGGTGCATGCTGGCCGCCGAGCTGGCCGAGGCCGCGGGTAACGCGCCGCGGGCGGGCTCGCTGCTGCTGGAGGCCGGAAGGCGCGACCTTGCTATGGGCGCGCTGGCCAGTGCCGAGCACACGCTGGTCCGGGCCAGGGCGCTGACCGGCGCGGATGACGCTGCGCTGCGCATCCCCGCCGATGAGGCGCTGACCGAGGTGTTCGCGCTGTCGGGACAGGTGGACCGCGCGATCGGGATGGGCAAGACGCTGCTGGCCCGGCTGGACGGCCGGGCCGGGTCTGACCGGGCGGGGATGCTGCACCTGGGGATCGCGCGGGCGGCGATCGCGGGCGCACGCTGGGCGGAGGCCGATGCCAGCGTCGCCATCGCCCGCGGATCCGCGAGTGCCGATGCCGCCCAGGTCGATGCCTGCGCGGCGCAGGTCGCGGCCGGCCGCGGCCTGCTGAACGAGGCAGACGACCTGGCGCGGGCGGCGCTGGGCGCGGCCGAGAGCGGGGGGCTCCCGGAGGTGGCGTGCGAAGCGCTCGAGGTGATCGGCCGGGTCGCGCGCCAGCGTGACCTGGACGCGGCGGAGCAGGCGTTCGAGCGGGCGGTGAGCGTGGCGACCGCGCACGGGCTGCAGCTATGGCGGCTGCGCGCGGTGCACGAGCTGGGCACGATCGACCAGTTGCGCACCGAGAGTGTGGACCGGCTGCAGCAGGCGCGCGAGCTCGCGGTGGCCCAGGGCGCGCTGGCGCTGACCGCGACGCTGGACCTGCAGATCGCCGCCGGGCTGAACAAGCAGTTCCGCGCCGGTGAGGCACTGGAAGCCGCACGGCGGTCGGCGGCGGCCTCGCGCCGGTTCCGGCTGGCCACGCTGCCGATGGCACTGATGTTCCAGGCCGCGGCGCACGCGATCCGCGGCGAACGGCAGGAGATGGAGGCCATGATCGCCGAGGCTATTTCGCTCGCGCCCGACGACCCGGACGTGGCCGGCTGTGCTTGGGGGCATTGCCGCGCCACGCTCTGCCTGCTGGCCGAGCACATCGACGAGGCGTATGCGCAGATGGCGACCGGGGCTGGGCTGCTGCTGGGCTCCCCGGCCACGATCGCGCCGCCGTTCCTCGGGCTGTGGCCGCTGCTGGGCGCGCTGCTTGACCAGGATGCCGAGGATGCCGCGGCCCGGGTCCGGGCCGCGCACGGCACCCGGCATCTGGTGGTCGGTTCGCTCCTGGGCTACGCGGGGGCCATCCTGGCAGGCCGGGACGGCCGGCGCGCCGAGGCTGAGGCGGCGTTCGCCGCCGCGGAAGCACAGATGGGCGCGCTGGTGGCCTGGTACCGGCACTACGCCCGCCGGGTCTGCGCGCAGGCAGCCCTGGCCGATGGCTGGGGCGACCCGGTTGGCTGGCTGCGGGAGGCCGCCGCCTACTTCGCGGCGCGAGGCGATGACCGGGTGGCGGCGGCGTGCCGGCGCCTGCTGCGCCAGGCCGGTGCGCCGGTTCCGCGGTCGCGGGCGGGGAGCGCGCCGCTGCCCGGCCGGCTGCAGGCGCTCGGCGTGACCGAGCGTGAGGCCGACGCGCTGTGGCTGGCCGCCGAGGGGATGGGCAACCGGGAGATCGCCGAGGCGTTGTTCCTGTCGCCGCGCACGGTCGAGAAGCACGTGGCCAGCCTGCTGGCCAAGACCGGGCTGCGCCGCTCACAGCTGGCCGGGTACGTCGCGCGGCTGGACTAGCTGGGTATTGCCGCGCGCTAGCCGGGTACCCGCCGCGCCGCGGATTGGGTGCCCGTACCGATGTGACGGCCGGCGGCGGCGCGCCACGATGTCCGGAAAGCGGGGCGGCACGGGCCCGGCTCAGAAACGTGGGGGAGAGATCCATGACTAGTGCCGTTGCCGACACCGGCAGCACCCGGGCAGCGACCGGTGCCGGGGTGCTGGCGCTGCCCGGCGCCCGGCTTGCCTACCAGGTGACCGGCGAGGGGCCGGCCGTGGTGCTGGTGCACGGCTTCGGGCTTGACATGCGCATGTGGGACCCGCAGGCCGAGCACCTGGCGCAGCGGTTCCGGGTAGTGCGCTACGACTGCCGGGGGTTCGGCGCATCGGGGCCGTTCGACCCGGCGATCGGCTACACCCACGCCGGAGACCTGCTCGCGCTGCTCGACCACCTGGGCATCGGCAGTGCGGTGCTGGCCGGGCTGTCGTTCGGCGGCCGGGTGGTGATGCAGGCGGCGCTGGCCGCACCGGGACGCGTCGCCGGCCTGATCCTGCTCGACGCCGTGCTCGACGGCGTCCCCTGGGATCCCGGCTCGGCCGGGCCGCTCGACGAGACCGCCCGGCAGGCCCAGGCCCGCGGGCTGCTGGCCGGCCGGGAAGCCTGGCTCGCCCACCCGCTGTTCGCCGCCGCCCGACGGCAGCCGGAGCTGGCCGGCTCGCTCGCGGCCATGGTCGCTGGCTACCCGGGCCAGCACTGGATCGGCCACGACCCGCACGAGCAAACCGGGCCACAGCCCATCGATGTGCTGGAACACCTGGCCATGCCGGCCCTGGTGGCCGTCGGGGAGCAGGACGTGCCCGGTTTCCTCGAGATGTCAGCGGTGCTCGCCCGCCGCATCCCCGGCGCTCAGCACCGCGTCGTCGCCGGTGCTGGCCACATGATCAACATGGAACGGCCCGCTGAAGTGAACGAGCTGCTGACCCAGTTCCTCGACCGGCTCTATCCGCATGATGGGCCGGCCCGCGGCGACCGCGTCCTGGTGGACCCGGGCTGGCTGGAAGCGCACCTGCACGACCCGTCGGTGCGGGTGGTCGAGGTCGACGTCGGCCGGGCAGCCCATGACGAGTGGCACATCGACGGCGCCACGGCGTGGAACGTCTATGCCGACCTCAAAGACGCTGACTACCAGCTCATCACCGCGCCGGCGGTGCGGCGGCTGTTCGAGAGGTCGGGGATCACCCCGGACACGACGGTCGTGTTCTACGGGTATGCACCGGCGATGGGGCTGTGGCTGATGAAGCTCTACGGCCACCCGGACGCGCGCATTCTCAACTGCTCACGCGACACCTGGCAGCGCGAGGGCCGCCCCTGCAGCGGCGCGGCCGCCGAACCGGGCACGACCGAGTACCCGCTCGGTGACCCGGACGGACGGGTCCGCGCGGACCACACCGCGATTCAGGGGGCCATCGGCGACCCGCGAACCACGATCCTGGACGTCCGCAGCTGGGATGAGTTCCGGGGCGAGCGGTTCTGGCCATCGGGCGGAATGGAGCCCGGAGGCCGTGCCGGGCACGTGCCCACGGCGGTCCACCGGCCGATCGACGATCTCCACGACGACCATGGTTCCTTCTTGGCCGTCGATAAGCTCCGCGAGCTCTTCCCCGGCATCGGTCCCGGCGGTGAAGTGATCACCTACTGCACGATCGGCGGCAGGGCCAGCACTGCCTGGTTCGTCCTCACCTACCTGCTCGGCCGCGAGCACGTGCGCGTCTACGACGGATCATGGGCCGAATGGGGCCGCATGACACATGCCCCGGTCGAACAGTCGGTGACGGACGTCCCGGCCCAGCGGGCAGGGGCGGTGTAGCCGTTATGGTGAAAGCCCAGGCGCCGCACGCTCGGCGTGACCACACCCAGGATCAGGAACATGCGCATCGGCATACTCGGCCCGCTGGACGTGCGGGACGCCGACGGGCGGTCGCTGCCGGTCGGCGGCGCGAGGCTGCGCAGCCTGCTGATCCGGCTCGCCATCGCGGGCGGCGATGCGGTGCCCGTGGACCGGCTCGCCGCCGACCTGTGGCCGGACGAGGGGAGTCGCCCCCCGGCCGACGCCGCTAACGCGGTCCAGGCGCTGGTCTCCCGGCTGCGGGCCGCGGCGGGCAAGGACATCGTCTCCCTCGGCCCGACGGGCTACCGGCTGAACATCCCGTCCGGCGAGATCGACGCCCGGGCGTTCGAGCAGGCCGTCACCGCCGCGCGCGCCAGGCTCGCGGACGGCGACCACGCGGCGGCCGCCGAGGCGTTCCGTACCGCGCTGCGGATGTGGCGCGGTCCCGCGCTCGCCGACGTCGCCGACGCCCCGTTCGCGGCGGCGACCATCGCCCGCCTGTCCGAGCTGCGGCTCGCGGCGGCCGAGGACCGGATCGACGCGGACCTGGCGCTCGGCAAGGGCGCCGAGCTGGTTCCGGAGGTCGAGGAGCTGGCGGGGGAGCACCCGCTGCGGGAGCGGCTGCGCGGCCAGCTCATGCGCGCGCTGTACGCGGCCGGCCGGCAGGCCGACGCGCTCGGCGTGTTCGAGGACACCCGCAAGCTGCTCGCCGCGCAGCTCGGCGTCGATCCCTCACCCGCGCTGTCCGACGTGCACCTGGCCATCCTGCGTGCCGAGCTGCCGAGGAGCCCGGCACCGGTCCCAGCCCCGGCTGCCGCGCGGCGCCACACCAACCTGCCCGCTCAGCTGACGAGCTTCGTGGGCCGGGATGAGGATCTGGAACGGGTCGCGAGCCGCCTCCTGGCCGAGTCCCGGCTGGTCACGCTCACGGGTCCGGGCGGCGCCGGGAAGACCCGGCTCGCGGTGGAAACCGGCGCCAGGGTGGCGGACGAGCTGGCGGACGGCGTCTGGTTCGTGCCGCTGGCGTCGGTCCGGGACGCCAGCGACGTGCCGCAGGCGGTGCTGACCGCGCTCGGCGCCTGGCCCGCCGACCCGGTCGAAGCCGCCAGGCTGGCTGCCCTGGAGCCGCTGGACCGGCTCGCCGAGGTGCTCGCAGTGCGAAGTGTCGTCCTGGTGCTCGACAACTGCGAGCACGTCCTCGACGCGGTCGCCGGGCTGGCCGGGCGGGTGCTCGCCGACGCTCCCGGGGTGCGGATCCTGGCCACCAGCCGCGAGCCACTCGGCCTGACCGGCGAGACGCTGTGCCCGGTGCCGTCACTGGCGCTGCCGCCCGAGGACGCGGACGTCAGCCAGCTCGCGAGGAACCCCGCGGTGCGGCTGTTCGCCGACCGCGCGGCCGCGGTGCGGCCGGGGTTCCAGGTCGACCACGTCTCGGCCGGCCCGGTCGCGGCGATCTGCCGTGCCCTGGACGGCATCCCGCTGGCCATCGAGCTCGCGGCCGCGCGGGTGCGCGCGCTCACCCCGCAGCAGGTCGCCGAGCGGCTGGACGACAGGTTCGCGCTGCTCTCGGTCGGAACCCGCGGCACGCTGCCGCGGCACCAGACGCTGCGCGCGATCGTCGACTGGAGCTGGGACCTGCTCGACGACGCCGAGCGCGGCGTGCTGCGCCGGCTGGCGGTGTTCAGGGGCGGCGCGACGCCAGACAGCGCCGAGCACGTCTGCGCGCCGGACGCAGCCGCCACAGATCCGGCGACGGTCGTCGACGTGATCGCGTCGCTGGTGGACAAGTCGCTGGTCACCGCCACGGGCGACGGGCACGTGCGGTACGGGCTGCTGGAGACCGTGCGCGCGTACGCGGCCGACCGGCTGGCCGAGTCCGGCGAGGCCGACCTCGTCGCCGCCGCGCACGCGGACTACTTCCTCGACCTGGCCGAGCGGGCGGAGCCGCGGCTGCGCTCCCGGGACCAGCTCATCTGGCTGGACCTGCTCTCCGCCGAGCACGACAACCTCTCCGCCGCGCTGCGGCACGTGGTCGCGGCGGCGGACGCGCGAGCGGCGCTGCGCTTCTTCCGCTCGCTGGCCTGGTTCTGGATCCTGCGCGACTTCGACGCGGAGGCACGCGAGTGGTCGGCGGAGGCGCTGCGGGTGGCCGGGGACACGCCTCCGGACGGCCTGTCCGAGGAGTATGCGATCTGCCTGATCGTCGCGACCATGACCAAGACCATGAACGACCCCTCCGGGGACCCAGGACAGGCGTTCCGGGTGCTGAGCCGGATGACCCTGCCCGCCGAGCCCGACCATCCGCTGCTCGCGATGGCGGCGCCGATGCTGACGTTCATCGGCGGAGATACCGAGGGCGCGTACAAGCAGCTGCGAGACCTCCCAGGGCATCGCGATCCCTGGGTCACGGCCACGCGGCGCAGCATAACCGGGCATCTCGCGCTGAACGAGGGGGACATCGAGACCGCGGCCATCGACCTGGCCGACGGCCGCGCCATGTTCGAGGAGCTGGGGGACCGGTTCGGGCTGGTCGGGTCCATGATCGGGCTGGCCCAGGTGGCGATCGCGCGCAACCGTCCCGACGAGGCGGTTCGCTCCCTCGAGCAGGCCCGCGAGCACGCGACCGCGCTGGCCGGCAACATGGGCGGTGTCCTCGGCATAGGCCTGGGTGAGGCCAGAGCCAGGGTTGGCGACACCGAGCGGGCGCGGGCGGATCTGCAGGACGGCGTGCGCAGCGCCGAACTGGCTGGCGAGCTTGACGACGCGGCCTCGGGCTACGTCCAGCTCGCCGAGCTGGCCCGGCGCGCCGGTGACCTGGCCGGAGCGAGCGAGCTGCTGCGGAGCGGGCTGTCGATCGTCGAGTCACGGCTGCAGCGGCCGGACATGTTCGCCGTGGCCGCCACCACGTTCAGCAGGCTCGGCTGCATCGCCGAACTGGAAGGCGACCTCGCGGGCGCCGCGGCCTGGCAGCAGCGGGCCATCGGCGTGCTCTCCGGTGGCCCCGATGACCGCGGCAAAATTGTGGCGATGCTGCCCATCAACCGGACCCTGGCCGCGGTGGTGGACGCGATCGCCGCGCTGTCCGCCGCCCGGGGCGAGCACGCCAAGGCCGCGGAACTGCTGGGCCTGGCGCACGCGCTGCAGGGTTTCAGCGACGCCTGGAGCCTGGAGGTGGGCAGGGCGACCGCGGCGGCCAGGACCGCGCTCGGCGACGCGGACTTCGAGGCGGCCTACGCGCGCGGCCGCGCCAGCGACAGCGCCAAGGCCGAAGCCCTGGCGCTGCGTCCATGATCCCTGCCGTCAACGGCCGCCGGGATCGCTGAGCCACCGGTCGAACCACGCACGGGTGCGCAGGAGCAGGTCGCGCTGATGGTTGCGCTCCGACAGCCCATGCCCCTCCCGGGGGTAGACGACCAGCTCGTGCTCGGCCCCGTACCGGCTCAGGGCGCGGTGGAAGTAGATCGCCTGGGCGAGCGGCACGTTGGTGTCGTCCTCCCCGTGCACGATCAGCACCGGCGTGCGCACCTTCGAGGCGAACGAGATCGGGCTGACCCGGTCGTGCGGGTGCGGGCCGGTCCCCTCCCAGCCGAAGCTGCCGGCCAGCACGCCGTCCATCGCCCCGTACTCGCCGGTGCCGGCGATCGTGCCCCAGTCGGAGATCCCGGCGTTCATCAGCGCGGCCTTGAACCGGTCGGTCTGCCCGACCGCCCAGGCGGTCATGAACCCCCCATGGCTGGGGCCGGTGATCCCGAGCCGGTCCGGGTCGGCGACACCCGTAGCGACCAGCATGTCGATCCCCTCGAGGATGTCGCTCCACTCAGCCCCGCCGAGGTCGCCCACGACGGCCGCCGAAAACTCGCGGCCATGCCCCGTGCCGCCGCGCGGATTGGGCAGGAACACCGCGTAGCCCGCGGTCGCAAGCCACTGACCAGGAGTGCCCACCCGGAGCACGAACTCGTCGGCGTGCCGGTCATCGGGTCCGCCGTGCACCAGGGTGACGAGCGGGAACGGGCCGTCCGCGCGGCTTCGGCCGGCCGGCAGGATGAGCAGGCCGTCGAGAGCGAGGCCGTCCGATGCCTTGTAGGAAAGACGTTCCTGGGTCCCCCACTCAATGCCCCGCAGTTCCGGCCGCGTGTCGCTGATCCGGATGAGCGGGCCGCCGGGCGGTCCGGCATGGACATCAGTCGGCTGGTACGCGCTGCTCGTGAGTGCGGCTACCATCTCACCGGAACGGCTGGCGGTCAGTGAGTCGATCGGGCCGGCGTTGGTGGACAGGCACCGGAATCGCAGCGAGCCGGGGTCGAGCCGGTGGATCTGCGTGTCGAGCCCGCTCTCGAACAGGGCCAGCGGCGGGCCGTCGGCGACCTGCGCCAGGCCGGTTGGACTCACGTCCATGCCCTCGGTCAGGTCGCGAAGTGAGGCGGATGTGCCGGGCACGGTGTCGTAGACGACGAGTCCGCCAAACGGGTCGGGCTCTGCCAGATAGGTCACATGCCACGTGCCATCGTCGGCCCACCAGACCGGCGACCGTGCAAAGCCAGCGACCCGGCCGAGGTCATGGAGCACTCCCGTAACCGGATCGACCACGTGCAGCTCGTTGGTGATGGCCCCCGGATCGTTCTCCAGGCTTTCCCAGCTGATCACTGCCAGCGGACCGCCGTCAGGCCGCGGTGCCAGCTCGGCGACGTGACGGCCGCCGAGGCCGTCTGCCGCGTGCAGCTCGCGCGCGACCGGGTCAAGCAACCGCAGCTTGCCGAAGCCGCGTTGCTCGCTCCAGACGATCGCGTCATCGCGCTCAGCGCGCTTGCGCTCGTCCTCCTCGGTCGGCTCGTCCGCCGCCACCACGGCGACCCGGCCGTCCGCCAGCGGGCAGAAATCGTAGATCTCGCCCTCCCACTCGGTCAGGCTCTCGGCCTCGCCGCCATCGACCCGGATCCGGTGCAGCTGGTCGGACCCGCTGCGGTCTGACATGAAGAACAGCGATGCTGAGTCCGGCGCCCAGCGCGGGCCGGAGTCAGCCGCCGTGCCGGCGGTCAGCTGCCGGGGCGGGGAGCTCCCGTCCGCGGCGGCTAGCCACACGGCGCTGAGCCGGCGTTCCCCGCGCCGGCCCACCGGCGCAACAACGTAGGCAACCCAGCGTCCGTCCGGGGAAATCTCGGGTTGCTTGGGCACCGCGCCGTCCACGACGAGCTCCGCGGTCAGCAGTACTGCGTCCACGCTCATGCAACGCGCCTCTCTTCCGCCAGTACGCCCCGAGACATCCTTCACCAAAATGAGGCGCACGTCCTGATTGGCGCCGTTTCGCCAGGCCCGGCCGTGGTCAGGACTCGAGGTACCGCAAGACGGCCAGCACCCGGCGGTGGTCGGCGTCCGACGGGGCCAGGCCGAGTTTGCTGAAGATGTTCCCGACGTATTTCTCCACGGCCCGTTCGGAGACGACAAGAATCGACGCGATCGCGCCGTTGGACCGGCCCTCGGCCATGAGACCGAGCACGTCCCGTTCCCTGGCGGTGAGCGTGTCCAGCCCGCTGGTGCGACGGCTCGCGCCCAGAAGCTGGGTAACGACCTCGGGATCGAGCGCGGTGCCGCCGGCCGCCACCCGGCTCAGCGCTTCCACGAACTCACCGACGTCGGCCACCCGGTCCTTGAGCAGGTACCCGACGCCCGCCGCACCGCCGCCGGCCGCCGCGCCGAGCAGGTCGGCCGCATAACGGGTCTCGATGTACTGCGAGAACACGAGCACAGCGACTCCCGGGTGGTCGCGGCGGATGGCGATCGCCGCGCGCAGGCCCTCGTCGGTGTAGCTGGGCGGCATCCGCACGTCCACCACCGTGACGTCGGGCCGGTGCTCGTCCACGGCGGCTATCAGCGCCTGCGCGTCACCGACGGCGGCAAGCACCTCGTGGCCGCGATCGGCCAGGATCTCGGCCAGGCCAGCCCGGACTACCGCCGAGTCCTCGGCGATGACGATTCGCATGGGCTGCTCCGGTTCGGTCAGGCGCGGGACGGCAGCTCGACGGCGATAACCGTGGGGCCGCCGGGCGGGCTGCTGATCTGCAGGCTGCCATCCACGGTCCGGACCCGGTCGGCCAGCCCGGCCAGCCCGCCGCGAGCCTCGACGCGGGCGCCGCCGGAGCCATCGTCGCTGACGCGCACCCGCACCAACCCTGGCCCGTTCGCCACCTGCAGTATCGCGTGCCGGGCGCTGCTGTGCTTGGCCACGTTGGTGAGCAGTTCCGCCGCGCAGAAGTAGGCGATGGTCTCGATCGCCGCCGACGGGCGCTCGGGCAGGTCGACTGTCAGCTCGACGGGTACGTCGCTGCGCGAGGCCAGGGTGGTGAGCGCTGTGCCGAGGCCGTCGTCGAGGACCGGCGGGAGGATGCCGCGGGCCAGGTCCCGCAGCTCGCTGATGGCTTCCTTGGCGCCGCGGTGGGCCGCGCCGACCAGATCCAGGACGCGCTCCAGGTCGGGCGGAGCGGTCCCGTCGATCGCGGCGGAGAGCTTCTCCCTGGCCAGCCCCAGCTTCATCGCAACCGCGACCATCTGCGCCTGCGCCCCGTCGTGCAGGTCCCGTTCGATCCGGCGCAGCCGCGCCGCCGAGTCGTCTACCAGGTGCGCCCGGGACCGCTCCAGCTCGTTCACCCTGCGCAGGCTGTCCTGCTGCAGGCGGTGGACGGTCCAGAAGATCAGGGCCGCGCCCGCCAGCGGGAGCGCTGCCAGCGCTGCCAGCGGCCCCACCCAGGGGGCGGCGGCGAGCAGCGCGACGCCGAGGGCGACGTTGAAGACACCAGAGGCGACGCGCATGCCCGTCGCCAGCCGGGGGCGGCGGTACTCCCAAGACCGGACCAGAAGCCGCATGAGAACGGGGGTATTGCCGTTGCTCATGAAATTCTCCGGTTCTGCCGGGTGGTCAATCCCGCCACGGGTGCTGACAGATTAGCTCTGGACACTGGCCTGCAGGCGGCGGGCGGTCCAGAAGATCAGCGCTGCCCCCGCCAGCGGCAACAGCCCCAGCCACGCGAGCGGCCCCAGCCAGGGGACCGAGGCGAGCAGCAGGATGCCGAGGACGGTGTTGAAGATGCCGCTGGCGAAGCGGACACCCACCCACAGCCTGGGACGGCGGTACTCCCATGACCGGACCAGGAGCCGCATGAGAACGGGTCGCGAAGCAGGAACGCTGCCGGTTGGTGCGTGCATCGGGTGCCTCCTGTGAGCTGTGGTGCCGGCTGCCCCGGTTACCTACACCTCGATGCTCGCCACGCCCGAGAGAGAGATCCACCGTGCAGCCTCCCGAACCTCGGGTACGGCTAGCACGGTGGGCTCTCCCTCTTAGCACCGCCTACGAACGGTGGACTCTCTCTCGTCGCCTGCCTACGAACGGTGGGCTCTCCCTCGTCGCACCGCCTACGAAGCGATGGTCATGGTGAATTTCTGGGTGGCCTGCTGGCCGTCGTAGTCGGTGAGCTTCATGGTGAAGGCGTAGGTGCCGGCCTTGGTCGGCGTCCCGACGAGCTCATCGTTGGCGTCGCGTGGGTCGACATAGGTCTGCAAGGTGAGGCCGGGCGGCAGGGAACCGGAGGCAACGGACCAGGTGTACGGCCCGGCACCGCCGCTGAGGAAGAAGTTCTGCGCAAACGCCTGGCCGACTGTCCCCGTGAAGGCTGATCCGCCGCTTGCGTTGATGGCCAGTGGCTCGTTCGGGTCCACCTGGATCGAGTAGGCCTGGTAGAGCGGCTGGCCCTGGTCGCCGGTGCCCTGCACGGTGAACGTGGAGCCGGGTTCGACGCCGGGCGGGGCTGGGGTTCCGCTGACGGTGTCGCCGGAGCCGGTGAAGGTCGCGGGCAGGGTCAGGCCGGCCGGCAGGGAACCGGAGACGACGCTGAGCGCGCCGCCTGCCTGGTGGCTGGTGAGCAGGTGCCCGGCGTAGGCCAGGCCGGTGACGGCGTCGGGCAGGACGCAGACGCCGCTTTCCAGGAAGCCGCCATTACTGGCCGGGGTGCAGACCAGCTGATCTGGCGCTCCCTGCACCGTGATGGTGATCTCGTAGGCCAGCGTCACGGTCTTGCCGCCCGACGGTGTGGTCGTGGCCTTGATCGTGAAGTCGTAGACCCCGGCCTTGGTTGGTGTCCCGGTGATGACGTCGGTGCCGGACCCGGGCTCGGCGGGCAGGGTCAGGCCGGGCGGGAGGCTGCCGCTGGCCACGGTGAACGTGGTGGTCGCGCCGCCGGCGACCGCCGTGATGGTCGAGGAGTAGCTGTTTGGTGCGGTGGTGGTGCCGAACGGCAGCACGCAGACGCTGCCCTGCAGCGTGCCGCCGGTGGCGGCCGCGCCGCACGCCAGGCGAAAGACCGGCGGCTTGTACGTGGCCAAGGCCGGGGCTGCTAATTCGGCTAGCGCGGCCACCATTCCGATTGTGGCCGCGAGCGTGAGGGCCGTTTTCGTGATCCGTCTCACCGTAATCCTCCTTCAGGCAGGCTTCGCGCCTGCACGTGAAATGAGGCTGGCGTGCTGCGGTGAGCGGGACCGTAAGCGCCCAGCGACGATACCTGTCCGTTACGTACACGGCCCGGCCGGTCATCTGGTTCAACCTGGCCGGCCATCTGGTTCAGCCTGGCCGGCCTGAAAGAGCCGCGCCGGGCGTGCTTGCTTGCCGGGCGGGGACGGTGACCAGGATCTGGCTGCCCGCGACGACGACGAAGCCGCGCAGGTGGGACGTCGGCCATGGCACCGACGCCGGATGCCAGGCGTAGCTGCTGCCCGCCACGATGATCCAGCCCCCGGCCGTGATGTCCTGGCCCTGGGCGTTGGTGACCGTGAGCTCGCAGCGCGTCCCCGGGGGAACGCCGGTGATCTGGACCTGCAGCTCAGTCCCCCAGGGCTCGGCTGCGTACCGGACGGTTGCCGAAACTCCGGTCGCCGCGCTGGCGCCGGTGGCGGTGCCGGTCCACCGGGGCGTCGTTGCGGCCGTGGTACTGGCCGGGAGGGCATGGAACGCCGCCGCGCCCGCAGCCGCAGCAACGGCGATGACCACGGCCGCTACCACCGCGATCAGCCGCCGCCGGAAGCGGATTGCCATTACCTGGGCGATCAGCTTGTCCAGCGGCGGGCCGGGCGGCGAGCCGGTGGCGTCATCCATCCGGGCATGCAACGCCACGTCGGGCGGGACCCGCCGGAGCAGGCCCGGCAGCCCGGCCAGCCCTGCCAGTTCCTCGCGGCACCACGGGCACGCCGCCAGATGCTCTTCTATCTGGGCGCGCTCACCAGGCCCGATCGCGCCGAGCAGATAAACGCCAAGCTGGTTACGGACCTGCGCGCAGTCGTCACGGCTAAGTTCCGGCATTCCGGTTGTCCAGCAACGCCGCCCGAGCACGGCCGGGACGATTCCCGGCAACCCCGAACGGCCATGTCCCCATGCTTGCTAGCACGTCTGGCCAGGGTGAACGGTTCATGAGCCGGGCCGCAATTCCGGCAGCCACGCACGGTGTCCCGCGCCTGGAACCAGGCGCGGGACACCAGCGCTGCTGGCGTTCAGTAACGACGCGCGCAGCTGGACTTGATCACGATGGGCACGGATTCGGTCTGCTTCGTGGTGCCGTCACTGGCCCAGAAGGTGATGGTGAGCGTCGAGCCTGCCTTGAGGCCGGCGGGGATTGTCGTAACGGGGTAGGCCTCGGCGATCGTCTCCGGTCCCACCGCGAGCGGACCCGTTCCATTGCTCCAGCCCGGCGGTATCGGTGGCGTGCCGGTGGACCAGACGTCGTTGGTCAGATTTTCGTCGAGGATCATGTCGCTATACGAGCCGCCGGCCGGCAGGCCGGACGCACCGAACGTCAGCGGGGTGGACCAGGTTCCGTTCAGGTTGAGCTCGAGATATTCGGTCCCGCCGGCGGTGGTGAAGCAAGCCGGGCTGGCGGTGTACTGATCGGTGAGCTGCCAGCTGGGACTGGCTGCGGCCGCGGCAGGCGTGGCCAGCGCCACCGCGGTGAGGGCGGCAGGAGCCAGTACGGCTGCTGCACGCCAGGGTCTGAATGTCATGTGTCCGCTCCCCAAGCCTGGTTGTTAACGCTCACCCGACCGGGCGAGCGCAATTGTGCAGGTCAGGCTCGGAGGAGGCCGCGGGCCGACGTGGCGCAGCCGAACGCTTAATGATGACCGGGGGCCCCCGCCTCCAGGATCGGCCTGGACGGCGCATAACGGCGCGACGAACCTAAGGTTGTCCGATCCCACCCCCCGGTCCACACAAAGAACCACGTGCCGCGAAGCAAAACGGTTCGACGCAGCCGGCAGCAATTTGCGTATCGGCCGTCAAGGTGGCCGGTCCATTCATGATCCCGGAGGATTTGTTGTCGCATCTGCGAACAATCCTCCGGGATCATGGGCCGTGGGCGCGCTACGCGCGGCGCCGGTACATGCGCATGGCGAGGGGGAACACCACGATCACGATGCCGGCCGCCCAGGCCAGGGTGACGAGCGCGCTGTCGCCCAGGTGGCCGCCGATCGTCAGCGCCCGGACCGAGTCGGCCAGGCGGCTCACCGGGTTCACGTTGACCCACGCCTGCAGCCACCCCGGCATGGTCTTCGTGTTCGGCAGCAGCACGCTGCTGCCGAACACCAGCGGCATCACCCAGATGAACGAGATGCCCTGCACGGTTTCCGGCGACGGCGCGACGAGCCCGATCAGCACCGAGATCCAGCACACCGCCAGGTAGAACGCGTAGGCCAGGGCGTAGGCGGCGAGGATCGACGGCAGCCCGGTGTGGAACCGGAAGCCGAGCGCCGAGCCGAACCCGGTGAGCACCGCCATCACCACGCAGAACCGCACGGTGTCCCCGAGGACGGCGCCGATCAGCGGTGCCGACCGCGCGATCGGCAGGCTGCGGAACCGGTCGAACACGCCCTTGTGGATGTCCTCGCACAGCGCGGTGCCCAGGCCCATCGTGGCGAACATCGCCATCTGCCCGACAAGCCCGGGCAGCAGCACCTCCAGGTACGCGT
>Ga0209693_10000383_pt1 | contig 17734 bp, 16 predicted proteins | sample HubBroMetageWRM3_FD_188345 | JGI IMG/M metagenome (GOLD analysis project Ga0209693, IMG submission 188345) | Warmed soil microbial communities from the Hubbard Brook experimental Forest, New Hampshire - Hubbard Brook CCASE Soil Metagenome WRM 3... | ecosystem: Environmental > Terrestrial > Soil... | reverse complement strand
GGTCGCAAAGGGTTGATGCACGATGCGGCCCAGCGAGCCGATCAGCACCTGCGCGTGGCGCGAAAAATAGGCGCCGATGCTCACGCGGCTTCCTCGCCCACGAATGGCGGCCCCCAGCGGCGCGTATCATCTCCCGCTCCGGGCGGCTCGACCTTGATCACGTCGGCGCCCAGCTCGGCGAGCAGCAGCGTCGTGACGGACCCAGCGTGCCCACCGCACAGGTCGATGACGGTGATGCCGCTGAGCATCGGCTGCTTCGGGTCGGCGGTCCTGCCATTGGGTCCCATAGCTGCCGTCACTGCTCCGATGTCTCGGCCGCTTTACGTTCGTATATATCTACGATACGCTGTGTATCAGCTAGAGATACTAGAACGCGGATGTCGTACACGTCAACGATGGGGCGTATGGACATAGCTGCAGGCGTGAGGATCACCGGCCTCCGTCAGCACCGCGCATCGCTGGCGAGGGCCACCCCGCCGGTCGAGCGGCTGGCGGACGCAAGTCCAGGGGCCGGCCCGGGCGGGCCAGGGTGAGGAGCGCCCGTGCTAGATAAGACCGTGCCGACCGCGGCGGCGGCGGTAGCCGACATCCGCTCTGGGTCGACCATTGCCGTGGGTGGCTTCGGCATGTGCGGCGTACCCATCACGCTGATCGACGCGCTGTACGCCAGGGACGTCGGTGACTTCGAGATCGTCAGCAACAACTGCGGTAGCGACGGCTGGGGCCTGGGAAAGATGCTCTCCTCCGGCCGGGTGCGCCGGGTAATCGGCAGCTTCGTCGGCGAGAACCGCGAGATGGCCCGCCAGTACCTGGCGGGCGAACTGGAACTCGAGCTGACCCCGCAGGGCAGCCTGGCCGAGCGACTGCGCGCCGGCGGCGCGGGCATCCCCGCGTTCTACACCAAGGCCGGGGTCGGCACGATGGTGGCCGACGGCGGCCTCCCGTGGCGGTACAACCCGGACGGCTCAGTCGCGATCGCCAGCGCCCCCAAACAGGTCAGCGAGTTCGACGGAGAGGCATTCGTCCTGGAACGCGCGATCGTGGCCGACGTCGCTCTCGTGCACGCCTGGCGCGGCGACCGCCACGGCAACCTGGTCTACCGCCACAGCGCCTCGAACTTCAACCCGGTCTGCGCGTCCAGCGCCCGCCTGACCATCGCCGAAGTCGAGGAACTCGTCGAGCCCGGCGAGATCGATCCCATGATGGTTCACACGCCGGGCATTTTCGTAACCAGGATCGTCGCGGTACCCGACGCCGTTAAGGCCATCGAGAAGCTGACGGTCTCGCGGAGGGGTGGCCGATGACGCTGTCCCGTGATGAACTCGCCGCGCGGGTCGCAGCCGAACTGCGCGACGGTCAGTACGTGAACCTCGGCATCGGGCTGCCCACGCTGGTGGCGGATCACATCCCGGCCGATATGGACGTCATCCTGCACAGCGAGAACGGCATCCTCGGCGTGGGCCCGTACCCGGAGCCGGGCCGGGCCGACCCGGATCTCATCAACGCGGGCAAACAGACCGTCACGGTCAGGGCCGGGGCAAGCTTCTTTGACTCCGCGACCTCCTTCGGGATGATCCGCGGGCGCCACCTTGACGTCGCGGTGCTCGGCGCCATGCAGGTCAGTTCGCGCGGCGACCTGGCGAACTGGGCTATTCCCGGCGCCATGATCAAGGGAATCGGCGGCGCCATGGATCTGGTCCACGGGGCAGCCACCGTCATCGCGATGACCATGCATGTCGCCAGCGACGGCTCGCCGAAGCTCGTCGCGGACTGCACCCTCCCGCTCACCGGCGCCGGCTGCGTCACCAAGGTCATCACCGACATGGCCGTGCTGGACATTGGCCCGGACGGCTTTGTGCTCACCGAGACCGCGCCGGGCGTGAGCGTAGCCGACGTGCTGGCGGCAACCGGCGCAGCGGTGAAGGTCGCGCTGGCCGCTTGAAAAGGAGGTTGGCGGCGGATATCGTAACGTACGACACGTTGTATGTCACTGTATGACACAAACCAGCTAGTCCGCGGTCCCGGAAGGCCCGCTGGAAGGGGGCGCGACGGTGAATGCGCCGAGCCACATTCCGCCCGAGCTGATCAACGACTTCGATATCTACGATGACCGGCTGGTGAGCAACTTCAGGCACTGCCTCGATGACCTGCCGCCGGTGTCGTACACCACCGCCAACGGCGGCCACTGGATCATCCAGGGCTACAAGGAAATCACCGCGGCCATGCGGGACCCGGAGACCTTCTCCAGCTGGCCGGCGTCGCTGCCGGCCGACCTCGCCAAGGGCCGGGGCCGCTTCATCCCCCTGGAGTACGACCCGCCTGAGCACAGCGCGTACCGGTCCGTCCTGTCGTCCTACTTCTCTGTCGGCCGGGTGCGCGAGCTCGACAGCACGTTCCGGGCGCTCGCCAGGTCGCTGATCGACCAGTTCGCCGACCTGGGCGAGTGTGACTTCATGGAGAGTTTCGCCAGGCCGTTCCCTGCGATGATGTTCCTCGGCCTGATGGGCTGGCCGCAGGAGAAGATGACCGATTTCTGCGCCTGGGTCGACGGCTTCCAGCACGGTGGCGGCGGCCTGAGCGACGACGCGCGGGTAAAGAACGTGCGCGCCGAGTCGATCGCCAGTGCCTATGACTACTTCCGCGGTTTCGTGCGCGCGCGTCGCGAGGAACCGGGCGACGACATCACCTCGGCGCTCGTGCAGGCGGTGCTCCCCGACGGGCGTCACCTCACAGAAAACGAGATACTCGACTACATCTTCCTCCTCCTGATCGCCGGGCTGCACACCGTCGAGGGTGCGCTGGCGTTCGGCGTCATGCACTTCGCGACCCATCCCGAAGACCGGCAGCGAGTGATCGACGAGCCGAAGGTGCTGGTGACTACCGTCGAGGAGCTGCTCAGGCTCGAGCCCCCTGCGTGGGGCACCGGACGCGTCGCGGCGCGCGAGGTTACCATCGGCGGCGTTACCATCCGGCCAGGCGAGAAGGTGCTGCTCCCGCATCAGACGGCCAACCTCGACCCGGCCGTCTTCCCCGATCCTGACCGCTTCGACCCGCAGCGGATGCCGAATGCGCACGTCTCGTTCGGCGGCGGCCCGCATCGGTGCATGGGGGCCCACCTCGCCCGGATTGAGTTGCGGGTGGCCTTCGAGGAGCTGCACTCACGGATCCAGGACTACACGCTCGATCAGGCCCGCCCGCCGGTACAGCACATGTCCCAGACTCGCGGCGTCGCCTCGCTGCACATCCGTTTCAGCTCGCCTCCGTCGGCGACGGACTCAGCGGTGAGGGCGGCCGGATGACTCAGGCACAGGTCAAGACCATCCCGGTGGTGGATTACCTTTGCCTGGACGGCGGCGAGCCGAAGCTGACGGCACTCGTCTGCGACGCGTGCGGTGCGCACTATTTCGATCACAGAGAGGCCTGCGCCTCGTGCAGCTCCAGCGGCCCCTTCACCCGTGCCGACCTGCCGCGCACCGGGCGGGTGGGCGCGTTCACGATCGTCCACCGTGCCGCGAACGGCGTGCGCACGCCATTTGTGTCGGCCGTCGTCTACCTCGACGACGGCACCGCGGTCCGAGCGAACGTGGTCAACTGCGCGCCCTCTCCTGAGCAGGTTCACCTCCACATGCGGGTCCGCCTGGTCACCTTCGAGCTCGGCACCGACTCGGAAGGCACCTGCGCCATCGGTTTCGGCTTCGAGCCGGCCTGAGCCCGGCCGTTCGCTGTTCCGTCCACTCACCAGGAGACGAGATGCCTAGACCCGAATCGGACAGCATATGGGTGATCGGCGTCGCGATGACGCCCTTCCGGCGCTACTCCGACGCGGACGCCTACGATCTCGGCGGACGGGCGGCGCTGGCCGCGCTGGCCGATGCCGGGCTCACGATGGCCGACGTGGACGTCCTGGCCGCGGGCAGCGTCAACCAGGCGCGGCCCTACCCCGCCCAGCAGATCCAGCGGCGCATCGGGCAGACGGGTATCCCGGCGTACAACGTGCTCAACGCGTGCGCCACAGGCGCGACCGCGGTCCGCGTGGTGTACCTGGCCATCGCCGCGGGCGAGGCCTCGATCGGACTGGCCGTCGGCTGCGAGCAGATGGGCAAGAAGGGGCTGCTCGGCCAGGCCGCTCCGGTGGCGGCCGACAGGTACGTGCCAAGCGGCAAGTACGGCGCGGTCATGAACATCGAGGGCGTTCTCGGTACCGGCCTGATGCCGGGCGTCTTCGCCCAGGCCGGAATGACGTATGCCGCCAGCAACGAAGGGGTGGGTTTCGAGCAGTTCGCCAAGATCGCCGTGAAGAACCACTCGCATTCGACGCTTAACCCGCTAGCCCAGTATCGGAAGGAATTCTCCCTCGAAGAGATCATGGCGGCGGAGATGATCAGCTACCCAAACACGGTGCTGATGTGCTGCCCGACCGGAGACGGCGGAGCCGCAGCCGTCCTGGTGTCGGGGGAGCGGCTGGCGACCATGCCGAGCGAGGTGAGACGGCGGGCGGTCAAGATCTCCGCCTCGGTGATGACCTCGGATCCCTACGTCGCCGACGGGCTGGTGCAGCCCGACGTGAATACCCTTACCCGCAACGCCGCCGACCAGGCCTACGCCCGCGCGGGCGTCGGGCCGGAGGACCTTGACCTCGTCGAACTCCACGACTGCTTTGCCACGGCCGAGCTGCTGCACTACGACAATCTCAGGCTCTGCGAGCCAGGCGGCGCGGGGGAGTTCATCGACAGCGGGGCCCCGTGGCGGACCGGTAGGACCCCCGTCAATGTCTCCGGCGGCCTGCTGTCCAAGGGGCATCCGCTCGGCGCGACCGGCGTGGCCAACATCTTCGAGGTGACAACGCACCTTCGCGGCGAGGCCGGCGACCGCCAGATAGCGGACGCGAAGGTCGGCATGGCACATGTCATCGGGCTCGGTTCGGCCTGCGCGATCCACATCCTGGAACGGGCCGCCGCGTGAGCGGCCTGGTCGCGATGCCGCCTGGTCTTGCCCGTCATTTCTCGACGTCCGGAGTGTAGCGTTCATGTTCTTGCGTGGGATAAGGGTCATCGAGCTCTCCGATGAGATCGGCGAATACGCCGGTAAGGTCCTGGCCGGCCTCGGCGCCGACGTGATCAAGGTTGAGCCCCCGGGCGGGGAGAGCACGCGCCGCATCGGTCCCTTCTACCTAGACAGCGGTGATCCGGACCAGAGCCTTTACTTCTGGAACTACAACTTCGGGAAACGCGGGGTGATCATCGACGACGAGACCGACGAGGGGAAAAGAAAGCTGGCGGCGTTGATCGCGAGCGCCGACGTCCTCCTGGAGACCCGCGGCGAGGCCTGGATGCAGCGGTGCGGCCTGGCCCGCGCGGAGCTGGCCGGGCGCCATCCCCGCCTGGTCCACGTCCGTGTATCCGCATTCGGTGACTCGGGCCCATGGAGCCAGTACAAGGGAAGCGACCTGGTTCATCTTGCCCTTGGCGGCGTGATGATGAACTGCGGCTACTCGCCGGACCCGGAGGGAAACTACGACACGCCGCCGGTGGCGCCTGCCATGTGGCAGGCGTACCACATCACCGGCGAGATGGCTGCCTACGGCGTGGTCGGCGCGCTCAATCACCGGCTTGAAACTGGCGAGGGCCAGTACCTCGCGGTCTCGGTTCACGATGCTGTCAGCAAGAATACCGAGACCGACATCCCGAACTGGGTCTTCGCCCGGCGGGTTCACCTGCGCCAGACCTGCCGGCATTCCTCGCCGCTGATCAGCGGGCCGACGATCGGCCAGACCGCGGACGGGCGGTGGCTGCTGCCATACCGCACCTACCTGCGCGGCTACGTGGATGCCTTCCCCGGCACCGTGCGCCTGATGGCCAAACATGGGATGCAACTGGACCTGGAGGACGCGGGGTACCTCGAGCCCGAGGTGCGGACCTCGGAGAAATTCAACGTCTACTACGGTGCGCTGGTCGACCGGTTCATCCGTGCGTTCCCGTTCGACCGGGAGATATGGCGCGAGGCCCAGGCGGAGGGCTTGCCCTGGGCTCCGCTGCGCCGGCCTGAGGAGATTCTGCAAGACGAGCACTTCCTGTCCAGGCAGAGTTTCGCCGACGTCGAGCATCCGGAACTTGGCCGGACGTTCAGGTACGTGGTCGCCAAGTGGCTGGCGCCGGGCGTGCCCTGGCGTACCGGGCCGCGGGCACCGCTCATGGGCGAGCACGACGATGAGATCTTCACCGAACTGCCGACGGCGCGGCCGGCACCCGTGACGGCTGCGCCGCCGAAGGCACGTCCGCTCGGCGAACGGCCGCTGAGCAAGAGGGGCAAGCCGTTCGCGCTCGACGGTATCCGCGTCATCGACCTGTCGTGGCTGCTGGCCAGCGGGGGGGCCGGACGGTTCCTGACCGCGCTCGGCGCAGAGGTCATCAAGATCGAGCACCTGTCCCGCGTCGATGGCATGCGGTTCAGCAACGGGCCGGTCCCGCCCGGCGGCCGGGCCGAACGCGACGCGGCTACCGGTCCGCTCATGCATACTCTCGGGCCCAAGGACTGGAACCGCGGCGGCGGCTTCATGGAGATCAACTCCGGTAAGCGCTCGTTCTCGCTCGACCTCAAGACCGCCGAGGGCAGGGCGATCCTGAGCGAGCTGATCAAGACGGCCGATGTCGTCACCGAGGGTTTCTCGCCGGGGACAATGGACCGGATGGGCTTCGGCTACGAGCGCCTGAAGGAACTCAAGCCGGACATCGTCTATGTCCAGCAATCCGGCCTCGGCCAGGCCGGCGTCTACGGGCGGCTGCGGTGTTACGGCCCGGTCGCGGCCGCCTTCGCCGGCCTCACGGAGATGTCCGGGCTGCCCGAGCCGTATCCGCCGGCCGGCATCGGGTACTCCTACCTCGACTGGTTCGGCGCCTACAACATGGCCCTCGCCATCGTGTCTGCGCTTTACCGCCGGCGGGTGACCGGCGAGGGATGCTGGGTTGACTCGTCGCAGGTCGAGACCGGTATGTACCTTACCGGCACCGCTCCGCTTGACTTCGCGGCGAACGGCCGGCGCTGGCAGCGCTACGGGAACGCCTCGCCGTACAAGCCGGCCGCGCCGCATGCGGCATTCCGCACATCGGGCAAGGACCGCTGGATCGCGATCGCCTGCTTCACCGACGAGGAATGGCGCGGCCTGGTCGGCACCCTCGGCGACCCGAGCCTGCTGGCGGACCCGGCGTACGCGACCTTGGCTGCTCGCCTTGAGCACTCCGCTCAGCTGGAGCGCCGCCTGGGCGAGCTCACGGTCTGCTGGGACGGCTACGAGCTCATGGCCGCCTTGCAGGCCAACGGCGTTCCGGCCGGCGTCTGCCAGAGCGCGGAGGACCGGTGCGAGATCGATCCGCAGCTCAAACACGACGGATGGCAGGTCGAGCTGAGGCAGCGCGATAACGGCTGGTGGCCCGTCAAGGAAATACCGGTGAAGTTCGAGAAGACCCCGGCCTACATCGGCGGACCGTTCGACCGATCCGGGCCGAGCTACGCGCAGGACAACGACTACGTCCAGCGCGAGATCCTCGGGCTGTCGCAGGAGCGGATCGACGAGCTGACCGACAAGGGCATCTTTTGATTCTGCTGAATTGAGGAGACCCAAGATGGGCCTATGCGAGGGACGGATTGTCGTCGTCACTGGTGCCGGACGCGGTATCGGGCGTGCGCACGCGCTCGAGTTCGGCAGGCAAGGGGCCAAGGTCGTCGTCAACGACCTCGGCTCGGCGCCCGACGGCTCGGGCAGTTCGGTCAGTCCCGCCGACGACGTCGTCGCCGAAATCGGCTTGCTCGGCGGAGAGGCGATCGCCGACTACCACGACGTAAGCGACTGGGATGGCGCAGCCGCGCTGATCCAGACCGCGATCGAGTCGTTCGGGAAGCTCGACGTGCTGGTCAATAACGCCGGCATCCTGCGTGACCGGACGCTGGCTAACATGACCGAGGGGGAGTGGGACTCGGTCGTCCAGGTGCACCTGAAGGGCACGGCGGCCACCAGCCACGCGGCAAGTGTCCACTGGCGCGAGCGGTCGAAGGCCGGCGAGCAGGTCAACGGCCGGCTGATCAACACGACCTCGTCCTCGGGACTGTACGCGACGGCGGGCCAGTCGAACTACGCCGCCGCGAAGGCGGGTATCGCCGCTCTCACCATCGTCGCATCGCGTGAGCTGGCCCGCTACGGCGTGACGGCCAACGCGGTCTACCCCACGGCGGTCAGCAGGCTCACCGAGCAGCTGTTCCGGTCGCGCGGGCTCATCGACGAAGAGGGCGGACTTCATGGTGAGGCCGCGACCCTGGACCCGGCCAACGTCTCGCCGATCGTGGCATGGCTGGGCAGCACCGAATCCGGCGAGGTCACCGGGCGGATCTTCGGCGTCAGGGGATACCGGATCACCGTGGCAGAGGGCTGGCACATGGGCCCGGAGGAGACCAGCGAGGGCAAGTGGGCGACGGAGAAGGTAGGTGAAGCGCTGCTTCGCCTACACCGCGCCGCCCAGCCCAACGCAGGGTCGAATGGCCGGATAGGGTCATGAGTGCGGGGGGAGCCGGGGGCCGGTTCTGGGATTACCTCGCCGCGGGCTCGATTCGCGTGCCGCGGTGTGACGGCTGCGGCCGCTGGACGTGGCCGGCCCAATACCGCTGCGGCGACTGCGGCAGCTTCGACTTCAGCTGGACCGACGTAGATCCAGCTGGCGAAGTATTCGCATGGACCCGGACCCACCACGCCTTCGACCGGTCGCTGGCCGACAGCGTGCCCTACACGGTCGTCGTCGGGACGCTGCCGGGCAGCGGGAACGTCCGCCTGATCGGGCTGCTTGACCTCGAGGCCGGGGACGTCGAGATAGGAACGCCGGTTCGCGCCGCGGTCGGTGCCGCCGACGGCGGCGCGCGGGTGCTCTGGAAGCGACCATGAGCGCCCGGGGACTGCGCGGTCAGACCGCCATCGCGGGTATCGGCGGCACTCCGTATTACAAGCGCGGGCAATCCCCTGACCCCGAGGAGGCGCTCTGCATAAAGGCCATCTGCGCGGCCGCGGCGGACGCCGGAGTCCATCCAGGTGACATCGACGGCTTTGTCTCCTATGGCGGCGAGCACAGCTCGGGCACGCAGCTCATGGCCGCGCTCGGCACCCGGGAGCTGCGCTGGTCGGCGACGGTATGGGGCGGCGGTGGCGGCGGCATTCCCGGTGCGCTCGGGCTGGCCGCCGCCGCGATCGTCGCCGGACAGGCCACCCGGGTGGCGGTCTACCGGGCGATGGCGCAGGGTGCCGGCGGAAGGGTGAACGAGGCCGTCACGATCGAGCACCTGAGCCCTCACTACACGCGCAACGGGATCCGGTCTGCCGCCCAGATCATGGCATTGCGAACGCAGCGGCTGCTCGCGGTGGACGGCGTACCTGCCAGCGCGATGCGCGCACTGGCCCTGGCCTCCTACTACCACGCGGCGCGCAACCCGGAGGCCTACGCCTACGGCAACACCGTTACCGAGGCGGACTACGACGCGTCCCGCTGGATTAGCGAACCCGTGCGGCTCTATGACTGCTCCCGCGAGAACGACGCGGCGTTCGCCGTCCTCCTCACCGCCGCCGACGAGGCGGCGTCGCTCCGGCAGCCACCCGCTTACCTGCTTTCCGCGCCGATGGGCTCCGAGCATGGCTGGGGGGAAATCGAGGAAAGCATTTCGCCCTATACGAGCGCGGGTTTCGGGCCGGTTGCGCGCCGACTCTGGTCCGAATCCGGCTACCGGCCCGCCGACGTCGATTCCGCTCAGATATACACGAATTTCACCGGTCCGGCGGTCGCCGCGATTATCGAGCACGGCTTTTGCTCCGCGGCCGAAGCCGGTGAGTTCCTGACGGTGAAGAACCTGACCGCGCCCGACGGCGAGTTGCCGGTGAACACATCCGGCGGTGATCTCGCCGAGGGATTCGTGCACGGTATCGGCCTCGTGCTCGAAGCGGTACGCCAGATCCGGGGTACGTCATCCAACCAGGTCTCTCCGTCCAACCTGGCTCTGATCACGGGGGGACCGGCCTCGCGGCTGGTCAGCTCCGCCCTGCTGGGAACGGCTGCGACGCTATAAGCAGAGAGGGTGCTGACATGCACGACCACGAGAACATGTACATAGACGGCCGGTGGGTCCGCCCCCAGCAGAGGGCCGAGCCCATCGCCGTGTACAACAGCACGACCGAAGAGGTCATGGGGCACATACCGCAGGGCAGCGCGGCCGACGTCGACCTCGCGGTGGCAGCGGCGCGACGGGCGCTCCCCGAGTGGTCGGCCAGCTCGCGCGAACGCCGAGCCGAGGTCCTGCGCGCGATCAGCGCCGGGCTGAAGGCTCACTCTGATGAGATCGTAGAGCTCATCGCCAAAGAGATCGGCATGCCGAAGGAGCCCGCCCGGATGCTGCAGGTCGGCCTGCCGAGGGCGTCGTTCTCGAACGCCGCCAAGATCGTGTCGAGCTACGAGTTCGAGCACGAGGTTGAGTCGTCGCTGGTCATTCGCGAGCCGGTTGGCGTGGTCGGCGCCATCACGCCGTGGAACTACCCACTGCATCAGATCGCGCTGAAGGTCGCGCCTGCGCTGGCAGCGGGAAACACCGTGGTCGTCAAGCCGAGCGAAGTCGCGCCGCTCAACACCTTCGTCTTGACACAGATCATCGCCGAATCCGGCCTGCCCGCAGGGGCCTTCAACATGGTTACCGGCTACGGGGTGCCGGTTGGTGAGGCGATCGCCGCGCACCCGGGCATCGACATGGTCTCACTCACCGGATCCACCGTGGCAGGTCGGCGAGTAGCCGAACTGGCCAGCGGCACCATCAAACGAGTGGCGCTGGAACTGGGCGGGAAGAGCGCCGGCATCATTCTCAGCGACGCTGATCTCGAGGAGGCCGTGCGCGGCGGCCTGACCCGGCTGCTGCGCAACAGCGGCCAGACCTGCACGGCGCTGAGCCGCATGCTCGTTCCGCGAGACCGGCTGGCCGAGGTCGAGGAACTTGCGCTGCGTATCGTCAAGGACTACACGATCGGGGACCCGCTGGCCGAGGGGACCATGCTGGGCCCGCTGGTCTCACGGCAGCAGCGCGATCGCGTCCGTGACTACATCCGGAACGGGCAGGCGCAAGGTGCCCGTTTGATCACCGGCGGCGCAGAGCAGCCGGAATCGCTTCCGCGCGGGTACTTCGTGCAGCCGACCATCTTCTCCGACGTGACCAACGACATGACCATCGCCCGGGAGGAGATCTTCGGGCCGGTGCTGTCGATCATCGCCTACGACGGCGAGGACGAGGCCGTCGCCATAGCCAACGACTCGCCGTACGGACTGTCCGGCGCGGTCTACAGCGGGAGCCAGGAGCACGCGGAGGCAGTGGCCCGCCGAATCCGCACCGGCCAGGTGGAAATAAACGGCGGAACGTTCAACGTGTGGGCGCCCTTCGGCGGCTATAAGCAAAGTGGCCTCGGCCGTGAGGGCGGACGCTTCGGATTCGAGGAGTATCTTGAAGTCAAGTCCCTGCAGCGATAAGCGCGCCACGCAAGAACTCAGGACCTTCGACTTGCCGGGTCGACGCAAGGGCAAAGAGGACTTTGCGGCATCGTGGCCCGTATCAGTTAGCGATATGCTTCGCTGATGGCCCAAGCTCAGAGCATTGATGCCGCGCTGCATGCGCTTGTGGTCTTCGAGAAGATTGCTCAGCTGCAGCCGATCGGAGTGAGCGAGCTGGCGCGAGCTACCGACATGGATAAGAGCCGCGTTCAGCGAATTCTGCTCACTCTCAACGAGGCCAACTGGATCATGCCGGCGCCTGGTCCACGTCGTCGCTGGCAGGTCGCCAGCCGCCCGCTGAACATTCTCCGCCGCGCGGGACGCCTGTATTTGCTCGAACGGGCCGCCGCCCAGATGACATCCCTCCGCGATCAGCTCGCGGAGACCGTTTTCCTCAGCGCTCCGCAGGGCGGTCGCATGGTGGTGCTCGATGCGGCCAAGGGGATGACGCCGCTGCGCATCGAGTTCGATGCAGGCGACAGCTTCTCGCCGCAGTCGGCCTCGGCCGTGTCCATTCTCGCCGCGCTGCCACCGGGGGCAGATCCTCATATGCTTGAAGGACAGTCTGACGCCGGGCTCAAGCAGCGGGTGGACGAAGCCAGAACGAGAAAATACGCATGCCTCGAGACCGGGGATTTCGTGGCCTTCGCCGCGGCGATTCCGGACGAAACCGGGTTTCCGTTCGCTTCGCTTACCGTTGCGGCGCCGACTTTCCGCGTGACAAGGGCGAAGCGGACCGAGATCGTCTCTAGCCTCCTGGAGGCGGTCGCTCGCTGTACCGTCGGCGTCTCCTCCGACGCGGGCGCTGGCGACCGCTGAGTCCCGTCCGCCCGCTGTTGTATCTACTCCCCGCTCGGTGCGGAACCCTTGACATCGGCGGAGCCTTCCTCATACATTTCGATCAGTGAAACATGCTGTATCGTCAGCCGATCTGAAAAGCGGCGGGCCGGCCCCGCTGCCGACGTGACCACAGGCGACGAGCCGCCGTTCAAGCGCTTTGCACCGGCCGTTCGGGAGGGATCCGTGGCGAATGACTGAATCGCGCGGCTCTAAGGTCCTCGAGATCCACGATCTCTGCGTCTCGTTCGGGGTGGTCACTGCCGTCGATCACCTCAACCTCGACGTCGCGCAGGGAGTTCTGGTCGGGCTGATCGGCTCGAATGGTGCCGGCAAGACGACGGCGCTCGATGCGGTAACGGGTTTCGTGCCGGCCACTGGCAGCGCGCGCTTCGAGGGCCACGAGGTACTCGGGATGCGAGCGCACCAGCGCTCACGGCTGGGCATGGTGCGTACCTGGCAAGCCGTGCAGTTGTTCGAGGACATGACAGTTCGAGAGAACTTGCTCGTCGCCGCCGAGGCGCCGGGAGCGATCAAACTGCTGGCCGCTGCGATCAAGCGAACCGTCGGCAAGGCATCACACGTCAGGATCGAGCAAGTCGCGAGCGAGTTTGACCTGTCTGACGCGCTCGACCGTAAGCCGTTGGAGCTCTCGCTGGGTCAGCGCAAGCTGGTGGGGCTGGCCCGCGGCATCGTCGCAAGCCCGACGCTGCTGCTGGCCGACGAGCCGGCCGCCGGCCTGAGCACCGCGGAGAGCGTCCGGCTGGGCCAGCAACTGCGCAGGCTGGTCGACAATGGCCTGTCCATGGTCCTCGTCGACCACGACATGGGATTGGTGCTCGGCGTGTGCGATTACATCTACGTGCTCGATCACGGGAAGCTCATTGCGGAGGGGACGCCGCGTGAGGTGCGCGCGGACGCATCGGTGATCGCCTCTTACCTCGGCGCGGTCCCGACCACCGACGGTCAGGCGCTGAACGGTGCCGCCTCGTGACGCGCCTGCTCACCGCCGAGAAAGTGGTCACCGGCTATCAGAACCTGCCGGTGGTGCGAGACCTCGACCTGACCGTCGATGCCGGCGAGGTGATTGCCTTGCTCGGGCCGAACGGAGCCGGCAAGACGACCACGCTGCTGACGATATCGGGTCTGCTCCCGGCCATGAGCGGGCGCATCGAGGTGCTGGGCCAGGACGTCGCGAAGGCCGTTAAACACCCGGAAAAGCTTGCCCGCAGCGGCCTCATGCATGTGCCGGAGGGACGCGCCATCTTCCCGGAGTTCACGGTCGCGCAAAATCTGCGGCTCATCGCGAGTCAGGGGCGCAAGTTCGCGGATGTCGCCCGCACGGCGTTCGAGTTCTTTCCAGAGCTGGAGCCGATCACGAACCGCAAGGCCGGCCTGCTGTCCGGTGGCGAACAGCAGATGCTCGCCCTCGGCCGGGCGGCAGCCGCCCGACCGAAGCTCCTGCTGATAGACGAGCTCAGCCTGGGCCTGGCGCCGGTCGTGGTCGAGCGACTGCTGCCCAGGGTGCGACGCATTGCCAAGGAGACGGGCTGCGGCGTCCTGGTGGTGGAGCAGCACGTCCATCAGGCGCTGGCCATCGCCGACCGCGGCTACGTGATGGCGCATGGCGAGGTGGTGAACAGCGGGAGAGCCAGCGATCTGCTCATGGACAGCAGCGTCCTGGAATCCAGCTATCTGGGTGAGAGCACCCTGGAAGGCACCGAGCCGGCCGGATCGGCGCCTGCTGCCGACGGCGCAGGCCCCGCGGTCGCGCCGCCCGCCGCTGACGGCAGATCCGATCGCCCCGGAAGTGGACGCCAAGTATGAACCAGTACCTGCTGCTCGCGCTCCTGGGTCTCACCGCGGGATCGGTCTTCGCCATGCTCAGCCAGAGCGCCGTCGTTGCCTACCGGGGCTCGGGCGTGGTCAACCTGGCCACAGGCGCCATCGCCATGTACGTCGCCTATACCTATGCCGGTCTGCGCGCCGGGCAGCTGATGATCCTGCCGCTGCCCAACCCGCTGGCACTCATCGAGGGCATCGCCAGCTGGTTCGGCGACACCCTGCGCCTGCCGCGATGGCCGACCTTCGTTGGGGTAGGCGGTCCGATGGGGGTCGTCCCGGCGCTCGTAATATGCGCGGCGGTATCGGCAGTACTCGGCGGATTGTCTTATTGGCTGGTGTTCCGTCCGCTGCGGAACGCGTCGCCGCTGGCGAAGACCATTGCGTCCGTGGGCCTTCTGCTCGCCTTGCAGGCGGTTGTCATCCTGCGGTTCGGTACCGACAGCATTGTGGTGCCCAACACGCTGCCGAGCGGTTCGATCAAGGTGGGCAGCGACGCGATCCCGGTCAACGGGTTCGTACTGCTTGCCATCGCGGTCGTGGTCTGCGTTGCCCTGGCCCTGGTGTTCGGGCGAACCCGTTTCGGCATAGCGACGAAGGCGGCCGCGGGCAACGAGCGCGGCGCCATCATGCTCGGCCTTTCGCCATCGCGCCTGGCCGCCTCGTGCTGGGTGATCAGCTCCCTGGTGGCCGGCATGGCCGGAGCGCTGTTCGCCTCGATCAGCGGCCTGAACCCGACCGACTACACGCTGTTCGTTATCCCGGCGCTGGCGGCCGCGCTGCTGGCCCGGATGAACTCGTTCGTGGTCGCCACCGTGGCCGCGGTGCTTATAGGGTGCGCGCAGTCGGTGACGGTGGCCCTGCAGTCATCGTTCAGCTGGTGGCCGCAGTTCGGCTCGGCCAACGGAATTCCCCTGATCATCATCGCCATCGCCATGATCGTCATCGGCCGGACCATACCGGAACGCGGCGCGATCATACGTATCAGGCTGCCCGAGAGTCCGGCGCCCAAGTACGTGTTCCGGACGGGACTGCCGCTGCTCCTGCTGACCCTCGCCGGGCTCATCTGGCTGCCGTACGACCTCCGTGGCGCCATCGACAACTCGCTCATCGGTGTCGTCGTCGCGCTTTCGTTTGTCGTGGTCGCGGGCTTTGCCGGCCAGATTTCGCTGATGCAGCTGAGCCTGGCCGGTGTCGCGGCGCTGGCCATGACGACCTTTGCCGGTTCTCACGGCTGGCCCTTCCTCGCCGCGTCGCTGGCGTCCATCCTCGTCGCCGGGCTAGTAGGCGTCATCGCGGGCCTGCCCGCGCTGCGGGTGCGGGGCGTCGAGCTGGCCGTGCTGACCCTCGGGGCGGCCTACGTGTTCGAGAGCATGGTGCTCGACAACCCGTCGATACTGACGGGTGCCGATCAGTCGAACAGCATTCCGCAGCCGTCCCTGTTCGGCTTGAACTTCGGCATCAACGACAAGTTCCCGTTCGGCAATCCGGGTAGCCCCAACGCCGGGTTCGGGATGTTCCTGATCATCGTCGTGGTCATATGCATCGCCGGGGTGATCTGGTTGCGCCGCAGTGCGCTGGGCAGGCACTTCCTGGCCGTGCGTTCCGACGAGCGCGCAGCCGCCGGCCTGGGCATCAGCGTCGCCTCGACGAAGCTGTTCGCGTTCGGCATCGGCGCGATCATCGCCGGTGTATCGGGCGTGCTGAACGCCTACGCCTACCAGAGCATCACGGCCGGCCCGTATGTCTCGATAGCGTCGGTTTCTGCCCTTGCGATCGCCTACCTCGGCGGGATAAGCACTGTCTCGGGCGCGATCTGGGCCGGAACGCTGGCCACCGGCGGCTTCTCCTTCAGGATCCTGGAGCGAGTCGCGCACCTGGGCCAGTACGAGCAGCTGATCTCGGGTGTGGGACTGGTTCTGGCCGCGATCCTCAACCCCGAGGGCATAGCCGGGGTGTTCCGGGTGACCTGTAAGCAGGTCGCAGCCCGGCTAAACGCCATCCTCGCCAGCCGCAGGCCGGCCGCACTCGCCGGCGCCACGTCGTCCCCGGCCGCCGTCGACGGTGAACCTGTGCCGCCGCCCGGCGGCTCGCCGGCCGTCCCGTCTGCGGTCGGCCGAACCGACACGACGAAGTGACCCTGGCAACCGCAATGGCAGACATATCCTTCAGCGTCACCTCGACCACCGCGGCGGAGGAGTCGACGCGGACTGAGGTTCGCAGGTTCCTGGCGGAAGAGATGGCCGACATGGGCATCGATCCCGGTCTTGGGATAGGCGGCGCCTACCGGCCGGACTTCAGCCGCAAGCTCGCCGCGCGCGGCTGGGTGGGCATGTCGATCCCGCGGCGGTACGGAGGGCACGGGCGGTCGGCGGTAGAACGGTTCGTGGTGATCGAGGAACTGCTGGCCGCTGGCGCTCCGGTCAGCGCGCACTGGATAGCCGACCGCCAGACGGCGCCGTCGATCCTCGCGTTCGGTACCGAGGAGCAGCGTGAGCGCTTCCTGCCGGGGATCGCCGCGGCGCAGACGTTCTGGTCGCTGGGAATGAGCGAACCCGACGCCGGCTCCGATCTCGCCGCCGTGCGCAGCGCAGCCCGTAAGGTCGAAGGCGGCTGGTCGCTGAGCGGGACGAAGGTCTGGACCACCAACGCTCACCTGAATCACTACCTCGTCGTACTATGCCGGACCAGCCAGGACTCCGATCGCCACGCCGGGCTGAGCCAGCTCATCGTGGACCTGCACGCCTCCGGCGTCGACGTGCGTCCCATCCAGTCACTGGACGGCAGGAACCACTTCAACGTCGTCACCTTGACCGACGTGTTCGTCTCGGATGATCTGGTGCTCGGCCAGGTGGGTGACGGGTGGCGCCAGATTACGACGGAGCTGGCCCACGAGCGGGCTACTCCAGACAGGTTCATGAGCACTTACTCGGTGCTGCGCAGCTTTCTGCAGCACCTGGCCGACGACTCGGAGCTTTTGCCGTCCGCCAGGGCCGCAGTGGGCACGCTGACCGCGCGGTTGTGGGCCATCCGCCAGATGTCGCTGGCGGTGGCCCGGATGATCGACTCCGGGCAGACACCAGCCACCCAGGCTGCCCTCGTCAAGGACCTCGGCACCACCTTCGAACAGGACACGATCGCCTTGCTGCGCGACTATATGCCCGGGCCGGCCCGCTCGGGCGGGACGACGTTGTTCGAACGGCTGATGGCGGAGGCGATCCTTGCCTCTCCGGCCTTCACGCTGCGGGGCGGGACGAGCGAGGTCCTCCGCACGATGATTGCCCGCCAGCTGTGACGCAGACGCCGGTGCAGGCACTCCAGATGCTGCGCGAAACATTCGCTGACCTGCTCCGCGACCAGTTTCCTGCCGAATCGGTGGTCGCGGCAGAGTCCACTGACCTGCCGATCGGCGGCTGGCGGCCGCTGGCGGCGGGCGGATTCCCGTGGATCTCGATTGACGAGGACCGGGGTGGCTCCGGCGGGACCCTGGCCGAGGCGCT
>Ga0209693_10000382_pt1 | contig 17784 bp, 15 predicted proteins | sample HubBroMetageWRM3_FD_188345 | JGI IMG/M metagenome (GOLD analysis project Ga0209693, IMG submission 188345) | Warmed soil microbial communities from the Hubbard Brook experimental Forest, New Hampshire - Hubbard Brook CCASE Soil Metagenome WRM 3... | ecosystem: Environmental > Terrestrial > Soil... | reverse complement strand
CCGCGCGCCTACCGCGGCGTGACCACGGCGAACTTCCCGAACCTGTTCCGCATCGGCGGCGCCGGGACGGCCACCGGCCACATCTCGCACATCCTGCAGATCGAATCCGGCGTCCGCTACGCCATCGGGGCGCTCCGCGCGATGGACGCGCACGGGCTGTCCAGCGTCGAGGTGACCGATGCCGCCGAGCACGCCTATACCCTCCGGATCCGCCAGATGCTGTCCGGGACCGTCTTTGTCGCCGGCGGCTGCACCAGCTGGTACCTGGACAAGTCCGGCCAGGCCTCAGCCGCCTGGCCCTCCACGGCCCGCCGCTACCGCCGCTGGACCCGCCGCTTCGACATCGAGAACTACCACCTCACCCTCCGCGGCGCCCGTTCCCGGCCGGACCAGGCCGCCCCGCTGATCAACCCCCAGATCCCCGCCGCGGCACCGGCTGCGGCGATGGCCCAGATCGGAGCAACGTCATGACCAGGAGAGCCGAGGCCACGCCCCGCAGCGCGAAGCGCTCCCTGCGGGACCGCACGCTGGCGCACTACCCGCCGCCGCGCACCCGGATGACCTGTCTGGGCATCGTCGTGCTGGCACCGCCGGGCCAGTTCCGCCCGCTCATCTTCACCCAGCTCGGTCCCGTCACCGCGGCGGCGCCGGTCCGCGTTCACCCAGTTCCCCAGGGTCCCCTCGTTGATCCCAGGTCCTTGGCGACCTGCGCGATCGGCTTCCCGGTCTCCCGGACCAGCCGGACCGCGCCCTCCTTGAAGTCCTGATCGAACTTCCTGCGCGTCTCTGCCATCGCCGTCCTCCTTTTAGGGCGATGTGTCCGCGCTACGAGGGGAAACCCAGGTCTAGGGTGGCCGAGACTTAAGAGATGCGGGAATTCGTAACCGATGTGGAAGATCCCCGGCTGGCAGACTACGCGCAGCTAACGGACATGGAGTTGCGCACCAGGCTGGAGTCCGCACAGGGGCTGTTCATCGCGGAGGGGACGAGGGTGATCAGCCGGGCTGTGGCGGCTGGTTATCCAGTGCGCTCGGTGCTACTCGCCGAACGTAGGCTGGGCGACCTTCTGGCACTGCCCACGACCGGCACCCCGGTATATGTCGTTCCAGACGAGACCGCCGAGCGGCTCACCGGGTACCGCGTCCACCGCGGAGCGCTGGCCTCGCTTCACCGCAAGCCGCTTCCGCAGACCGCGGCGCTCGCTGCTGCCGCCCGCCGGGTGATCGTGCTCGAGGACCTCGTCGATCACACCAACGTCGGTGCCATCTTCCGGTGCGCCGCCGCGCTCGGGGTGGACGCTGTATTCCTCTCACCGCGGTGCGCCGACCCGCTCTACCGACGGGCGGTGAAGGTCTCCATGGGCGCGGTGTTTACCATCCCCTACGCCCGAATGAACGGCTGGTACGACGGTCTGGCCGGGCTACGGGCCGCCGGGTTTCGGCTGCTTGCGCTGACGCCGGACCGGGCGGCCGCGCCGATCGGCGCGGCCGTCGTTGGCCAGCGGATCGCGCTCCTGCTCGGCAGCGAAGGCGATGGCCTGTCGTCCCGCTGGCTGCACGAGGCCGATCAGGCCGTCCGCATTCCAATGCATCCAGGCGCCCTGGCCGCCGGGGTCGACTCGCTCAACGTGGTCGCGGCCGCTGCGATCGCATGCCACGTGCTCGTGGGCGCGGACCAGGCTCGTCCGCGCTAGCCACTTTGGCTTCCGCAACGACCTGACGCGTCACACCGCTCTCCGGTTATTCAGTTGGCCGGGAGTGGTACGCGCCTATTAGATAACGGCACCAGCGAACTGGCCAGGCGCGGGCTTCCCGGCCGACTATCGCCGTGATCACGAGCATGCGCAAACCCTTTTTCCGGCGGCCCAGACCGCCGCCGGGCTGTCCTGCCAGGCGGCCGGCGGCGGTGGCCGTTTCCAGATGTCAGTAGGTCTGCACGGTTCGTACGTCCAGATTGCGGAACTGTGGCTCACTGCTGGATATCGACTGCAGTTCCTTGAGGAAGGCCTGGGTGGCCGGATGCCCGGAGTTGGCCATCGCGTCGGCGTAGCCGGGGAACTCCACCACTGCGACGTGGCGGCCGGGCCGGTCGCGGTCGGTTCCGAGGACGACCCACCGGACAGCCCGGTGGGCGCCGATGGCCGCGGCCCATCGGTCGACGATCGCGTCCCATTCGGCGATGCGGTCGGTATCGAACTCGATGAGCTGGACGAACGCTCCCGGCGCGGACACGGCGGGCTCATCGGCCAGCAGGTGAGACAGCTGCTCGCGCAGTTCCGGGGTGTCGGCGTGCCCGTGCACCGCAACCGCGTGCTGTGCGGCTGCGGTGACCAGTTCGCCGGGTTCGCCGCTGATCGCCAGCGTGCAGCCGGTGTCGTTGGGGACGGTGCGGCAGTCGATGGTCTTCCTGGTCATGGGGACTCCTTGCCTGGGGTGCCGGTCGTGGGTGACCGGCGGCGTGGCTGGTGATGTGCGTGCGGTCAGGGACGGGCCTCGTAGACGGCGTTGAACGGGGTTTCGGCGGCCCGGCGGAACCGGGTGAACCCGGCCTGCTCGGTCACCTCGCGGATAGCGGTCTCCCCGGCCTGTGCCCCGAGGGCGTACCCGCCGGGCTGGGAGCGGGCGCTGGGTACGCACAGGAACGTGGAGAACGAGTAGTAGATCCGGCTTACCGGGTTGAGGTTGCTGGCCACTGTGTCGCCGGCCAGTGGCTCGACGATCATCCAGGTGCCGTCGGCGTCGAGCGCGTGCCGGATGTGCCGGGCCGCGCCGACCGGGTCCCCCATGTCGTGCAGGCAGTCGAAGGTCGCGACGAGGTCATAGCCGGTTCCGGAGAACGTCTGGGCGGACGCGGCCTCGAAGCGGGCGCGGTCGGCGACACCGGCCTCGGCGGCCCGCTTGCGGGCGACGTCGATGGACGCCTTGTGGTAGTCCGAGCCCAGGATCCTCGCCTTCGGGTACGCCTGGGCGATCAGCACGGTCGAGGCGCCGTGGCCGCAGCCGACGTCGGCGACCCGGCCGCCGGCGGCCAGCTTGTCCGCCACGCCGTCCAGCGCCGGGATCCAGCTGGTGCTGAGGTCGGCGACGTAGCCCGAGCGGAAGAAGGTCTCACATCCGGAGAACACGTCCTCGTGGTGCTCGTGCCAGCCCATGCCGGCGCCGGTGCGGAATGCGTCGGTGATCTGCGATTCGGCCCGTAGCGCGCCCAGCGCGAGCACGAACGCCCCGGGCAGGTACAGTGGCCCGTCCGGGTCGGCCAGCGCGAAGGCCTGCTCCTCGGTGAGCGAGAACTGCTCGGTGGCAGGGTCGTAAAGGGCATACCCGCCGGCGGCCTGGCCGCGCAGCCACTCCGCGACGTACCGCGGGTCGGTCCCGGTACGCTCCGCCAGCTGCTCCGCGGTCGCCGGGGCCTCGGCCAGGCTGCGGTACAGCCCTAGCCGGTGCCCGACGACCACGTTCCCGGCAGCCATAGCGGCACCGAGGTCGGCGACGAACGTGCCGAGGAATCCGACCGCCGATCGTCGGCCTCGTTGAGCCGGACCGGGAACTGCGGAGGCTCGCCGCTGAACTGGCCGAGCTGGACAAGCTCACGGAGGTGCCGTGATGCCGGAATTCGCCATGAGCGCTGTTTGCCGGGCGCCCGTCGAGGAAGTGTGGAAGCTGCTGTTCGACCCGGCACGGTTTCCCGAATGGTGGGTGGGCATCGAGACCGTCCACCAGGACGCGCCAGGTGACTTCACCCTATGGCGGACGGGATACCCCGACTTCCCGATGCCGCAGAAGCTGCGGGTCGACCAGGCCTACGAGCGCGTCACGATCTCCTGCCAGGTCTTCGACATCGACATCGTCTGGCAGCTCGCCGAGGCGGGGACTAGTACCTCGATCAATCTCAACGTCACCCTGCCAGAGCGCCAGGCGCACCGGCTCGACGGGCAGCACCAAGTCATCGAGGAATCGCTACGCCGCCTCACCACGCTCGCAGAGGCCGCATCCTGACCCGCCACGACGTGTCCTACCGCGCAGCCATCACGCTGCCCGCCAGGTCACCTGCGGCCTGCTCCAGCCCTCTGGCCTTTCATATTCAATGGATCATCTTTACGGTCACCTCTGGCTTTCTGTTGAAGCCCAGAGCCGGTCTAGAGGCAGGACCGTGATCCAGTCATCGTGTGTGTATGCATGTTCGCCGGTGTGCAGGATAATCGCGTCCTCAAGCCGAGGGCCGAGGCGCTCTTTCAGCTGGCGCAGACCGCGGAAGTCCTCGCCGCTGATCCGGGAACCTGCCTTGACCTCAATGGCGATTACCTGCCCGTCGTCGCGCTCTAGCACGAGGTCGACTTCATCGCCGGCTTCGGTGCGGAAGTGCCCGGCGGTAACCGGCGCATCTGACCAGCTGGCCTGCTTGAGAACCTCCCCGACGGCGAAGGTTTCGAGCAGGTGCCCGTATTCGGTGAGGGCCGCGGGCGCGGCTTGTGCCATCTTTTGCGGGGTGAGGCTCAGCAGCCATGCCATCACCCCGGAATCGACGAGGTGCACCTTCGGGTGCTTGGTGATGCGTGAGCCCAGGGTCGTGCCCCACGCGGGGAGCCGGTAGACGAGGAAGACGGCTTCCAGGAGCTTGATGTAGTTCTCCGTTGTGGACTTTTCCAGGCCGATGGTCCCGCTGATCGCCGCCATGTTTAGGACCTGGCCAGATCTGGCGGCGAGTTGGCCGAGCAGTCGGGGCAGCATCTCGCGCTGCCGGACTCGCGAGATGTCCAGGACATCTTTGTCGATGACCAGGTTGACGTAGTTGGAAAACCAGCGGGAACGGGAACGACCAGGCGGTCGGCGAAGGGCCACCGGCATGCCGCCCGAGGTTGACCGCTGGGCGTACTCGTCGCGGGTCGTCGGAGCCTTCGACGGGGCCATGTCGAGGTCGGCGCCGTCGAGCAGCCTGGCGACGAATGTCTCGCGAACGTCGTCGATTTCTCCCTGGGACAGCGGGAGGACCGGAATGATGTCTACGCGTCCGGTGAGGGCTTGCGCTGCTTCTGGCAGGGTCGCGTAGCGCGTTGAGCCGGCCAGGACGTACCTGCCGGGCCGAAGATCCTGGTTGAGCTGAGCCTTGATGGCCTCCAGCAGCTCAGGAACGTGCTGGTATTCGTCGATCAGGACCGGCTGGTTCGATTCGACGAACCTGGCCGGATCAGATCGCACCGCCGCTCGGGTGGCCAGGTCATCGCAGTCGATTATCGTCCGTCCCGAGCGCCTGGCCAACTCACTGAGCAGAGTGCTCTTGCCTACGGTGCGCGGCCCATTGAGGACTATCACCGGCTCTTCGGCGAGCCGTGCTTCCACGACCTCTCCGAGCCGCCGGCTCGCCAGACCGGTCAGTATTCCGCGCATGCCTCGATCCTACAAGGTTTGTTCCGTGATTCGGCTGATAATTTTCCGTGTTTCCAGGCATTAGCTTCCGTGTTTCCGATAGGTTTCTTCCGCAATTCCAGCGATCGAACGGTCTCCGTCATCCGATAGCTATGCGGGGGAGCCAAACCGGCAGCCAACCGAGGGAGACGCCGGGTGGCGCAGGGCGACGCCCCGCGACGACGTATTCAGCTAACTGGCCCGACAGGCGACGGCAAGCGACGTCCAGCGACAGACGGGCACGTCTTACAAGCCGATCAGCCGGGCCTACGCTTCGAGCAAGATGGTGTCAGGCCCGGCAGCGCCGTCGGTGGTGACCCCGCGAGACTCCCACGACCTCCTCGCGTGGGCACTGGCAGGCTGCTCGGACGGCCAGACAAGGGTCACTGGTTGGAACCCAGTTGCGCCCACCAGATTTGCGGGTAGGAGCCAGCCTGTTAGCTGGCGAGGACTCAAGATAAGAGCCAAACTGATGTCGTCCCGCTCGCCAACGCCCCTGTCCGCCGTAGGAGGCGGTCTGTGCCAGATACGATTCGACCGTATTCGGAGATCGATTACCTTGTCGCTGATCGCATAGCGACGATCACCCTTAACCGCCCGGACCAGCTCAACGCGTTCACTCCGGTGATGCGAGATGAGCTGATCGACGCCTTCGACCAGGCCGACTCCGACGATGATGTACGGGCAGTGGTTGTCACTGGCCGGGGACGAGCGTTTTGCGCAGGCGCCGACCTTTCTGCTGGCAGGGACACATTCAACGCCGACCGGCGCCAGCGATCTGGGGCGCCGGCCAAGACCATCGACGGCGTACCGCGCGACGGTGGCGGTCAGGTAAGCCTTCGTGTCGCGGCCTCACTCAAGCCGGTGATCGCTGCCATCAACGGGCCTGCGGTCGGGGTCGGTGTCACGATGACGCTCCCGATGGACATCAGGCTCGCCGCCGATAACGCGAAGTTCGGCTTTGTGTTCTCCCGTCGCGGCCTGGTCATGGAAGCCGCGTCCAGCTGGTTCCTCCCGCGAGTCGTCGGCATCAGCCAGGCCCTGGAATGGGTGGCGACCGGCCGCGTCTTCGATGCAGGGGAGGCGTTGCGCGGCGGCCTGGTCGCCCGGACATACTCGGCCGACGAGTTGCTGCCAGCCGCGTACGCGCTGGCCAGAGAGATCGCTGACAATACCTCTGCCGTTGCGGTTGCTACCTCTCGTCAGCTGATGTGGCGCATGCTCGGAGCCGATTCTCCCTGGGAAGCGCACCGCCTCGACTCCAGGGGCATCTATGTGCTTGGCCAGGCACCCGATGTCGCCGAGGGGATTAGCGCGTTCCTGGAGAAACGATCGCCCCGTTTCCCGATGCGGATAAGCACTGACCTACCCGACCTCGGACCGCAGTGGCCCGAGCCGCCGGGCTACCTCACGTAGCCTCGGGCCGCCCGGGGCGATGCTCGAGTTGCACCCCGACCGCGACAACCCGCGCGTCGTATGGCACATCGCGCGCGAGGCCGTCAAGAAGCGGCAGGAGGCCTGAGCGAGAATGCTGTCCGATACCGGACGGGTTCCCTTTGAACGAGAGGACAGATATGACCACGGTGCTTGACCGGTTCCGCCTCGACGACAAGGTCGCGATCGTGACCGGGGCCTCCTCGGGCCTGGGCGTGGCGTTCGCCAAGGCGCTTGCCGAGGCGGGGGCAGACCTCGTGCTCGCGGCCCGCCGCGTGGAGCGCCTCGAAGCGACGCGCGCGATTGTCGAGCAGACCGGGCGGCGAGCGATCGCGGTCGCCGCCGACATGGCACTGCCGGAGAACGCCCTAGCCGTCGTCGAGGCAGCGATGACGGAGTTCGGACATGTCGATGTCCTGGTCAACAACGCGGGGAAGGGCACCGCCGTGCCGGCCACGCGGGAAACGCCCGAGCAATTCCGCGAGGTCATCGACATCAACCTCAACGGCTGCTACTGGATGGCTCAGGCCTGCGGCCGGGTCATGCGTCCCGGCAGCGCGATCATCAACATCGCCAGCGTCGCCGCGCTCGCCAGCGGCGGGCTCCCGCAGGCGGCCTATTCGGCGAGCAAGGCCGGCCTGATCGGGCTGACCCGTGACCTCGCCGTCCAATGGACCGGGCGCAAGGGCATCCGCGTGACCGCCCTCGCCCCCGGCTACTTCCCATCAGAGATGAGCGAACAGTTCCCCGATGGGTACATCGACAGCCAGCTGCCACGCGTGCCCGCCGGCCGGCCCGGCGACCCGGAGGAACTCGCGGCTGCCGTCGTCTTCCTCGCCAGCCCTGCCGCTGGCTACATCACCGGAACCACCTTGGTCGTCGACGGCGGCCTGACGGCGTTCTGACATCCGGAAGGATTAAATTCTTTTTCTGCCGAACGGACCGTGGTGCCAGTGCCCGGCCATGGCAGGGCGTCCCGACGGCGGTAAGCCAGCGGCCCGCCGAAGCGATGCGAACCAGAATGCCTGGGGATGTGCATCAGCCTGCGGAAGGACGAGCACTCCTCATCTGCTCGGGGCGGCGGACGTACCGACCGCGTCGTGTTCGGGTGCGGGGTCGGTGGCCACCAACGTGGTCGTGATCTGCCCGATCAGCTGGCGCAACTCGGGTACCTGATCGGGCTTCCACTCTGTCACCAGGCGGTCTATGCCCGTTTCACGGGCAGCTTTCAGCTGGCTGGCGGCCTGCTGGCCGGCTGGGGTTAGCGCCACGCTGGCGTCGGCCCGAGCGCCGTTGCCGCTCGCCGGGAGCACCGGTTCGCTGTCACTAGCCTGGCGGGCGGCGGGGGTCGGACCGTCTATGGCGACGTAGCCGGCGTTCACGAGTTCGGTCAGGCGCTGCTCCAGTTCGGTGTCGGCGATGCCCAGCAGACGGGCCAGCCCGGCCCTGGAAATGGGGGCGTTGTCGGCGACGCGGTACATCAGCCAGGTGCCGCGCGGGCTCAGCTGCACGTCGGCCCCTTCCGCGAGGCGCTGGTAGGTCTCGGCCCGGCGTTCACGGCCGAACAGCGTCATCAGCGCGCGCTCCATCTCCTGCGAGGAGTCGCGGGTCGCAGGAATGGCCGTGGGAGCGGTGGTCTGGGCCCGGTCGACCGCCCGTATCGTGTCCCGCAGCGGCACCTCCTTCAGGAACAGGCTCAGGACGAAGCCCAGCGCGGCCAGGGGCGTCGCGTACAGGAACACCGTGTGCAGCGCCTGCGCATACCCGGCGATGAAGCCGCCCCTGATCGCCGCGGGTAGGTGCGCGAGCACGGCCGGGCTGGCTCCCGCGGACGCGCTGAGACCACTGGGCAGCGGCACGCCGTGCAGCGCGGCGGCGATGTCACCTGCCAGCACACCGGAGAAGATCGCGCCAAAGACCGACGTGCCGAACGAGCCGCCGATGGAGCGGAAGAACGTGGCGCCTGACGTGGCAGCGCCGAGGTCCTTATAGTCGACCGCGTTCTGCACCGCGATGATCAGCACCTGCAGCGACCCGCCGATGCCCACGCCGAGGATGAACAGGTAGAGCGACACGATCCAGAAGTTCGTGTGGATGCCCAGCCGCGACAGCAGGAACAAGCCGAGGGTCATCAGCGCGGTGCCGATTATCGGGAAGATCTTGTACCGGCCCCACTTGGTGATCAGGAAGCCGGTGCCGGTCGAGGTCAGCAACAGCCCGACCAGCAAGGGCAGCAGCCTCAGCCCGGACGCGGTCGGCGAGATCCCCCGGACAACCTGCATGTACTGCGGCAGGTAGGCCAGCGCGCCGAACATCGAGAACCCGACCGCGAAGCCCACCACGCTGGCGGAAGTGAACACCCCGTTCGCGAACAGGCGCGGCGGTATAACGGGCTCGGCCGCCCGCCGCTCCGCCAGGACGAAACCGACCGCGGAGACTACCGAAAGCACGCCGAGCAAGTAGATGGGGAACGAGTTCCAGGCGAACGTGTTGCCGCCGAGCGAGGTGAGCAGGACCAGGCAGACGGCCGACGCGCCGATCAGCGCGGTGCCCGCATAGTCGATCACGTGGTGAGTCTTGCTCAGCCGACCGGGCAGCACCGCCGCGGTCACCAGCAGGGCCACGATGCCGATCGGGAGGTTGATGTAGAAGACCCACCGCCAGGACAGGTTGTCCACGAAGAAGCCGCCGATCAGCGGTCCGAGCACGCTGGCGACCCCGAACGTGGCGCCGAAGATTCCCTGGTAGCGGCCGCGCTGGCGTGGTGGGACGATGTCACCGACGATCGTTTGCGCGCCTACGATCAGGCCGCCGCCGCCGAGTCCCTGGAGGGCACGGGACGCGATCAGCTCTATCATCGAGTGCGCCAGGCCGGACAGCGCGGAACCGACCAGGAAGATCACGATCGAGGCCTGGAAGAACGTCTTCCGGCCGTACATATCGCCGAGCTTGCCCCACAGCGGCGTCGACACTGTGGAGGCGAGCAGATAAGCAGTGATGACCCAGGACAGGTGCGACAGCCCGTGCAGGTCGCCCGCGATCGTCGGCAGCGCCGTCGCGACGATCGTCTGGTCGAGCGCGGCCAGCAGCATCCCTAGGAGCAGGGCGCCGATGATGACAAGCACCCGCCGCTGGTCGAGAGCCTGCGGCGGTCCGTTGCTCGCCATTCCGGTACCGGTACCGGTTCCGGTGGTCACAGCACGCTCACCTCTCCTTCAGCCCGGCCAGCCAGCTACTGCCGGGCCTGTGCGAATGTGCTGGTGGCTCCGAAAATAGTACTGGTAGCTGCGCCGTGCGGAACGTCCCGGGGGGTGACCGGCGGGCTCGAAGACCGAGAGAGCCGTCAACATCGTCGGCCCGATCCAGGGCGATCGCAGCGTCGCGGGGTGCGGGTTTGGCGCGGTGAAAGAGGTCGATGCGATGGGGGAGCCCGCGTCCGGCCGCGGGCGGCCCGAGGCCGCTTATCGCTGGTAACGGGGACGGCTACTGATAGGAGATCATGGAAAGTCGCGGGGTCCTGGTGATCGTCTGCCGCGGTGTCAGCATCGGATGGTCCTTGACATAAAAATTCTTCCACCCGAAGAACACTCGGGAGGGCGCGGCCTTGGTGATGGTGTCCCAGGTCTGCTCCTTGTCATTCGGAGTGCCTTGCCCGTCCATGTGGATGAGGATGGCCAGATCGTCATGGCGGGTGTTGAGTCGGCTCTCGCCGCGGATCATAGACAGCTGGAACTGGTGCAGCACGAGCAGCTTCTGGGGCAGCCGGTACCGCATGGTCAGGGTGGCCAGCCAGCTGACGACACTGTTGACCTCGCTTATGCTGACGCTGCCTATCTGCTTAAGCGGCAGCTGCCCTGGTTGCAGCTTCCACTCCGGGTCCAGGGCCAGCCCAACGTCGGGCAGCTTCAGCAGTGACTGATACTTCTTGGCCTGGGCGAGCAGGCTGGCCCGGCCGGGCTGCAGGTCCAGAATGACGTAGAGCCCGGCCGCGGTCGCCCGCCGCACCCAGGGGCGCAGCGAGGCGACGGGCGATTCATAGGAGTACTCGTCGTCCGGGCCGGGGCTCGCCTGAGCGACGGTGGCAATGATCTCGAAGGCAGGTACCACCCGGGCGCTGCTCAAGGTCCGGTATTGCGCGGCCACGTGTTTGGCCCGCGTGATGCTGGCGCTCAGATCCTGCTGGCCAAGAACGCCGAGCGAGGGAGCGCCGGGGTGGCCGTAGAGGGCCACCAGCAGGTGCCCGGGGAACAGGACCTGGCCGCCGCCGGGCACCTGCACTCCGGTCTCTGCGACGGTGATACGCGATGCGAGCTGGGCCGCCGTCCCGAAGCCGGATCCGACGGCCAGCACCTGCTGCGGCGGGGCGGCCGAGAGCGCGGCGATGACGTCCGGGTCGGCCCGCGGGTCGCCGCCGCGGACGGTGATCACCCTCGCTCCGGCTACCCGCGCAGTGGTGACCGCAGCTAGCGTAGCGGCGTCGCTGTCACCGGCCGACACCAGCAGCGCCAGCTGGCTCAGCGGGGCGGGCGCTTTCGTGGCCGGAAGCATGGCCGGGTTGGTCACCACGCGTGTGCCGGGCAGTTGGGCCGCAAGCACTTTCGCAGGTATCCCGACCGCCAGCACGAGCCGCGGATCCAGGGCCTTGACCCGGGCCCGGAGCACGGCACTGACCACCGCCGCGGCAGCTTGGGCAGAACCAGAAGCGGGCCGTGCACCGGTATGCAGGGCCACCGTCGTCGTGCCGCCCGATACGGGCTGCCCCGGTCCCGCCGCGGTGAGCAGCAGTGGCGCGTGAACTTGCAGCGCCTGGCGGGCGGCAGTCGCTTCGGCCGACTTGCTCGGGCTGGCGATCACAATGACCGGTGCAGACGCGAACAAGTCCTGCGCTACGCTCTCCGCGATCACCTCTGGTGTGCCGGTCAGCACCGAGGTCGCGGCGGCGGGCAGGCGGGTATGTGACGCCAGAGGGGCGGGCGCAGGCGGATCCTTTTTGGCAACACTGGAGCAGGATGTCGCGCCAAGGCAAATGACAGCCAGCAGCGCGAGCGCCGCTCGGCCTGCGAGCAACCTCCCGCTGTGGCCCCTGCCGGTCAGCGACCTCCGCACACCGTATCTGGGCAGCACGAGCGGCCCCATTCGTCATCTGCTCCCGCTGTCGCAACAGATGGGAGCTGTCCGCTGAATAACGAGACACGCTAACGCGACCGTAATGACACCACTGTCACGAAATTCGGAGTTTCCCCGATCGGCACAAGATTGTGACTATTCGGCCTCTTTAGGTGGGGTGTGGCGATCCCGGCGGTACGGCGGCACATGGTGACCGTCGCCGGTCCGCGCAACCGAACCGCTTAGGTCACCCCTGCTGCCAGCCCCAGTGAGGTCGGCACCCGGACATGTGTAGGCAGCTTCGAGTTCGAGTGACGGGATGTTCCCGCAGGCTTCGTAGAGCCGTCGGCGTTTAAGTCAGGCGGCTAGGGCGTCCAGCAGCACGGCTCCGGAGGTTGCGGCGAACGCTCACCGGACTCACGGAGCTCGCGCTCGTCCAGTCCGACCTGTCCACCGCCGCGAAATGGGATATCAGCGAACTCGACCCCCTCCGCGATTTCAACGGCAACGCCTGACTCTCGCCCGACTTCAGCCTGCCGAGTCGTCATGGAGTGTCGTCACCCTTGCGCGGGTGATTCCACCGTTTCCGGCACCGGCATCTGGCGCCCGTCGAGTTCCTGCTGGTCATCGTCAGCTGGCGCGAACACCCAGCCCATCGCCTGGAGCTCTTCGGGCGCCGGGCCCGCAGGACACCTGCGGTGATGACGCCGACGGGCCGAAGGCTGCGTAGCCGAGCAGCACAAGATGGAGGTGTACAGCCCGGTGATCGACGGCAGGCCCGCCAGCTCCGCGTAGGCCATGCCCTGCGGAACCAGCAAGGTGCTGAGCACGATCCCGGCGACGATGTCCCTGGCCAGCCATCCGCGCTGGTAGGAGCACGGGCTCAGCCCGCGCGCCAGTCTGAACATCGGCACCACATCTCAGCAGCCAGCTGCACGCTGGTTCGTCCGTGCCGCCAAGTGTTCCTGTCGGCTGGGACACGGGTCATCACCCCCCGACGGGTGACCCGAGCCGGTAAATGCTCGACCGGCGGCGCCACCAGGCTCACGTCGATGACGTCGAGCCCCAGGCCGTTGATCCGCTCCATCAGCCCGGACAAGGCGCCGCGATCCGGTAGCTCGGCTCGCAGCGTGGTAGTTCCCGGTCCTATGGTGACCTGGCAGTCGTCGAACTCCGCCCGCAGCGTGGTACCCGCTTGGCCAAGAAAGGTGATCTCATAAGTCTGCGCTTGCACCAGATACGCCTCCCGAGCGTTCTCGGTCTGGTTCATAAGTGCTTCCAGCGTGCCGCGAAGCTACATCCTTGTGATCGCCCCCGCGAGGGTGACCCGAGATTCGGCAGCAACGCCCATACCGGTACGCAGATCCTTCACCACTGGAACCATCAGCCTCATACGACGCAGCGGAAAAACATCCAATCTCCACATAGAGGGTGATGTCCCTCACGGAGAGCCGTGGTCCAATAACCGGACAATTCACGATTCTCGGACGAGCCGGCGTCGGTTAGGACGGCGTAAGGGTAGAGAGCAGATCACGGGCACGGGCATGGGCCCAGGAACCAAGGATCCATGGCACAGAGCGCGACAATTGGACGCGGCTCCCTGGGGAGCACGCGGTTCGCGCTGACGAAGTTCCGGCCCCCGGCGCCGCCCGCCGTGCTCATCAACAGGCCGGCGCTGCATGAGCGGCTAGCCGAGGGAGCCGATCAGAGGCTGACGGTAGTCGTGGGGTCGGCCGGGGCGGGCAAGAGCGTGCTACTGGCAGACTGGGCCGCGGCGCGACCGCCCGGGATGACTTCATGGTTGTCCTGTGACCGGGCCGACGCCGACCCGGTCCGGTTCTGGGCCGCCTTCATCGAGGCGCCACGGGCCATTGAATCAGGCTTCGGTGCCGATGCCGCCGACCTGCTGGCGATGGACATGCAGATGTCAGCTGACGTCGCCGCGTCAATCGCTAACGACGCCGCGGGGTTGCCTGCGGGCTCGGCGATCGTTGTGGACGACTTCCATTGCGCCGCCGCTGCGGCGGCTCCGCACATGATAGATCTCGTCGAGCACTGGCCATCTGAGGCCGTCCAGCTCGTGCTGGCCAGTCGTTATGACCCTCCGTTGCGGCAGCACCGACTGCGGATGTCGGGTCAGCTGACCGAGATCCGCGACCGTGACCTGTATTTCTCCCTCCATGAGAGCCGTGACCTGCTGGCGAACTTCGGCGTCCAGATGTCCGAGGCTGACCTGGCCCTGCTCCATGAGCGAAGCGAGGGGTGGCCCGCGGTCCTGCAGATGGCGGCGCTGTCCCTGCGCGGAAGCACAGATCCGGCCCGGGTGGCGCGGGCGATCGAGGTCCGCGGCGCGGCCATCGCGGACTACTTCATCTCCGAGGTCCTCGAGCAGCAGCCGCCCGAGGTGGCCCAGTTTATGCTCGATACCTCCATCCTGGTGGGGGTGCTGACCGCGGACGCGTGCGCCGCGGTCACCGGACGGCAGGACGCCGCGGCGCTCCTGCACGGCATCGATGCCGCTCACCTGTTCCTGGTGGCACTCGACGATGAGCGGACCAGCTTCCGGTACCACCGTCTGGTGCGCAGCGTGCTGCGCGCCGAGTTGCGCGTCAGAGACCGCGCCCGCGAACAGGAGCTTCAGTTGCGGGCGGCCCAATGGTTCGAAGCTACCGGGGACACCCGGCGTGCCGCCCACCATTATCTGGCCGCGCAGCAGGCCGACCGGGCGCTGGTGCTCTTGCAGGACCGGGTCGTGCCCGATTTCCTGCATGCCCCGACGGTGCCGGCATCACTGGTGTTGAGCGTGGCCGATCCGTCGGTGCTGGTCGAGACCCCGGAACGGCTGCTGGGCCTGGCCGCCGATCTGCTGTTGTCTGGTGACATGGCTCGCGGCTGTGAGTACCTTGACCTGCTCGAGCATGCCGGGAAGATTTCTCCCGAGTCGGCTCTGGCCGCCCGGCTCGCGGCGTTTCAGTCGTTCCGCTACGGGGTGACTGGCCAGCTCGAAGAGTCCGTGCGGACGGCCCTGGCCGCCCGGGCCATCCAGGAGCGGATGCAGCTCACCGACGAATGGAACGCCGTCGCCCCGCTGGTTCTCGTCCGCGTGTACACCTGCCTGGACGACTTCGCGGCGGCCGAGCGGGAGGCCGCCGCGGCCTTGGCGGCCCCCGACGCGGCCGACTCAGTCAAACTCGTGATGGTGCCGGGTGCGCGCGCGCTGGCCTGGTTGGAGGTCGGCCGGCTGGCTGAGGCGGCCGATGCGGCCGGCGCCGCGGAAGCCAGCGCGCAGCGACTCGGGTTCAGCCAGCATTTCTTCGCCGTCGACTACCTGCGCGCGCTGTCCGGCCTCGCGCTGGAACGCCGCGACTTTGATAGCGCGGAGCATCTCACCGAACAAGTGCTCCTGATAACCGAGCAGCGTCGGCCAGTCTTCGAATTCCTGGCGCTGCTGGACCGAGCGCGGATCTGGGCGGCCCGCGGGCAGGTCCGCGACGCGCTCACCACCGTCGAGGCGGCCCGCAAGGTCGTCACCGGGGCCAGTGCGGCCCTGCTGGCCCGGGCCGATGAGCAAGAGGCTCTGCTGCGACTGTCACTCGGTGACCTGCGGTCCCCGGCCGAGCTGACCGGTCGCCTGCCCGCCACCCGCCGCGCCCTGCTGCTGGCCAGAGTCGCGCTAGCAGCCGGTGATCACCACGCCGCGCTGGGACATCTGCAGGCCGCGCCGCTGAGCGGCCTGACGCTACGCCAGGCACTTGTGCGCCAGCTACTGCTCGCCGCCGCCGCCATCGAGCGTGACGATCCCGCGGCCGCGGCCATGCTCGGGAGCGCCCTGCACACGGCCCGCAGCCATGACTTCCTCAACACCGTTGTCACTACCGCACCGCAGGTGGCCGGGTACGTGGTCGAGCACGCGGCCCAGCTGCGGGCCGACCCGTTCATCCAGCAGCTGATCGCCGCGGCGCTCGAGGTGCGCGCCACCCATCCCGCCAGCGCCGCCGACAGCCGGGCGCTCACCGAGCCCCTGACCGCTGGCGAGCAGCGCATTCTTGATCTGCTGCCGACCAGCACCTACCTGCAGATCGCGGACATGCTCTACATTTCGCGCAATACGGTGAAGACCCATCTCCGGTCGATCTATCAGAAGCTCGGGGTGGCGTCACGCTCGGAGGCCCTCGCGCGGGCCGTCGACCTGCGCCTGCTCTGAGGCTGCGCACCGCCGGCCGGAATCACCCTCGGTTGCGTGACCGGAGGCCCAGGCGCCCCGATGCCGGACATGCCAGATCGCAGGCCCATCCGGCGGAGCTCATCCTCTCAAGGGTGATACCCGGGTCAGGGACGGCGTTGAACTGGCAGTATCACCAGCCGGGGCCGGCCGTAAGAGGTGGACCAGATGACCGGGAAAGAAGCCGCACCGAGGATCAGACGCATCAATCACCCTAGCCTCGATGAGCGCCTGGGTCAGGGCAGGACGGCAGCGGATCGCACACCTTCGTCCAGCCACGCCGCGGCGTTCGCGTCGGTAACGGCCTACCGGGAAGCGATGGCGGCTTTCGCGCAGCTGCCCACAATGGGCATCTGGTATGCGCATATGCCAGAAGACCAGCTCGTGACGTTCGTCTAGGACGCCGTGGCCGAAGTGGCGAAGGAGGAGAAGAAGGCCAGGAAGGCGAAGAAAGAGCCGCTACCGCCAGCATGGCGAGCGAGTCGTGCAGGGACAGCAGCTGATGCAGGCCGCCAGCGACATCTTCCTGGGCTGGACCAAGGGGCTGGACACCACCCGCCACTTTTACTGGCGCCAGCTACGCGACATGAAGGGCTCGGCGCTGGTCGAGCTGATGGCGCCGATCACGCTTACGTATTACGGGCGCCTCTGCGGATGGACGCTGGCGCGGGCTCATGCCCGGTCCGGGGACCCCGGTCGCGATGGCCTCCTACCTCGGCGGCGACGACGCGTTCGACCGCTCGATCACCGCCTTCTCCGAACGCTACGCCGACCAGAACGAGCAGGACTACGAGGACTTCGTCAAGGCGGTCCGGTCCGGTCGCCTCGGAGCGGTCCAAGGTGTCTGAGCGTCCTCTGACCGGGTCTCCTCCCGGGCCGCCAGGGCCCTCGGCCATCGGGGGACTGAGCACTATCGAGGTGCGGTGGATCCTGCCCGGCCAGTCGAATGCCGCGATCGCCAGCTGGTTCGGGCGGTTTCCCGCCTGGCTGGACTCGCGCGAGGATGCCTACCTCCTCCACCCCGTCCTGCGCGGGCTGGCGGTGAAGATCCGCGCGGGCCAAGTGCTCGAGGTCAAGGAGTACCACGGCAGCCTGGGAATCCTTGACGCTGCGGGCCGCGCCCGCGGCCGCCTCGAGTTCTGGCGGAGGTGGTCGTTTCCGTTCGGGCCGCTCGGCCCAGGCGAGGCCGGGCCAGGTGGCTGGGCAGCGGTGAGCAAGAGACGGCGGATGAGCCGATTCCGGCTGGTTGACGGGCGGCTCATGGCGGACGCCGGAGAGCGGGCCATGGGGCCGGAATGCGGGGTGGAACTCACCGAAATCTGCTCGGGCGGTGAGACGTGGTGGTCCCTGGGATTCGAGGCGACCGGTCCGGCCGACTTGCTCCGCAGCACGCTCGAGGGCACTGTCACGCTGATGTTCGCCCAGCCCCCGCCCGGCGATGCGGAACTTGACTTGAGCCACTGCCAGTCCTACGCCGAATGGCTGTCCCGGCACCGGGTAATCGCCGCAATTCACCCACAGGAGGGTGAGGTATCCCCGGCGCGCCAAAGGCACGATCAGATCCCGTCGCATGACCAGCGGCGGGACGGACGAACGGAAATCACACCAGGAAGGGGAACA
>Ga0209693_10000381_pt1 | contig 17785 bp, 12 predicted proteins | sample HubBroMetageWRM3_FD_188345 | JGI IMG/M metagenome (GOLD analysis project Ga0209693, IMG submission 188345) | Warmed soil microbial communities from the Hubbard Brook experimental Forest, New Hampshire - Hubbard Brook CCASE Soil Metagenome WRM 3... | ecosystem: Environmental > Terrestrial > Soil... | reverse complement strand
CGGGGTCAGGTCGGTGAGCACCACCATGCCCGGCTGCCTGGTCGACGCGGCGTCGAGCAGGCCGGCCAGGTAGCCAGGCCCGTCGACCAGGGCCAGCTGCAGGTGCGGCGGGTAGGTGGTGGCGCCGGGAGCGGTGACGAGCAGGGTCGTGCCTGGCGGCAGCTCTGCCACCAGCCTGGCGAGTTCGGCGTCCGCGGAGCGGAGCACCGATGCCCGTTCGGTCAATCCGGTATTTCCCAGGTCCACGACGGTCAGCGGGCAGCGGGCCAGCACCGGCGCGGTCAGGGCCGAGGGCGAGGGCAGGTAGGAGGCGACGTGCCCGGCCGGGTCGGCGAGCGCGAGGGCGGCGCCTGGGCCGACCGCCGTGGCGCAGCTCGCCGCGCCGGCCAGCAGGCCCCAGTCCGGCGTGTTGTGGAACTGGCGGTTGTAGGCGGCAAGCGCGGGCAGCCCGGGCACCTCGGCGCCGGCCCCGTCCGGGATCACGGCAGGCAGGGCGCCGCAGCCGGCGTTCGTGTGGTCGGACTGCGCCCGTGCGCCGGAGTTCAGCGTGAGCCAGCCGTCGGCCGGGCAGGTCAGCGGCTTGACGGCGTAGTCGACGAGAGAGCCGGCCGAGCCCTGGCCCGCCAGCCGCCACAGCGTCGGCGTGACGGACGGCGACACGTCACTCCACCGCAGCCCGGACAGGCCGACGATGACGACGTGCCGGGCCGGGGCCGCCGGGGCCGTTGCGGTGGTCTGGGCGGAGGCCGGCTGCGCCGCCCCGACCGCGGCCAGCGCGCCAAGCGCGCAGGCGGCCAGCACCGACCGCACCGCTCCTGGCCTCATTTTCACCACCCCACGGTATCCGGGGAAAATCCATTATCCCGAACGAGCCGTGGTGCTCCTGGCGCGAAGGCACCCCGGACCCGGCGTTTAACCTTCGACCGTGATGTGCCCGCTCTCGCCCGGCACGATCTCGCCGATCAGGGCGGCGGGGAGGTCCCGGGCGCGCAGGTCGGCGAGCAGGGCGGGGGCCGCCTCTGGCGGAGCGGCGAGCAGCAGGCCGCCGGAGGTCTGCGCGTCGTGCAGCAGCACGGCGAGTTCGGGCGGTATCGCGGGGTCCAGGTCGGCGCAACCGCGCATGCGCTCGGTGTTGGCGCTGGTGCCGCCGGACACGAAGCCGGCCGCGGCCAGGTCGGCGGCGCCTGGCAGCAGCGGGACCGCGGCGGCCCAGATCCGCGCCGCGGCGCGGCTGGCCGCGAGCATCCGGTGCAGGTGGCCGAGCAGGCCGAACCCGGTCACGTCCGTGCCCGCGCGCACCCCGGCGGCCAGCGCGGCGGTACCAGCGCCGGCGTTGAGCAGCGTCATCGACGCGACCGCGGCGGCCACCACCTCGGGCGGCGCGGCGCCGCGCTTGAGCGCGGTGGCGATCACGCCGGTGCCGATCGCCTTGCTGAGGATGAGCAGGTCGCCTGGGGCAGCGCGGTCGATGGTGATCAGCCGGCCCGGGTCGGCCAGCCCCACCACGGCCAGCCCGTACTTGGGCACCGGGTCGTCGATCGTGTGGCCGCCGGCGATGAAACAGCCCGCCTCGGCTGCCACCTGCGCGCCGCCGCGCATCACCCGGGCGAGGATCGCCAGGTCGAGCCCTTCGCCCGGCCAGGCCGCCAGGTTCACCGCGAACAGCGGCCTGCCGCCCATCGCGTAGACGTCGGACAGCGCGTTCGCGGCGGCGATCCGGCCCCAGTCCACCGGGTCATCGACGATGGGGGTGAAGAAGTCCGTGGTCAGCACGAGCGCGCGCTCGTCGTCCAGGCGCAGCACCGCCGCGTCGTCGCCCTCGGCCGCGCCGATCAGCAGGTCACCGGAGGCCGGGCCGAGCGCGGGGCCTTCCAGCGACGCGAACAGCGCCTCGAGCTTGGCCAGCGGCAGCTTGCACGCGCAGCCCGCGCCCGGGGACAGCGAGGTGAGGCGGGGCGACCGCGGCGCCTGGTCAGTCTCGGCCGTCATGCCCGCCACTGTAGCGACGGGTTCCGGCCGCTAGCCGCGCCTGCGGCCGAACACGAAGTAAGAAAGCGGGCCGAGCAGGTTCACTACCATGGCCGCCCGCCACGCGCGTTTCGGGCCGCGGATGCGGTCCGCAGGCCGGCGCTTGATGTCGATCAGCGCCGCGACCTTCAGCGACAGTTCCGCTGCCGCCGCGGCGCCGATGAGCGCGCGCTGGCGCTGGCTGAGCTCGGACCACTTGACCGCCACGGCAGGCCTCCCCGGTGAGCCGCCGACGCCTCAGGCCGACGGACAGTCGCTGCTGAAACTGAACGTGTACGAGGACGATACTCGCCGTTAACCGGACGCCGGCGGCCGGGGACCGCCGGCCAGCCGGATAAGCCGCCACGCCGACTCCCGAAACCCGGACCGCTAAGTAACTTTGCGTGGAGCATTAATTACTCTAAGTTTCTTCTGCGCGGCCGATGGCGTCTCACTCGGCCGTGGGCCCGCCCGGGACCAGATGGGGTCATATGGCGGCGTAGGCGGCAAGCCGGACGCTGCCGCCGCGCCAGCGGCGGATCCCGAGCGACCGGCCTTTCGAGGCGAATTCAGTAGAACGGAAGAGCGACCGGGCGGCCGCCTGGCGCCGTCGTTTCGCTAGCCTCGGCGGCTTTCGCGCTTGCCGTGAGGCAAATTCGTTAAGGGCATTTTTCGGCCAAAAGTGCGACACTTTTACAATATGCCCCATGTCATTATTCGCGCTGGATGTATTCCAACTTGACATCGTTTCCATGACATGGTTACGTCGAGTCCGGGCATCAGCCCGAGAGCTTTACCTCGCGCATGGCATATTCACTGCGCAGCTGATGCGAGTCACAGTCCACGGGCAAATCGGATATTAAACAAGGGGCGGGGCCCTCCATGCCATATTGTCGTTACCAGATTGGATGCAAGATAGCCGTCAAGGCTCCGGCAGGAGTCTTCGAGGTCGCCGGGGTCGCCGGGGTCGTGCGACGCCAAGCTAAGTCCGCGCCGATCCTCTCGCGAGGTGCGCGATGAGCACCCAGGCTAGAGAAGAGCACGCGGTCGGAAGCAATTACGCCACCGGCCACCGGCCACTCGACATTCTCATCGTGACCTCCGAGGCCCCGCCGATCGTCTCCGGCATTTCCACCTGCATCGACCGGCTCGCGACCGGGCTCGCCGCCCGGGACCACAACGTCCGGGTGCTCTCCAGCGCCCAGATCCGCAGAATCGTGGCCGGCGAAATTCGGCTGTCCTCCTTCATCACCCACTGGCCGCGAATAGCCCGCGAACTGCGCCATCTCGACGTGGTGAACGTCCACGGGCCGGTACCTACCATGAGCGATGTCTTCCTCGCGCTATGCGAGCGTCTCCCATCACATTCCCGCCCGGCGATCGTATACACCTACCACTCGCCAATCGATATTCAAGGCGCGTTCCGTATGTCCGCCTTGTACAACAAACTGCACGAGCGCCTCGCGCTGCGGGCGGACCGCATCATAGCCAGTAGCCAGCATTACGCGCGCCAGCACCGCAGCAGGTACGGGCCCCGGGTGCAGACCATTCCGTGGGGCGCGGACCGGCGGGAATCACCGCGGCCGCGAGTGAGTCCCGCCCCAGGGGAACTGAAGGCCCTGTTCGTGGGGCAGATGCGGCCGTACAAGGGGATCGAGACGCTGCTCGCCGCCGCGGCGGGTCAGCCCTGGCTGAAGCTCACCCTGGTCGGTCACGGGTCCGCGGCCGCCAGCTACCAGAAGCTGGCGCACCGGCTGAACGCCACCAACGCCCGGTTCCTCGGCCATGTCACGCACGCGGAGCTCGACGAGCAGTACGCGTCGAACGACGTCGTGATCCTGCCCTCGGTCACCCGCGCGGAGGCCTTCGGGCTCGTGCTTGTCGAGGGCATGTCCGCCGGGTGCGTCCCGGTGGCCTCCGACCTGCCCGGGGTTCGTGACGTGGCGGGCCCGACCGGCCTGGTCGTGCCGCCGCGGGATCCCGAGGCGCTGCGCTCGGCGCTGCGCGGGCTGGCCAAGGACCCCGCTCAGCTGGAGCGGCTTTCCGCCGCGTCCAGGATCGCCGCGGAGACTTACACCTGGGAACGGTGCATCTCCTCCTACGAGCGCGTCCTGCTCGACGCCGTCCGCAGCCGCTACGCGCGGCTGCACGGGCTGCCGATGCTGCCTGAGCTTGACGAGCCCGAGCGGCTGCGGGTCATCACCACGCCGGACGCCGCCTTGCCGGCTCCTCGCCTGTCTGTGACGGTGCCGGAAATGCCGGTGATCGCGACGAGCGATCCCGTTGAGGCGTAACCCACTTCACCCCACCCTGCGCGGGAGCCGCATGCGGGCCGAGTACTCGGCCGCAGCAGGTGGGGTGATCCTCGTTGCCCGCTTCGCGGCGGGAGCGGTGCTGAACTACGCCTTCGGCATCGCGCTGGCCTGGCTGCTGGTGCCCTCGCAGTTCGGCACGGTCAGCGCGGTTCAGAACGTGCTGCTGCTCGCGGCGGGCATGCTCACCGCCGGGCCGCCGTGGGCACTGGCGATCCGCGTCGCGCAGACCCACGGTGACCCGGAGGCGGCCAAGCCCGAGTTCCGCACCGCGCTGATCGCGAACATCGCCCTCGGGATCGTGCTCGGCACGGCGTTCCTCGTCGCCCAGTTGTCCGGCCATCAGCTCGTGCCCACCCACGAGGTACGCCTGGACGTCATCGTGGCCCTGGAGATGCCGCTGCTCGCCCTGAACAACGTGCTGTGGGCGGCCGCGCAGGGCAGCCGGAGGTTCGGCGGGCTCGGGGTGATGCAGAGCGGGGAGATCCTCATCAAGTGCGCGGTCGGCGTGTTCCTGGTGACCGCGCTCAACGCCGGTCCGGCCGGCATAGCGCTCAGCTTTCTCGTCGGCACCGCGGGGTCGGTGCTTGTCGGCCTGAAGACCGACAAGGGACTCATCCCCGGTCCCGGCCGACTGGCCAACCTGGGGTTCCTCGCCGACTCGACCGCGGTCTGGTTCGCCTCTGCCTCGATGACCTTCCTCATCACCGCGGACCTGCTCGGACTCGAGGTGGCGGGCAAGGCGGCGGGGGTGACCACCGCGGTACTGGCGGGCTACCAGGCCTGCGGGCTGCTCGCCCGGGCCAGTTTCTACGTCAGCGACGCGCTGGTCGACTCGGTGTTCCCCTACATCGCGCGCGGCGAGAGCCTGCGGGAGAAGCACCGCTGGTTCGTCGCGGCCGCCCGCTGGGTGCCGCTCTTCATCATCCCCATCCAGCTGGAGCTCATCCTCGCCCCCGGGCCGGTGCTCCGCCTGTTCCTGCCCAGTCACTACGCGGGCGCCCAGATGGTGCTGCGGGTGCTGGCCTTGGGCACGCTGGGCGCGCTGGTGGCCGACATGCTCATCAAGAGCCTGATGGCCGCGGGCCACCGCCGCGAGATCGGCTGGCTGATGCCGGTCGCCGCGATGTCCGAGGTGCTTGGCCTGGTCGTCTTCGTGCCCCGCTACGGCGCCGTCGGCGCGGCCCTTTCCTACCTGATCGCCGTGGACGTGGCCGTCGTCCTGCTCGTGCCTGTCCACCTGCGCGCCTTCCAGGTCCGGCTGCCCTACGTCCGCAAGGTAGCCCGCTACGTCCTCGGGCTGGCGCCGACGGCGGTCCTGTTCACCCTGGCCGGCCTGACCCCGGCCCCGCTGGCCTGGGCGCTGATCGTGGCGGGCATGGCCCTGTTCACGATTCCGGCCCGCCGGATGGGGCTGATCACCGACGCCGACGTGCGCTTCCTGCGGGAACAGCGCGCGCTGCTTGGTCGCCTGTGGCCGGACCGGCCGGCGCCCGACCCGAGCGGTCCCCGCCGGTACGCCGGGTCCGAGCCGGCCGGTCGCCGGCTGCACCCGGAGCCCGAGTGGTTCGATGCCGCGCACCCCGAGCCGGCCCGGCGGGCGTCCCGGTGGAAGTCGCTGCTCGGCGAGTGGCGGCTGGCCGCGTTCTGCACGTGTGTCGCGGCGCTCGCCATGCTGTACAACATCTTCGGCAGCCCGGATGTGCTTTACGACGAGGCCGCCTACACTTCCGCCGCCCAGAAGGTGGCCCTGAGCTGGCAGCTCACGCTGGACAACGAGCCGATGTTCGTCCATCCCCCGCTGATGTTCCTGCTGCAGGCGGGCTGGCTGCGGCTGCTCGGGCAGGCCTCGGACGCGCTGCCTTCGGTCATCGACGCGGCGCGGCTGCTGTCCGCCTCGGTCGGCGTCGTCGACATCCTGCTCATCGCCAGCCTGGTCTACCTGCTGTCCAGCAGCGCCAGCGCCCGCCAGCGGCGGCTGGTCACCGCCGTGACCGCGGTTCTCGCCTCGCTGGACCCGGTCCTGGTCCGGTACGACCGCCAGGACGTGATCGAGCCCTTCGCGCTGTGCGTGAGCATGCTGACGCTGCACGCTGCCTGGCGGCTGCGCAACCGCGGGAGCCTGGCGTACGTGGCCGTCACCGGCCTGCTCGGCGGCCTGGCGCTGCTGACCAACGAGATCACGGCCTTCCTGATCATGGTGCCGCCGATCTTCGCCCTGCTGGAAAGGAACAGGTCCCACATCTGGCGCTGCGCCGCCGCGTTCGGCGCGTCGATCGCGTTCCTGCTGCTGTACCCGCTATGGGCGGTCGAGCTCGGCCTGGGCGGGTCCTTCGCCAGCATCCAGACCTCCATCCTGCGGCGCGGCATCGGCCTCGAGCAGATCACCGGGCTCAACGTGCCCGGTGTGTCGCTGCTCGGCGCGCTGCGCAACTCGGTGGCGCAGTACTCGAGCAGTTACGTCGTGCTCGCGGTCGGGTTCGCCGCGCTCGTCTGGTGCTGGAGCAGGCGCAACACCCAGAGCGGTAACTTCCTCACCGCCTGGCTCACCGCCAGCTACGCCGTCGGCGTCTACATCGTGGCCGTCGGCACCCTGAACGAGCAGTTCTTCGTCTACATCCTCCCGGCCAGCATCGTCGGCAGCGTGCTGCTCGGCGACGCGCTGATCGCCGGATGGAGCCGCCGGGCCGGCCGGGCCACGGGCCGCCCCCGCTACCCCGGCAGGGCACCCCGGCTGCCTCTGCTGCTCGGGTCGGCGGCGGGCGCGGGCCTGATCGGCCTTTCCGCCGTGAGCTGGGTCGCCAACTACCCGCTGCCCAGCGACGGCGTGGTGCTCCTCAGCCAGTACGTGCAGAACAAGCTGCCCGCCTGTGCGGCGGTCAACGCCAGCGGCGACGTGGAGAAGTACAACTACCTGGCCAGCGGGCACAGCTTCACGCTCTTCTCGGTCGGACCCGCGGCACTCGCGGAGGGCGTGCACTACTACATCCTGGCGCCCAACGACGCCATCGAGGAAAACGGCGACATGACCCCGGGCCTGGAGAACTGGATCACCAGCCACGGCCGGCGGCTCCTGCTGTTCCCCAGCCGGGTCTACAAGACGGTCCAGCTGTGGTACGTGCCGGTCAACCCGTACGACCCGGACGCGGACCTGGTGGACATCGTCGGCGGCGTCTACGTCAACACCGTCGGCACCGACTGCGGCGGGTTCACGGTGACGAACGGCTTCTACACGGCCTACCAGGCCCTCGGCGGCAAGGGGATGGTGGGCGATCCGCTGAGCCGGGTTACCGTCTCCGCTTCCGGAGCGGAGCAGTTCTTCGACAGCGTCGTGCTGGCGGACCCGCGCTCGGCTGTTCGCGCGCTGCCCATCGTGGCCAGGCTGGCCGCGGCTGCCCCGGCCGCCTACCAGCGGGCGGGCCTGCCGCCGGCGTACGCCCACTCCGCCGCCGACACCGCGCAGCGGCGCCGCTGGCTGACGAACCAGGCCATCGCGAGCGCCTACCTGGCCGGGAAGGAGGACACCCCGGCCAGCTACGCGGCCGCCGTCCAGCGCTACGGCGAGCCGCTCGGCCGGCCCAAGGTCCTGCCGGACGGCGAGGTTGGCCAGGCGTTCTCGGATGTCGTCCTCGAGGCGCCGCGGAAGGGCGGCAGCGCGCACGCGGCCGCGGTGGTGCCGACCGCCCTTGCGGCGGGGACGCTGCACGTGTCCGCCGCTGCCCGCGGCCTGCAGCCAAGACCGCCGCTGCCCGACCCGTCCCCGCTCGGCCCCCCGCAGCCGGACACGGTTGAGCCGTTCGTCTTCACGCTGGGGGCGGCCGTGCTGACCTACGGGGGCGCGATCGCGGCCATAGCCCGCCGCCAGCGCCGCAGACGGCGCGCCGCGGCCGTCGGATACCAGCGGGAGGAGGTCGCCGTATGACCGTGACCGGAGAACGGCGCCCGGCACGGCTGCCCGGCGGCGTGCGGGCCGGCGCCAGGCATGGCACGCCGCGCATCCTGGTGGACGGCCGGGTGATGCAGGATCGCTACCACGGCATCGGCAGGTACACCTTCGAGCTGCTGTCCGAGCTGAGCCGGCGCCATGTGGACCTGACCATCCTGCACAGCCCGGACCGCGGCCGCCTGGACACCGGTGAGCTGATGGCGCGCCCCACCGTGCGGGCGGTGGCGTCCGGGGTCCCGGTGGCATCGGTCCGCTCCCAGTGGCTGCTCTGCCGGGCGGTGCTGGCCTTCCGCCCGGACGTGGTGTTCATCCCCTACCACCTGAGCACGCCGCTGCTGCACGGCCGGGTCCCGGTCGTCTCGGTGATCCACGACTGCATCTTCGAGCGGGAGGCCGCCGTACACGGCCGGTCGGCCTTCTCGGTGGCCTATGCCACCGCGACCAGGCTGGCCATCCGCTCCGCCGCCGCGCTCGCGACTCCCTCCGAGGCGAGCAGGCAGGACATCCGCCGCTTCTACGGGATCGAGCTCCCGGCCGCGGCCATCCTGCCGCACGGGGTCAGCCAGCGGTACTTCTCCGCAGCGAGCCGCCCCCGTCCGGCAGGCATCGACCTGCCCGGCCGGTACATCCTGCACGTGGGGGTGCAGCGCCCGCACAAGAACCAGCGCGTCCTGGTGGAGGCCCTGGCCGCGCTCCGATCTGACCTGCCCGACCTCGGGCTGGTCCTGGTCGGCCAGCAGGACCCGCGGTTCCCCGACGAGACAGGGAAACTCGTGGCCGCCCTCGGCGTGTCCGATCGCGTCTGGCGCTACACCGAGATCGACGACGAGACGCTGCTTGACCTGTACGCCAACGCCGCCGTGTTCGCCTACCCGTCCCTGGTCGAGGGCTTCGGGATGCCGGTACTCGAGGCGATGGCGGCCGGCCTGGCGGTGGTGGCGAGCGATGCGGACGCCGTTCAGGAGGTCGCACGCGGCGGCGCCCTCATCGTGCCGGCCCGGGCGCCCGCCCGCGAATGGGCGCAGGCCCTTGCCCGGGTGCTTAGCGACCCGCAGTCCGGCCGGGAGCTGCGGGAACGCGGCCGGGCCGTGGCCGCGAGGCACACCTGGAGCCAATCCGCGGAGCGCACCCTGGCGATGCTCGCGAGCACGGCCGGCGGGCGCACAGCCGGCACAACCGGCGGCGATCAGAAAGGACGGTGAGACCGTTGTCTGAGGCCCGCACCCTGCGGTGGCGGAGGCGAGCCCACCCGGCCATCGGCGCGAGCGGCCGGCTGCCGCGTTCGGTCATGATCCGGCGGTGCGCGATCGCGCTCGGGCTGGTCCTCCTGCTCGGCCTGACGAAGATCGTGGTGACGCACCTGGAGGTCACCCCGATCACGATGGGCCCGCCGGACTACGTCATCGCGGCCGGCCTGGACATAGGCCCGGCGCCCACCGACGACGGCATGCAGGAGATGGCCACCTACTTCCGGGTCGACGCGGTAGTTAACCTGGACACCCCCAACGTCGAGGAGCAGGCGACGGCGGCCAGCCTGCACCTGGCGTACCGTTACCTGCCGCTGGCGCCCGGGGTGGCCCCGACGTGGGCTCAGCTGCGCACCCTGGTCGTGTTCATGCGAGCGCACACCGCCAGAGGCGGCGAGGTCTTCATCCACGACGACGTGGGCGGCGGGCGGGCCGTGGCCACCGCGGCCATGTTGCTGCTGCTGCGCGGCGAAACCTGGCCGAAGGTCACCTCCCAGCTGTCCGCCGCCGAGTTGCAGACGCTGACCGCGGGCCAGCTCGTGGCCATCAACCAGCTGAGCACCGCCCTGCGGCTGGCGGGCTCCCGGATGCCCGCCAACCCCTATTCCGCCGCGCGCATCGACCCGTGGTGAGGAGTTATACGAATGACTTCAACTGAACAGGCCGCCACTCCCGCCGGCACGGTGGGCCGCCCGGAGCCCGGCGGGGATCGCCCGCTGACCGTGGTCATGGTGACCAGGCGCCCGCCGACGGAGTCCGGCGGGGTGGAGCGCGTGGTGACCGGCCTGCTGACGGAACTGGCGCGGATCCGCCCTGCCTGGCGGGTGGACACCGTCTCGGCCTTCCCGGCGCGCAGCAGGCTCGCGGGTATGGACGGCCTGGCCGACCTGGTCGCGGGCCTGCGGCTGGGGTGGCGAGTGCGGCACAGCACCGCCGACGTGATCTTCGTGCACTGCCCGGAGTGCCTGTGGGGGATCCGCCTGCTGCGCAGGCTGCCAGGGGCACAAGGGTCCCCGCCGCTGGTCGCGGTGTGGCACGGGGCAGGTCCCGAGCCGCACCTCAGGCTGCGCAGGCCCGGCCACCCGCTGGCCTGGGCGCTGGCCAGGATTCGCACCGCCGCGGAGCGGCGGGCACTGCGGATGGACGGTCACATCGCCGTGCACGCGCGGGTAGCCGACGACCTCCGCTCGCTGTACGGCCTGCGCGATGGGGTCACGATCATCGAGAACGCGGTGGATGCGGCCATTCTGGACCGGGTATCCGGCCCGGCGGAGCGTCCCGTAGGGTCAGGCCTCAACGCGCTGTGGGTCGGCCAGAGCGGCTATCTGAAGGGCCTTGACGTGGCCCTGGCCGCCGTCGCCGAGGCGCGCAGGGACCTGCCCGAACTGCGGCTGTCCGTGGTCGGGGTGGCCGCGGGGAAGCCGACGCAGGGCGTGGACTGGCTCGGTGTCCTGCCCCCGGCCAAGATGGCGGCGGCCTACCGGGCCGCGGACCTGCTCATCTTCCCGTCCCGTTACGAGAGCTTCGGGCTGGTGACGATCGAGGCCATGGCGGCCGGGCTGCCGGTCATCGTGTCCGACGTCATCGCCTCGGGGATCGTGACCGACGGCAGGAACGGCGCGGTGGTCGCGGGTCACGACCCGGCCGGCTACGCCGCGGCCCTGCGGCGGCTCGCCGACCCGGCGCTGCGGGCGGCTATCGCGCAGACCAACCGCGAGGACGTCCGGCGGTTCAGCGCCGGTTCCGTCGGCGCCGGCTACGTGGCGGTGGCCGAGTCCCTCGCGCCCGGCCAGTAGATCTGCCACGTCCGGCGGATCTCGTACCTGGCGGAGGCCCGAGTCCCTCGCGCCCGGCGGGCCGGTCTCTAACGTCGCGGCGGCCGAGTCCCCGGCGTCCAGCCAGTAGACCTCCGGGCGTAGCGGCACGGTCCCCAGCGGGAACAGGCCCGCGAACTGGGTCCGGTATCCCGCGATCCGGTCCGCGTTCTCGGCGCGGCCGACGAGCCACGGATAGGGGACCAGGCCCGCGCGACGCACGAAGCTCCGCTCGGGCACGGCCGTCTCGGAGTAGGGGAAGTCGCTGTAGTAGACGGTGCCGAGCCCCAGGTACTGGGCGGCCCGGCGGGTAATCAGGTGGTCCACGTGACGGCCGATGCCGAGCGGGGCGAACAGCACCCGGGCCCCCGCCTCCCTGACGACCTCACGCATCTGGGCGGCCACCTCGGCGGCCAGGCCGGCATCGGTACGCGCGATCCGGCCGCGGGCGGCGTCGAAGCGGAAGGCCGGGTACGCGGGCCGCTGCCTGGTGTACGCCTCCTGCCCGTCGGCGACCTCGCCGACGCGGCGGAACAGGGCGTCCCGTAGCCCGAGATGGACCACCTCCGCCCCGATCTCGGCGAGGACCTTGTTGTCCTCCGCGCGCCGCTGCTCGAAGAAGTCCTCGGCATCGGTGACCCCGAGGGCGCGCAGTTGCCGGCGGGCGGACAGCGACCAGGGCGGCGGAGCCGCCGCCGTGAACACGGTCACCACGGTGACCGGGCAGCGGCGCACAAGATGGGCGAGCAAGGCGCCGCAGGACAGCACGGCGTCGTCAAGGTGAGGGGACATTATGACCGCAGCCGAGCCAGACTCGTGCATATCGCACACAAATTGGCTTAGCGGGCCGCCCATCGCCAAGCTACTCCTTTCACCCAGAATTGGTATTTCATCCGAGATGGCCGGCTGACCGGCGCGACAACCGTACAAGGTGCTCCTGAAACTGGGGCGATAAGAGTGCTAAAGCCCTTATTCCACCCCAGTTCGAGGAGCACCTTAGACGTGCACATTACCGGGTGGTCGAAAGGACTGGAAGTTACCATCGGCAGCGAGTTTGATCGTGTCGCATTCTGGGCTGGTTCTGTTATGCCAGCCAGCCGATTCCAGGGCTGTCGCGGGTGCTGGCTACTTCGCTATCCATGGTATAGGCAAACGTTCGCCCGCGGGCCTTACTGCGCATACAACACTGGGCATACAACCGCCCCCGGCCGTGCACGTTGCGGGGGCGGCCGGAGGCGGCGAGGGTTGATGGTTATTGGCTGATCATGGTGACGTAGGTGGTGAAGGGGATGGTGCCGTCCCACAGGTGGACGTCGTGCGCCCAGTAGTAGACGGTGAAGTCGCAGGAGCGGGCCTGGGCCAGGGCGGTCGCCATCATGCCGGTGCTTGTCGTGTTGGTGTAGAAGGTGTCCAGGCTGGCCGGCAGGTTCAGGCCGGGGTTCTCACCGCCGACAGGCATGCCGTACTGGTCGGCAATGCGGGTGATCCAGCGGGTCGCCGACCAGGAGTCCAGGGCCGCGCTGGTGAGCGACTGCGAGGTGTCCGAGGGCAGGCAGGTGTCGTTGCCGCCCGATTGGTCGGCGACGGAGGAGACGTAGGCCATGACCTTGATCTTGTTCGTCAGGTTGGCGTAGTACAGCTGCCAGACCGCGCCGACGCCGGTGGTGCCGTCGTTGGGCAGGTTGTTCTGCTCGTCGTAGGTCAGCTGGTCCGGACGGGTGCCCGAGCCGGGGGTGACGGTCTGGTAGTAACCGGCGAAGCCGAGGCCGGCCAGCGTTTGCATCTCCCAGTTCGTCACGTTGTCCAGGCCGCCGATGTACCAGGTGATCCAGGTGGTGATCTGCGCTGCGGTCAGGCCCGCGGTGCCGGGCTTCCACTTCGGGTCGGGGTTAGGGGTCATGCCGGCCGGCAGGCCGGTGCCGGTGAGCGCGGAGGGGTTGAAGGCGTAGTAGGTGCCGCTGCCTGGGTAGAGCATCTCGCCGTCGCCGTCGCCTGCGTTCAGCCGGATGGCCCAGAAGTCGGTCAGCGGCATGGCCGCGGCGATCTTGGCGATGTAGGTGGCGGCGGCGGCCCGGACGGCGGCGGAGAAGACCAGGTCCGCGCCGGGCGCGACGGTACCCTTCTGGTCGATGTAGGTGCCGTCGGCGAGCGAGCGGACCCACGACGGCGGGTCCTCAATGCCGAGCCCGAGGGTGACTTTCATCCCGGCGGCCTGGTATGCGTGCAGGGCGGACAGCTGGCTGGTCATGTAGGAGGCGGTGAAGGTGCCCTGCTTGGGCTCATAGCTGGCCCAGTCGAACTCGAACATGGCCATGTCCAGGCCGTGGGCGGCTTCGGTGGCGGCCGTGCTTGGCTGTGTGTCCAGGGTGCCGTACAGGATGGCAGGGGCGGGCGCGGCATGGGCGTTCAGCGAGAGCGCCAGGGCCAGGCCGACCAGGACCACGGCCGACCCGGCCGCCACGCTGACCTTGGTCCGACGGCGCGTCGGGCTGCGTACCGTACGCGCGAGGAATGCTTTTGCTGTTCTGCTGAATTTCCGGTTCAGGGTCATGCCACATTCCTTCTCGTATTCACCTCACATTCGTCCCGTGAGCTAATCACTACTCTTCGCGTTTCCCTTGGGGCGCGCCAGAGGCGCAGTCCCTGGGTATGGCACGTCATTGCCCTGTCTTTCGCCCCGAGCCATTCAGCCCGGGCCGTTCGGCCCTGGGCCTTTCGGCCCGGGTCATTGGGCCTGGCCGCGGCTGGTTACCGTGAGCGGGCCAGGACCGCAGCGCCCCGGCCATCGGCGGGCCGGCGTCGTCCGGCCACAGGGCATGGCTAAAGGACCGCGGACATTTGAGTAAACGGCAGGGACTACGAGAGAATTTAAGCGCGGCCGGGGACGCTTACGGAGTACACGCCGCGATGGTGAATGGAGGCCCGGCGCGCTCAGGCGGTCAGCGCGGAATAATCATTCCGCGGTCTATTGGGCCCAGGACTTGCCTGGGCTGGCCGCCAGCAGCTGAGATACGGTGGCCAGCAGCGAGGCCCGGGAGAAGGGCTTGCCGATCACTGGCACGTCGGCGTCCGGCCAGCCCGATACGGCGCTGTCCGGGCGCTCGTAGCCCGACATGAAGAGCACCTGGATGCCCGGACGCAGGACCTGGACCTGGGCGGCGAAGGCCGCGCCGGTGATGCCGGGCATGACGATATCGGTCAGGATGAGGTCGGCCGGCGTGCCCGGTTTGGCGAGCATCGCCAGCGCGTCCTGGCCGTTGACTGCGGTCGTCACCTGGTAGCCCGCGCTGGACAGGACCCGGTGCACGACCTCGCGGATCTGCAGTTCGTCGTCGATCACGAGCACCGAGCCGCTGTGTGCGGGCCGGCCCTGCGCGCCGCCCGCGCCCGGTCCCCCCCAGCCTGCCCCCTGGGCGGCGGGCAGCACCACGGTCACGGTCGTCCCGACGCCGGCCTCCGATTCCAGCCACGCCTTGCCCCCGGCCTCCGCGGCGAACCGCTGCACGGCGGTCAGGCCGAGGCCGGCCGACTGGTTCCCGTCCTTGGTGGTGAAGAAGGGCTCGAAGGCCCGCTGGGCGATCACCGGGTCCATGCCGACGCCGGTGTCGCTGATCCGCAACCCCACGTAGAGCCCGGGGAGCAGCTCGGCGAGTTCGTCCGCGTCGTGCCTGCCGACGGAGAGATCGGCGCTGGCCATGCTCATGGTGTCGATGTTGCCGGTGTTGATGGTGAGCTGGCCGCCGTTCGACATGGCGTCCCGCGCGTTCACCACGATGTTGGTGATCACCTGCTCGAGCATGGCCGACTCGGCCCGCACCGGCCACATGTTCGTGCCGTGCTGGATGATGACCGGGATATGTTCGTCAAGCATCTCGCCAAGGAGCACGGTGGTGTCGCTTATGGCCTGGGCGAGATCGACGTCTTCGGCCTGGGCCCGTTCCCTGCGGGCAAAGGCGAGCATGCGCTTGATCAGTATCCTGGCGCGGTCGGCGGCGCCCTCGATCTGCTCCACGTCCGACCGGACGGGGCCCCACCTGGTCAGGCTGTCCGTGGCCGCGGCGAGACTGATCTCCTCGTGGACCAGGCTCGCGTAGCTGGCGATCACCGTCAGCAGGTTGTTGAAGTCGTGCGCGAGCCCGCCGACCAGGTGACCAAGGCTCTCCACCCGGCGCGACCGCGCCAGCTCGCGCCCGAGCTGCTGCGCCTCGTCCGTCGCGCGGGAGGCCGCGCTGATGTCCTCCGCGTAGGTAGCCAGGTAGCGATCCCCGGACTCCGGCTGGATCGCCCACCCGGTCAGCCGGACGGCGACGGTCTCGCCGTCCTTGCGGATCAGCGCCGTGTCGACCTGGAAATGGTCGGTATCACCCGACATGATCTGCTGGATGAGGAGGTCGAGCGTGGCCTGCCCTTCTGGTTCGAGGTCGCCGAGGAAGTCGCGGCCGGAAAGCTCCGTCCAGGAAAAGCCGATGAGCTTGCAGAACGCCTTGTTAGCCGCGAGATAGAGGTTCGGCCGCTCGGCGGTCAGGCTGGTTGCCATCATGCCCGAGGGCATCCAGCCGAACTCGCGCTCGAACCGCTGCCAGCTGGCTCGCAGAGCCCCACTCTGGTCTTGAGCGACGACCACCGCCGTTGGCCACCGCGCAGCCGCGGACGCGCTCTCTTCCTGCGCCATGGTTCCCCCTATGGATCAGGTCCCGCTCGCGATGAGCGCGCGGCCCCCGTGACCTATCCCCGCCAGACTTCTGTTCCTTACGGTAACACGTCGGTTGCTTTGGGTAATATGAGCGCGGACGCGGCGCAGGCCTCGGGCCCGGTCCCCTCAGGCGTGGTGCTTGTCCCTGGCGTAGATCACGGCGGGCTTCCCGTCGCCGAGGACGCGGCGGTCTAGGTCGAACAGGGTGGTAGCGGCCATCAGATCACTGAGCTTGGCGTAGCCGTAGTTGCGTGAGTCGAAGTCTGGGCGCTGCTTGGTGATGATGCTGCCGACGCCGGCCAGGTGCGCCCAGCCGTCATCGTCAGAGCTGGCCTCCACCGCGTTGCGGAGCAGGTTCACCAGCGCGCTGTCGCCCCTCAGCTTGGCGCCCTGTGTCCGCGGCACGGGGCTCAGGGGAGCATCGGCCGGGGCGGCGGTCTGCGGGGCGATGAGGTTCTCGATGTAGATGAACTTGTCGCAGGCCGCGACGAACGGCTTGGGGGTCTTCCGTTCCCCGAAGCCGTACACGGTCAGGCCGGACTCGCGGATGCGCGCCGCCAGGCGGGTGAAATCGCTGTCGCTTGAGACCAGGCAGAACCCGTCGAAGCGGCCCGAGTACAGCAGGTCCATGGCGTCGATGACCATGGCCGCGTCGGTAGCGTTCTTGCCGACGGTATAGGCGAACTGCTGTATCGGCTGGATCGACTGGGCTAGCAACTGCTCCTTCCAGCCCCGCAGGCTGGTGCCGGTCCAGTCGCCATAGGCGCGCTTGACGTGGGCGGTGCCGTACTTGGCGACCTCGGCAAGCAGCCCCTCGATGACCGCGGGCGGAACGTTGTCGGCGTCAATCAGCACCGCCAGCTTGGCGAAGGTGTCACTGGCCAAGGCTTCTCCTGCTGTCCACGTCACTAGCCTGCCACCCAGTCCATCCGCCTGCGACCGGTTAGCCGATGGCAGTGCCGAACAGGTGCCCGATGCCGTAGGTGAAGGCCAGGCCGAGCGCTCCGCCGATGACTACTCGCAGCACGGCGCGGCGGACGTCACTTCCCCCCAGGCGGGCGCTGAGGGCACCGGCCAGGCCGAGAGCGATCAGGACCGCGACGAAGGTGACCGGTACCCTCAGCGCGACCGGGGCAGCAGGATGGCCAGCATCGGCAGCAGGGCGCCGTGGGCGCTCAGCTCGACGGCGACGGTGCGGGCGGTGGCCGCGGACAGGCCCTTGGCCTCGTAAAGGGCGGTCAGCTCGGCGAGTTCGGCCTCCGGGGTGCTGGCGAGTTCGCTTTTCTCCTGAGCTATCTCGGCACGCTCGCTGTCGCGCTGGCTGGAGACCGACACGTATTCACCCAGCGCCATCGACACGGCGCCGGCGACCAGCCCGGCCAGACCGGCAGTGAAGATGGGCCCGCGGGCGGACGTAGCGCCCGCGACCCCGATGACGATGCCGGCTACCGACACGATCCCGTCGTTGGCCCCGAGCACGCCGGCCCGCAGCCAGTTCAACCGCCCGGCGGTGCCGCCACCATGCGGCTCCCCGGGGTGCGTTGCCCGCCCCTCGGCGGCCGCCTGGACCTGAGCATCCGAGGGCATCATGTCATCAGCACTCATGTATCCACTAAACCAGTGGGCCCCAGGCTCAGATGCGGCCGGCAGAGATGAGGGTTAAGGCCCGTTGCGGGATGGGCCCCAGCAGGCCAAGGGCGCGGGCCCGGTCGAGGGCCTCCAGGCGGCGGTGGGCGCCGAGCTTGTCGTACAGGTGCCGCATGTGC
>Ga0209693_10000380_pt1 | contig 17792 bp, 20 predicted proteins | sample HubBroMetageWRM3_FD_188345 | JGI IMG/M metagenome (GOLD analysis project Ga0209693, IMG submission 188345) | Warmed soil microbial communities from the Hubbard Brook experimental Forest, New Hampshire - Hubbard Brook CCASE Soil Metagenome WRM 3... | ecosystem: Environmental > Terrestrial > Soil... | reverse complement strand
ACGCCGCGAAGGTCGGCTCTTACCTTCGCGATGGGCTGCTGACGCTGGCGGAGCGCCACCCGGTGATCGGGGACGTCCGGGGCGAGGGCCTGCTGCTCGGCGCCGAGCTGACCGATGAGGCGGGCGAGCCGGCGGCCGGGAGCGCCCGCACGGTGACCGAGGCGATGCGCGAGCGGGGAATACTGCTCAGCGCAACCGGGCCGGCCGGAAACGTGCTCAAGATCAGGCCGCCGCTGGTATTCCAGCACGAGCACGCGGATTTGTTCCTCCAGGTGCTCGACGAGGTTCTCGCGTCTTCCTGACGCTGTGCCGGGCGGGCGCGGCTGGCGCTGCCACCACCCGCAGGCCCCGGCCGGACCGTTCCGGCCAGGACGTTGCGGCAATGACCCGCATGGGACCGGGTCGTCGTCACAACGTTCTGGTCAGGGCCTGGCGGCTGCGTGACCACAGGGGCAGATGGGGTCAGCGGGGGGCGGAGCGCCGCAATCCTGCGGATCAAGGCGCGGCGGGCGGTCTTAGCTGGTCAGCGGGGCTGGATCTCGCCCATCGGGCCGAAGCCGTCGTGGGGGGTGTCGATGTAGATAATCTGCGGCTGGGTGGCCACCAAGTCGGGTGCGGTGTCGAAGAACCTCTTTACGTAGGGCTGCTTGACGTGCGTGCCGCCCGCCTCGGCATCCTTGAAGCCCTCGATGCAGACGAACTCGTTGTCGCTGGTGAGACTCCGGGCGAACTGGAAGAACAGGCAGCCGTCCTCGGAGTTGACGTCCTTGGCGTAGGAGTCGGCCAGCGCCAGCCACTCGTCCATCTTTTCTGGCCGGATCTGCATCTTGATGTTGATCAGGATCATGGGTTTCCTCCTGCTGAGTGACGGTCGTGATAATCGTGGTGCGATCGCCGGTGACCCGTCAACTGCGGGCGCCCAGGTACGATCTCGGCCGTGGAGGAGTACTACCGGGTCGTTACCGACCTGCGCGAGGCGTACGGGCCGGCCGCGGCGGCCGAACGCGATGGCAGGGAGAAGGAGACGTTCAAGGTCGACGAGCGGCGGCGCTTCCTTGACCTGCTCCGGGACCGCGGCGCGACCACTCTGCTCGAGGTAGGCGCCGGCACTGGGCACGACTCGCTGTACTTCCAGGGGCAGGGATTGCGAGTCCTGTGCACCGACCTCTCGCCGGCCATGGTCGAACTCTGCAAGGCGAAGGGCCTCGACGCACGCGTCGCCGACTTCCTCGGCCTCGGGGTCCCGCCGTCCTCATTCGACGCCGTCTATGCCCTGAACTGCCTGCTCCACGTGCCGACCCCCGATCTACCTCGTGTCCTGGAGGCGATCAGTGAGGTGCTGGTGCCTGGCGGCCTGTTCTACGCGGGGACCTGGGGCGGCACCGATGAGGAAGGCCCGGTGCAGGACGCCCGCTATCCGGTGCCCCGCTTCTTCGCGCTCCGCTCAGACAGCAGGATGAGGCAGGCACTGGCGGAACGCTTCCACGTCCTCTCGTTCACGACCTTCGACGCTGACGAGGACCACTTCCAGTCGTTCGTCCTAGAGAAGCCGAGGACAACAGCCCTCCCATAGAGACCGCTGGCCTACCGTGGATGTATGACCGCATGGGGCAACCTGCCGGCCGCGCTGCCGCCGCACGGCACGCTGCTGTCCTGGGCTCGAGGCTGCCGGTGCGAGGAGTGCGAACGCGAGTACCAGCGTTTCCGGGCCGAACTGGCATTGCTACGGCCGCCGAGGCTTCCCGCTGAGCCGCAGCCCCGCAAGCTGGATGCCGGCACCCGCGCCCGGCTGGAACCGGCGGTGAGCCAGTCTGAGTGCCCCGTGTGCGGCGCGCTGCGCCATCAGCGGTGCCGCAACCTGGCGTTTCCCCAGCATTTCGCGCCGACTCACGCTGAGCGTAAAAGCGCCCCGTGACCAGGGTCCACGGAACGGCGGCCACCGGCCAGCAGATGGAAGGCGTTCCCGTCGGCCCCGACTGCGCCGTACGGTGGACAGCGAGCACAATCTAACTATCGACATCGGCTACGGCGGGGAAGAGGGCATGATCCGATGACGATCGCGGACGAGATCTACGCGCTCGCCACCTGGCATGCCCCTGCTCTGAGCGACACCTTGGACGCCACGCGGCTGCGCCCGTTCAGTACCTGCCGCTGCGCGCTGCTGACACTTCGCCGGGTCCGGCGCTGACGACATGGCAGGCGGCCGGGCGGCAAACGCGGTGCTGCGGTTCCCTGCGCGCGCATTCCGCCGGGGCGGTACGGCGGCCCGGCGGGGCGGCACGGCGGCCCGGCGGCAGCTGAACACCGCGGTAGGCGGCCCTGCCCGCGTCCGTGCTGTCGTATTGCTGGCGTGCGTGCTCGCCCTGGCCAGCGCGGACACGGCCACGGTGGGCGCCGCGGCAGCGCCGTTGCGCCATGCGCTGGGGATCAGCAACACCGATATCGGCCTGCTTGTGACGGTGACCGCGCTGGTCGGCGCGGTCTTCTCGCTGCCGTTCGGAGTGCTTGCCGACCGGCTACGCCGCACCTGGATTCTCGGCTTCGCCCTGCTGACCTGGGGTGCCGCGATGCTGTGGAGCGCGACCGCGAGTTCGTTCGGCCAGTTGCTGCTCACCCGGGCGTGCCTGGGCGCGGTCACCGCGGCCGCGGGACCGGTGGTGGCCTCACTGGTGGGCGACTGGTTCCCCGGCGCGGAGCGCGGCCGGATCTACGGTTTCGTCCTCACCGGCGAACTCCTGGGCGCCGGCATCGGTTTCGGCGTGACCGGCGATATCGCCGCGTTGTCCTGGCGGGCCGCGTTCGTCATCCTCGCGTTGCCGGCGTTCGCCCTGGCCTGGTTCATCTTCAAGGTGCCAGAGCCCGCCCGGGGCGGCAGCGGCGCGCTCCGGCCCGAACCGCTGGTCGGCACGGCCCTGGCCGTGCCGGCCGAGGCCGGTCCGGCCGGTGAGCCAGGCGCCGCCGGGCCGGAGCCCGCGGTCGCCGGTCACCCGTATGCGAATCCGCAGCCGCCAGATCCGCAGAGCCTGGCCCGCAGCAAGGGAATCCAGCCCGATCCCGGGCTGATGGAGCAGGCGCACCCGGGCATGAGGTTCATCGCGTCGGTGCGGTACGCGCTGGCGGTGCGGACCAACGTCGCGCTGATCATCTCCAGCGCCTGCGGGTATTACTTCCTGGCCGGCGTGCAGACCTTCGGCACCGAATTCGTCAGCGGGCAGTACCACGTCGCCCAGGTGTTCGCCAACCTGCTCCTGCTCGTCGTCGGCGCCGGAGCGGTGGTCGGGGTCCTGGTCGCCGGCCCGCTGAGCGACATGATGCTAAGGCGCGGGCACCTGGACGCGCGGATCACGGTCGCGGCGATCGCCGCGACGGCCACGACCGTGCTGTTCATCCCGGCCCTGGTCACGCACAGCGTCCTGGAAGCCCTGCCGTACGTGGTCCTGGCGGGCGCGGCCCTGTCCGCGCAGAACCCGCCGATCGACGCCGCCCGGCTGGACATCATGCCGTCCTGGCTGTGGGGCCGCGCCGAGGGCATCCGGACGTTCCTGCGCACCGCGGCCCAGGCCCTGGCGCCCGTCCTGTTCGGCGCGGTCTCCGGCCTGCTCGGCGGCGGCACCGCGGGCCTGCGCACCACGTTCGCGATCATGCTGCTGCCCCTGGCGGCCTCCGCCTTCTTCCTTTACCGCGCCCGTCGTTCCTACCCGACCGACCTTGTCACTGCCGCCGAGCTCACCGGCGAATAGCACGCTCCTTATTAAGGCTTACGTGACAAACTTAAAATAAAGGGCCGACCTGTTGTCGGCGACTGCTCGGCAGGGACTTCCACGGGCGACGACGTCCGGGATCCGTGGCCGGTTAACCACGGTCCGTTCTGGAAAGATCATTTACGAAATATCTGAGACCAACCGGTCGACATTCTTGACAATTTCCTGGTAGGCCTGTTCCCGGTAAAGCTGCTCTTGCGGTTCGGTATAGGCGATCCTGCCCGGTTCGCCTACATCGGCGACTGACCATATGCGCGGGCTAGCCGGAAAAGTTACGATCTTCAGGCACTCGTCGTAAACCCTTTGATTCATGCAGATTGAAATGTCAGCTTTCTCCAGGCACGACTGCGTCAGCTGGTCTCCATGCTCAGACTTAGCGAATTCCCGTATCCCGTGCTCGTCGAGAAGCGCGAGCGTCTTGTTGTAGTAGACCAGACTCCGCGCTTTATCCGATTCCGCCGTCGTCCCGCTCGAGAAAACGGTCCAGCCGTTGACCTCGAGCGAGTTCAGATAGGCTTCGGCAATAATGCTCCGGAACGAGTTGCCGCGGCAGATGAAGTGGATAATCACCCTGATCACTCTAGCAAGCCCGTTTTACTGCACAACGTCGTGACGGTTAACGAATTCCTGCTGCTTGCCGTCAGGGAAGCCTCGATGCGGACCTGGTTCAGGACTGGGCGTCTCGGTAGTGGGTTCAGCGTGTCGGCGCGTCCGCCCCGTCCTGCCTCACGGCCGAACTGCCGCTGTATCACAGCACTATTTGGATGGTCGTTATCTCCCTGCCGTGAGGCGCCAGTCGCTTGCAAGCGTCGACGGCCTTCGCCGTAGGGTCGCTGGGCTTCCCGCCAGTGCCGTCTTGTGTCTCCTGCGGGGCGATGGAGCCTGCCGGAGGAGCAGGGTAGGGCAAGTTCGGCACGCCGTGGCTGCGCATGCACTGCACGAAGGCAATCTCCTGCCGATAGGTCGCCGACCCTGCCGGGTAGGAGGTATACGTGCGCACATGCACCCTGAACGTCGCGGCCAGCACGGCGACGACTGCCGCGGCCACCAGGGCTCCCGCGAGCCACGGGCCCCGGTTACCGGCGGTCTTGCCGTTCATGGCGGCCTCCTTTCTGCTGCTCTTCCCCCGTGACCTGTTGTACAGAATCGGGGGTGACAGCACCGTGACCGGAAATGTCACCTGGCTGTCACCTGCTGGCTGCGATCCTGGGCAGCAGGCGGCTGGCATTGTGCAGGGCTCACGAGGCGGCGGGCAGGCGATGCGGGTTCTGGTGACCGAGGACGACGAGGTGCTGGCCGCGGCGGTGGCGGCAGGGCTGCGGCGGGAGGGGATGGCTGTCGACGTGGCTCTGGACGGCGGTTCCGCTCTGGAGCGCCTGGCGGTGACCCGCTATGACGTGGTGGTGCTGGACCGGGACCTGCCGGGCGTGCACGGCGACGACGTCTGCCGGGCCCTTGCCTCGGGCAGATCGCAGACACGGGTGCTGATGCTCACCGCGGCGAGGTCGGTCAGGGACCGGGTTGAAGGCCTAGACCTGGGCGCCGATGATTACCTGCCCAAGCCGTTTGACTTCGCCGAGCTGGTAGCCCGCATCCGGGCACTGGGCCGGCGCGCCGGCGCCCCGCTGCCCGCCAGCCTCGAGCACGGTGACCTGAGCCTGGACCCGGTACGCCGGGTCGCCGTCCGTGCCGGACGGCGGCTGCCGCTGACCGCCAAGGAACTGGCGGTGCTCGAATGCCTGCTCGCCGCGGACGGACGGCCGGTCCCGGCCGAGGAACTGCTCGAACGGGTATGGGACGAAGCCGCCGACCCGTTCACCAGCACCGTGAAGACCACCATCGGCCGGCTCCGGGCCAAGCTCGGCGACCCGGCGGTGATCCAGACCGTCCGGGACAGCGGCTACCGCATCGGAGAACCGTAATGCCTGATCTCCTCCCGCGCCCCGGTCCCCCGCGCTGGCTGCGGCGGCCCCGCCCCACCGCCCGGCTGCGCCTTACCGTCCTGTACAGCGTGGCGTTCCTGGCCTGCGGCGTGGCCGTGCTCGGCCTTACCTACCTGATCTTCGGGCGGACGACGCCCACCGGGGTCCCCTCCGCCGACCGCGTCCCGACCGCCGAGATGACAGTCCCCAGCGCCACCGTCCAGCGGGCAGGCCGCTATGACATCATCAACGTCCCCGTCACCGTCCTGCGTCAGCTCAACGAAGCGCTTGACGAAAAACCGCCTGTCATCTCGGCTGCCCAGCGGGCCAAATTGGCTAGCGAGGCCACCGTCCAGATCAACTACGACAAGCGGCGCTTGCTGATCGCCTCCGCCATCGCCCTGGCTGTCATCGCGGTGGGCGCCGCCGCGATCGGCTGGATCATCGCCGGCCGGGTGCTGCGCCCGCTGAGCACGATCACCGCCGCCGCCCGTCAGATCTCCGCCAGTAGCCTGCACGAGCGGCTGGCCCTGAACGGACCCGACGACGAACTCAAGGAACTCGCCGACACCCTCGACAGCCTGTTCGCACGGCTGGAGGCGTCGTTCGACGCCCAGCGGCGTTTCGCTGCTAACGCCTCCCACGAACTGCGCACCCCGCTGACCAGGGAACGCGCCCTGCTCCAGGTCACACTCGCCGACCCGGCGAGCACCGCAGGCACCTGGCAGGCCGTCAGCAGGGAACTGCTCGCCTCCAACGCCGAGCAGGAACACCTCATCGAGGCACTGCTCACCCTGGCCAGCAGTGAAGGCGGCCCTGGCCAGCGCGAGCGCCTCGACCTGGCGGCCATCACCAGCGCGGACCTGGACGCTGCCCGGCCCGCGATCAGCCGCCTGGGCCTGAACGCAGCTGCCGACATCCAGCCCGCCATCCTCGACGGTGACCCGCTCCTGGTTCAGCAGCTAGTGGCCAACCTGATCGACAACGGCGTCCGGCACAACATCCCCGGCGGGGACATCCGGGTCGCTACCAGGACCAGCCACGGCCGCGCCGTCCTGTCGGTGACCAACTCCGGGCAGGTCATCCCGCCGGCCGAGGTCGACCGCCTGTTCCAGCCCTTCCAGCGGCTGGGCCCGCGCCCGGCCCGCCGCGACGGCGGCCACGGTCTGGGCCTGTCCATCGTCCGCGCCATCGCCACCGCCCACGGCGCCACCACCGCGGCGCGCGCCCTGCCCGGGGGCGGCCTCGCGGTCGACGTCGCTTTCCTCCCCCCGGTGCCCGGCGCCCGCGCGGTGCCCGGCATCCAGCTAGGGACCCGCAGGAGCCACCTCGAGTAGGCCGGCGGGCCCTGTGCGTCAGCCGGGCGGTGTCGGGCCCGGGTCGTGAACGGACTCCGGACCGAGGAAGCGCTCGAGGTAGTCAAGGTGCTCCCGGACCATCTGCAGCGCGCGGTGCGGCGCGGTGGCCGGCGATCCGGTGCCCTCCGGGTAGGAAAGCATGTCGACGGCGTTCTGGGCGAGCTGGTCGGCCACCGGTTCGGCGGGATGGTTAGAGCCTGGATGGAACCACCACGCGACCCAGTTGCACATGCCGATGACCGACAACGCCGCCAGCCGCTCATCCCGGGGACGGAACTCTCCTCTCGACACGCCTTCCTCGATAATGGTCCGCATCTCGGCGAGGACCTCCCGGCGCGCCTTCAGGTGCAGGGCGGCCACTTCCTCCGGGAGCGCGGCCTCGGTGCGGTCGAGGACCCGGAAGCGCTCCGGTGCTCCGGCGCGCTGGAGCACTAGCGCACGGACCACGGTCCGCAGCTTCTCGACGGAGCCGAGGTCGGTGCGGAGCCGGACCGCACGGACGACGTTCACGGTGTTCTCGCTGACGTCCCTGACGAGTGCGGCGAGCAGCTGTTCCTTGCTGCTGATGTAGTTGTAGAGCCCCGGCCTGGTGATCCCGATGGCATCGGCGATGTCCTGCAGCGTGGTCCCGTCGTATCCGCGCTCGGCGAAGAGCCGCGTGGCGTGCTCGAGGATCTCCGACATCACCAGCTCGCGGCGCGAGGACGACGTGCGCATCCGCGTCGCGCGAGCCGGGTGCCCGTCGTGTGTTGTGCCGGCGGCAGCGGCCACTGCGCGACGGTTCCGGGGAGAGGGAGAGGCCATGGCGAGATCGTAGGCGTCGCCGGGATCGGCCCTCAGGCCGGGACCGGCGCCGGGCTGCAGGTCAGGGCGAAGGCGAGCTGCTGCAGTTGCAGGGCCCTGCCGCGGTGGTGGTGGTCGATGTTGTGGCCGACGCCGCGGGCCAGGGTGGCATCCACGTGGGGTGCGGCGGTGAACATCCCGGCGAACGCATCGACCCGGCCCTGGTCGGCGGTCCAGAGGGCCTCGTGCTCGGCGAGCACGTAGTGGACTGGTACCCGGACCTGTCCGGCGAGGTCCGCCGCGGTGCGCGGCCACTCGCCGACGATCTCGAGCAGTTCCTCGATCGGGCAGGCGGCAGCGGAGATCTCGGCGCGGTCGACGGCGTCGGGGGCAAAGGTTTCGTCCGGTCCGTACATGAACATGCGGCGCTGCTCGGGGCTGAACTGCACCGGGACGCCGGGCGGCATCGAGTGCCAGGCGCCGACGACATGGGCCGGGGAGATGGTGCTGACCCCGTGCAGCGCGATCCCGAGCAGCGGCCATACGGGCTGGCGCGCGGCGATGTGGACCGTGATCGCCGAGCCGATGGAGTGGGAGACCATGACGACTCCCGGGTGGCCGGCCCCGTATTCGGCCCACAGCGCGATGATGGCCTCGTCGAGGACCTCGGCGTTGCGGGCGAACGTCCGCTCGTCGGCGGGGAGGGGATCGCTGCCGCCGTAGCCGGGCCGGTCGAGCGCGATCGCCGTGAATCCGTTCGCCTCGGCGGCATCGAGCAGGGAGAACCCGGGGACGTCGAAGTAGCGGGCGGTGTAGCTGCCTCCGGGCAGGCACACCAGCAAGGGAGTATCCGGGGTACCGGGTCCGGTCGCGATCCCGGTGACCCGCAGCCCGCCCGGGGTGCGGATGTCAATGTCCGTGCGCATCAGCTGCTCCTCTGCAGATGGTGGGTCTGGTGCAAGCGAGTCAGAGCCAGTCGAGGACCGCGTCCGCGGCCAGTTCGATGCCCGGGCGGTGGCCGGGTAGGGCGGCGCCGAAGTGGAGCCCGGGGATGACCCCGCGTTCCTTGTCCGCGGCGCCGATCGCGTTGTAGAGCTTGCCCGCGTCGGCGGGCAGGAGCGTCTGGTCGCCCGAGAACTCCAGGTACAGCGTCGGCACCCTGACGTGCGGCGCGGCCTTGGCGAACGAGGCGTTCGTCGACAGGCCAGACCAGGTCGACAGCCATGCGTCCGGGCTGCAGATGCGGCCGAACCCGACCGTGCCGTAGTTGATCAAGTGCGGGTAAGGCCCGTGGAGCGAGCCGTAGGGACGGTCGTTGGGGTCGAGGGAGAGATCCACGTAGCGCGGGTCGGCCTCGGTGCGGTTGACGATGAGGAAGCGCGGGGCGAGTGCCGCGCGCCTGTCGGCGACGTCACCGGTCTGGGTGAACCGTGCTCGGGCCTCTTCCCGGCGTGCGACCCAGTGGTGGGCGAGGTGGTCGAGGCGGAGGATGCGCTTGCGCTGAGCCGCCCGGTACCGGGCTAGGAACTCCGGGGTGTAGCTCGAGCTTTCCGGCGGCTCGCGGAACCCGTTGCTGGGATCGAACAAGTCCAGCTCGGGATCGGCGGCCAGCGGATCCGCCTCGTCGATCACACTCGGGTCGATGCCGCGCAGCATCACCTCGCCCTGGCCTGGGTGGGCGGCCAGGAAGACCACGCTGTCGGGCAACGGCAGCTGGGCCTCAGCGAGCCTGGTGGGCCGACCGGCCGGGGTCCGCGCGATCCGGTCCCGCGGCGCGGCGCTGGCCTGCCAGAGGTAGAACGCGTTGAGGGTTCCTCCGCCGGAATGCCCAAGCGGGACGAGCCGGTCGTAGCGCCGACGGGGGATCGCGTACCCCGCGGCGACGTCTAGCAGGGCCTCTTCGTGGACCAGGGTGTGGTCCGTCCCGACCGCCCGCATCCCTTGGCTCCACACCGCGACGCCGGCCTTGAGCAGGAGGCCGATCATCGGGTGCTCGCTCATGTCCAACCGGGGGTGGATCACGGTCATGCACGTGGTCGCGCCCGGCGGGTGGAACAGGGTGCCCCTGACGGTGGCGCCGTCGATCGTCGGCACATGATGCAGGCTGATCTCGGTGCCAGCCGGGATCGGTGCCGATTCGGGGTGCCGATGCCCGCCGAGCCGCTCAGTGTCCGGTGCCGCCACAGTGCGGGTCACGGGGCTGGCTCCACCTTCAGGGCGTCCTTGTCGTACTGGACGACGCGCCCGTGGCCGACAGCGGCCAGCGCGCTGTACCAGACCGAGTGCCGAACCCCCGTGGCGCGGCGGTCGACGACGAGCGGGCCGTCCGAGGTAACCGCGACGTAGCCAGGGAGCCGCTTCACCCGGGCGCCCGGCTGGGCCGCGGCCACTGCTGAGACGTCGGTGAACTCGGCCGCGTCGAGGAAGTACAGGGTGGTCATGGTTCTCCTTGTCAGGCCGGGACTCGGGAGACGATGAGCTCGGCCTTGCGGGCCCACAGCGCGTCGAGGGTCGGCTCGCCGTCACTGGCCAGGACGTCAAGCAGAGCCTGGGCGGTGACCTCCGCATCGACCGCGTCTGCCGCGGTCAGATCCCGCAGCGGACGGGCGATCTCGATGAGGATGTCGTTGGGATCGCGAACATAGATCGACTCGACCGTCTCGTGCATGACGCGCATGTCGAGCTTCAGCCCGGCGTCCTCGATGCGCTTGGCGAACCCGTCGAGGTCCTCGAGGGTATCCACGTGAAGTGCGACGTGGTTGCCGAGATCAAGCAGGGGCGGGAGGTTCTCGTCGCGGTAGGACTCCTGGCCGAAGTAGAAGAAGAAGGCCAGGCGGTCGGCGTTACCGATGTCGAAGAAGAAGTGCACGAAGTCGCGCTGGTACTCCGGACCCCACGCCTTGACCTGCATCGTTTGCACCAGAGGGAAGCCGAGGACGTCTCGGTAGAAGTGCATGGTGCCCGCCGGGTCGAACGTCGGGAACGCAATGTGGTTGATGCCGCGCACCGGATGGCTGGCGGTGCCTCTCGGGTCCGCCTGCTGCTCGCGCACCTGCGCCGTCGGGGAAGTCACCAGTCGTTTCCTTCCTGTCTGCTGCGGCTGAGTCTGCCCCCGTGCCACCCTCTTGTCAACTATTGAGTCATAAACTTGACGAATTAGTTAGCTCATGCCTATCGTGCCTCCATGCGACTGAGACGTGTCGAGGTCATCGGCGGGGGCCCGGCGGGCCTGTTCGCCGCGCGGCTCATCAAGGAGCGGGTACCGCGCGCGAGCGTGCGCGTCAGCGAGCGGTCGGTGCCCGACGACACCTTCGGTTTCGGGGTGGCGTTCACCGCCCGGACGCTGCGTGTGGTGGCCGAGGCGGAGCGGGCCACATTCGACCGCCTCGTCGAGGCCTCGGTGCCGATGCCGCCGCAGGAGATGCTGATCGACGGAGTCTCGGTCCGGGCGAAAGGCACCGGCGGAGGCATCGCGATCGCACGCTCCCGGCTGCTTGCCGTCCTTCTCGACGAGGCGGTCCGGGCCGGTGTCGAGGTTGATCTCGGGGTGGAACGCAATGTCGGCGACGTGCGAGATGCCGACCTGGTGATCGTCGCGGACGGCGCGGGCAGCAGGACCCGCGCCGAGCTCGCTGAGCACCTAGGCGGTCACGTCACCCCGGGCCGAGGGGTGTTCATGTGGCTCGGCTGCGCGATCCGGCTGCGGTCAAACCTGTTCGTGCCGGTACGCACTCCGCACGGCCTGTTTACCATCCACGGCTACCCCTACGCCGAGGAGCGCAGCACCCTCGGGGTCGAGGCCGATGTCGCAACCTGGCGTCGGGCGGGGATGGACACCGCGACCGAGCGCACCCCGCTGACCGAGTCCGACGCCTTCAGCATCGAATACCTGCAGAAGGCCTTCGCCGACGCGCTCAGCGGGGCCGAACTGCTCGGCAACCGCTCACGCTGGATGCGCTTCCGGACCGTGTCCCTGCCCCGGTGGCACCATGAGAACGTGGTGCTCATCGGGGACGCGGCCCACACCGCGCACTACTCGGTGGGCTCGGGGACGAAGATGGCGCTCGAGGACGCCGTCGTCCTGGCCGACAGCCTCACCACCGGTGAAGAACCGGCGCTGGCTGGTGCGCTGCGACGATACGAGGAAATCCGCCGTCCTCGCGTCGAGGCACTGCAAGACGCGGCCGTGCGCAGTCAGCGCTGGTGGGACTCCATCGGGCACCGCCTTGACCTCCCGGCAGCGCAGTTGATGCTGGCCTATCTCAGCCGGGGCGGGGTCGTTTCCGCCCCGCGCCTCGCCGAGAGCGACCCCGGCCTGCTGCGAGCTGGCCTCGCGGCGTTCGCCGGCGTGGAACCCACCGACGACGAGCTCGCCGACGTCCGGACCTGGGTCCTGAACCGGCCCTACGAAGGGACAGCGCTGCGCGCGAGCGGTCGCGTCCTGGATGAAGACGGGCAGGCGGGCTATCGCGAGGTGCAAGGTGGGCCGTTCGCCGTCGCCGCCCTGCGCGCCGCCCATCCGGACGAGGCGCTGGCGGCGGTGCTGGGAACGGATGTCGATGATCCCTGGTCGGCAGCGGCGGACGAGGTGCTCGACCGCTGCTTCGCGCTCGCCGGGGCCGGCGCGGACGGGGTCCGGCTGGAGGGGCGACCCGGCCGTCCGGCGCTGCTCGACCGGCTCGCGCTCGCCGAGCGGATCCGCCGCCAGGCCAAGTTGTTCACGGTGGTCGGCGCCCCCGCCGACCACATCGACGATCTCGTCGACGGGATCGTGGCCGGCCGCGCCGATCTCGTCGCGATTGCAGGATGACTCCCAGTAGTCACGAAGGCAAGAGGTATGAGGACATGAACTCCCTCCGCGGCAGCCAGGCGGGGAACAGCGCCACCGAGGTCTCTGCTACCACGCTGCCGGGGGTCGTCCCACACCCCGCGGCTGCGGTGGACAGGTACATGGCGACCGGGGCCTGGGGCACGCGCTCCCTCCCCACGGCGTACCGACAGGCCGCGACTACCTACGCCGAGCGCACGGCGCTGATCACGCCGGACATGCAGCTCACCTATCGCGAACTCGATGCCCGCTCGGATGCCGTGGCCGGCGGGCTGGTGAGCTCTGGTCTGCTGCCGGGGGAACGTGTGCTGTTGCAGCTGACCAACTCCGCCGCGGCGGTCGTCGCCTGGTACGGGCTGCTCAAGGCCGGCCTGATCCCGGTCTGCACGCTCGCCATCCACCGCCGCCTCGAGATCGAGCAGATCGGCCGGAAGTCCGGCGCCGTGGCCCATCTCGTCCAGGCCGATTTTCCCGGCTTCGACCTGCTCGGGCTGGCGCAGGAGGTGGCTGGCCTGCTGCCCGCGATGCGGCAGCTGCTGACCGTGGGCGCTGCGCCGGGCAGGCCAGGCCTGCGGATCGAGGACCTGCAAGACCATGTGGTCCGCGACGAGGAACATGCCAGACTGCTCGAGATCGCGGAATCGCTCGACGTCCGCGGACCGGCTGTGCTGCAGCTCTCGGGGGGCACGACCGGAACACCGAAGATCATCCCCCGGCTGCACGCCGAGTACCGCTGCAATGCCGACCTGACTTCCAGCTGGTGGGGCCACACGGAGCGCAGCGTGCTCGCCTTCGGGCTCCCGCTCGCTCACAACGCAGCGCTCGCCAACGGCCTGCACGCCGCCCACGGCGTCGGCGCAGCGCTACTCCTCGCGACTCCCGCCGCCGACGTGATGCTCCCGCTGATGGCGGAACACGGTGCCACGTGGACCATGAGCCCGCCGGGACTGGCGAGGGAATACCTGTCGCACCCGGTGTTCGACGACGCCGTCGCCCGGCTCGGCACCTGGGTGCTGACCGCCGCGCGCGTCCCCCGTCCGGTTTTTGACGAGCTGACCGGACGAGGCGTCCACGTCACACAGGCCTTCGGTATGAGCGAGGGGCTTTTCCTGTTCACCCCGCGCGACGCGCCCGCCAGCCTGCGGGCGCAGACCGTCGGGGTCCCGATATCGCCCCTCGATGAAGTCCGGGTGCTCCGGCCCGGCACGGAGGTCGAGGTCGCCGAGGGCGAGAGCGGAGAGCTAGCCGTTCGTGGGCCCTACACCATCCGCGGGTACCTCGCTGCGCCGGACCGCGACCGCGAGGCCTTCACCGCCGAGGGCTTCTACCGTTCCGGCGACCTCGTGCGGGCACGCAGGTACGCCGGGACGCTGAGCTACTCCATCGAGGGCCGCATCAAGGATCTCATCGACCGCGGCGGCGAGAAAATCAACGCCGAGGAGGTCGAGCTCCTGGTCGCGGGCCACCCCGCCGTTGCCGAGATCGCCCTGGTCGGCATGCCCGACGCCAGACTGGGCGAACGTGGTTGCGCCTACGTCGTACCCCGGGACCCGCAGAACCCGCCCACACTCGCCGACATCTGCGCTTATCTGGAGGCCGAGGGGCTGGCCAAGTACAAGTGGCCCGAACGTCTCGAACTCATGGACGCGCTGCCGCGCACCCAGATCGGGAAGGTCTCCAAGGTGACACTACGGGCCGACATCAGCGCGCAGCTCGAACTCGAGGCCACCCCGGGCGGGCCGGCAGTCATGGCGTGACCGGACGCGATGACGTTTGACGATTCGCGAGCCTGCCCAGGCGTGCGTTTGGAGGCACTCCTACTGGGACGCGGGCTGGTTCAGGACTGGGTGTCTTGGCTGTGCAGTTCGGTTTCGAGCAGGTCCATGGCCTTGAGGAAGGCCGCCTGCTCGCTGGGAGAGAGCTTGTCTAGGACGCGGGCCAGGGGCTTGGCGGCGCCGTCCAGCCACTCCCCGATCAGGGCGGCCTGGGCCGGGATGACCTGGACGATCGTGCGCCGCCTGTCGGCCGGGTCGGGGTGCCGCTCGATGAAACCCGCGCGGTCAAGGTCGGCGAGCACGCCGCTTACGGTGGTCAGGGTCAGGCCGAGCCGGGAGGCCAGCTCGCTGACGGTGACCGGGCCGCCGAGGAGCTGCTCGAGCGCGGCAACGTGCCGCGGGCTCAGCGGCGCGGTCGCGGGCGGCGCGGCGCTGTCCTGCCAGCGCCGCATCCCCCTGCTCACGCGGCGGAACACCTGCATCAGGCGCAGGCACACCACGGAGTGCTGCGGGGCGACCGTTTCCTCCGCCATGGTCCTCCCCCGGCGCGCCGTCCCGACTTGACACTGACAGGCCACAGTATATACGGTTCCCCTATCAAAACAATTTTGATATCAACACCAAACTAACGAGGCGACGGCATGACATCATCGGAACAGCTGACCTCGCCGGCGCTGCAGGCGCTGCTGCAGGACGGCCAGCTCGCCGGGTCCTGGACGCTCGACCCAGCCAGGTCCGAGGTCCGGCTGCAGACCAGGCACACCTGGGGGCTTCGCCCGCTCCGCGGCGCCTTCCGCCAGGTCACCGGGAACGGCACGGTGACGGCGGCCGGGCAGGTCAGTGGCGTCATCACCGTGGCCGCCGGGTCGATCGACACCAAGAACTCCACCCGGGATAAGCACCTGCGCTCAGCCGACTTCTTCGACATCGCCAACCACCCGGACATCACCTTCACCGCCGATGGCGTAAGCGCGGCCGACGAGGACGTCCGGGTGACGGGCAGCCTGACCGTCCGCGGCCGCACCCGCCCGGCATCCTTCGACGCGAAGGTCTCCACCGCCGAGGGCGAGGTATGGCTGGACGGCGAACTCCGGGTCAACCGGGCGGACTTCGGCCTGACGTGGAACTGGATGGGCATCGCGTCGATGGACAACACCATCCTCATCCACGCCGTCTTCACCCGCCAGTAGGCAGTACCGGCCGCGGGCCGCCAGCATGTCCTACTGCTGTGCTACCGTGGCAGCCATGGCGGTGCGGAAGAAGCGCTCAATCTCGATGCCTCCTGACCTTGACGCGGAGATAGCGGCTGCCGCCGCGCAGGCGGGAATGAGCTACAGCGCCTGGCTGGCGGACACGGCACGAAAGGAATTCACCATCCGGGCGGGCCTGGCCGCCGTCCGCCAGTTCGAGCAGGACCACGGGGCATTCACCCCCGAGGAGCTTTCCGACGCCGGGCAGTGGGCGGCCACCGCAGTCCAGCGGGCCAGGCAGACAGGCAGCGACGCCCAGCGCCGGACCGCGTGAATGGGCGTCACCTACGACACCGGCGCGCTCATCGCCGCCGACCGCGCAGAACGCCGGATGTGGGCCCGGCACCGCGTCCTGCTGACGCTCCGCGAGGTACCAACAGTCCCCGCGCCCGTCGTGGCACAGTCCTGGCGCGGCGGAGGTCGTCAGGCCCTGCTGGCCCGGCTGCTGACCGGATGCCACGTCGAACCGCTCGATGACGGCCAGGCCCGCTCGGTCGGCTCGCTCGCCACCCGCGCCGCGACCACCGACATCGTGGACGCGTGCGTGGTCGAAGGAGCCCTCCGCCGCCATGACCTCGTGGTGAGCTCGGACCCAGGCGATCTGCGGGCCATCGCCGCAGCCGTGAGCCGCCAGATCGAAATCGACCGGCCCTGAGCCCCACCCTGAATCAGGGGACGGTGACGCCCTGCAACTGAACGGACGGGTTGAGGGTCGGATCCAGCTCGGTCTGCACGTTCACACCGGACGGCGGGATCGTGTCCAGTACGAACGGCACGTCCGCCGGGTTGTAGGCGCAGATGGCCGGCGGCGACGGCTCGCCGGCTACGGCCGCCGAGCAGACGCCGAACGTGTACGCCTGCGGCGTGGCGGTGAACGTCCGGGCGTCGTCGACGCCGAAGCCGTCCTGCCCGGCCAGGGTGACCGTGAATGTCCAGCCGGATCCGGGCGTGCCCAGCGCGGATGTGGGCACGGTGATCGTCACAAGCCCGGGCGTCTCGCCGCCGGACGGAGACAGCTGGGCCACCGAGACCTGGGGTGTCCCGACCGTCGAGGACCCTGAGATGCCCGAGGTCGATGTGGCGGGCGTGACCCAGTCGTCGGTGCCGAACCCGTCCACCTCGATGAGCTGGTTCCATGCGCTGGCCGGGGCGATCGCGTAGTTGAAGGCACCCGCCGCCGCGGTGGACTGGATCTCGCCGGACGGCACGCCGCCCGAGGGCGCGTGGATGTAAAGGTCGATCAGCTGCGCGCCGAGCAGCGAGCCGAACGTGGGCTGCAGGTTCGCGATCCCGACCTGGAAGCTGACGGTGCTGCCCGAGTCGATGACGGTGAGGCCGTTCAGCCGGAACGAGTCCGGCGCGAAGACCGGCGATCCGTCGGAGTTCGTTGCCGTCGGGTAGGCGTAGGTGCCCGGGCCGCTGCCGCCGCCGGGCGCCGGCGGGGCGGACAGCACCACCGTGCCGGGGATGTGCAGGTCGGTCACCGTGAAGATCGCCTCGTTGGTGCCGCCGCCGGGAGCCGTGACCGCGACCTCGACTGAGTCTGTGCCCGGCTCCGGGCTCAGCGTCGCCGAGAACGCCCCGGAGGAATCCGCGGTCACCGTCGTGATCGACGTGACCGGCGCGCTCGCGCCGAGGGCGGTGCCGGTCACCGCCACGTCAACGGTCGCGCCCGGCGACGTGGTCCCGGCCACGGTCACCGACGCGGCGTCCACCGTGACGGACGGCCGGGTGAGGTTAGCCGGAACATTCCCCCCGGCAACACTCAGCGGCGCGGTCACGGTGAGCGGAGCCGCGGCCGGCCCGCCACCTGCATACCGGTCGGCAACCACGGCTGGCTGCTCCACAAGCCGGCCGGCCGCCATGTCCGCGATCAGCCGGAGCAGCTGCGTCTGCGCCCAGGTCAGCGGCGCGGCCGAGCCGTCCGGCTGTCCGTCGGCAAACCCGATCGATGCCGTTGACGGGTCCGATCCGTACGGCGAGGCCGGCACGTCCGGGTAGTTCCATACCTGCTCGGGTACCAGGCCGATACCGGATGCGGAGTTCAGCATGAAGTCCAGGTCGGCGGTCGCCGCGGACCTGTCGCCCGCCAGCACCTGGTACTCGCCGTTCTCG
>Ga0209693_10000377_pt1 | contig 17839 bp, 9 predicted proteins | sample HubBroMetageWRM3_FD_188345 | JGI IMG/M metagenome (GOLD analysis project Ga0209693, IMG submission 188345) | Warmed soil microbial communities from the Hubbard Brook experimental Forest, New Hampshire - Hubbard Brook CCASE Soil Metagenome WRM 3... | ecosystem: Environmental > Terrestrial > Soil... | reverse complement strand
GCTACGCCACCAGGACGGCTCGATTGTGCGGGCTCAGATGAGCGGATCTGCTCTGCTGCGTGGCGATGATCCCGTCGCCGTGGTGGTCTTTCACGACTTAACCGAACAGCTCTGGATCACCGGCAAACGCTGATCCAACACGGCATCCCTAATAGTGTGGGTGGGGTGAGCGTTGCACGGGATACGACCGTCGTCTTGCAAGACCGCTTCTTTCGCGAGTTGCCTGAGATGGCTGTCCGTTGGCGAGCTGACGCTGCTCCCGACCCGCAGCTGCTGGCGCTCAACGAGCCGCTGGCCGCGGACCTTGGCCTCGACGCCTGCTGGCTGCGGAGTTCCGCGGGACTGCAGTTCTTGGTGGGCAACCTGGTACCTAGCGGTGCCGCTCCGGTAGCTCAGGCCTACGCCGGGCATCAGTTCGGCAACTTCGTCCCACGGTTGGGCGACGGGCGCGCATTGCTACTCGGCGAGCTCGTCGACGCCCACGGCCGCGTTTACGACCTGCACCTGAAAGGCTCCGGGCCCACGCCGTTCGCACGCGGCGGTGACGGCCTGGCCGTGGTGGGACCGATGCTGCGCGAGTACATCGTCAGCGAGGCGATGCAGGCTCTGGGCATCCCGACGACACGTTCGTTGGCCGTCGTGGGAACCGGACGTCCGGTACAGCGCGAGACGTTGCTGCCCGGCGCATTGCTCGTTCGCGCCGCGAGCAGCCACCTGCGCGTAGGGAGCTTTCAATATGCCGCGTCCACCGGGGACATCAACCTGTTGCGGCGCCTCGCCGACCACGCGATCGCCCGCCACCATCCGAGCGCAGCGGACGCCGAGCGGCCCTACCTTGCGCTGTTTGAAGCAGTGGCCGGCGTCCAGGCAGCATTGGTGGCCAAGTGGATGCTTGTCGGTTTCGTCCATGGGGTGATGAACACCGACAACACGACAATCTCAGGCGAAACCATCGACTACGGACCGTGTGCCTTCATGGAGGCCTACGACCCCGAGACAGTCTTCAGTTCAATCGATTCTTGGGGGCGGTATGGCTACGGCAACCAGCCAGTTATTGCCGGATGGAATCTCGCCCGGTTCGCAGAGACGCTTCTTCCGTTGTTGTCCGCCAACGAGCAGGAGGCGATCGCGCTGGCCGAGAGGTCATTCGATGTATTTCGCGCTCAGTACGAGGCCAGTTGGTCGTCGGGCATGCGTGCCAAGCTGGGCTTGTCCGGCGCAGGTGAAGCTCGAGTCGTCACGTCACTGAGCGACGATTTGCTCGTCCTGCTCCAAGAGAACCACGTCGATTACACGTCGTTCTTCCGGCTGCTGAGCCATGGGGCCAGAGGCGACGCCGAATCGGTACGCGGACTGTTCGTCGACGGCACCGGGTTCGCAGGCTGGATGTCACGCTGGCAAGAGCTGGGCCCGGATGCCGAATCGATGGTGCGGGTCAATCCGATGTACATCCCGCGCAACCATCTGGTCGAGGAGGCTCTGACCGCGGCGACTGCGGGTGACCTCGGTTCGCTCGAGCAGCTACTTGTCGCCGTCACCAACCCCTATGACGAACGACCGGGCCTTGAGCGCTACGCAGCCCCTGCCCCAGAGGATTTCGGCTCGTACCGAACCTTCTGCGGCACCTGATTCAAGCCCACTGTCATGGCCCGTCCACCTGCGGGCGGATAATCACCCATCCGACAAAACTGGCATCGCGCCGCTACGTTGATAGCCACCGTTACAACGCGGAGCCCCTCCGAAATCCGACCGACAGTGACGCCGGGAGAACAACCATGAACGCCCAGCAGCCGACCATCATCTACACGCTGACCGACGAGGCGCCGCTGCTGGCGACCTACGCCTTTCTGCCGATAGTGCGTGCCTTTGCAGAGCCGGCGGGCATCAAGATCAAGGCCAGTAACATCTCTGTGGCGGCACGTATCCTGGCCGAGTTTCCCGATTATCTGACCGAAGCGCAGCGTGTGCCGGACAACCTGGCCGAGCTTGGCCGGCTGACGCAGCTGCCAGACACCAACATCATCAAGCTGCCGAACATCAGCGCCTCGGTGCCACAGCTCGTGGCCGCGATCAGGGAACTGCAAGCCAAGGGCTTCAAGCTTCCGGACTATCCGGAGGATCCGAAGACCGACGAGGAAAAGGGCATCCGTGACCGCTACGCCAAATGCTTGGGCAGCGCGGTGAACCCGGTGCTGCGCGAAGGTAACTCGGACCGCCGCGCACCCAAGGCGGTCAAGGAGTACGCGCGTAAGAACCCGCACAGCATGGGCGAGTGGTCGATGGCCTCGCGCACCCATGCGGCGACCATGCGGCACGGTGACTTCTATCACGGCGAGAAGTCGATGACCCTGGACCGCGCGCGCGACGTGAAGATGGAACTGGTCACCAAGAGCGGCGAAACGATCGTGCTCAAGCCCGAGGTGTCGCTAGATGACGGCGACATCATCGACAGCATGTTCATGAGCAAGAAAGCCTTGTGCGAGTTCTACGAGGCGCAGATGGAGGATGCGCGCAAGACCGGCGTGATGTTCTCACTGCACGTCAAGGCGACGATGATGAAAGTCTCGCACCCCATCGTCTTCGGCCACGCGGTGAAGACCTTCTACAAGGATGCCTTCGCCAAGCACCAGGAGCTGTTCGACGAACTGGGTGTGAACGTCAACAACGGGATGGTCGATCTCTACAGCAAGATCGAGTCGCTGCCCGCATCGCAACGCGACGAGATCATCCAAGACCTGCACGACTGCCACGAGCACCGCCCTGAGCTGGCGATGGTGGATTCGGCCAGGGGAATCTCGAACTTCCATTCGCCCAGTGACGTGATCGTGGACGCCTCGATGCCCGCGATGATCCGCGCAGGCGGCAAGATGTACGGCGCCGATGGGCGGACCAGGGACACCAAGGCGGTGATGCCGGAGTCCACCTTTTCTCGTATCTACCAGGAAGTCATCAACTTCTGTAAGACCAACGGCGCCTTCGATCCGGCGACCATGGGTACCGTCCCCAATGTCGGCCTCATGGCGCAGCAGGCGGAGGAGTACGGCTCGCACGACAAGACGTTCGAGATTCCCGAGGACGGCTTCGCCAACATCGTGGACCTCGCCACCGGCGAAGTGCTGCTGACGCAGAATGTGGAAACCGGCGATATCTGGCGCATGCCCATCGTCAAGGACGCACCGATCCGCGACTGGGTCAAGCTGGCTGTCACCCGTGCACGCAACTCCGGGATGCCGGTGCTGTTTTGGCTGGACCCGTACCGTCCGCACGAGAACGAGCTGATCAAGAAGGTTCGGACCTACCTGAAGGATCAATACACGCATGGCCTCGACATCCAGATCATGTCGCAGGTGCGCGCCATGCGTTACACACTGGAACGCCTGATCCGCGGGCTGGATACCATCGCCGCTACCGGCAACATCCTGCGCGACTACCTCACCGACCTGTTCCCGATCCTGGAGCTGGGCACCAGCGCCAAGATGCTGTCCATCGTGCCTCTGATGGCCGGCGGCGGAATGTACGAAACGGGGGCGGGCGGTTCTGCGCCCAAGCACGTCAAGCAGCTGCTGGAGGAAAATCACCTGCGTTGGGATTCGCTCGGTGAGTTCCTGGCGCTAGCCGTCAGCCTGGAAGACTTGGGCATCAAAACCGGCGACAAGCGGGCCACGATCCTGGCCAAGACGCTGGATGCCGCGACCGGCAGGCTGTTGGACAACAACAAGAACCCGTCGCGCAAGACCGGCGAACTCGACAACCGTGGAAGCCAGTTCTACCTCGCCATGTACTGGGCGCAAGAACTCGCCGCGCAGACCGACGACCAGGATCTGCGGGGACGCTTCGCCGACTTAGCCGATGCGTTGACCGACAACGAAGACATCATCGTGCAGGAACTCGCCGAGGCGCAGGGCAAGCCGGTGGACATCGGTGGCTACTACGCAGCGGACAGCGACATGACCACGGCAGTGATGCGGCCGAGCAAAACGTTCAATGCGGCGCTGGCGGCCGCCCAAGGCTGACGCCGGTCCGCAACGACAGTGCGGACGTAACCTCGCGCAGGCAGGCTCAGAACCCATGGAAGGCGCGGCTTTGTCACTTCGAAAGTCCCCTCGAAAGTCCCCTCGAGACGACCACCGATACGTGATCATCGGTGCCGGTGCTATCGGTGGCACCGTCGGAGCAATGCTGGCGCGGGCCGGTATCCCCACGGTGTTGGTTGCCCGGGGTCGCCATGCGGAGGTGCTGGCGTCCGCGGGCATAACGTTGAGGACCCCCGACGGCACCTTCCGCACGGCAGTCACCGCGGCGTCCCGACCGGAGCAGGTGCAGTTGACCCGGCGCGACGTGCTGGTCTTCGCGACCAAGACCCAGCAACTCGACGCGGCACTGCAGGAATGGGTGGATCAGCCGGTCTTTGGGCCGAACGGCCAACATGACCTGGTCGGGACCGCAGGCGAGCAGCTGCCGGCGATGACCGCCCTCAACGGCGTTGCCGCTGAGGAGAAAGCGCTGCGCTATTTCCGCCGGGTATTCGGTGTCTGTGTCTGGTTGCCTGCCGTGCACCTCGAACCCGGCGAGGTGATCGTGCGGTCATGGCCGGTGGCCGGCCAGTTCCATATCGCACGCTGGCCTGCCTCGATCAGCACGCAGGCAGACGCTGACCTGTTGAAGGAGTTGGTTGAGACGTGGAGTCCGGGGGGAATCCTGGTGAGCACTCCCGACGACGTCGTTCCCTGGAAGTACAACAAGCTATTGAGCAACCTCGGCAATGCCGTGGGTGCCCTGTGCGCCGAGGCGGCCGACACAAGGGAAGTGGTAGCCGCGTTGCGCAGGGAAGGCGAAAGCGTATTGCGGCACGCGGGAATCGAATTCGTCTCGTTCGAAACATCCACGGCGGCGCGGGCGGACGGGCCGACACTGCGCCCGGTACCCGGATGGAATGGCGGGCCGAGTAACTCCACCTGGCAGTCGTTGAGCCGCGAGACAGGCAACGTGGAGACCGACTTCCTCAACGGGGAGATCGTCCGGCTCGCTCACCGACACGGCATTACGGCGCCGCTCAATGCCGCGTTGGCGCGTGCAGCGCGGGCCGCGGTGCGCAACGGCGTTGGGCCGAGCCGTTACTCGGCGGCGCAATTGACAGAACTGCTCTCATAGATCAATGCCCGGATTCGGCCAGCACCGCGGTTAAATTGTCTTCCCAGATGTTGGCGAGTATGTAGGTGTAGTGGCCGCGCGTTTGGTCCGTGGCGGGCAGCAGGACGAAGCGGCCGTTTTTGACACGTTTGATGTCGCGGTCGATGATGCCCAGGCTGGCCGGGTTGATGTAGTCGTCGGCTGAGTTGACAGCGACCATCGGCGCGGTGATTTTCTCGAGGTCCGGCTCGGGGTTGTAATCACGGGAGGCCTCGAACGCGTAGAGCGTGTCGTTCGCGTCCATCCTCGCGATTTGCGCAGATGTCTGGTCTTCGTAAAACTTGTCAGCTTCGGGGCCGGTCGGGGCGATTTGCTGCAGGTAGATGGGGGCGCTTTTCGGCGCCAGAAGCGTGATGTCAGCGACGGTGGCAAGCGCTTTGACCGGCTCGGTCTTGTACTCGCCGCCTTGCCAGTCCGGGTCGTTGCGGATGGCGTCGATGATCTCTTTGCGCCAGATGCGGTTGACACCACCGATCTGAACCGGGTTGCTGGCCAACGGCATGAGCGCGTCGGTGAGATCTGGGTATTCCTCCCCCCACATCCAGGTCTGCATGCCGCCCATCGACACGCCCAGCACGAGCCGCAGATGATCTACGCCCAGTTTCCTCGTCACCAACTCGTGGGTGGAGTCCACCATGTCGTGGTAGTCGTAATGCGGGAAGCGGGCGTGCAAGCCGTCGCTTGGTTTGCTCGAGGCCCCGTGACCGACCTCGTCCGGCAAGATGAGGAAATACCGGGCGGCGTCGAGCGGCTGGCCGGCACCGAAAAGGTAATTCGCAAAGCTCGGCGTGAGCATCTGCTGGCCTGAGTCGGCGGTCCCATGCAGTAACAACACCGCGTTAGTGGCCCTGCCGGAGCTGTCGCGGCGCAGCGTCCCGATGGTGCGGTAGTGGATTTTCAGCTCGGGCAGCGTCTCGCCGCTGCGGAAGTGGTAATTGCCGATGAGATAGTCGCTCTCGACGGGGGCCGGGTAATCCTCCGACACCGGAGCCGGCGCGGGCGCACTCGGCGTCCCCCGCTGCCCCGACGTGCACGCGCTGGCGACGAGCAGCATAAGCGTCAACCACACGGAAGCTTTGGCCGCAGAACTTATCTCGAACATTTCGATACCTCCCTGTGTTCAATGGGAGCCGGCGGTGCGGCTCTGTCACCTCTTCCTGGACAGATCCAACGAGGCTTTCAGGGGTCCCCGCACGAATTTAGAGCCGGCTTCGGTGTCCCGCACTCCGCCCCGTAAAGATGCCGTAAATCGCCACGCCGGGCAGCCGGACACTGTGCTTGGCTTGGGGCGCCGTCTGGTTGACCGCGTGACTTGTCTAGTTGTGGCAGCGACCTCCGAAATGGGCGGGAGGTTCTCGCGTGGTGCTCAGCGGGTGTGGGCGCACTTGCTGGGGTCGGATTGGTCGCGCGGTGAACCCATGACGCTGCTGCGCCCGTATTCCTCGCGAACTGTGCTCGAGCGGCCACCCAACGGAGCCGTGGACATCGTGGTGTTCCTCGCCGCGGCGGTGCTGCTATGGGTGATAGTGCGGGTGTCCTCTGGGATCGACGTCCCGTTCGATGAGACTTCGGCGCCGTCGAGTGTATCGACAGCCCCGGCGCGGTTGCCCTATTACGCGGCTCGCTCGCTGTTGCGCATGTTCGTCGCGCTCGGGCTATCGCTGCTGTTTACTTTCATCTATGCCACAGCCGCGGCGCGGCTGCGCCGTGCGCAGAAGGTGATGCTGCCGGTTCTCGACATTCTCCAATCGGTGCCGATCCTCGGCTTCTTGTCGGTGACGATAACCGGCTTCATCGCCTTGTTCCCGGGGGCGCAACTCGGGCTCGAATGCGCGTCGGTCTTCGCGATCTTCACGTCACAGGCCTGGAATATGACGTTCGCGTTCTATCACAGCCTGTCCAGCCAACCCCGCGACTTGGACGAGGCCGCACGGAACTTGAGACTCTCGCGCTGGCAACGGTTCTGGCGGGTCGACGTGCCAAGCGGCATGATCCCGCTGGTCTGGAACGCAATGATGAGCTTTGGCGGCGGCTGGTTCTTTCTGGTCGCGTCGGAGGCGCTCAGCATCAACAACCATCATTACGCGCTACCCGGTATCGGCTCGTATGTAGCGACCGCCACCGCGGACGGCGATCTTGGGAAAGTGTTCATCGCTATCGGGGTCATGGTGATCATGGTTGTCGGCGTCAACGTGGTGTTCTGGCGGCCGCTGACCGCCTGGGCGGAGCGATTTCGGGTGGAAGAGTCCGCAGCCGCCGAAGCGCCGCGCAGCCTCGTGTTGAACATGCTGCGCCGCTCGCACGTGCCCCCGCTGATGGGCACGCTATTCGGTTGGCTGGTGGCGCCGTTAGATCGGCTGATGGCGGTATTCGGACTGGCAGAACACCCGTTGCGAACCTCTTCCGCGCGCCGCCGGGCCGGCGACATCGCCTTCGCTGCACTGGTTCTCGTGGCGGTGAGCTACGGGGTATTCCGGCTCGGCGCCTATATCGAGGCGACCGCCGGTTTCGGCGAGGTCGCCCACGCGCTCGGCCTGGGCCTGGTCACGTTGGGCCGGGTAGTCGTGCTCGTGACCGCCGCAACGTTGATCTGGGTGCCGATCGGTGTGTGGATCGGCTTGAACCCCAGGATATCTCGGCTTGCGCAACCCGTCGTGCAGGTCCTGGCCAGCTTCCCGGCGAACTTCTTGTTCCCGATCGCGACCGCTCTACTGGTGTCGACCGGTATCAGCCTGAACTGGGGCGGCATCGTCCTGATGAGCCTTGGCGCGCAGTGGTACATCCTGTTCAACGTCATCGCCGGGGCGAGCTCGGTACCCAACGACCTCCGTGAAGCTGCTGCGAATCTGCAGCTGCCCCGGGTGCTGTGGTGGCGCAGGCTGATACTGCCGGCGATCTTTCCCAGCTATGTCACCGGCGGCATCACCGCCGCGGGCGGGGCATGGAACGCCTCGATCGTCGCCGAGGTCGTCAGCTACGGCTCGACCACGCTGATGGCGACCGGGCTCGGCGCCTACATCGCCAAAGCAACAAGTGTCGGCGACTTACCGCGCATCCTCGTCGGAGTCCTGGTCATGAGCCTCTACGTCGTCGGAGTCAACCGATTGTTCTGGCGGCGCCTCTACGCACTTGCGGAGCGCCGCTACACCCTGTGACCCCGGTTCACCAACATCAGGAGCAACACCCATGACGAGACCTTCCTCGCTCGGCTCGCACGCAGAGATCCTCATCGATGTGAAAGGGGTCAGCAAGAGCTTCCCCGGCCCCGCCGGCGACGAACTGCGCGTGCTGGACTCCATCGATCTGCAATTGCGGACCGGTGAAATCGTCGCCCTGCTGGGCCGATCCGGATCGGGAAAATCCACCTTGCTCCGGATCGTCGCCGGACTGATTGCGCCGACCCGCGGCACCGTGTGCTACCGCGGCGCCGAGCTCAACGGCGCCAACCCGGGGGCAGCGCTGGTGTTTCAATCCTTTGCACTGATGCCATGGCTCACCGTTCAGGACAACGTTGAACTAGGGCTCGCTGCCCGTAGGGTCCGGCCCGCACAACGACGGGAACGTGCCCTCGACGCGATCGACATGATCGGCCTGGACGGCTTCGAATCCGCTTACCCCAAAGAGCTTTCGGGCGGCATGCGGCAACGCGTAGGGTTCGCCCGCGCGCTGGTCCTCGAGCCCGATTTGCTCTTGATGGACGAACCTTTCTGCGCGCTCGACGTGTTGACGGCCGAGAACCTTCGGACCGAACTGGTCAACCTGTGGTCCACCGACAAGTTCCCCACCAAAGCGATCTGCATCGTCACCCACAACATCGAGGAAGCCGTCCTGCTCGCTGACCGCGTCGTTGTGCTCGGCGCCAACCCCGGCCGGATCCTCGCCGAAGTTCGCGTGGACCTCGACCGGCCGCGCGACCGGCGCGCTCCCACGTTTGAGACGCTCGTCGATCAGCTCTACGGCCTGCTCACCGGCCGGGAGACCGCTGAAGTTGCCGCCGAACCCACCGCGGACACCCCCACCACCATGCCCCTGCCCCACGCCTCGGTCGGCGGACTGGCCGGCCTCGTCGAGATGGTCTACGCCAAAGGCGGCCGGATCGGGCTCGCCAGCCTTGCGGACGAACTGAATTTCGAGATCGACGACCTCCTTCCGCTCGTCGACGCAGCCACTTTGCTCGGCCTGGTCACTATCTGCGACGGTGAACTCGCCCTCACCGACACCGGAGCTCAGTTCACCACCGCCGACATCCAGCGCAGCAAACAGATCTTCGCCGACCAGGCCCGCTGCCGAGCGCCGCTGGTGCGCACGATCTGCAAAGCATTGGCCGGCAGCGCCGATGGCAGCCTGCGAGCCGGGTTCTTCCTGGACCTGCTACACCGCGGATTCTCCGAGGCCGACGCCCACCGCCAACTCGACATCGCCATCGCCTGGGGCCGCTACGGCGAGCTCTACGACTACGACAGCGTCAGCGACGAGATCACCGCCGACCCCGCGGCCGTATCCACCGGCGCCAGTCGGCTAGCACCTGGGCGACGGCGGGAGCCAGTTCCTGACCTCGGTAGGTAGGCCCAGTTACCGCTGACCATTCCGGCCGTCACCTGACGGGCGTGCATTGTTTGCCTGCTGGTAACCGGCGGGCGGATTGGGTCTGCGAGCCTTGACCCCAAGCACCGGGGGACGCGGTCGCCGCCACTCGGGGAAGGGCACTCATGGCAGAACAATTGCGCGCCTACAACAGTCTGTGGCAGGTCCGCAGTGACTCGTGGTGCCGATTGGAAGAAGCGGCTGATCGGCTCACGCGCCCGAACACCGCGGGAGCGGTGAAAGAAAAATGCGTGAGCGACTGCCAGGAATTGCTGGCTCGGCTGAGCACCCTGGAGCCCTACTGGGCCTACCCCGGCTCGCCCCAATTCGCACGAGTGCAACGGCTTTTTGCTGCCGGCAGTTACGACAAGTTCACGCAAGAGGTGGTGCGGATCAACCGCGCGCTGAACACGGAGTCGTACCGCTCAGGTGACGTGGACAACGCTGGTGCCGACGACCTGGACGTGTTCCCGGCTGATCCGCGTCAGCTCGAGCAACAGCCGGCGGCGCAGCGCGACCGCCCTTACTTCGAAGTCCTCGTGGTCGAAAGGATGACCGAGGCCCAGGAAGCGGCGCTGCGCAGTGAGGTGCGCAAGTGGCGACGCCCCGACGACGAATTCGTCTACGAGCTCGTGGTGGTCGCCAGTGGAGACGAGGCGCTCATCGCGGCCCGGCTCAACGTCAACCTGCAGGCGGTGGTCATCCGGCGGCGTTTTTCGCACCAATCGACCCGGGACCTTTCGAGCCTGTCGGAGTTCGTCGATACCGAGGTGTCGCACGAGTTGGCCGATCACCAGTCGCCCGAAGAACGCGCGCAAATCCTCGCGACTTCCATTGCGAAGTTGCGGCCCGAACTCGACCTCTACCTCATGACCGAAATCGAGGTGGAAGAGATCGCGGGGCGGCTGGGCCAGTACTTCCGCAGGGTGTTTCACGCTCGGGAAGGCATGCTCGAGCTTCACCTGTCGATCCTGTACGGCGTGGCGGCGCGCTATCGCACCCCGTTCTTCAGCGCGCTCAAGCAGTACAGTCACCGGCCCACGGGTGTGTTTCACGCCCTGCCGATTTCGCAGGGTAAGTCGATCGTCAACTCGCACTGGATCAAAGACATGGTGGGCTTTTACGGCCTGGACGTGTTCATGGCCGAGACATCGGCGACATGTGGCGGCCTCGACTCCCTGCTCGAGCCGACCGGGCCGCTGCGTGAAGCACAACAGCTCGCGTCGCAAGCCTACGGGTCGCGGCACACGTACTTTGTCACCAACGGAACGTCGACGGCCAACAAGATCGTCACCCAGGCGTTGGTGGCGCCCGGCGACATCGTGCTGCTGGACCGTAACTGCCACCAGTCACATCACTACGGAATGATGCTCGCCGGCGCGAATGTGGTTTACCTGGAAGCCTATCCGCTCAACGAGTACTCGATGTACGGTGCGGTGCCGTTGCGCGAGATCAAGTCGAAACTGTTGGCGCTGCGGCGCGCCGGCAAGCTCGACCGCGTCAAGATGATGTCGCTGACGAACTGCACCTTCGACGGGGTCGTCTACGACGTCGAGCGCGTCATGGAGGAGTGCCTCGCCATCAAGCCGGATCTGGTGTTCTTGTGGGACGAGGCCTGGTTCGCGTTCGCCGGTTTTCACCCCGTCTATCGGACGCGCACCGCGATGGCGTCAGCACGCGCGTTGCGCGAGCGGCTGCACGAGCCGGATTACATGCGCCGATTCGAGAAGTATCTGGCTTCCCAACACGATCGGGCTACCGCCGATGCGCCCAGTGACGACGAGCTTTTGGACCGCCGCCTCATTCCCGACCCGGCAAGAGCCCGGGTGCGGGTGTATGCCACCCAGTCGACCCACAAGACGCTGACTTCGCTGCGGCAGGGATCGATGATTCACGCCTTCGATCAGGACTTCGACCAGAAGGTGGCCGTGCCGTTCCACGAGGCCTACATGGCGCACACCTCGACCTCACCCAACTACCAGATTCTCGCGTCTTTGGACCTCGGTCGCCGACAGGTGGCATTGGAAGGCGTCGAGTTGGTGCAGCGGCAGATTGAAAACGCGATGCACCTGCGCGACGCGATCGACAACCATCCGTTGCTCAGCAAATACATGCGCTGCCTTGGCACTTCCGATCTGATCCCGGAGGAATACCGGCCGTCACACATCCCCCAGCCGCTGCGCTCGGGGCTGCGCAACATGATGGCGGCCTGGGGCCAGGACGAGTTCGTACTCGACCCATCCAGAATCACCCTGTCCATCGGCCGCACCGGTTATGACGGCGACACGTTCAAACGCCAACAGCTGATGGACCGCTACGGAATTCAGATCAACAAGACGTCACGCAACAGCGTGCTGTTCATGACCAATATCGGCACTACGCGCAGCTCGGTCGCCTTCCTGGTGGAAGTTCTCGTCAACATCGCCCGCGAGCTTGACCAAGACATCTCGGAGATGAGCCTCGGTGAGCGCGAACACTTCGAGCGGGCGGTGTATCGGCTGACCGAACTTTCGATACCGCTGCCCGATTTCAGCGGCTTCCACCCCGCGTTCCTGGATCACAGCGGAGCCGAGCCGACGCCCGAAGGCGACGTCCGCCGAGCGTTCTACCTCTCCTACGACGACACCAACTGCGAATACCTCACCGGCGAACAGATTGATGAGCGGCTGGACGCCGGGGTCGACATCGTGTCAGCGACCTTCGTGACGCCCTACCCGCCGGGATTTCCGGTCTTGGTGCCCGGCCAGTTGGTCAGCCACGAGATACTCCAGTTCATGCGCGATCTCGATACGCCCGAGATCCACGGCTATCTGCCGAACTTCGGCTATCGCGTGTATACCGAGAAGGCCATCGAGATTGTCGGCGGATCTGCCGGCTCGACGGCCAACGGTAACCGTCGCGCGGTACCCGCAGCCACGCCGGCGCCGGAGAAACCGTCGAAGAGAAAACCGGCGAGGCGTGGCGGGGATGATGGCGATCGGAACCTTCCCGAGGTCGGTCAGGTTGAGCTCGTCGGCCAGCAGCAGCCCGGCGACGCGGTGCTTCGGCCGGGCTCAGAGGGTGTCGTAGAGGTCGGCGGCGAGGCGTAGTAGGGAACCACGCCGCCTGGGCGCAGCAACGCTCGCGCGGGCGGGCCGCTAACGGCCGGTGGCGCCCCCTCGGCGACGTGTTTGCAGGTTCTCTGGCGAAACGCTGGCGGCGTGAACTCGCTAGATGGTTCTCTTGTAGCAACGCTGGCCGTTTCGGACACCGGTAGGCGGCCGCCGCCGCAGCCGGCCAGAGTTCGAGAGGGATGTCAGTGGTCTTCCGCGCAGACGAAGAGATCGGACCCGATCTAACCGCGGTCGACTGGACGTCCACGCCGCTCGGGCCAGTGGACCGATGGCCACAAAGCCTCCGCACGGCCGTGAGCATCCTGCTGGCGTCCCGGTTTTCGATGTGGATGGCGTGGGGCCCCGAGCTGACCTTCTTCTGCAATGCCGCGTATCGCCGCGACACATTGGGCCGCAAGTACCCCTGGGCGCTGGGCCGTCCGGCCAGCGAGGTGTGGGCGGAGATCTGGGACGACATCGGTCCGCGGATCGAGCGTGTTCTGTCGACTGGGGCGGCGACCTGGGACGAAGCTTTGATGCTCATCCTGGAACGGTCCGGCTACCCCGAGGAGACCTATCACACGTTCTCCTACAGCCCGCTGCGCGACGAGGACGGGCGTGTGGTCGGCATGCTGTGCGTGGTCAGCGAGGACACCGAGCGGGTGATCGGTGAGCGTCGAATGGCGACGCTACGCGACCTGGGCTCCGACCCGAGCGTCATGCGCACCGAGCGACAGATGCTGGACTTCGCCGCCGACCAGCTCGGTGGTAACCCGTACGACCTGCCCTTCACCTTGACCTACCTGTTCGGCGACGACGGTGACGCGCGGCTCGCCGGGGTCAGTGGAATCGCGCACGGGCATCAGGCGGCTCCGGAAATACTGCCGGGCAGCGGCCATTCGGTGTGGCCTTTCGAGAAGCCCGCACGTGGCGAACCCGAACTGGTCGAGCTCGACGGTCGTTTGTTGAATCTGCCCACGGGTGCCTGGCACGAGCCGCCCGCACAGGCATTGGTGGTGCCGCTGTTGCAGCAGGGCGGCGCGCCAGTCGGGTTCCTGGTAGCCGCGCTGAACCGGCACCGCCGGCTCGACGATGGCTACCGCGGCTTCGTCGAGCTCGTGGCTGGGCACATCGCGGCGGGGGTGGGCAGCGCACGCAGCTATCGGGCCCAGCAGCAGCGTGCCGAGGAACTGGCCGAACTCGACCGGGCCAAAACCGCGTTCTTCTCCAACATCAGCCACGAGTTCCGCACCCCTCTCACCTTGATCCTCGGACCGGTCGACGAGCTGCGCGGCCGAGCGACCGGGATCGATGAGCAGGCACGCCAAGAGCTAGAGCTCGTTCACCGCAACGGTTTACGGCTGGCCAAGCTGGTCAACACGCTGCTGGACTTCTCGCGTATCCAAGCAGGGCGAATGCAGGCTCAATTCGAGCCCGTCGACCTGCCGTCCGTCACTGCCGAACTTGCCAGCGTCTTCCGGTCGGCGATTGATCGGGCCGGGCTGATGTTCACCGTGGACTGCCCGCCGCTCGACGAGCCGGTGTACCTGGACCGCGAGATGTGGGAGAAGGTGGTGCTCAACCTGCTCTCCAACGCGTTGAAGTTCACGTTCGACGGCTCCATCACCATCCGGGTAGGTCGGGAGGACACCGATGCGATAGTCACCATCGCCGACACCGGGATCGGAGTGCCGGCATCCGAGATGCCCCGGCTCTTCGAACGTTTCCACCGCGTCGAAACTGCACGCGCACGATCCACGGAAGGCAGCGGAATCGGGCTGGCTCTGGTCAAAGAGCTGGTCGGGTTGCACGGGGGCACCATCACAGCCGAAAGCCGGGAGGGCGCGGGCACCACGTTCACCCTCCGCTTGCCCTTCGGCGCCGCCCATTTGTCGACCGACGAAATCGCAGCGGCGCCGGGACCACACGCGATCTCCGGGGTGGTCGCCGAACCGTACGTGCAGGAAGCGTTGCGCTGGCTGCCGATCAACGCCCATTCCGCACCGTCCGACGCGAGTGAGCCGGCGCCCAGTGTTGCCGGCACCCCGGCGGAGAGCGACAGCGCGCGCGCACGCGTGCTGGTCGCCGACGACAACGCCGACATGCGCCAATACCTGGCCAAGTTGCTGCGGACCGCCGGGTATCGGGTAACGGCCGTTACCGACGGCCGGCACGCGCTTGACGCCATCCGCTCCCAGGTACCCGACATCCTCATCAGCGACGTGATGATGCCGGGGATGGACGGTATCCAACTGCTCACAGCGCTGCGCGGGGACTCGCGCACCGCTGCCCTGCCCGTCCTGCTGCTGTCCGCGCGGGCCGGGCAGGAAGCCTCGATAGAAGGCTTGCAGGCCGGCGCCGACGACTACCTCGTCAAACCATTCGCCGCCGCGGAGTTTCTGGCGCGGGTGCGCGCCAACGTCGGGCTGGCCCGGCTGCGCAGCCACCACGCCCGCTGGCGCACCGCTCTGGTGGACTCGCTGCAGGAAGCGTTCTTCGTCTGCGACGAGCACGGCGCCGTCATCGAGATCAACACCGGGTTCGCCGAGATCCTCGGCTACGGCCCCGAACAGCTGCCCTACGAACCCATCCACCCTTGGTGGCCGGACGCCGACACCGACGCCGAAGACCATCGGCAAGTCGAAGCGGCGTTCGCGCAGTTACTGAGCCACACCCACGGCGCGTTCACGGTTCCCGTTATCCACCGGGATGGGCACCGGCTGTGGGTCGCGGCCAGCTTCAACCGTGCCGACGACCCCGACTCCGGGCGCCCAATCATGGTCGGTACCCTCCGCGACGTCACGGCCGAGCACTACATCGTGCAACGCCAGACGGCGCTGGCCGCGCTCAATCAGCAACTGGCTCAAGCCGACACGCTTGACGACGCGTTGCGCGGAGCCGCCGGGGAGCTGCTCCGGGTATGGCACGCTCGGCGCGTTCTGGCCGCGACGTTCCCAGGAACCACTACCCATACCTCAGAGTCCGTAAGGCCGGAGCTGATTTGCGCGGGTGACCCCACCCAGTGGGCCGACCTGTCGCCACGTCAGCGGCAGCGGATCGAGTCGTTGCGTGACGCCGACTTGCTGACCACCCTCACCGAGGAAGCGGGTGCGGCGGGCATCGTGTTGCAGCATCCTCGAGGAGCGCTCGTCGTCTGGGTCGAATTGTCTGAGCAACGGCTTTTCACCGCGGAGGATCGCACCCTGCTTACGATGCTGGCCGGACGGCTCGGTCAAGGCCTGCATCGCGTCTACCAGTTGGACGAGCAACGCGAAACGGCTGTGGCGCTGCAGCACGCGATGCTCGGGCCGGCGACGCTGCCCGGTGGTTTTGCGGTGCGCTACCACCCCGCGAGCCGGCCGCTGCAGGTCGGCGGCGATTGGTACGACCTCGTCGATCTCGACGACGGGCGCGTCGCATTGATCGTCGGCGACTGTGTCGGTCACGGATTGGCCGCCGCCACTGTGATGGGACAGCTTCGCAGCGCCTGCCGCGCCCTGCTGCTCGAGCGGTCCAGTCCCAGCGCCGCGCTCGCGGGCCTGGACCGCTTCGCCGCCCGTTTGCCCGGGGCCCGCTGCACCACCGCATTCTGCGCGGTGCTGACACTGCAGACCGGTGAATTGGTGTACACCAACGCGGGGCATCCGCCGCCCATCATGGTGCAGGCCGACGGCACCAGGTCGCTGCTGGACGGCAAACACGGGCTGCCCTTGGCGCTCCGGCCGGACTGGTCCCGACCCGAAAACCGCATCACGATGCCGGCGCGCGCGACGCTGTTGCTCTACACCGATGGTCTGGTCGAACGCCGCGGCAGTTCGATCGATGACGGTATGGACCGCGCTGCCGACCTCGTTCAGGAAGGCCGTTCGCAGACGCTCGATGAGGTGGCAGACCACCTCATGTCCCGACTTGAGCCCGGCGGCGGCTATCCGGACGACGTGGCGATGCTGCTGTACCGGCAGCCCGGTCCGCTGGCGATGGAATTCACCGCCGACGTCGGGCATCTGGCCCCGAGCCGTGCTGCCCTGCGCAGCTGGCTGACCCAGGCGGGGGTGGAGCCCGACCAGGTTGTAGACGTGCTCATCGCCGCAGGCGAAGCCGTGGCAAACGCGATCGAACACGGCCATCGCGAGCGACCCGGGGGCACCGTCTCGTTACACGCGACCGCTGTCGTCGACCGACTGCGGGTGACCGTCACCGATACCGGCGCATGGAAGGCACCGCGCGAGGTCGCCGACCTCAATCGCGGCCGCGGCATCACCCTCATGCGAGGCCTGACGGAGGACCTCACCATTCACTCCAACGACGCCGGCACTACAGTTCACATGTACGTGAGGATCACCTAATGGCCACACCGCTCACCCTGAGCACCGAACGTGGCGCCGACGGGACGCCCCGGGTGATTGCGATGGGCGAGATCGATCTCAGCAACATCGACGTGTTCACCGAGGCGCTCACCACGGCCAGCGCGGGCACCCGCAGGCCGATCACCGTCGATCTGAGCGCGGTCAAGTACCTGGACAGCGCAGGCATCAATGCGCTATTCCATCATGCCGACGAAGTCGACCGTCTGCACCTCATCGTCCACCCCTTCCTGGTTCGCGTCTTGACGATCAGCGGTCTTGGCGACATCGCGACCGTCGAACCTGCGCCGGCACCACCACCTGAAGACAGCGACGGTTAGCGTCGCGACAGGTGCGGAATCAATTCTGGCGGTGACTATCTCGTCGCAGCCGCACTGCCCGATCGACAGCTGTTGCCGACGCCCCCACTGCCATCACGGCGAGGATTATCGCTGAGTCGCAAGACCCGACGGCAGTCAGTAGCAGCGGCAGGCCGAAGCCGATGTAACTCGCCGTGTAGAACGCACCGGTGAGGGCTGTCAGCTGTTGCTTTGCGAGTGGTCGGTAGTTGTCGGTGGTGTGCTGTAGGAACGGGTGTATGAATCTGGCGGCGTGGGCTGAGCGCAATGG
>Ga0209693_10000375_pt1 | contig 17884 bp, 18 predicted proteins | sample HubBroMetageWRM3_FD_188345 | JGI IMG/M metagenome (GOLD analysis project Ga0209693, IMG submission 188345) | Warmed soil microbial communities from the Hubbard Brook experimental Forest, New Hampshire - Hubbard Brook CCASE Soil Metagenome WRM 3... | ecosystem: Environmental > Terrestrial > Soil... | reverse complement strand
ACCTACATCAAGCATACCAAGGCCGCAGCAGGCCTCGCGCTGGGGGCGATGGTCGCTCTTGCCGCCCTGGCCAGCCCGGCCAGCGCACGCTGGAACGGCGACGGCCAGTGGCAGCAGGACAACCGTCAGTGGGAGAACCACTACTACGGCAACAGCTATCAGCCCCCTCCGGTGGTCTATAGCACGCCGTACAACTACGGCTACCAGCCGCCGCCGGTGTACTACAACGGCAATACACCAGGCGTTTCGATTCGCCTCTTCTAAGCAGGCTGCTCACGCAGGGAAACGGCGGGTACTTCCAGCCCGCCGTTTTTCGTGCGCGGGCAACGCTGGGCCGATGCCCGGCGTTTAGTCGGATCATCCTCGCAATGGAGAATCGCCATGGCCAAGCGCCCGCCTGTACCGCCGGTAAATCGAAGCCCCAAAGGCCCTGGCTCCGATCCCAAGATCACCCCCGACGACAAGCAGCGGGACGATCCGAACGCCAACCAGCGCGAGCAGGGCGATCACGCCAACGTCAGCCAGAACACGACCAACCGGGGCCATCATCAAGGCAAGGATTAGCGCGTCGGGCTGGAAGATCGCATCCCCGAAATGGAACACTACCCTCCGATCGTCCTGGCCCAGGCCGCGGCCGTCTCGCCGAGTGTTCGCAGATGATCGTCCGCCGAGAAGCCCGATACGCTCTTGCGCGGCTTAAGATCATGGTCGCCGTCTTCCAGCCAGAGGATCTCGATTGTCTTCGAGAGCTGGTAGGTCGAGACCTCTTGGCGGCTGCCGAAGGGATCGCGGGTCCCCTGCACGATGAGGGCGGGCGTCGTCATCTTTGCGAGCTGAGCGGTTCGCAGCTGTTCGGGCTTGCCGGTCGGGTGGAAGGGATAACCGAGACACAGCAAGCCCGCGATGCGGCCGGCGGCGTGGAGATCGTCGGCGATCATGCTGGCAATGCGCCCGCCCATCGACTTGCCGCCGATGATCAGCGGGCCTTTGGCGCCCAGCGCGTCGATCGCGGCGAGGTATTCCGGACCGAGCTTTTCGGCGCGGGGCGGCGGCTTTCGTCCGGCCGCGCTGCGGCGGTTGGCCATGTACTCGAATTCGAAGCGCGCGACACCGAAGCCCGCTTCCGCGAGCGCCTTCGTGGCCGCCGTCATCGTCGGGGTATCCATCGGGCCGCCGGCGCCGTGCGCCAGGAGGATCGTGTGTTTCGCCCGGGCCGGGCCATCGATGAGGAATTTTGTCGCCATGGGCCTCAATGGGCGTGCTGATGGCCAGAGGCGTGATTTTGCGGTGCTGTCCTGGCTTTCAGCTCGGCGTGAAAGCGACCCATCTCGCCGAAGAGCTGCAGGACGTTGAGCGGTTCTGTTGTCCCGAACTCGCGGTAGAGCGAGGCAACGTTCACCACCATGCGCTCGGGATCGCCCCAGCCGGCGAAACGATCGAGCGCGATGTCGCGCGCCGCGGCGAAGACCGGCATGCCGGCGTCGAAGCGCTTGCGCGCCTCCTGCTTGATGTAGAGAAGATAGTCCTTCATCGCCTGCACGCCCGCCTTGTCGGTGATGGGGCCGTGGCCCGGCACCACGGTCTCGACGTCCCAGGCGAGGATGCGATCGCAGGCGGCCACCCAGTTGTCGACCGGCCCGGCCCACAGAACCGGATGGCCCTCGACGAACAGGATGTCGCCGGTGAAGACGGTGCGGTCCTGCGGCACGTGGACCAGGATGTCGCCCCGGGTGTGCGCTGGTCCGACGTTTTTAAGCAGCACCTCCTTGTCGCCGACTTTCAGCTGCAGCTCGTCCTCGAACACCTGCGTCGGCAGCGTGTTCTTGACGTCGTCCCACTTGAACTTGCTGCCCATCACTTCATGGAGGAAGGCGCCCGCCTCGCCGAGCTGGCGCCAATTGCGTTGCATGGCCGCCAGCTCCTCGGCCGGCCGCTCCTTCATCTCCTCGGCGCAGGCGCGGGAGGCGATGATCTCGGCGCCCGCTACAAGCTGGTTGCCGAAAGTGTGGTCGCCGTTGGCATGGGTGTTGACCAGGCGACCGATCGACTTGGCCGCCGGCACGGCGGCTCGCATCTGCCCCAGCATCTCGCCGGTCAGCGCAAGGTCGAACAGCGTGTCGACCAGCAGGGTCTGGTCGTGATCGACGATCAGCCCGGCATTGCTGAAACCCCAGCTGCCGTCGGGCTGCAGGTAGGCAAAGCAGCCAGTACCGAGATCGTGCAGCCCCTTGGTGTACTGCCATTTCGACATGTTGCCCTCCCACGTCTGCTGGCTTCAAACCTTCGCGGTCGAGGCCTGGTAGATCGCGTCGATGGAGCTTGCCAGCGCCGCGTCGAACGCCGCATCGCTCATCGACCGGGTCAGGCCCTCCGTCAGGGCGCGTGAAAAGCTCGCGATCATGCCGTGATTGCGGGCGAGGCGCTGGCAGGCGTCGGCCCGCGTGTAGCCGCCGGACAGGGCCACGACCCGGGCCACCCTCTTGTGGCTGACCAGCGCTGAATAGAAATCCGGCACCTCGGGCAGGGTGAGCTTGAGCATCACCTGTTTGTCCGCCGGCAAGGCGTCAAGTCCCTTGATCAGTTCGGCGCGGAGAAGGGCTTCGGCGCCGGCCTTGTCGGGACTCTTGATCGAGATTTCCGGCTCGAGGATCGGCATCAGCCCGTGCGCGGCGATCTGTGCCCCAACCTCGAACTGCTGGGCGACAATCGCCGCGATGCCCGCTTTCGAGGGCAGGTTGATGACCGAGCGCATCTTGGTGCCGAAGATGCCGAGCTTGACGGCTCGCGCGAGAAGCGGATCGAGCCCCGGCATCGGCTTCATCAGGCTGACGCCGTCCTTCTCGGCCTCGAGGCCCTTGTCGACCTTCAGGAAGGGCACCACGCCGCGATCCTCCCACAGGAAAGCGGGCACCGGCTTTCCACGCACCGTTCCGTCCATGGTGGCTTCGAACAGGATGGCCGCAACGATCCGGGCCCCGGTGAAGGCAGGCGCCGTCATGATGCGCACGCGCATCTCGTGCATGAGCTTGAACATCTCGGCATCGCCGCTATAGGCGCTGTCCGGAATGCCGTAGAGGCGGAGCGCGCCGGGCGTCGACCCGCCGCTCTGGTCAAGGGCTGCGATGAAGCCGTCCTTGCTGGAGATCTGCGTCCTCATCCTGTCATCGCTCATGATCGTCATCCCATTCCTGATGGCCCTAAAGCCGTAAAACCACATCAACTAGTTGGGTAATCGACGCAAGCGGATTGAGCACCCCACAGCTTTACGAATTCCATCGTCCGCGGCAAAGCATCACCCCTAAAGCAATTCGCCCCCGCAGGTATTGTATGCCGCGCTGCAATCTTTATCGTTTACGGTTGGGACGCTGCGCAAATAAGCAAATGCGGAACCTGCAAGCCAGGAGGAAATCAATCAATGAGTGACAAGATCAGGCTAACCACGCCCCGCCGCAAGTTCCTGACCGCGACCGCGGCATTGGGTGGCCTGCAGCTTACCAGCCCTTTCATCATCAAGGCACGCGGCGAGACCCCCGTTAAAATCGGCTTCATCGATCCGATCACCGGCAGCCTGTCCGCCCTGGCGGTCAGCGAAGTCGAGGGAGCGAAGTGGACGGTCGAGCAGATGAATAAGAAGGGCGGCATTCTCGGGCGGCCCGTCCAACTGCTGGTCGAGGACAGCGCCAACGATACCGGTACCGGCGTGCAAAAGGCCCACAAGCTGATCGAGCGCGACAACGTCGACATCATCATGGGCGACGTGAACTCCGGCATCGCCTACGCGATCATGGGCGTGACCAGCGACAAGAAGGTGTTTCACATCGTGCCGGGCGGGCACACCGACCCGATCACCGGCAAGGATTGCAAGTGGAACACCTTCCGCACCTGCAATACCACCGCGATGGACGCCTCGGCCGTCACCGGCGAGCTGGTGAAGCGCTTCGGCAAGAAATGGTTCTTCATCACGCCCGACTATGCGTACGGACAGACGCTGCAGGCCAACTTCGTCAAGAAGCTGACCGAGCTCGGCGGCACCTGGCAGGGCGACATGCTGCCGATCTCCAGCTCCGACTTCTCGGCCACGCTGATCAAGGCCAAGGCCTACAAGCCGGACGTGCTGCTGAACAACATGGGCGGCTCGGCCCAGATCAACTGCATGAAGCAGTTCGTGCAGTTCGGCATGAACAAGGAGATGGCGCTGGGCGGCGCACTTTTCGAGATCGAGTCGGTGCGCTCCGTCCCCAAGGAAGCCCAGGCCGGGTGGTGGTGCATGGAATGGTACTGGAACCAGCCGGACGTGCCGTTGGTGAAGCAGTTCGTCGATGAGATTTCGCCAGCGATCGGCGGCAAGAAGCCGACGGCCCGGCACTGGATGTCCTATGTCTCCCTGCACGCGGCGCGCCTGGCGGCGGAAACCGCGAAATCGCTCGACGCAGTAAAAATGGCGCATGCGCTCGCCGATCTGGAACTTCCGCCGGAGGTGGCGCTGATGCCGGGCAAGATAAAATATCGCGCCGGGGATCATCAGCTCATGAGCGACATCTTTGTCGGTCAGGTGCATCCGCCGGGTCCGGGCGGTCCCGACGATCTTTTCAAGATCGAGTCGACCGTCACGGGTGAGCAGGCCGCGGGATCTGTCGAATCAACGGGCTGCCAGATCACCTGGCCCTCGTAGGCCGCTGGCGATACGCCGCGCGCGGGACAACCCGCGCGGCGTAGTTCTTCGTCCCCCCAGTTCTTCCGGGTCTGGCACATGCTGCAACTCGTCTTGTTCAATCTCACCAACGGGTTGATCGTTGGTGCGTTTTACGTGCTCATGGCGCTTGGCCTCTCGCTGATCATCAATCTCAGCAACGTGGTGAATTTCGCGCACGGCAACTTCCTCGCCATCGGCGGGTATCTGGCCTTCACGCTCACGCCGTATCTCGGGTTCTGGGGCGCCCTGCTGGTATCGCCTTTCCTGACCGCAATATTCGGCTATGTCATCGAGAAGCTGCTGATCCGGCATGTCTATGCCCGCAACCATATCTATAGCCTGCTGCTGACATTCGGACTGGGCTTTATCCTGCAGGACGCCTGCCGCTTCATCTGGGGTCCGAGTCCGTTGCCACTGGGCATTCCCGATATCCTGTCGCTGCCGATCACGCCCGACCTGTTCTTCGTCACCTGGTACCGGGTGTTCATGGTCGTCGTCGTCATCGTTGCAGTCGGCGGCCTGTTTGCCTTCCTGCGTTATACGCGGGTCGGCATGCGCATCCGGGCGGGAACGCTCGACCTCGACACGGTGTCGGCGCTGGGCGTCAACGTCGCCGCGCTGCGGTCCTACAACTTCGCCGTCGGCAGCTTCCTCGCGGGACTGGCGGGCGTGCTGGCCGCCGGCCAGATCGGGCTCAACCCCAACATGGGCGACGACCTGATCATGCCGAGCTTCATCGCCATCATCGTCGGCGGCGTCGGCAGCCTGACCGGCACGCTGCTGGGCGGCCTGCTGATCGGCGTCGCCTCGGCGCTGACCACGGTCGTCTACCCCGCCGGGGCCGAAGCGGTAATCTACATCATCATGGCACTCGTCCTGCTGATCCGCCCGCGCGGACTCTTAGGCGAGGAAGGAATGCTGACATGAGCACGCCCCTGGCGACCGCGCCATCGCCGGCCGCGCGGCCCTGGCGCCAGCTTCTCGTCATCTGGGCGCTGCTGCTGACGGTGCCGTTGTGGCTGCCTTTGCTGGGCGGCTACACCGCGATGGCGGGTCGCGTGCTGGTCTTCGCGCTCGCGGCCATGAGCTTCAACATGCTGCTGGGCTTCACCGGCGTCATGAGCTTCGGCCACGCCGCGTATTTCGGGCTCGGCGCCTACGGCGCGGGCCTATGCCTGAAGTTCGTGGCGGCCTCCACTCCCTTGGCCATGCTGGCCGGCACGCTCCTGGGCGGCATCGCCGGCACCTTGTTCGGATTGCTGCTGGTCCGCCGCCGCGGGGTCTATTTCGCGATGGTGACCATCGCCTTCGGGCAAGTGTGCTTCTATATCGCCTACAAGTGGGACGATCTCACCGGCGGCTATGACGGGTTGCGCGGCTTTACGCGGGCGCCGATCGATCTCGGCTTCGTCACGCTCGACATCGCCAACAACGGAACGCTGTTCTACTTCTTCGTCCTGCTGGTCTTCGGCCTGGCCGTCGGCCTGCAGGCGCTGATCCTGGCGTCGCCCTTCGGACGAACCCTGCTGGCGATCCGCGAGAACGAGCGCCGCGCCCGCTTTCTCGGCCTGCCGGTAGAACGGCACATCTGGCTGTCTTTCTCCATCTCGTGCTTCTTCACCGCGCTGGCCGGCAGCCTTTATGCGCTGCTCAACAACTTCGCCGATCCGCTGGGCCTGAACTATATCATGTCCGGCAATATCGTGATGATCACGGTCATGGGCGGCATGCGCACCTTCTGGGGACCGCTGGTCGGCGCCGTGCTGTTCGTGATGCTGCAGGATTACGTTTCGTCGATGACCACCAACTGGATGTTCTTCGTCGGCATGACGTTCGTCCTGGTCGTGTTGTTCTTTCCGCGTGGCCTCATGGGCATGCTGAAGAAGAAGGCCGAAGCGTGAGCACGACCGCGCCTAAGCTCGAGGTGCTCAACGCCACCAAGAACTTCGGGAACCTCCGGGCCGTGTCCGGCGTGTCGATGCGCGTCGAGAGCGGCGAGCTGCGCGCGATCATCGGGCCGAACGGCGCAGGCAAGACCACGTTCTTCAACCTGATCACCGGATTTTTCCCGCCCTCGTCGGGTGACATCCTGCTGGACGGCCGGAACATCAACGGCGTCCCGGCCGCCGGCCGGGTCAAGATGGGCATGGGCCGCACCTTCCAGATCACCGAGATCTTTCCGGAACTGACGGTGCGGGAAAACACCCGGATCGCGGTCGAGACGGGCCTGGGCTTCAGCCTGCGCGCCTGGCTGACGGGCGCCGACAGGCAGCGCGTTGCCGCCGCTTCTGACGAAGTGATGGCGCTGGCCAACTTGACCCCCAAGGCGGATCGCCTGGTCGGCGAGCTGTCGCACGGCGATCAGCGGTCGACGGAGATCGCCATGGCGCTGGCGCTCAAGCCCAGCCTGCTGCTGCTCGATGAACCGACGGCCGGCATGGGCGACGAGGAGACCTACCAGATCACCGGCCTGATCCGCCGCCTGCATCGCGATTCGAAATATACCATCGTCCTGATCGAGCACGACATGCGCGTGGTGTTCCACTTGGCCGACCGCATCTCGGTCCTGGCCGAGGGCCGGTTGCTGGCCGAAGGCACGCCGGCGGAAATCGGCGCCAACGAGCACGTTCAGAACGCCTATCTGGGAAAAGCCGAATGAACGCGATCGAGGTCAGCGGGCTCAACACCTTCTACGGCAAGAGCCATATCCTGCACGACGTTTCCCTGGTCGCCCAGGAAGGCAGCATCACGACGCTGCTGGGCCGCAATGGCGCCGGCAAGACCACGATGATGCGCAGCATCATGGGACTGACGCCGGCCCGTTCCGGCTCCATCCAGGTGTTTGGCACCGAAGCGGCGAAGCTCGCGCCCTATCAGGTGTCGCGGCTGCGCGTCGGCTACGTGCCGGAAGGGCGGCGTGTCTTCCCCAACCTCACCGTCGAGGACAATCTGAAGGTGCCGCAGGGCGTTGCGGGCCCCTTCGATATCCCGCGCATCTACGCGCTGTTCCCACGACTGGAGGAGCGCAAGATGAACCGCGGCCGGCAATTGTCGGGCGGCGAGCAGGAGATGCTGTCGATCGCCCGCGCCTTGCTGCTGAACCCGAAGGTGCTGATCCTGGACGAGCCCTCGCAGGGACTGGCGCCGCTGATCGTCAGGGACGTGTTCCGGATCGTCACCACCATGAAGCAGGAAGGCATGACGGTCCTGATCGTGGAACAGAACGTGCGCATGGCGCTGGACATTGCCGATACCGCTTACGTGCTCGATCATGGCATCGTGGTGCATCACGGGCCGGCCGCAGTACTGGCGGCGGACGAGGGGTTGATGCAGTCGCTGGCGGGCGCCTCTGCCGAGGAATGGGACCTGGATAAGGCCTGACTCTTGTGCTGACCTGCTCGTCATCGAGAGGCAGATGAGTGGCGGACTGAAAGAGCTTACAAGATGACCCGGCTTCGCGTAGCTCTCCGGGTTCCGGTCGGGCGGCCCTTGCCCGACATTGCGGATTTCGTCGCCCGCTGCGAAGACGCGGGCTTCGACGGTGTCGGCATCCACGACCATCCTTCCAGCGGCCGCGACGCCTACCTGGCGTTGGCGCTGGCGGTCCAGGCGACGCGGCGGATAAAACTGTTCCCCGCCACCTCGAGCCCCGTGGTCCGCCACCCGCTGGTTCTGGCGTCGCTTGCCCACAGCCTGGAAGAAATAGCGCCCGGCCGCACGTGCCTCACCGTGGCGCCCGGCTTCATCTCGACGCGCAGCGTCGGCAAGCCGCGCGCCGGGGTGGCTTTCATGCGCGACGCGATCGGCGATCTCCGCCGGCTCCTCGCCGGCGAAGAGGTCGGGTTCGGTCCGACGTCGACCCGCCTCAGGAACCGAAGTGCGACGCCGACGCCGGTGTATCTGCTGGCGGCGGGCCCGCGCATGATCGAACTCGCCGGCGAGGTGGCCGATGGCGCCTTTCTCATGGTCGGCCTGCATCCGGCGTCGATCCGCGCCGCGTTGCGCCATCTCGAGGAAGGGGCGAGGCGGGCCGGCCGATCTCTGGCCGGCTTTCCGGTAGTGTTCGTGGTCACGCTCGGTCTTGGATCCGATGAAGAAGCGGGCGCGCGTTGGGTACGGAGCTGGTTCGCGCCCGGTCAGCCTTTCCTCGCCTATCCGAGCGTCGCCAATCTGCGCTGGCTCGGGAAAGCCGGTTTCGACATCGCGGAAACGCACGACCCAGCGGCCATCCCCGAGGACCAAGCGCGACGGATTGCCGATGCGTTTGGGCTGTTCGGCTCGCCGGAGCGTTGTGCGGAGCGGCTGCTGCGGGCGCGTGAAGAGGCAGGCGTCGAGGAGGTCTTCCTGTTCCCGGCGCACGACCTTGCGGGCGGCTACAAAATGCCGGAGGCCGAGCTCGAGGCCTTCGAGCGGATTATCCGCCCGCGGCTAGGCGGGTGAGGGCCACGCCGGCACGTTTTCAGCCGGCCGCCGTCTCGATCATCAGGATGTCGAGCAGGAACGAGCCGTCGGCTTCGATCGCGAAGTGCGCCCTGGTTTCCGACGAGGCGGCGGCCTGCAGCGCGCGGATCGCCCGGATGTTGTCGTCGGGTGTGCGCATGCGGGCCGTCCAGACGGGAAAGTCCATGCGCAGCCGCCATGTCCGGCAGCCCGACAGTGCGAACCCCGCATGGGCGAGGGCGGCGGTCCATTCCGCGGCCGTGTAGTCCCGGACATGCGAGGTGTCACGCAGCAGCTCGACGGCCTGGAGATGGGTGTCGAACAGGGCAGGGCCGGCCGAGTGGACGTCGATGAAGACGGCTCGCGCGCCGCCTTTCAGCACTCGTCGCGCCTCGCCGAGACCGCCCTGGAAGTCGCGCCAATGATGGGCCGAAAACCGGCAGGCCAGGAAATCGAAGCGGCCGTCGTCGAACGGCAAATGCTCGGCCGGTGCCTGGACCGTCTCGATGTTGGCAAGACCTCGCTCGCGCGCCGTGACGGCCACGGCGTCGAGCATGTCCTGCGACAGATCCGATGCCGTGACCGTGCCGGCATGCCGCGCCATCAGATAGGAGACGTGGCCGCCGCCGGTGCCGAGATCGAGCGCGCGCGGGGGGCGCAGCTCGCGGACGATCGCCTCCAAGGCGTCGAGATCCGCGCCCTGGGCGTGAACGGCGCTTTCGACATAGGCCTTCGCGCGCGGCCCGAACTGGGCCTCGACCACATTCTCGTGTGCTCTATCCATCGCTCTGCTCCTCGTGTCGGCAAGCAGCATGCTCCAGAATCAAAGCGTTACAAGCCTGATCGTTGTCCCGAGCGCGTGCGCCTTATTTTCAGTCCCAGCTGGCGCGCGATGATGCGGTCGACGACGCGCTTCGGCAACGTGTTGGCCATCAGGTTCTGAATCGGATTGGGCGCCTCCGTGTAGCGGGTTTTCGGGTTCGACGAAGTGAGGGCGGTCTTCACCGTTTCGCCCAGTCTCTCAGGCGTCAGGCCTTTGCGGCCGTTGGCGACCATGAATGCCTTCAGTTTCCTGAGCGCGGGGGCATAGGGCGTGTCGGCGAAGGGCGTGAGGTCGATTGTATCCGCCTTGTCCCAGATCGGCGTCGCCACGGTGCCAGGTGCGACGATGATCACGTCGATGCCGAACGGCATGAGCTCGCGGCGCAGCGACTCGGACATCCCTTCGAGCGCAAATTTCGACGCGCTGTAGGCACCGAGGAACGGCATCGCGTTCTTTCCGCCGACGGAAGAGACCATCACGATGCGGCCGGGGACACCGCTGCGCGAGCGGTCGACGCCGAGCAATGGCGCGAAGGCCTGTGTCACGATCAGCTGGCCGGTGACGTTGACCGTGAGCTGATGTTCGAAGTCGTCTGTCTTGAGATAGAGGAGCGGTCCAGGTACGGCGATGCCGGCATTGTCGACGAGCCCGGACAAGGTTTCGCTGCCGAGTGCTGCTTCTACCTGCCTGGCGCCCGCGGCCACCGCCGCTTCGTCCGTTACGTCGAAGAGGAGCGGCGTGAAGTTCGGGCCGAACTCCGTCGACAGACGATCGGCGTCGGCCTGTTTGCGGGCACTGCCGAAGACCCGTGAGCCGCTCGCGATCAGGACTTTGACGCAACCCCAACCGATGCCGGTGGAGGCGCCGGTCACGACGACAGTCTGCATCGAAGGACCCCCTGCGAATGTTCCCCCGTCTCCAGGCTCTAGAATGAGCCGGTGAACTCGAACTCTATCGCGTTCTTCACGTTGTCGATCTTCCACCAGCTCAGTCGACGCAGGAAACTTTGGCCGAGCAACGCTCGGCTCCGGGGCGCGCCGACGGCGGCCAGGACATTCTCCATCGTTCGATCGCCGATTTGCAGGGTCTTCAGCCGGAACACCCGCTGCTGCAGCCCGCTGCCGTCGGCCAGGATGAAACGCCGCTGTCCCAGGAAGTCGGACTCTGTCAGCGTGCCGGCGCGCTTCATCTCCTCGGCGACCTCTTCTGGGATCTGCACGTTGGCGGCGCCTGAATCGACGATGAAATAGGATTTGGTGCCCCCGTTGATCACGGCCGGCAGCACGAAGACGCCGCCCATCCTGTGGAACTGCGCCGTGGTTCGGGCCAGAGCCCAGTCCTGCAAAGCCTTCGCGCTGGGCGTGCTGGCGGCGGGGTTGCCGCCGCACGGAGTCCACGCCGCCGGGCCGGTTTTGTCTGCCGGTCCGTAGCAATAGTTTATCTGCGTCAAAAGCTTCGAGAGCGTGTCGCGCTGTTCGCACGCGCCGACGGCTGCCACTGCCGTGGCGGTCGGGCTTCCACAGGTCGTGTTGGCGGCCTGCCATCGCGAGACGAGCTGCCCGGGGTCCGTCGTCGCGCTGTCGGTTGCCTGGGCGTTGGCGCGCCCGGCGAGCGCAAGCAGCAACGCGGCAACATGAAGAGTCGCCGTCTTCATGGAAATTGACCTGTCAATGCAATCAGCCTCCATCGCCTGCAATTGCCACATCATTGCCACAGAAAAACTGTGACGTCTTGTCCATGGTGCTCTCTACACAACCTGTCGGCGGCAGTGGGTAGCGTCCACCAGTTTTCCGAGTAAGGAGAAAGCGATGAGGGCGAGCGGCCGCCGGCTATTCATTCCACCGCCAGACACGACACACGGCGTGCTTGCCGTGCGAAGCGAAGCAGTCGACGGCCAGCCGCAGATCTTTACAGCGTCGAAGCAAAGACTGTGTCGGGCGGTACGGGCTTGCAGATCAGGATTTCACCCACGAGTAGATTGCGACGTGCGCGCCGCAGAGCATCTCTTATTGAAAGTGTGGAATCGCACAGCGATCCGCGGCCACATGCACAACTTTGTGATGGGATGATGCAAAGCTTGTTCTTGAGCCCTCACGCCAATCGGATAATCAACATGCCCCGCGGCGCCGGCCACGTCGCCGCTCACGGTCCATCGTCGTCGCGCACGACCGAGCAGGAGTAGGGATCGCCCTCGCTTCCGAAAAATCACTTTCATCGTCAAAGCCTTTGCATTCTTGACGCAGCATGTCGGGGAGACGTGAATGCCGTTGCTTGAGCGTGAATCGTATATCGAAGAACTGAGCGCCGTGCTCGGCCGTATCCCGTGTGTCGGCGGCCGGGTGGTGCTGATTTCAGGCGAGGCGGGGATCGGCAAGACGTCGCTGCTTCGCCAGTTTGCCGCTGCGCAGAACAAGGCCGTTCGCGTGTTGTGGGGCGGCTGCGAGGCGTTGTTCACACCCCATCCCCTGGCGCCGCTGCAGGACATTTCCCGCCAGATCGGCGGAGACTTCCCCAAAACGATCGGCGCTTCGGCCGGCCGGCACGAGATCTTCAATGCGACGCTCGACCAGTTTGCGCGCCTGTCGGTGCCGACCGTCGTGGTCATCGAGGACGTCCACTGGGCGGATGCAGCGACGCTCGACCTGATCAAGTTCCTCGGCCGACGCCTGGCCGGGCTCGGCGTAATGCTGGTGGTGAGCTATCGCGATGACGAAGTGAACGACAAGCATCCCCTGCGCTCGGTCATCGGCGACCTGCCGCCGGCTTCGCTCTGCCGCATCCGGTTGCAACCGCTCAGCGAGGGCGCGGTCGGCCGGCTGGCCGCGGCGGCCGGTCGATCGTCGGCCGGCCTGCACGAGGTGACCGGCGGCAATCCGTTTTTCGTCACTGAGGTCCTTGCCGCGTCGGAGGAAAAGGTGCCGCCGACGGTGCGCGATGCGGTGATTGCGCGCCTGGCGCGGCTGTCCGAGGAGGCCCGCAGGGTGGCGCACCTGGTTTCCATCGTGCCCGGGCACGCCGAACGCTGGCTGATCGACGGCATGATCGGACCCGGCAGCGAGGTGATGCAGGAATGCCTGAATGCCGGGATGGTCGCCCGTCGCGATTGTTCGCTGGGCTTTCGCCACGAGATCGCCCGCCGCGCCGTCGAGGACAGCATGTCCCTGCCCGAGCGCCAGGACCTCCATGCCGGCGCGTTGGTGATGCTCCTGAAGCAACGCGAGGGCAAGGTCGCGATCGCCCGCCTGGTCCACCACGCCGACAACGCGGCCGACAGCGGCGCCGTGCTGCGCTTTGCACCGGTGGCGGCGGAGCGCGCCGCGGCGCTCGGCGCCCATCGCGAAGCCGCCGGCCATCTTCGTACCGCGCTTCGTCACGCCCCCGCGTTGGGAGCTTCGTTTCCCGACCAAGAGCGCGCGCAGCTGTTCGAGCAGCTGTCCTACGAATGCTACCTGACCGACGAGATGGCCGATGCGAGTGCGGCGCGCGAGAAGGCCCTTGCCGTGTGGCGGTCGCTCGGCTCGCGCCGCAAGGAGGGCGACGCGCTGCGCTGGCTTTCCCGACTGTCGTGGTTCAATGGCCGCAAGGCGGCGGCCGAGTGCTATGCCAGCGAGGCGGTGACGGTGCTCGAGCAACTTCCGGCCGCACGCGAGCTCGCCATGGCCTACAGCAACTGCTCACAACTCCATATGCTGGCGGAAAACGTCGTCGCATCGCTTGAATGGGGACGCAAGGCGCTCGAGCTCGCCATCCGCCTGGGCGAGACCGAGATCGAGGTGCATGCCCTCACCAACATCGGCACGGCCAAGCTCGTCGGCGAAGACCCGGTAGGGCGCGAAGACCTCGAACGGGCACTGCGCACCGCGCTGAACGGTGGGTTCGAAGAGCATGCCGCGCGGGCCTACACCAACCTCGGCACCATGTCGTTCCGGCATCGCGAATTAGGGGCGGCGGCCGAGTACCTGAAGGCCGGCATCGCCTACTGCGACGAACGCAACCTCGACTCGTGGATCCGCTACATGACAGCGTACCGCGCGCAGGTCGCGATGGCGCTGGGCCATTGGGACGATGCCCTGAAGGACGCGCAAACCGTCATTCGCCATCCGCGGGTGGCGCCGGTCAGCAAGATCCCGGCGCTGGCTACCCTGGGCCGCATCCGCTCCCGGCGCGGCGATCCGGACGCCGAGACGCCTGACGGTGAGAGCCCTCTTGCCGAAGGCTATCGATTGGCCGTACCGACCAACGAGATGCAAAGACTGGTGCAGGTTCTCGCGGCGCGCGCCGAAGCGGCCTGGTTGCAGGGCACAGATGCGTCGGATGTCCTGGCGGATGTGGCGAAGGCCTACGAGCTCGGCTTGAAGCACGCCGATTCCTGGATCCAGGGCGAGCTGGCGTTCTGGCTGTGGCGGCTCGGCCGTCTCGACGAGGTGCCGCCAAAAGTAGCGCGACCCTTCGCGCTGCAAATGGCGGGCGACTGGCAGGGGGCGGCACAGGCCTGGGAAGAGTTCGGCTGTCCCTACGAGCGGGCCATGGCACTAGCCGACAGCGATCGCGAAGGCCCGTTGCGCGCGGCCCTTGAGATCTTCGAGCGGCTGGGCGCGTTGCCCATGGCCGCCATCATCCGCCGCAAGCTCCGCGCCAACGGCGTCCGCGACATTCCGCGCGGCGCGCAGGAGCGGACCCGGCAAAACCCCTTCGGCATGACCAACCGCCAGCTGAAAGTCCTCGACCTTCTGGTCGAAGGGCGGCGCAACGCCGACATCGCCCGCCGGCTGTTCGTTGCCGAGAAGACCGTGGACCACCACGTGTCCGCCGTGCTGGCCAAGCTCGGCGTGCGCTCGCGCGGTGAGGCGGTGGCGGCTGCGGCCAGGCTCGGCCTGCGCGAGCTGCAAATTGCGGAGCCGGTCGGCAAAAAATAGGGAGAACTCCCGATGGCACGACGATCCGTCATGGCCATGTTTCGCCGCGTCGGACTCCTCCGGCATCGACTTTCGAAAGGAGAGGGCAAATGCCCCGTTACATAGTGGAGCGCGACTTCCCGTCCGGACTGAATATCCCGGCGACCGCGGAAGGCGCCAATGTTTGCCGCACCGTCGTGGACGTCAACGCCGCCGACGGTGTGACCTGGATCCAGTCCTACTTCAGCACCGACAATAAGAAGAGCTATTGCATCTATGACGGGCCGACCCCCGAGGCAATCCGCAAGGTCGCGGTCAAGAATCGGCTTCCGGTGAACCGCATCACCGAGGTGCGGGTGCTCGATCCTTATTTCTACCGGGCCGCCTGATCGAGGCTGTGCCGCGTCGACGGAGGCTTCCTGCCTTCGCCATCGACGTTGGCCGGACCGCGGGCCTCCGGGGTCCAGGGTTTACCCCGACCCAGTGGTCCCCCAAGCCACCAGTGGCCCTCCCAGCCATGCGTGGGCCTGGAGGCCCGCGGTCCTATGATGTCGTGACACTGGCCGCACGTGGGCAAGAGACGTAGCGATCAGCCGTTGATCGAGAGGTGCCTCGGCCTACATCGCAGGACGTAGGCCGAGGCAATTCCGCCTTCGCCGATGCAGGCGCGGTGACAGCATGTTTGATCAGCCATCACCCATGCGGCGCGAGCGGCCGCCGCAACGAATTTTCACGGATCGTCTGTTCTTCGCGATCTTTCCCGACGCAGGCACGGCTGCGCGCATCGCACGACTGCGCGAGGAGCTGCGCCTCGAACTTGGGCTGCAAGGCAAGCCGCTCGCGGCCGAGCGCTTGCATGCAACCTTGCACCCCGTCGGCGACTATGCCGGCCTGCCGCAGGACATTGTTGGCATGGCAGGTGATGCCGCATCGACCGTGGCGATGCCACCTTTCACCGTCGCGTTCGACGGCGCGGAAAGTTTTCGCGGCAGACCGGGGCACCGGCCCTTCGTCCTGCGCGGCTGGGATGGCGTCGCCGGATTGATGATGCTGCAGCAGAGGCTGGGCTTGGCGATGGCGAAAGCCGGGCTGGGCTGCTCCGTGCCGCACTACACGCCGCACGTGACCCTGCTTTACGGCGACCGTCTCGTCACCGATCGGCCGGTCGACAGGGTGAGCTGGGCGGTGCACGAGTTCGTCCTTGTGCACAGCCTGCTCGGCCGCAGTTGCTATCGGCTGCTGGCGCGTTTCCCGCTCAGCGGTCAGGCCTGAGTGCTCACCAGGGAGAACATCGCGCCCTGCGGGTCGAGGCCCTGCACGATCCAGTTGCCGCCGGGCACTTCCATCGGACCGTTGATCACGCTGCCGCCGCCCGCCTTGAGGCGTTCCATTGCGGCGCCGATGCCATCGACCTGGAAATAATAGTTCCAGAAGGACACCGGCACGTCGGGCGGCTTGGTCATCATGCCGCCAATCGGCGCGCCGCCGGCGGCGAAGAGCTGGTAGACGCCCATCGCGCCCATATCCATCGCCTCCGCCTTGGTCCAGCCGAACAGGTCGGCGTAGAAGGCGAAGGCCTTCTCACCGTCGACCGCATAAAGCTCGTGCCAGCCGACCATGCCCGGCCTGTTCGGATCGGCGGCCGGGCGCGGCATGTCGCCCGACGGCTTGAAGAGCGAGAACGCCGTGCCTTGCGGATCGGCGACCATGGCGAAGCGGCCGACATTGGGAATGTCAGTGGGCGGCATGTGAATCTTCCCGCCGGCCTTGGACACGCGGCCGGCGGTGGCGTCGACATCGTCGACGCCGACATAGCCGGTCCAGCCCGGCTTGGCGCCGGCGGCGCAAGCGTCCTTGGGCAAGGTCATCAGGCCGGCGACCGGTGTGTCAGCCGCGAGCAGGCTGGTGTATTTCATGTCGCCCTGGCTCATGTCCTGGGCCTTCCAGCCGACGACGTCCTTGTAGAATTTTTCCGCCGCGGCGGCGTCGGTGGTCATCAATTCGTACCAGACGAACGGTGCGGGTGACGGAGACATGCCGGTATCCTTTCTTGCCAGGGGATGTGAATCAGATCTTGTGACGAGTGATGTGAGCTGGTCGGCGCAGATGCCCCAGCCCTGGTGAAACCCCATCTTCTCGTGGGCCTCGCGGTCGGCCACTGTCCAATGGCGCACGCGCGCGGTGTATCGCGTCTTGCCGCCTTCGTCCTCGAAAGTGAGGACGACCGTCATGAACGGCTTTTCCGACGGCTGCCACGCCTCGGTGTAGGCATCGGTGAAGACCAGCCGTTCGTTGGGCACCACTTCGAGATAGACGCCGCGGTTGGGCATGTCCTTGCCGTCGGGCCCGCGCATGACGACTAGGGCGCCGCCGCCCGGCCGGACGTCGAGCTCGGCGACCGGCGTGGTGTAGGGCAGGGGCGCGAACCATTGCCGCAAGAGCTCGGGATCGGTCCAGGCCCGGTAGACCTTCGCCGGTGGTGCGGCGATAAGGCGGGTGAGCACGAGCTCGCGATCGGCGGACATTGATTTTCTCCTTGGCAGGTCGTTTCTGACCTAAGGACGAACGGGGCGCCGGCGAGTCGACATCCCTCGCCAGGAATTTTCAGGACCGGGAGCTGGTTGCATGGCGAAGACGATAACGATCTACGGCATCAAAAATTGTGACACGATGAAAAAGGCGCGGGCCTGGCTGGGCGGCCACGGCGTTGCCTATGACTTCCACGACTACAAGGCGGCGGGCATCGAGCGTAGCCGCCTCGAAGGCTGGGCCGCCAAGGTCGGGTGGGAGACGCTGCTCAATCGCGCCGGCACGACTTTCCGCAAGCTGCCGGACAAGGATAAGGAAGGCATCACCGAGAACAAGGCGATTGCGCTGATGGTCGCCCAACCCTCGATGATCAAGCGTCCGGTGCTGGATGTCGGCGGCAAGCTCTTGGTTGGCTTCAAGCCCGAACATTACGTGGAGAGATTTGGCTAAGTTATAATAGTTAGCTATTTCAAAGCATTAAAATACTTTCTTGACTCCTGACTT
>Ga0209693_10000373_pt1 | contig 17978 bp, 11 predicted proteins | sample HubBroMetageWRM3_FD_188345 | JGI IMG/M metagenome (GOLD analysis project Ga0209693, IMG submission 188345) | Warmed soil microbial communities from the Hubbard Brook experimental Forest, New Hampshire - Hubbard Brook CCASE Soil Metagenome WRM 3... | ecosystem: Environmental > Terrestrial > Soil... | reverse complement strand
CGAAGTGACTGCGAACGAAAGCAGCCTCCTTGTGCCCGAGCGGTATATCGAGCACCACTCCAAGACCGCCCCGTTTCTTGGAGGAGGGAATAAGCGCGGCGCCTCCGCCGAGAACCTTTCGCACCGGCGCACCAAGTTTAGGGTGCAGAATCGCGGCCGCGTGCTCGATCTCGCCGTTCTCACCCACGGCGGCGGCCTTGCCATAGCTTTCCACGCTCGTTGGCGGTATGCCCAGAGCCGCGACTGCGCGCAGCGTGAGGAGTTCGCCAAGTTCCTCGCCGATCAGCATTAGCTCCGACAAGTCTTCCACGTACTTTCCGGCATAAGGATTCTCAATTACCGCGACTGCGGCAGCACGCCGGGTTGGGGGAGCGATGGTCCGGCCCATCTCATTCCTCGTCTCCTCAACGAACGTCGCAATCTTGCGGATGCTGACTTTCATCGCAGTCCGTCCTCCCCCTTGATCTCCGAAGCTTTGAGACCGCCGACGCGGGCATGAACGCGGGGGCCCGTGGTCATCACCAGCGCGAGTAAAATCTCATCGGCCCGCGGAGCATCGGCTAGGCCAACTTCCATGGCATCGAAATGACTTCTTACGTAGGAAGCATTGATGTGCGTAATGGGCACGTCGAGCCGAGTGCCGGGACTGCCCACCTTCTTGGTCGAAGCTACAATCGCTTTCGCGTCTCCAAGAATCTCACGCATAGCATAGCCACCGGGTACGTGCCACAAGGCACCATGCTCGAGTTCGCCGGCTGCGCCGACAATGGCTCCCTTACCGTAGCCTTCGACGACTTTGGCATCTCCGCCCAATGCGACGACGAGGGCACGTGCCATTTCGAGACCCAGCGGTTTGAGGTCATCCATGAAGCCTGAAATCTCTTTCACGTAAGCACCTGCAAAGGGATTGCGGATGACGGCCAGCGCGGCCGCGCGGCGCAGCGGCACGCGCGAGACTGGGCCTCCCTCATGGAAGATTTCCTCGACCGCCGTGAACTTTTTTCGAACCTGAACCTCAGGCATGAATGAGACTCCTGCTGGACTTGGCTCTTTCTGGAGCGGCAACCGACTCCGCTTCCGACGCTTCACTCACACCAACGACGCGATTCACGCCAAACAGGCACAGCGCTGCCGCGCGGATGAGTCCACGGGAGAGAAGCGACCGGGCAACAGCCACACCCGTATCGAGCGCGTCGCCAATCTCGCCCAAGGAAAGTTCGCCGACCCCCTGCGTCACAAGCCGATCGCCGAGGTCGCTATCAGGGACGAGATCGCAAGCGGGCGCGCGTGTAATGCTCGGGTGACCCGGCAGATCCACAGCGTTGGCAATGATGGTTGCGGCAGCATCCGCCATAGCCGAACGGTCCGCTAGAATCGTCACAGCGTCGGCGATACCCAGCGAGAAACTCCGACCGCGCCAACCACTGGTCGCAATACCCCGTACCGGCTGGGTCGAATCGAGTGTGGCAGTGCCAAAAAGTGATGAACGATCCGGCCGCTCGACCATGCCTACGACAAGTTGCTCCCCCGCTGCCAGATGCAGCGCGATGTCCCCACCGTCGTTGACGTAAGCGCGAGAGAGAGTTGCCGCAGATGTCATGGTGTCCAGGATTTCTTCAGCTACTGCACCAGCCACCGCAGCCATAGGCGTGATGAACGTCCATTCGCCGTAAGGCGCAACTGCCGCCACCATGCGTCTGGCGATCAGTCCCACGGCCGGACGACCGCCTCCTCGCGCGGATTGCCGCAGAAATGTGAGCTCGCTACAGAGTTCATCAAGCACAGTGACGAAGCGCTCAGCCGCCGCCCGATAGGCCGCGTTGATCTCAGCAAGGACTCCAAATGCCTCGACGATCAGATCGATGGGTCCATCGTGCAGATGCAACCGACGGCCGTCGGGCAGCAGTCTGATCTGAGCTCGCTCTCTCATTGATCAGACCTCGGCGATTTCGCCGGCGACAACGGCCATGGATTGTCTGGGTTCGCGGAAAGGTGGCGTCGACCTTCCCCATGCAGCATCGAGTCCAGGGGACGAACGTGATCCATGTAGCCGCCCAGAGCGGCGTAGTCCGTGAGCTTCAGAGTGAATTCTATGGGAGCTACCAGTGCCGGCGTGGGCACATAGCCGAACGCGTGTTCCGGAATTCGACTCACGTCAACCATGAACGTGATGCCGCCACCGGGCCAGACGTAAACTGGCGCGCCGCCACACGTCACGCGGGTTAGCGCGTCCCTCACCGAATGGGTAAGCCTCACAGGGTTTTCGGTAACACCGGCCCTGAGCGATCCTCCGGCGCCGCCCATGAAGAGAACGTTACACAGAGCGGGTTCGCAATTCTCCTTGATTCTGGCGACAGATTCGCTAAGCAAAGATGGCAATTCCTTCTTCACTGGACGCAGAGCCTCATCCAGTTCGTAGTAGGCGCAGTGCTCGCCCGTGGTGCTCACCATCAGCAGTCGGAGTTTCGGCCACGCAATCTTGGGATTGAAAGTTTGAAGAATCGAAAGAGGGTCTTCGATATTCGTACCGCCCCACGCAGTTCCCGGCTCGGCAACCCGGAAGTAGCGACCCGGAGTGGAGCGGTGACCCTTCATCTTGATCCCAGTTTCCCGGATTCCCAGCAACTTTCCCGCTTGATGCTCCGAGAGCACGCCGGTGATATGGTCGTCGACCACGACCACTTCATCGACCTTGCCGAACCACTGTTTAGCGAACATGCCGATGGTGGCCGAGCCGCAACCCACGCGCATGCGCTCTTCCAGCACGCCATCGACCACGGGCGGCTTGCCCGCCTGCACCAGCACGGTAGCACCTTCATCAATTGTGAGTTCGACCGGCTTCCGGTCGCACAGGTTCAGTAGAGTCTCGCAGGCCACCGTACCCTCTTTGCGGCTGCCGCCGGTGAGATGGCGGACGCCCCCGAGTGACAGCATCTGGGAGCCGTATTCCCCGGTCGTGACATGCCCGACCGGCTCGCCTCGCGCCCGTACTAGATTCGTCTCCGGTCCGAGGTGGCGATCGGTATCGATTTTTACCTTCACTCCGCAGTAGCTGAAGATGCCTTCCGTGACCACCGTGACCACATCCACACCTTGGACCTCGGAAGAGATGATGAACGGAGCGGGTTTGTAATCGGGATATGTAGTGCCCGCACCAATTGCCGTGATGAAGGTTTCTGGCCCGCTCACAATGCTGCCATCCCAATCGCGATCGCGATCAAGAAAAGGGACAATGGAATCTCCGCGCGACAGGGCGCGATCGAGAACCACATGTGGGTCGATCCGCACTAACTGCCCGTTGTCGTTCGCGTAGCGATCGCACGCGCCCGTCCTTCCCGGCTTGATGTAACAGAGGACCGGACAGGCGTCGCAACGGATGGCGTCATCGTCAGCCACGGGTGGCTCCAGGGTCGCTGGAATAGTGGGCAAGGATGGCCTCGCGTATGCGATCCGGAGTAGCGGGAATCCGGCGCATTCGCACGCCGGTGGCGTGGTGAATCGCATTCAGAATTGCCGGCGCGGTCGGGATCACGGCTTGTTCGCCGACACCTTTTGCGCCGAATGGCCCGATCCACGATGGATCCTCGATCAGGATCGATTCGACAGGAGGAATGTCACCGATCGTAGGAATCAGGTAGTCGTGCAGGTTCTCGCCTTTGCCGGGGAAGAATTCCTCCATGAGCGCCATCCCGAGCCCCTGGGCGACTCCGCCCTCGATTTGTCCTTCGATCAGAGTGGGATTGATGGCGCGACCCACATCGTGCGCAGCGACGATCTTCAGAACGCGCACAGTTCCCAATTCAACATCGATGGCAATCTCCGCCATGTGAGCGCCGAACCCGTAGACCGCGTACGGTCTGCCTTGGCCGTTTTCGTCGAGCGCGCTGGTCGGTGGATCGAAAGTCTGCTCGGCGGTCAACGCGTAGCCGTATTTATCAAGCGGCAAGTCCTGCAATGAGAAACTACGCTGCTTGCCGCCTTCGCGGATTGTCAGCGTGCGCTCGCCGAAATCGATCACCGCATCCTCGCTCGCGTTAGTCAGTCGAAGAATGGAACGGCGGAGTTCCACGCCTGCCATATGCGCCGCTTTGCCGGTAACGAACGTCTGTCGTGATGCCGAGGTCTTGCCGCAGTCAGGCGTAATTGACGTATCTCCGGAAACCAAATCGAAGCAATCGATCGGCGCGTACAATGCGTCGGCACAAATTTGCGTCACAATGGTATTCGATCCCTGGCCGATATCGATCGCTCCCTGGTGAAGCGCAATTCTGCCGTCTCGTTTTAGTCCGATGCGCACGGTAGAGGGGTTTGGCAGTGAAGTGTTTCCGCACCCATACCACATTCCCGCCACCCCAACGCCACGACGGATTGGTCCGCTGGTCTTGGCATTGAATTCCACGGCGTCAACGCGTGCGGTGTTCCACCTGGAGTTCAAGGCTTCAAAACAGGCGCGGATGCCGACGCCTTCTCCCATAACTTGTCCTGTGACCGTGGGAGTCTGATTGTCGAGCGCGTTCAGGATGCGAAACTCCAGCGGGTCGATTCCCAGCCGGATGGCGAGATCGTCGTAGAGTTGCTCTTGGGCGATGGCCATCTGCGGCACACCAAACCCACGAAACGCGCCCGCCGGAACAATGTTGGTGTGGATGGCCCGCGTCAACGCCCGGTAGTGCGGCACTGCGTAAGGTCCCGAAGCATGCACTGGAACGCGAGCCGCAACCGTGGGCCCCCACGAGGAATAGGCGCCGGTATTGAAATCGGCGGCGAAATCAAGCGCAAGAAGCTTGCCGTCTTTGGTTGCTCCGGCACGGCAGCGCATGCGCGCCGGATGGCGCTTGGTCGTGCAAATGATGGACTCGATGCGCGAATAAACCATGCGCACCGGCCGCCGCAAGCGCCACGCCGCCAATGCGAGAAATGGCTGCACCGACAAGTCAAGCTTGGTACCGAATCCGCCGCCGACGGCCGTTGGAATAATACGCACCGCTTCGGCGGGAATCCCCAGAAGCTTGGCGATGTCCGCGCGATCCATATATGGCGATTGGGTGCACGCCTGAATTTCAATCCGGTCGCCTATACGTGTGGCAAATCCCGCCTCGGGCTCGATGCAAGCATGCTCGACAAAGCCGGTCTCGAATTCCCCCTCCGCAACCGCGTCCGCTTCGGCGAGCGCTTTCTCCACATCTCCTCGCACCACGCGTCCGCGAGTCAGCACGTTATCCGCGCGATGGGGATGGATGAGCGGAGCACCGGGCGCGAGAGCTTCATCGATAGTTTTCAACCCAGGCAAGTCCTCCCAGCAAACGGGGAAGTTTGCCGGATCAAGACTCTCAATCACTTCCGCTTCGCCAACAATCGCTGCGACCGCCTCACCCCGATACCGAGCTTCCTCATGGGCAAAAACCGGCTGATCTGCAAAGCGTGGAATTACACCATAGCAATCTTCCCCGGGAACGTCCTTGGCTGTAAGAATCGCTTCCACGCCGGCATTCGCTGTGACGAACGCTTCGAGATCACCGAAACGAAACCTCGCCCGGTCATACGGGCATCGGATAGCCCGCAGCGTGAGCGCTCCGGTTGGTATTTCGTCAGCCCCGTAGATTTCCGTGCCTTCAACCTTGCACTTGCCATCCAGTCGCACCAGCCGTTGACCGACCGAAGCTCCTGCCGCAGGACACGAAGTCTCCCCACATTCCGAGCCTACGCTAACAACCGCGTCAACGATCTTCCGATATCCCGTGCAGCGGCACAGTACGCCGCCCAGCGCATCCATCACGTCGGCCTCGGAAGGCGAAGCGTTGCGCTCGAGAAGCGCCGTTGCTGAGACCAGCATGCCCGGCGTGCACGCTCCACATTGTGCGGCGCCGTGGCGAAGAAAGGCTCCCTGCAGGCGGCCCAATATTGGAGGCCTCGATTTCAGTCCTTCAACTGTCGTGATTGCATGGTTTTCGACTTGGCCGACAGCTACCAAGCAAGCGCAAACTGGTTCTCCATCCAGCAAAACCGTGCATGCCCCGCAATCGCCGGCGTCGCAACCAACTTGTGTTCCGGTCAACCCAAGCTGCTCCCGCAAAACCCGCGAGATCCTTTGAGCAGGAGGAGCAACCACCGAGACTTCGCGGTCATTCACCACCAGCTTAAGCAGGCACTTCGTTTCCGATATGGGAGCGATGCTCGCCATTTATGAGCTCCCTGCGCACGCGTCCAGAGCGCGTTGGACCAGCCGCAAAGCCGCGTCCCGCCGGTATGCAGCCGTGGCACGAACGTCGCCGATGGGCGACAAATCCTTTAGGTGATCCGCAGTGGCGCGCGAGCCTAAACCTTGTGCCACCAGCCCGCCCATGAGCGCATGCTCCAGTTCCGTGAGCCGCCGCGCGACGGCCGAACAGGAACCGACCGCCACACGCGCGTCTGCGACCCGGCCACTAGAATCCTTCTGGATAACGGCAGCAACCATCGCAATGGAGATCACCAGATAGCGTCGCGCTCCAAGCTTCAGAAACGTTGATACGGCATTCTCAACCGTACGCGGCACAAATACCTGGGAGAGGATTTCGCCCGGCTGCCGCAGCGTCTTCCGATTCCCCACGATAAAGTCCGCCAGCCGAATGCGGCGCGTCCCCGTCTGCGAAGCCAGCTCCAATTCAGCATCGAGTGCGAGCAGGGGAGGGACGCTATCCGCGGCCGGTGATGCGTTGCAAAGATTCCCGGCCACGGTCGCCCGATTCTGGATCTGAATCCCACCTATCTCGCGCGCCGCAGCCTTCAATCCATCAAAGCACCGCGGCAGAGGGGTTCTGACAATTTCGGTCCAGGTAGTCAGCCCGCCGATCCGTATATGTTCCGGTTCCTTGACCACGCCTTTCAGCTCGCGGAGACCCGAAATGTCCACCAGAGTCCCGCTAACGGGACGTTCTCCGAGGGAAGGGAAGAAGTCGGTACCGCCCGCCAGGATGTGTCCTCCCGAGCTGGCTAGCACGTGAACCGCTTCGTCGAGCGTGTCGGGTCTGAAATACAAAAAGTGACCTCGAAGATGAAGTCGCAAACTGCGGCTGGGCGTAATTCTTATACAAGCGGCGGGGGTTTGTACAGGGTTGCGGGCAGTCTGGGAAAGTCCCTGCCTATGTCAAGCGTCGGTGGGCTAAATATCTTCTTGGTCGTCAGCACGCCATGGTAGAGCCCCAGAAGCAGCCGCCTCGGCCGCCCCGAATGCGGTGACGGCTGGTTCGGCGCCATATCCCCACAAAAAGCAATCCTTTCGCGAACGTGTTGCTTAGAATTTCGATCCGCGTGCCAGTTGACGTAGAGTGGGCTACTGTAAAGGATTGCAGTCCATCAGCGGCGCTCTCCTGATTGTGCACGAGTCGGGCAAATCGGAGGTTATGCGCCGTTCCAGGAACCAGGATCTAAGGGAGATCCCCGGAATTGACGGAAGGCACCCTGTCCGATTCATCTGCTACCCGAAAGCCTTAGCCACCCGCCGACTTTCCCGCTCTGACTCAGCTAGAAGGACCAACGCAAGGAGAATTGGACCAGTCGCGGTGTGCCAACTGTGCCGACGATCTTGCCGAAGGGGCTGTTCGTCGGGCTGGCCAGGTAGGCCTCGATGTCCGTGACCGAGGGGTTGGCGAAGTTCGTGTGGTTCCAGATGTTGAAGAAATCGGCAGTGAAGCGGATTTCCTGACGTTCGCCAATCTTGAAATACTTGATGAGCGAAGCGTCCCAGTTCTGCTGGAACGGGCCGTGGTAAAGGTTCCGGCCAAGATCGCCGAAACCCGTGGGGCAGAAGTTCGGTTCACTCTGGCACTGGGTTGGATACAACAGCGGTGCCGGTACAAACGCGGACGGATTCAAATAGCCGTTGCTGATGCGCTGGTGGATATTACCGCTGGTTAGTCCGCTCGCAATGCTGGCGCCGGCAGCGAGACTGGCTCCCAGCAGCGGAGTGCTACCCTGACCCAGGAACGCGGTGCCTGCGCTGGAATCGTAAATCGAGAAGGGAATGCCCGATTGGAATATGGTTACGCCGCTGAAGGCCCAGTTGCCGAGAAGGACTTCTTTCGCCCCGGTCGCATGAGCGAAGAATGGAAAGTTGTAGACATAGCTGAGCGCCAGACGCTGCGGGCGGTTGAAGTCTGAAATGCCGCGAGAGGCGTTGATGTTGCTCTGATCGTTGTAGGCCGTGTTGAAGGCGGTATTCCCGGTGGACGTCGCGTCAATGTTCTTGGAGAAAGTGTACGCGGCTTGCACGTAGTTTTGTCCCCAACGCCGCGAGGCGGTCGCCTGCAGCGCGTTGTATGTCGAATAGGCATCGTTGGCGAAGATCTGGTACCCGCTGTAACCGTTTAGTCCCGGCGCGGGCGTGCGAGCGATTGCGTTCGCGAAGGTATTCGTGGTGATCTGATAGCTGTTGCCGTTTGTGTCCGTGACAGTGAATGGATGAGCAGGGCTGGCGTCTACGGATTGGATCGCGTCGCGTGTCTCACGAAGATGAATTGCGTGCGTGCCTACGTACCCCACTTCCAAGACCCAGCTCTTGCCGAGTGCTCGCTGCAGCGTCAGATTCCACTGCTGAGTGTTGGGCACTACGAAGTGGCGCGGAACCTCGAGGACAAACAGATTCTGAGTGCTGTTCACACCCGGCCCGGTGCAGCCACCATAAGTGGCCGCCCCATTGGTGTCTGGGAAACTCGTCAACCGGGCCAGGCAGGGCAGCCACGCAGCCGAGAGCGTCCCTGCTGGTGGTACTGCGTTGGCATTCGTGGCGGGGGTTCCGGTGAAGAAGTTGGCCATGTGGAACCCCGGAGTTTGACCGAAGAAAACGATGGGGATGAACGGCGATTGGAAGCTGAGCTGGTCGACGGCGCCTACATCCTCACGAACATAATAGATGCCGTAGCCGCCGCGCAGCGTGGTGTTGCCGCGCCCGGAGACATCCCAAGCAAAACCGACGCGCGGTCCCCAACCCGTGGAGACGCTGTTGCGGAAGGTGGTCCCGGCGGCATTTCCAGTCAATCCTGGGACCCCCAGCTTGTTAACGCAACTGGGATAGATGAAGGGATAAGTTCCAGACTGCGTGAGATCCGATTCCATGTTGCCAATGTGGCAATCGCCATCCGTCCAAGCGCCCAGGAACTCTGTTCGCAGGCCGAGATTCAGAGTGAGATTCGCGGTGGCCTTCCAGTCGTCCTGCGCAAAGACGGCGGAGTTGTTCTGCCGGTATGCGTGGTTGTAGACGCCCCCGCCTCCGAAGCTGAACTCCGGCGTGCCACCTACGAAATTCCCGAAGTCGGTCAAGCCGGTTGTGTTGGTGAAGAAAAGCTGTCCATTGAAGACCTGGGGAAACTGCTTGTTGAGGCTGACGCGCACGTACTGGCCGCCGAAAGTAAAAGTGTGCCTGCCGCGCACCCAGCTCAGGTTATCGACAAAGTTGTAGTTGTTCTGGGTTTGGTACTGATTGGCTTGGGGGGTTGGGCCGAACTGGAATCCAGAAGTCGAGAAAGTGAATTTATAGATGCTGGTAGTCAAATTATCGGTGGGCCGATCGATGCCTGCGTCGCTGACCGTAACCGGATTGACGTTAATCGCGCTATTGTTGATATGGACGAAGCCGAAGCGGAAATCGTTGACCAGGGTTGGGGAGAACACGTGAGTTTCATCCAGGGTCCAAACGCGATCATTTACCGGCAGTTCGTAAGGGAAGTTCAGATCCGTACCGCTTGCTGCGCCACCGAGCGAAGCCTGCAGGCCACCCGCTCCGAAGGGGATGTTTTGCTGTGAATTGGAGAGGAAGAAACGGGATGACACTCTGTCCCGGGAGTTGCGAAAATCCTTGTCCCAGTTGGCGGTAAATTGATTGTCCGTGAAACTGCCCGGTTTGCTAACAGTGAACTGGACCAGAGAACCAGGCGCAGTTCCCGCCGGCACGTTTGGAAGCGGGAACAGGTAACCGTTGGCCGGGGCACCGAACTGATTGCTGCGGAAGGCCAGCAGCGAGGCCGCCACGGGGTCCGCGTTGGGCACGCCAAAATCGGCGGCCAGATTGGCCTCTGCCTGTGGCGTGGTTCCACGATCGGCTGCAGGTACATAGGGAATGAACGTGCTGATCAGAGTTCCCGGAGAATCGCCGCTCCGCTGGCGCGTGCCCTGGTAATTGACGAAGAAGAAGCCCAGCTTGCCACCGGGACTGACCGGCCCCCCTAAGCTGCCCCCGAAAATGTTCTGCTGAATTACAGGACGGGGCGAGCCGGTTTGATTCAGAAAGTACTCGTTGGCATCTAGCACGGTATTGCGGAAAAACTCGTAAGCATCGCCGTGGAATTGATTGGTGCCGCTCTTCAGTATCGCGTTAATGGCGCCGCCGCCGTTGCGCCCCTGGCTGGCGTCATAGAGCGAGGTTTGAACTTTGAACTCCTGCACCACATCGGGGTTCGGGAGCGGCGTGTTAGTCAATTCGGCTACGTTGTAGTCGGTGACGCTAATGCCTTCGATCGAATAATTGTTGTTGTCTTCCCGCTGGCCGTTCACCTGAATACGAACCGCGCCGCGTCCCAACTGGGAGGCCGCATTCAAGTCGGCTTGGGCTCCCGTGGATAAGGTGAGCAATTGTTGAAAATTTTGCGTGGCCAGCGGCAGGGCACGGATTGTGCCGCTGTCGAGAGCCTGGCCAGTGGTTGCGTCGGTCGTGTCGATGGCCTGGACCTGTGCTTGAACCTCGATGTGCTCCTGAACCGCCTGCGGGGTCAGTTTGGCAGTCATGCGCGTCGTTTCGGTGACCCGAACCACAACGTCGGAGAAGTCGCTTCGGGCAAACCCAGCACTCTGGATGCTAACGGTATAAGTTCCGACCGGGAGAAGCGGAGCGGTGAAGGAGCCATCGGCGCCGGTTTTGACCGTGCGCTCGAGAACTTTCGTCGCTTGGCTGGTGATACGCACTTCAGCGTTCGCTATGAATGCCCCGCTGGAATCTTGCACGACTCCGGTAACGGCACCCGTTGCGCCGCCTTGGGCGATTGCCTGCGCAATGAGCGCGAGCGCAGTGAAGCTGCTCCGAATCAACCTTCTTTGTATTGGGCTCGACATAGTGTTCTCCTTACCGCTGAGCATGGAACCTATATGGCAGCTCCAGATTTATCGGTGGTGCTAGGCAATCTTGGCCTGCTTTCGTCCGAAAGGATTATGCCCTGCGCGCTATGGTACCGCAAGCAACGGCGGCCGCAAGGCCGACTCTTCAGATCGAAAGCCACGCAAGAATCAGTCGGCTTCAGGTAAATAGCTAGGCGTACGCGACCTGAGCGGGCGTGTCTCATAACTCCCTGTTTGGCGAACAATTTCTTGGAACGAATGCCCGTGATCCGGCGACCATCTCAAGACGAGCTCTTCCGTGCGCTGGTTTTCGGCTTCCAACACTCTTTGTAGCGATGGGGAAGACCACAACCGCCTCCGCCGCGTCATTATGAGGCCGCTCACGCCATCCGCCCTCCAGTCATTACAGGAGAGAGTCTCGGTCGGTGCTCTGTTATCCTAACGAACCTTTTGTTCGTTAGAGAAGTATTGGAGGTTGACATGAAAATCGGTGTGAGTGGTGCCAGCGGCCATTTGGGCAGAGCCGTCGTTTCGGAACTGCTGCGGCGGCCCGAACAACGCCGTCCCATGGTTTTCGCCCCGAACGTCCCTGCCGCCAACACGAACGGCATGTTCTGAATTCTGAGACGCCCGCGCGCGTGGCGCCCACTGGGCAGACTCAAGGAGAGCTCGCATGAAAGCTGTCAGATTGACGGCGTTTTTCCTGAGAGCAAGGAGTTTCTCGCGGGATATTGGATTGTCGATGTCGACTCGCCGGAGCGCGCTTACGCCATCGCGACAAGAGTGTCGGCGGCGCCGGGTCCCGGTGGAGCGCCCCTGAACATGCCGATTGAAGTGCGTCCAGTTATGAGCGGGCCTCCACCAGAGATGCTGCAAAGAGAGCTGCAATGACAAAGTCGTGGGACACGACCTCCGAGCATCTATTGCGCGAACTTGCACCGCAGGTGCTCGGCGTAGTCGCTCGCCGTTTTCGCGACTTCTCCTCCGCCGAGGACGCCGTGCAGGAGGCCACGATAGCGGCCTTCACGCAATGGCCGCAGGAGGGTGTTCCCGAGAATCCACGCGGCTGGTTGATTCAGGTGGCATCCCGACGCCTGACCGACCAGGTGCGCAGCGAAATTGCTCGTCGTGAGAGGGAAACCGCGGTCACGCAGGATGTGGAGACAGTGGCCATCGACGATCTCGAGTCTGACATGGAGCCGGATGACACGCTGATTTTACTCTTCATGTGCTGCCACCCCGCCCTCACTTCGTCCTCGGCGATTGCTCTGACTCTGCGCGCCGTTGGCGGTTTAACCACAGCGGAAATTGCCAACGCATTCCTGGTTCTCGAGGCGACCATGGCGCAGCGGATCAGCCGCGCGAAGCAGAGCATCAAGGCTTCCGGCGTGCCATTCTGCCTGCCCTCCCCGCAGGAACGTGCCGAACGGCTGCCCGCAGCTCTCCATGTGCTCTACCTGATCTTCAATGAAGGGTACGCCAGCAGCATCGGAGCGCACTTGCACAGGCTCGATTTGGCACGTGAGGCGATCCGGTTAACTCGCGGTGCGAAAGCGCTGCTTCCCGAGGATGCAGAAGTAGCGGGCCTGTTGGCGCTCATGTTGCTGACCGACGCTCGCCGTGCGGCACGAACCGGACCTAATGAGGAATTGATCCCCTTGGACAAGCAAGATCGAACTCTCTGGGACCGGGCCGAGATCTCCGAAGGCATCGAGCTCCTGGCCGCCGCGCTATCGAAAGGATCCGTCGGCCTGTATCAGTTACAGGCTGCTATCGCCGCAATCCATGACGAAGCCGCACGAGTGGAAGAGACGGATTGGCCGCAGATCCTTGCGTTGTACGAACTGCTGAAGCGTGTGTCCCCCAGCCCCATGGTCACGCTCAATCATGCAATTGCAGCTGCCATGGTGCACGGCCCTTCGAAAGGTCTCGAACTGCTAAGGACGCTCGATAACGACCTTCGGCTTGCTGGTCACTACCGTCTCGACTCGATTCGCGCCCATTTACTCGAAAAGGTTGGCGATTATGAAAGCGCCATCAAACACTACCGAATTGCGGCCGGCCGGACGATGAGCATCCCGGAACAGAATTACCTGATGATCCAAGCGGCTCGGCTCGCGGAGAGAAAACCGAGTTAGAACTTTCGTACCGTCCAGCCGACAGCCCCACGCCACGGCAAACCGAATGCTCACGAACGGCTAAGCGCAAGCGGCCGGATGACAGGGTATTCAGAAATAAAGTTGAGCTGTCCATCAAAAACGACGGCCGAGTTCGCTAGATCACAGATGGCTTCCATATTGCGAGCGGATAAGCGCAAGCCGAAACTTATCGGTTCGTCCATCGGATCGTACCGAGAAATGCCCTAGCAGTGATCAAACCGATTGCTAGCGAGAAGCCGACTTTCCATTACTAATCGCGTAAGCTGGCATCGGATCAGTTTCCTGTAGCCGACCATCCGTACAGAATCGTCGCAGCCGCCGCGACGTGCGAGGCAGGATTATAATTCCCTCTTAAAGGAGGTAAGGAGCAATGAACAACATCGTTCTGATCCACGGTGGCTTTGTCGACGGCGCTGGCTGGGAGAGTGTCTACAAGATCCTGAAGAAGGACGGTTACAATGTCAGCATCGTGCAGAATCCTACAATATCGCTGAAGGACGACGTGGCGGCTACCAAGCGGGTTCTCGCAGCGCAGGACGGGCCTGCAATTCTCGTCGGCCACTCTTACGGAGGGGCGGTAATCACCGAAGCGGGAAATGATCCCAAGGTTGCAGGGCTCGTGTACATCACCGCTTTTGCCCCGGACAAAGGCGAGTCGGTGGCCACGCTCATCAAAGATCCGCCGGCCGGCGCACCCGTGCCGCCCATAATGCCGCCGCAGGATGGCTATTTGTTGCTTGACAGGGCGAAGTTCCCCGCCTCGTTCGCAGCCGACGTGGACGCGGAAAAAGCCGCGTTCATGGCCGACTCCCAAGTGCCATGGGGCTTGGAAGCTTTCAGCGGCACGATCAGCGAACCGGCGTGGAAGGCCAAACCGAGCTGGTACCTGGTCGTTACCGACGACAAGATGATCCCACCTGATGCCCAGCGTGCAATGTCCAAGCGGGCGGGATCTACAGTCGTTGAGGTCAAGGGTAGCCATGCCATCTACGTATCCCAACCCAAGGCCGTCGCAGCTCTTATCGAACAGGCGGCCAAGAGTGTGAAGGTCTCCGCCGCCGCTTAGCAAGTCCGGTGTGGGCTGCCCGATACGACAGGTGTTTGTCACGGACCAAAACTGCCCGAGCAGTGCTGGGGGCCCGCTTCTGCCGTCTGGGGTAGTGACTGGAGGTGTCGCTTGGCGGCATGGTTCTTGCTGTTCAACCATGCCGTGCATGCGGGAAATTGAGCGGGTCACACAGAAGGGAAGGAAACGAGTAATCCTGCCGATACACACCGAGTTGCTGTTTGGATTGGAAGCGGAATGGGAAAGCAGAAAGCCCAACCCGTCCGACCGCGTTTTGCTGAATCCTTTGACGCGCAAACCGCTCACCCGTCCCCGGCTGTATCATCGAATGCTCGCTCTCGGAAAGCGCGCCAGTCTGCCTGACGCTCACCCACACCGGTTCAGGGACACGCTTGCCGTAGACACGCTGACACGCGGAGCGAGCCCGGATGATGTGGCAAGGGAACGATTTCTGGTGTGAAGTCTCGGTGGGGTTCCTGTTGAACTCTTGTGACGAGCGAGGTCACACACGAACGCCTCCGTAACCAACAGATAACAGAAATTTACTGATTGTGAGGGGTGGAGCGGGCCGTGTCATGAAGTCATTCAAGGCGTTCCGTTTGGATACAGCGAACCATCTCTTGTGGCGAAACGGAGATCGTGTGCCTTTGGCTCCCAAGTGCTTTGATGTACTGGCTTACCTGGTCGAGCGCGCGGGACGGGTAGTGACGCAGGGCGAAATTCTTGAAGCGTTATGGTCAGAGACCTATGTCAATCCAGAGCTTCTCAGAAAATACATTCTGGAATCCGGAAGGCTTTGGGCGACCGGCCCCAAAATCCGGAATTCATTGAGACATTGCCCAAGCGGGGATACCGGTTCGTTGCTCCGGTCATAGATGAGAGCGCAACCGATCCGCCAGACTTGTCTAGAGCATTTTTCTTGCGGATAGCCGCGTGTGTGACTTTCAGCGTCATCGCTGGAATTTGGGGTTCGCGGTTATGGCTCTTAGGAGCGGCTTGGGGCGGTTCTTACGCTCGTTATCGCCACGAGCGGAGCACTCTAGTCGTGTAACGGTCGAGAACAGGCCATTACACTCTTTGAGAATTGCCTGGGCAGGTCAATGAGTTCACATCGGCCTGCGGCCCACCCATAGGATGAAAGTGCGTTGTCAAGGTGCATTGATTCCAAACAGGTTACTCGCGACTTTCGAGGGAGTGCTATGGCGAAGTTTCACCAGTTAGCCACAGGAACCCGCGTCTCGCTTGCAGTTCCAGTTCCGAGGCAACCGCCACACCAGCGGAACATCCCTGTCGCGATCGTGCTCAAAGAGGAAACGGCGAATTGAAGGTGCGAGGAAACGCTGAAGCCGGTGCTTGTCAAGCAATGAGTCGGCGAGGTCCGCGGTTCGCTGTGTACCTAGCCAAGTCCAAGCAACACTGAGCCGATTTTTCTTCCCCACGAAAAGCAGATCAAGTTCTTCCAGTCGTCATCAGAAACTAGCAGCTTGGCACGCCCGGCATTTCCTGCAACGTCCAACGCTGGATTCAGGGTGCCTTAGCCGGACTCAGTCAAGGTAAAAGTCCATAAACATCCAGTTCCGTCTGGGTGCCTACATAGACCCTTCCGTTCATGACCGTGGGCAGTGCAAATGTGATGCCAGGTCCCGGAACATCGCGAGTTCCAGCTTGGTTCGAGTTGTAGAGTTCTTGGGATACCTTCGAGGCGTTGTATGCGTGCAGAATGGCAGGGGGAATTTTATTCTTGATTTTTCCAGGCCTTTCAAGGGCCCACACGATCCCATTGCTTGACCCGTTCGCTGAAACGCAAGGAGTACTTCCAAGAGAGAATTCGGTAGGCGCCTGAAAAACCGGGCTCGTCGAAAGTAACCCGTTGGAAAGAGAATACTGACTTAGGAAATCACTCCTCCCCGAGAAGTAAACGTTGTTGTTCCAATACGCTTCGCTGCTCCAATAGCCATTTACCGAACCCTGCAGTCTCTGGATGACATGATCAGTCTTGGCATCAAACTTGCCCATATTCGAACGATTGACAACGTAGATGACCCCTTGCTTACCCGCGCTGACAATCTCATTCGGAAATTTGCCCGATTGCTTGGGCAAGATCACACCCGCCCCCGACCCCAGATCCAGATCGGCGGTATCAAGCATATCCTGATTGTAGGGTGTGAAATAATCTGCTACGGTCAGGGCCCGGGCATTCAATTTGAGAAAACTATCGCCATAGTCTATCCCGCCGCTATTGACGTCAAAGGTTCCATTGCCTGTTTGCAGGAAAATATGGCCTGACGGATCGACTGAAAATGCGCCGCCACTTTGCCAGACGCCGCCGTCGGAGCCGTTCGGTGCTGTGTTGAAAACGGCGACCCGGGCAAGAGTTTCTGCCTTGTAACCCAAAACCCAACCATGAAACGGAGCAATGTCACCGTACGAAGCCCAGCCCATGTAGACCACGCCGTTTAGCAGCAGCAGTCCGGTTCGCTGATTTTCGTGAAGCGCGCTGAAGCTCACGATTCCGTTCTTGCTTCCCGCTCCGGTTCCTTTCACCGAAGCCTTAATAACGACCGGGCCTCCGAATTTCTCCGCTCCGCTTGTGATGTCGAGCGCGTGCAGCCGCTGCACATACTTGCCACTCTCTTTTGTGGCAGCCACCAGGTACATCGTCCCGCTGCTCAGGTCGATGACCGGTGTTCCGCTGATCCCAATGACCGTTAAGTAGGGACAAAAAGGATCGGACCCGGTATCTTTGCAGGGAATCGGCGTGATTCCCTTGCTCGGGTTGATGAAGACGTCTTGCCAGAGAGGGCCCGCGTTTCGTCCGTTCGCATCAAAGGCGTAAACGCTGTCATTCTCAGTCGCAACGTACACCACGTTGAACGTCCCTTTGTTCGGAATGGTCACATTGTAGACAAAAAGCGGCTGCCCAAAGATATCGCCATCCACCGGATAGGAAAATATCTTGCCGAATGTTGCCGAGTTGACATTGCTCGGAGTGAGAGTGGTCTCTGTAAGATTTTGCCCAGTTCTAGCTGCGTCGTTGTGCCAGGTGGGCATGCCCGAGTAGGTCTGAGCCGACGTCGCCGGAACAGCCAGGACGGCCCAGACAATTATCAGGAGATTCAATACGCGCCGAATGAACAGGCCGGAAAATCGATGATCATTACGATCGGGGCCCATGGTCTCCTCCTTCAGTCGCGCATCAGCGATCAGGAGAAATATTGGGGGCGAGCTGAGGCAAGAATTATTGCCCCGTTTCCCGAAACCGTCAAGCCGCAAATTTTGTGGCACATTTTGTGGGTTTTGAGTGTTTAAACCGGCCTCCCTAGAAGAGAGCTGCAACTCACTGCAAACAGGGGTTGGCGTAGAGCCTCTTTCATGCTTCGTTTGCGACCGAGTCCGGTCATGCTGACCTGTTAACAACAGTTACAATGTCCCGAACACCATGGGCAAAAGATCTGCTCAGAAACAGCTGATTTAGATGCTGCTCTGAGATTCGTGATCGGACGGATCGAAGAAGAAGCAAATCGATCAGGTAAGCCGCTCAGTGACGAGGAGAGATTGGTGCTCAGCATCTCCGAGGTCTCCCGGTTCTCGTGCTTGAAGTTTCTAGGCGTGTCTGGGGTCTTCGACTACGCCGGGCTGAGTAGAGGCTCGCGCTATCGCCCCTATTC
>Ga0209693_10000372_pt1 | contig 17994 bp, 10 predicted proteins | sample HubBroMetageWRM3_FD_188345 | JGI IMG/M metagenome (GOLD analysis project Ga0209693, IMG submission 188345) | Warmed soil microbial communities from the Hubbard Brook experimental Forest, New Hampshire - Hubbard Brook CCASE Soil Metagenome WRM 3... | ecosystem: Environmental > Terrestrial > Soil... | reverse complement strand
AGAGGCCATCGATGGAAGCTTCCACCGGAGAGGCCTTAGACGCGTCGGAAAAGCCGAGACAACCTTCGACCACGATTAGAACGCAGGCCATCAAGAGAAAACCACAAAGACTATGCCGGATCATAAAATCCTTTCGTTGTTGAACGGCCACGTAGATTTCAACTTCGCCCAGATGAAGAAAACCAGAATGCCGGTGAGTAGCGTCAACAAGCCGATTTTGATGTAGAGCCAGCCCGAGGTCAGAAAAACATATCCCCACCCAAAGAAAGCAATGACCATGGGAATGGGATAAAACCACATTTTGTACGGACGCGCACTGTCGGGAAACTTTCGCCGCAACAATGGAATAGCGAACAGCTGTCCGAGAAACTGCACGAGGATTCTGGTGGTGATCAGCGCGCTGACGAGCTGATCAAGCTTCAGGAAAGCACAAGCAATCGATACACCGCCGAGAACTAGCAGCGAAACCTGGGGATAGTTTTTCGTGGGATGCAGTTGCGCGAAGGGGCGGAAGAAATAGCCGTCAATGGCCGCCGCATAAGGAATTCGCGAATAACCCAAAAGAAGCGCAAACACGGCTCCAAAGGCGGACCAGAGGACAAAAATGGTCACGACGATGGCGGCGCCTCTGCCGTAGAGATGCTCCATGAAGTCGGAAACAATGAAGTTCGAATGAATTCCTTCGCGCCACGGCACCACTCCGATCAGGGCGAGATGCAGCGCCAGATATCCTACACAGCAGACTGCGAGCGAATACAGAATCGATCGCGGCACCACGTAGGATGGATTTTGCACTTCATCGCCGATGTAGCACACATCGTAATATCCCAGATAGTTGTAGACGGCAATCAGGGTGGCGGCGCCTAATCCGAGCACGAAGCCGCGATTAAAGGCCATCGCTCCCACAGGAAAGTCGAATGCGCGGTGAGCGTTGAAGTGGAAAAAACCGGTAACGATGACCGTCACCATGGCAAGAACTGTGCCAATCCAAACTGTAATGGTGGCCTTCCTCAGGAAGGTCATCTGTCGGCACAGGAGGAACAAGGCGGCGAGGCCTGCGGCGACGGCCACATATTGCTGGCCTCGAGCGGTCAGGCCTGGCCAGAGATAGGAAGAATAGTTTCCGAATCCAATCATCCCGGAAGCGATCTCCAAAGGTCCACTTAGAACGAATTGCCAAATGAAAAGGAAAGCCATGAGGCGGCCCCAACTTTGATGGCCATAGGCTTCGCGAAGAAAATGATAACTGCCGCCCGAGCCGGGCAGCGCCGCGCCCAGTTCGCTCCAGATCAGGCCGTCGGAAATCACGATGAGGGCCCCGGTTACCCAGCCCAGCATGGCTTGTGGGCCGCCCATGGACGCCATCAATAGAGGAATGGTGATGAAGGGCCCGATCCCAACCATGTTGGAGATGTTGAGAGCCGTGGCATGAAGTAAACCGAAGGCGCGCGTCAGTTGGGGTTGCGGTTCGGTCTTCATGGGCGAGGACATATTAGAACAAGTAGGTGACAAGCGGCGGCTTGCGGGATAAATTGAGTCTGCTTGCGATGAGCAGCGACAGCAGAATTTCAAGTGATCGCTAAATGGTGAGATCAAATTCGGACGGGCAGTCGGCTGGGCGCAACTTGAATGTGATGGATGGCCGCGCTGGATTTCGCCTGCAGGCTGATTGGGGACATGTCTCTGTTCTCGAGGGCGGAGGGCATATTTGCGAATTGAATCTGAATGCATGTCCCGGCGTGAACCCGCTGTGGCGGCCTCCCTGGACGACGATCGATCCATTCAAGTACATAGCGGCGAAACATGCACGCAAGTATGGGCCTGCTCCGGACGGCAGACTGCTCGCCGGCATCGCGGGACATAGCCTCAGCTTTGACCACTTCGGTCCGCCTTCGGCAGAGGAAACCGCAGCCGGCCTTACAACCCACGGAGAAGCGCCTGCCCTGCGGTGGAAGATGGAGAAGCAAGCGCGGTCTCCGAGGCCACAATTGCAATATGGGGTGACGCTTCCCGAGGCTTGCATCCGATTCAGCAGGAAGCTGACACTTGACCGCATGAATCCGGTGATTTATTGCGAAGAAGAGGCGGCCAACCTGGGCGCTTATGACCGGGCGATTTCGTGGAATGAGCATGTCACCTTCGGGCCGCCGTTTCTGGAAGAAGGCGTCAGCTGGTTCGACATGCCGGCGACGCAAGCGAAGGTTGCGCCAGCGAGCTACAGCCCGCGATGTTTTCTTCAGCCAGATGCTGAATTTAATTGGCCCAATGCACCGACAGCAAATCGAGGGCGGATGAACTTGCGCACCACGCCTGCTTTGCGGTTCGGACACTATACTGCACAATTGTTGAATCCGAAACTGGATATTGGTTTTATTGCAGCCTGCAACCCGCGGCTGAAGCTTCTCGTCGTCTATGCATTTCAACGGGCAGACTTCCCGTGGGTGGGCAATTGGGAAGAACGATACAATCGGACCCCAGCACCGTGGCTAGGAAAAACGTTTTGCCGCGGCCTCGAGTTCAGCACAACTCCGTTCGCGATCCCGCGGCGCGAAACCATTGCGCAAGGTCCGCTGTTCGGAGAATCAACCTATCGTTGGCTTCCGGCGAAGTCCAAGGCACGGGTCCGGTTTCTGATCCTGTTGTTCGAAGTGCGGGAAACATTTCGCGGTGTGGCCAGCGTTTCCGTGGCCGAGAGAAAGATCGTGGTTGCCGAATCCGGAGCGCGCGACCGGAAGCTTTCTGTAACGACCGACAACTTCCTGTGAATGGCGCTGATCGTCGTCATGAGTCCCGGCGGTCTGGATGAAATGGCTTTCGTGTTAAGGCAGCAGGAATCGAAAACTTATCATGACTCTGCTTGCCGTTGATATCGGTTCGAGTCGATGCAAAGCGGTGGTGTTTGCGGTGACGGGCGAGATACTTGCCGAGCACGCCTGGGCGTATGCGCCGGAGTTCCCTGCGCCTTCGCAAGCAGAAATGGACGCCGAGCGTTTTTGGCAGGCGATGTGCGCTTGTTCGCAGGCGGTGTCCAAGAATATTTCAGATCCGGTTCGAGCGCTATGCCTCAGTTCGCATGGCGAAACCTTCGTGCCGGTCAATGGACGAAATGAGGCGATCGCTCCGGCCGTTCTCAACCAGGACAATCGAGCTACGGAAGAAACTGTGTGGCTCGAAAAGTTATTCGGGAGAAAGCGCCTTTTCGAAATTACTGGCCTGGTGGCTCATCCGATGTATCCGGTGCCGAAGATACTTTGGTTGCGGAAGCATCGTCCGGGAATGTTTGCTTCGTCCGTTCGGTTCCTCAGTGTGATTGGTTATTTACTCTCGCGGCTTGGACTACCCGCGTATATCGATTATTCGTTGGCTTCGCGCTATCTGGCATTTGATATACGGCGGCGCCAGTGGTCCGAAGAAATTCTCGCGGCCACAGAAATAAATGTGGAGTGCCTGCCTGTCGCGGTGCCTGCTGGGACGATTGCTGGAAAATTAGACGCGGCGGCGGCGAATCAACTTGGTCTCTCGTCGGGAACCATCGTGGTGATGGGAGGGCACGATCAACCCAGCGGTGCGTTGGGCGTAGGCGCGATTGATGCGGGCCGCGTGGCGGACTCGATGGGAACTTACGAATGCCTGACTGCGGCTTCTGATCAGCCCAGCTTGACGGATGCGGCGCTGGCGGCGTCTCTCAACTCTTATTGTCACGTGGTTCCAGACAAGTTCATCACGCTGGCTTATTTTCCGTCGGGAATCATGATGAAGTGGTTTCATGATCTGCTGTATGGTGAGGCGTGCGGTGAGGGCGTTTCCGTCGAAAGCTCGGATGGGTTTGACGCGGAGGTGATGCACTACGCGGCGCTGGAACGTGGTGCCCCGCAGGGTCCGACTGGGCTCTGCGTCACTCCCAATCTGATCGGCACGTGCAATCCGGACTTCAATCCGCATGCGCGCGGAATTATTTCCGGCTTGAGCGCGAACACTACCCGCAGCCAGATTTATAAAGGCATTCTCGAAGGGCTGGCTTGTGAGCTGTCACAGATGACTGAGATTCTGGCGAATGCGGTGGCAGAGTTTCGGGACATTTATGTCACTGGTGGAGGTTCGCGGTCGGCTCTTGGTCTGCAGTTGCGCGCGGCGTTGTCTGGCCGGCGGCTGCATGTGATGAAGAGTCCGGAGGCGGTGTGCCTGGGCGGGGCCATCCTGGCAGGAGTCGCGGCCGGGGAATACGGGAGCTTTCGAGAGGCTGTGGAGATCGTAGTCCGCGAGGTTTCTGTGGTTTCTCCAGACAGTGCGATTGCGGCCGCCTATGCGCAACAGGTAAAACAATACCGCCACTTGCGATCAGCGCTCATGGCGATCACAAACTGAGAATTCCATAAGCGAAGGGGAGGAACGGTGATACAGGCCACAATCGGATTCATAGTTTTTGGAGTTCACAAAGATGGGCTGAAGGACCCGATGGGCACTCCGTTCATCGATGACGCGTTGGTTCGGCGCGCCAAGAGTGCACTGGTTGCGGCGGGTCTGAAAGTTATTGAGCATGACGTGGTTGTTGCCAGCAAAGACGAAGCCCGGGCTGCATTCAGGAAAATGAAATGCGACGACGCTATTGACGCGGTCGTTCTGTTTTCGGGGACATGGGTCTGGGCAGCGCATCTGGTCGGCGCGATTCGCGATTACTCTGCCAGCGGGAAGGGCTTACTTTTATGGACGCACCCCGGCTCTCAAGGCTGGCGGCCGGTTGGAGGATTGGTGCTGCACGGAGGTTTGCTCGAAATCGGCGTGGCGCACAAATTTGTATACGGAGGTCTCGAGGAGCCAGACACGGTGAGCAAAATCGTCAGCTATGCGCGGGCTTCTCATATGAAGAAATTTCTAAACATGTCGACCATCGGCACATTTGGCGGGCGCGGGATGGGACAAACCTGTGGCGCTGCCGATCCTTCGCAATGGATGCGAATGTTTGGAGTCGATATCGATTCTCGCGACACCACGGAATTGAGGCAGGCGGCTGAAGGGATCTCGGCGATTGAACTGGATGAACTTCAGCCCCGGTTGAAGCAGTTGTTTGGGAAGCAGCCGGAACGAAACGCAGTGACTGAGCGTTCGATGCGTCTTTACCTCGCACTGAGAAAGCTTGTTGCGAAAGAAAAATTTGATTTCTATACGATTCAATCCTTTCCCGGACTGGCCGGCGATTACTCTGCCAGTTGCTTTGCGCAGAGCATGATGCTGGAAGATGGAGTTGGCACTTCTACGCTGGGCGATTTCAATACTGCTCTGACCGTTCTCCTGCTCACGAAGTTGAGCAAGGAGAGGGTATATTACGGCGATCTTCAGCACATTGATAAAAAGACGAAGGAAATCAAGATCATCGGCGATGGAGCTTGTCCGCCTTCGTTGGCCAGCAAGCTCGGTCCTGCTGGATTTTCCGAACATGGGATCCCGACGGAAGGCGAAGCAGGTGGCCTTTCTGTGAAATTGATCTGCAAAGTTGGAGAAGGAGTATTAGCGCGACTGGGTAGAGTGAACGGTGTTTTCGAGATGGTCATCACCCGAGCCAGTATTTTCGAGCCCGCGCCGGATCAGGTAGAAAAGCGGCTCAACGAATGCGGAATACCATTCTGGCCTCATGGTTTTGTGACCGCGCATTGCGATATCGACGTGTTGCTTCAACATTGGACGAATGAATATGCGTGCCTCGGCTACGGTGAAGATCTTTATCCGGCGTTGGTCGATTTTTGCGAGATCACGGGAATCAAGGCTATTCTTCCCTGATCTCCAGATGCCCCAGGTGTCCGCGGGCAAACGGCCGCAATGCTTCTCAAATTGTAAGGAGGATTCGATGACCGAGAATTCGATGATCAGTGACGGGATCAGGCAAATCGGAGTGAATGCGGTCAGACTCATGGCGATTCTGCTGCTGGCCGGCAGCGGCATTACAGTGCTGCATGCGCAATCGTCAGGTGCAGACCACGCTTTGAAAATCGCTGTGAACCCGGCGGACGGCCGGTATACGATCGCGCTGCCTGAATCGAACTCACCTGCTCTGCGGGCGGGAGTGGGGGCCGAAGTGGACGGACGCTGGCTTCATGCGGCTGATTATCCAAAGCACGCCGTCGAGCATTCGCAGGCTCAGGGACATCTTGGCGAAGCGACAGACTGGCAGGTGACATACACAGGATTAAGCGGGCAACCGGACTTGATTTATCATCTACGCGCTTACGCCACCGAACCCTTCGGCGACATCCAAGTCACGGTTCGGAATTCGACTGGAAAGGCCATTCATGTCGAGAGCATTCGTTCTCTGGATGCGACGGAGGGATCGATTATCGATCTGGGAGGGCCCGTGCTCGACAACCGAGTTCTTTCCGATAGTTTCAGCGAGGACCGGCCCGGCATTGTCATCCGCGATTTGGGGGATGCCGAGCACCAGATGCATCGTGCTGTCGGCAGCCAGCTTATCTACAATCGCAAAAGCCACGAGAGCTTGTTTCTGGGCGCGCTTACTTCGGAGCGGTTTCTCACGATTCTGCGTCTTCACCTCGCCTCTTCCGGAGATGCAGCTCATCCCGTAGCTTATGAGGTCGATTCGACTGGGACGACCGAACTGGAGAAGGAAAACTCTCTCCAGCATTCCTCGGCGGAGGATCAGGTGCAATTAAGCCTGCCGGTTGCTCCAGGCGCCGAACTCTCCTCAGAGCGTGTCCTGTTCAGTCTGAATACGGACTACCACCGACAGCTGGAAACTTACGGTTCGTTGATTCGGCAGATTCATCATGCCAGAATTTCGGCGCCGCCGTTGATGGGGTGGTGGAGCTGGACGGCATACTACTTCGGCTTGACTGAGGGAGCGGCTCTAACGAATGCCCAGTGGGAAGCCGAGCATCTGAAATCGCTCGGCTATGACATCTTCCACATGGACGAAGGCTACCAATATGCGCGTGGAGAATACATCACTCCGAACGCGACACACTTTCCCCACGGTGTCGGTTCACTCGAATACGATGTGCGCGGTCTGGGGCTGGTTCCAGCTATCTGGACTGCTCCGTTTGAGGTATCGGTGCGGTCGTGGGTGTATGAGAAACATCCGGAGTGGCTGGTGAAGAACGCAAAAGGACAGCCGATTCATGCCGGCACAGTGACACATGGCAAAGATCAGCTGTTCATGCTCGACACAACAAACCCGGGAGCGCAGGAATATCTGCGAAAGACCTATTCCACACTGGCGAAAGAGTGGGGCATCCGCTACATCAAGATGGATTTCATGGACGACAGCGCGATCGAGGGCTTCTTCTACAAGCCGGACACAACGGCGATGGAAGCCCAGCGGATCGGGCTGGGGATTATCCGCGAGACGGTGGGCGACGGCGTTTATTTGGATAAAGACGGAAGCGTCATGCTCAACCCTGTCGGTTATGTGGATTATGGCCGCACTTCGCTCGATACCGGGCACACCTACAGCGCTAGTAAAGAAGCGGCGCCGGGGATTGCGGCGCGCTACTACATGAATCGGAATTTTTATGTGACTGATCCCGATGCCTTTACGGTATCGACGCAAACCGTTCCGGACCAGTCATGGCACGGGAGCTCGAAGCCGGCTACTTTGGATGAGGCCAAAGTCTCGATTGCACTCGCTGCCGTTTCCGGCGGGATGTTCGAAATCGGAGACGATCTTCCAACGTTGTCAAACGCTCCTGAGCGTCTTGCGCTGATTCAAAATCAGGAACTGATTCAGATGATTCGTCTGGGCCGTGCGTCGATTCCATTGGATCTGATGAATTTCGCAGCTGAAGACGAGCAGCCGAGCGTCTTCTTCCTCAAAGAAGAAGACCGGCAGAGCATTCTCACTGTCTTTAACTGGACGGACAAGGAGCGGGATCGCTCGATCGATCTCGCAACCGTCGGATTGCCCGCCATCGGCCAGTACACGGTTACGGATGTTTTGAACAATCAGGAAATGCCGGCTCCAGCGTGCGGCGTATTGGCCCTTCATCAACCCCCTCATTCGGTAGGGGTGTTGAAAATAGTCGATGCTCGCATCGCGGCAGTTGCTCCCAGCGTGGCCTCGGACCATCCTTCTGAAGGAAATGCGGGAGCCACGCTGAAGTTTGCGGCCCACGGCAGCGGCGGAGCTGCCGTGCTTTCGTATCACTGGGACTTCGGCGACGGTGTTACCGTCGAGGGCGCTGAGGTGAATCATGCCTATACCGAGCCAGGCGAATACAACGTACATCTTGTCGCCACTGGCCTGACCGGGCTTAATCGGGAAGATCACTTCCAGGTGCGGATCTCGGGCCATATGCCGACTGTCTTTGATCCTCAAAGCATCAAGCGCTACCAACCGGCGAGGTGAAGCGTACCGAGACCGGAGAATTTCCAAGGCTGGTCCGGAATGGGGACGCTGGTTCCCGCCCAGACATATGCTTTCGGGAGCGGGAATATCGATCGAAGCAAACAATCGGTCCGATGCAAACAAAATGATTGACAAACGGGCACATGATCGGTGATCGTTGCGTGGTCCAAAAACGAAAGCCCAGCAAAGAAAGAGAAATGAAACGCAAGCCTGTTCGGAACATCAGGAGGCGGTGGACTATGAAAAGAAGCGGTCGGAACTTATTGCCCTTTGTCCTTGCCGTCCTTGTAGCCGCCACGGCGTTGGCGCCGAAAGCAGTTGGCCAGAAAGACAGTGGGGGAATCGCAGGAGTCGTGCGTGATTCCGCCGGCGCAGTAATTCCGGGTGCCAAGGTGATCGTGAAGGACGTGGATCGTGGCACTGAGGTCGCGGTCACAACCAGCTCGCAAGGAGAGTACGTCGCGAGTCCGCTCAAGATTGGAAACTATAGCGTCACCGCCGAGAAAGAGGGGTTCAAGAAGACCGTAGTGGGACCGATCGTGGTGAATATCCAGGAGCATCCAGAGGTTGATTTTGCGCTGCAAGTGGGCAGCATCCACGAGGTCATGACGATCACCTCTGAAGGCCCACAACTGCAGACCGAAACTTCCGAGCTCGGAGATGTGGTAAATGGCCAGGAAGCCACGACTCTTCCACTGAACGGCCGGAACTTCGCGCAGTTGGCGCAGCTGAGTGCAGGAGTAGCTCCCGCCGAACCTGGTTCGCGAATCAACGGCAGTTACGGATTCAGCGCAGGTGGAGCGCGGTCGGCACAGAACAACTTTCTGCTGGACGGGGTTGATAACAACTCAAACCTGGCCGATTTGCTGAATGAGACTAATTTCGTAATCCAGCCTTCGGTCGATGCCATTGCCGAGTTCAAGGTGCAAACAAGCGCCTACAGCGCGGAATTCGGGCGGGGCAACGGCGCGATTCTGAATGCCGTGATCAAGTCGGGAACCAACGGCTTCCACGGCGACCTGTATGAATTCATCCGGAACGAGAAACTCGATGCGCGCAACGCGTTTGATGCGTTTGGCCGACAGCCTTACAAGCAGAATCAATTCGGCGCCACGTTGGGAGGACCGATCATTAAGAACCGCACCTTCTTTTTTGGCGACTACGAGGGATTGCGGATCCGGCAGGCGACGCCCTTTTTGGAGTTGATTCCCACACCGGCAGAGGTCCCTCAGTTGACCGGGGGAGTGGTTTCTGGTGGAGGCGATTTCAGTGCCAATCTGGCAGGGCCAACCACCTTCCAAGACTCGAACGGCCAGTTTGGCCCGGCGAATGCCACCTACAACGTTTTGGATTGCAATAGCCAACAGACGTACCTGGGAGAGATTTTCAACACCCGCCAGACCCAGCAAGTTACCGCGAGCGGAAACTTTCCTACTGGTTTCTGCGGAGTTCCGATCGGCGGGTACGCAGGGGGCTTACCGACCAATATATTTCCCGCGAATATGGTTGATCCGCTAGCCGCCGCCCTGTCACAGTATTGGCCGACTCCAAATACCACTATTCAGGGCAACAACTTTCTCTCTGATCCGCACCGGCAGGAAAGCCGCAACAACTTCGACGTCCGCATTGATCACAAAATCAGCGACAAGGACAACGCTTTCGGCCGATTCAGTTACGAGAACCAACCGAGTTTCATTCCTCCCCCTTTCAACAATCTGCTGGATGGCGGGGGGTTCTTCGACGGTACTGAGGATAATTCTTACCGCAGCGTGGCCTTAAGCGAAGTTCACCTCTTTAAATCCACTCTGATCAATGAATTCCGGCTCGGGTATAACAGGATTAATTCCCACCGGTATCAGATCAACTCCAATGAGAACATCAGTGCTCAACTGGACTTTCCCAACGTCCCGTACGGTCCAAACAACGGTGGCTTGCCCAACATCACGTTCGGCGATGGCACGGCGGGAATCGGGAGCTCTACCTACCTGCCTTCGATTGAAAAGCAAAACAGTTTTGTTCTCACTGACAACCTGACCTGGATCCGCGGACGCCACTCGGTGAAGTTCGGCACCGAGGTGCGTGTCGAACAATTCACGATCTTCCAGCCCGCCGAAGCGCGCGGTGCTCTGGACTTCGGCAACGACTTCACCGACAACCCCGCGGCGCCTGGAACCGGCGGCAGTTCCTTTGCAACAATGTTACTGGGCATTGCCGATGGTGGCGGGATCACGAGCCTGCACAATATTGACTATCGCCGGCAGATTTATGCGGGCTTTGCACAGGATGACTGGAAGGCCAACGATCGACTGACCGTCAATCTGGGTCTGCGTTATGAAGTCTTCAGCACGGTCAAGGAGCACAACAACGAGGAGGGAACCTTCGTTTTCGGCCCCAATTCTATGCTTGTTCCCAGCGGACAGAGCGAAATACTCACACCGCTGCTCGCAGCCAGCATACCGATAACGCACGGCACCCGCGGACTGATCAGTCCTGATTTAAACAATTTTGCGCCGCGCGTCGGCTTCGCTTACCGAGCCATGGACAAACTCGTGGTCCGCGGTGGCTACGGGATTTTCTACGGCGGGCAGGAGAATGGTCCTTACTCAAATCCCAGCCCAGGGTTCAATCCTCCCTTCTTCTCCGCCGAGTCATTTTCGACGCCCTGCGGGAACTTGGCTGCGAATCCGTCGGTCACGCCCGGGCAGCCGCTCAATTGTTCCATTGCTTCCCTGAATATGAACGGCTCGAACACGTTGGCCAATGGATTCCCGGCGACCGCTCTTTCGAACCCCAACACTCCGGAACTTTATTCCATCGAGCCCAATCTGCGCACACCCTATAACCAGCAGTGGCACTTCGGCGTGCAATATCAAATGCCCGCCGACACGATGCTGGATGTTTCCTACGCGGGCTCGCGTGGACTGAAGCTGTTTGGCTTTTATAACGGCAATGAGGCAGCGCTTGCGACCCTCCCCCAGTACGCAGCGCTTTGTATTGCAAATTTCGGCGGCGTGCTGGCTTGCCCGACTGCCGAGCGGAGACCTGCGCACGCGGTGGCTCCTGGCGCTCCTCCGGGATCTACCTGCGACTTGAGCCCCACCGATGATTGCGATCCTGTGTTCGATACATCGATCGCAACATTTCGCTCGAACGACGTCTCCAACTACAACTCTCTGCAGGTACGTTTTGAGAAACGCCCCACTCACGGCCTACAATTCCAGGCCGCCTATACCTGGAGCCACGCCCTGGATGACGCTTCCAGCGCCAGCCTGGGGTCGCAGAACGCGGGCGACTTCCGCCTGCAAAACGATCCCCTTCTGGAGTACGGAAACGCGGATTTTGATGTTCGTCAGCGGTTCGTCCTGAGTTACGCCTACGATTTACCCTTTGGTAAAAATAAGGCGTTCGGGGGGAACGCTTCCGGTGTTTGGAATCAGATCATCGGCAATTGGCAGGTCGCAGGCATCACGATCGCAACCACGGGAAACTGGTATACGCCGACCGACATTGCTACCAACCTCTCCACGTCAGATGGTGGCGGAGAAGTTGCCAGCGCATCGCGGCCCAACGTGGTCGGAAACCCCAACGGACACCCATGTGTACAAGGAACGCTGTTTAACACCTGCGCCTTTGCGACGAACACCATCGTGGGATCGTTTGGCGACGCAGGCAGAAACATTATTCAAGGGCCAGGCACCCAGAACTGGGATATTTCCTTGTTTAAGATGTTCCCCATCAACGAAGAAAAGCGTCTGGAGTTCAGGGCAGAGTTCTTTAACGCGTTCAATCATTACGATCCGGAGTTCGACAATCCCGCCAGCTTCAATACAAACATCGCAACCCAGCACGGGTTGGATGAAACGGCGGCGGAGACCGGATGCTCGAACGGCAACCCAAATTCGAACTGCGCGTTTGGCTTTGCGCAAGCGGCGCACGATCCGCGGTTCATCCAGTTTGCTTTGAAGTTTTATTTCTAACGTTCAACTCGCTGCGGCAGCAGTTCTACCTTGATGGAAGGAGCTGTTGATGACGGCTTTGTCCCGAACTGTCGCTCAACTCGGACTGGTTCTCTCGATTGCACTTTGTTCCACGGCTAAAGCGCCATCTTCCGCGTCCAGGCCCGCAAAATCCGCCGATGACGAAGTGTCTCTCCGCGCGTTGGCTGCGATTCATCCCATCGATGTCCACGTTCATGTCTTCAAGACCGATCCGGCATTTCAGAAGATGCTCGAACGGCTGAATCTGAAGCTTATGAATATTCTTGTGGTGGACGACACGAACCCCCATCGCAAGGATTTGCAGCGGCAGATTGATGATGCGTGGGCGCTGGTGCGGTCCAGCGGCGGTCACGTTGCCTTGTGCACGACCTTCGACCCCTACAAGTTTGGCAGTGCTTCGTTCAGTGCTGATGCCATCCAGCAGATCGATCGCGACTTCGCGCAGGGAGCAGTCGCGGTCAAAATCTGGAAGAACATCGGAATGGAAATCAAGGATAGTAGCGGCCAATACGTCATGGCCGATGATCCGAAGTTCGAGCCGATCTACAAAGACATAGCCGCTCATGGCAAGACGCTGATGACCCATTTAGCCGAGCCCGATGTCGCCTGGGGGCCACCGGATGCGGCCGATCCGTCGTGGTCTTACTATCAAGAGAATCCGCAATGGTACGTAGCCAACCGGCCCGGGTTTCCATCCAAGCAGAAGATTCTGGAAGCGCGTGACCATGTGCTCGGTGACAATCCCAAGCTGCGGATGGTCGGAGTTCATCTTGGCAGCATGGAGCGGGATCTCGACAACATTGCCAGGCACTTTGACAAGTATCCGAATTTCGCCATCGACACCGCGGCGAGAATGGATTACCTCATGCTGATGCCGCCGGAAAAAGTAGCTGCATTTCTGGTCAAGTATCAGGACAGGGTGCTGTACGGCACAGATCTCGATTTACACTCGGACGCCGAGCTCTCGGATGCTTTGACCGAGTGGCAGTCGACTTATGCGCGTGACTGGAAATTCCTGGCGACCGGCGAGACGCTTACCGTGAACGGCAAACAGGTGCATGGGTTGAATCTGCCCCGTCCCGTGCTACAGAAAATATTTCATGACAATGCTATTCGCTGGATTCCAGGATTGTGATGTGTCAGTTCACTCTTGAGGAAGCGCGAAGCTAATCACATCGCTGCCCGCCGCGATGGCCACGTGCTGGATCCCCTCGACCGCGTAACTCATTGGCGAACCGCGAAAGTTCTGGCCGGTGTTGAACTGCCAGAGTGCACGGCCGGTCCGAGCCCCAACCGCTTCGAATGCTCCGGTGTCGTTACCAAAGAACACTAAGTCGCCCGCCGTGGTCAGCGTCCCGCCCCAGGAATTGCCTCTTCCGACTTGGGGATCGCGCCAAACGATCTTTCCCTCGGGCACGGAGTACGCCAGGAGAACCTTCTGAGCATGATCGTCAGGTACAAGCTTTGTGCCGGTGTCGTAAAAAGTCTGGCCCTGGGCGAAGGATTGCGGATGCGCGAAGAAGACACTGCAACTCTCCAGCGCCATGACGTAGAACAATCCAGTGACGGGATTGTAGGAAGGCGAGAACCAATTCGTAGCGCCGTCGATGCTTGGGCAGATCTGCGTGCCCTCCGCGCTGGGTATTCTTCCTGTCAGTATGGGACGGCCGGAGCCGTCAATTCCTTTGGCCCAATCCAGCTTTTTCACAAATGGTGTGGCCTTGAGGAACTTTCCGTCGGTGCGGTCGAGAACATAAAGAAATCCGTTGCGGTTGGCCTGCACCAGCAAATCACGCATTCGACCGTCTACTTTCGCATTCAGCAGCACGGGCGTTTCGTTGGCGTCGTAGTCGTATAGGTCGTGAGGAGTGAACTGGAAGTACCACTTCAACGCTCCTGTAGTTGGGTTCAGAGCGAGGACACAGGCGGTGTAGAGGTCATCGCCGGGGCGGGAATCGCCGACGAAATCGGGAGCCGCGTTGCTGGTAGTCCAATACAGAGTGTCCAGTTTGGGGTCGTAGGTACCAGGCATCCAGGTGGTCGCCCCGCCGTGGAGGTAGGAATCGCCCGGCCAACTGGAAGAGCCAAACTCGCCCGGCGCGGGGATGGTCCAGAAACGCCACTTCAGTTTGCCAGTAGGAGCATCGTAGGCGGCGACGAAACCACGGACGCCAGAATCACCGCCGGAGGTACCGACGATCACTTCGTCTTTTACGATGAGTGGAGCGCTGGTTGCGCCGTATTGCTTTGCCTTTTCTGCATAGGTCACATCCCACAGCAGGCGTCCTGAGCGCGCGTCGAGGCAAAGCAGGTGGGCGTCATCGGTTTCCATGTAGACAAAGTTTCGCCACACTCCGACGCCGCGGTTCTTGTGAGACGCAGCGTCGTCGAGTAACCCTGAACTCACCGGCCGCTGGTGATGCCAGATAATCCGACCAGTGCGCGCATCGAGCGCCCATACATCGTTGGCCGAGGTGACGTACATTACCCCTCCGACGACCACGGGCGTCACTTCGAGCCTGTCGGAATTGGAAGGATGGAAGATCCATGCGGCGCGGAGTTGGGCGACATTGGCCGCGGTAATTTGGCGCAAGCCGCTGTAGCGGCGGCCGGTATAGTCGCCGTTGTAGGAAGTCCAGTTGGCGGCGGGGGGTTGCGCGAGCAGATCGGCCGGGCTGACGTTGACGTCGGCAATAACTGGAGCTTGACCTGGTTGTGCTCCCTTTTGTGTTTCGCCGGAAACACGGAACAAACTGAAGGCGGCCAGTGTGGCCGTGATGAATTTTTTCCTGAATGATTTCATGTCAATGATTTTCAGACGCGCCGACTTGAACTTCCTGAAGAGTGCCGCGGTCCAACCCCTGCGCGTCTTCGAGATGAAGAGAGACGCGGGAGGACTTTGCCGGAGAGGTTAATTCTGTATCCAACTGGACGAGATCTGTTGGATCGACCTGGATGACGGGCATAGTTCCCGCACTGGCGCCGTGTTCGTCGTAAAGGTGCGCGACCAAACGTCCCGCAAAAAACACGCCGAACGAACCGGAGAGTCGGATGCGGCCGGTTGCCAAACGAGTGGCCTCAAGAGGACGCACCACGATACCCGAATCTGCTACGCCGTGGAATTCGCCGGCGGCACGGGTGGGAAACCACTCGGTGTCGAGATCGCGGGTTTCGCCGGGCCGCAGTCGGACGAGCGGACTGTTGATCTCGGCTTCCAGATAATAAGGAACTCCATCGCCGCCGGAAGTGAGGGAAGGCTCCCCTTCGGAATTCAACCTCGTCTCGGGGCCATTCATCCAAAAAATAACCGATGCCTTGCCAGGGTAGGTTTCATTTTTTTCGTAGCGGAAGCGTTCAACCATCGCATAGCAGCTGTCGCCATCCACCACCGCCAGCCAACCTGGCGTCGAGTCGAGCCACAGTTCGGCGGCGAGGTGCGCGTAGTGAAGAGCGAAGAGCCCATCGTCCCTGACGGAGACGGCTGGATTCTCTGCCGGACCGAACCGAACGTGGTAGCGGTTCAGATAGCTGCTGGTTGGATTCGCGGGAGTGAACGTCCAAAAGTTTTGATTCCGTCGCGAGGAAGCGGACGAGTCGGCGGTGTTGTATTGCGAAACCGATTGCACAGACCACTCGACGACGTGCCCGGTTCTGTTGTGCATGGTTGCGTGAAAACGGATGCTCGGAGAATCGGCGTCCAGGCGAATCGTGCGCCGGATCTGAATGCCGGTCTGCGGATCAACGGGGCTAACCAACTCGATTTCGCACTCCTTCCCTTCCGAAACCTTTCGAAAGTCGTACGGGCCGTCGTCGAGCAAATCGGAATTGCCCACCCACTCCTGTTCGTTGTCATTTCCCTCGGGCAAGAGCCAGAGCTTGTCGCCTCCATAGTTAAACCACCGTGAAGGGTCGGGTGGCAGGTATTTTCCTTCGTATTTGGGATTCACGAAGAGGAAGGGATGTCCGTTGAAGATCACCTGCATCAGTCGTCCGCCATTCTGGGGTACGACTTCTAGTTTGAGCCAGCGGTTGGAAAGCTCCTGTGCGCTCCAACCCTTGTAATTCGTGGCCTCCACGCGACACGAAGCATTCGACTGACTCGATTCACCTTTAGCCTGCGCAGGTGCAACATTTAGGTTCAACAACCAAAGTAGCAAAGCTACTGCGTAACGCCGCATCATGTCCTCTTCCTGAATCCGCGCTGCCATGATACATGTCCGGTTAACTATCGGAGCTCGTACTCGCGCAGCAACGTTTTCTGCCAAGCTGTCCTGGGGTATAAGCTCGTTTTCACGGAACGAAACCAAAGCTAATCAAACGAAATAATTTGATTTGCGTCAACCAGATTCTGTGGTATATCAGGTTCACCGTCCGATGTCACCGATCCCAACGAAGCTGTTTTCACGGAATGGAACCTGGCGAATCGTTCTCACATTTGGATTGCTGATGATTTCCTTTGGCGCGGACAGCAACATCCTTTGCCAGAATCCGAATAGCGAAGCGCAGACTCCCGCGCTGAAGTCTGACGTCGAGGGAAAGAATCTCTTCGAGGCAAAATGCGCGACTTGCCACGGACTCGACGGGCTCGGTGGTGAGCACGCCCCTGATATCATCCGGCGTCCCGCAGTGAAGTCCCTCTCGGATCAGACGCTCCTCGGCATAATCCACGACGGGATTCCCGAAGAAGGGATGCCGAGTTTCCCCAGCATTGGCCAGGAAGGTGGTCACGCGGTCGTTGCCTATATTCGCCTTCTCCAAGGCAAGTCAGCCAGGGACTCTGCGCCCGGCGATCCGGTCCGGGGTAAGGATCTTTTCTTCGGGAAGGCCGGATGTTCAGCCTGTCACCAGATCGGACAGCGGGGTCAGTTCGTCGCTTGGGATCTTGCGGGGTTTGCGCGAGATCATCCGGGGAACGAGATTCGCGACGCGATTCTCAGGCCGAGCGGAGAACAGCAAGAGACCGCGACTGTGGTTGGACAGGACGGGCGCAAGTTCTCCGGCATGATTAGGAATGAAGACAACGCCTCGATGCAACTGCAGGATGCAGACGGGCGGTTTTATTTGCTTATGAAATCCAGCCTGGTCTCGGTGCAGCGGAAGTCTGAAGATTCTATGCCTGTTGATTACGGACGCCAGCTCAGCGGAACTGAGCTTGATGATCTCGTCAGCTATATTCTGCACGAGGCCCACTCGGGAAAAGATGAGGAGCCTTATGCCCAGGAATAAAGACGGGGTGAGGGCGAAGTCCGTTGTGGAATCCGGAGCACGGAACAAACTACTGCTGCTGTCTCTGCTGTTATCTCTGCTGTTATCCCAGGGCCTTCGCGCGCAAGACCATCCGGTGGATCCCACATGGTTGCATCGCTACGTTCCCGAACTGGCGGAGGCGAGGTCCGATCTCGCTTCTCAGACTTGCCACTACCGTCCAATTTTCGGCGAGGGTGACAAGGACAATCGATCTCTGCAAACTGTAGCCCGTTTCGGGGAAGCCACTCTGGATGCTCACGGGAGTTGCCAGACGGTGGCCTACGACCGCCAGGAGGAGATCTATTTTGTGGTCGAAGGTATCGGCTTGCTGCACTATGAAGATCAGGTTCAGGTAGTACGCAAGCATGACTTCACGTATTTGCCGCCCGGTGCGAA
>Ga0209693_10000370_pt1 | contig 18073 bp, 13 predicted proteins | sample HubBroMetageWRM3_FD_188345 | JGI IMG/M metagenome (GOLD analysis project Ga0209693, IMG submission 188345) | Warmed soil microbial communities from the Hubbard Brook experimental Forest, New Hampshire - Hubbard Brook CCASE Soil Metagenome WRM 3... | ecosystem: Environmental > Terrestrial > Soil... | reverse complement strand
GTTTTCATCTTGCGATACAGGTGGCTGCGTTCCAGGCCCAACACTTCCGCGGCGCGTGTGACGTTGCCATGGTTCTCGTCGAGCTTCTTCAGAATGAAATCCCGTTCATAGGCGTCGCGCGCCTGGTGCAGCGTAGAGAACTCGGTGCGTGCCGCACGCCGGTGGCCGTCGCGATAGACCAGCGTCGGCAGATGCTTGCAGTCGAATTTTGTGGTCAGGGGGTTCATGATCACAATGCGCTCAATCACATTCCGTAATTCGCGGACATTACCTGGCCACGAATAACGCATCAGGGCCTCGACGGCGTCATCTGTAATCTCCCGTGGTCGTCTCCCGTAGGTTGCGGCCAGGTCTTTTAGAAAGTGCCGGGCAAACAGCGGAATGTCTTCCTTCCGGTCGCGCAACGGCGGCACGAAAAACGGGATCACGTTCAGCCGGTAAAAAAGGTCTTCGCGAAAATTTCCCCGCGAGATTTCCTCTTCCAGATCTTTGTTGGTAGAGGCGATGATGCGCGCATCCACGACAATCGTCTTCTCGCTGCCCAGAGGAGCGACGCGCTGCTCATCCAGCGTGCGCAGCACCTTCGACTGGGTTTTCAGGCTCATGTCGCCCACTTCGTCGAGAAACAGCGTCCCTCCGTTGGCCTTTTGAAATTTCCCGTCCTTGTCAACGGCTCCTGGGAACGAACCTTTGTACTGGCCGAACAGTTCGCTCTCGATCAAGTCCTCGGGAATGGCCGCGCAATTGACCTCGACAAAAGTTTCATCCTTGCGCAGGCTTTGCGCATGGATGGCATGGGCCACCAGTTCCTTCCCCGTACCAGACTCGCCGTAAATCAGAACTCGGCCGTTGGTCGGTGCCATCAGGCCTATCTGCTGGCGCAGCGCCTTCATTGGAATGCTGTCGCCAACGATCATGCTCTTGCCGTGGAGCTGTTTCTTCAGATCGACGTTCTCGTGCCGCAGCTTCTTCGATTCGATCGCGTTCTTGACCAGGATCAGCGTCTTGTCGATGGAGAGCGGCTTTTCTAGGAAGTCGTAAGCGCCAAGTTTGGTGGCGCGCACCGCGGTTTCAATCGTGCCATGTCCGGAAATCATGATTACTTCGGGCGGGTTGTCCATCTCGCGGATTCGTTCCAGCGTCTCCAGTCCATCGATACCGGGCAGCCAGATATCGAGCAGCACCACCTCATAGTGGTGCTCGCGCCGCAGGAGCTTGAGGCATTCTTCACCGCTCTCCACCGACGCAGTTTCGTAGCCCTCGTCTGCCAGCACTCCCTGCAGCGATTCGCGAATGCCGGTTTCGTCGTCAACAATGAGAATTTTATGCATGCTGTGCCGTGACCGCGGTCAGCGCGGGCTCGGGAACGACCGGCAGTTCGACGATGAAGCGCGCTCCGACTGGCTGGTTTTCTTCCACCCGAATGGATCCATGGTGCTCTTCGATGACGCGGCTCACGATCGCCAGACCAAGCCCGGTCCCGCGTTTTCTAGTGGAGAAATACGGCAGAAAAAGTTTTTCCTTCAGCTCCCGGGTAACGCCATGCCCGGTATCTGCGATCGTGATTTCCACTGCGTCGCGGCTGGCTACCAGCGAGGTTGAAATCTGGATCTCGCGCACCAGCGAATCCTGCAAAGCCTCGGCAGCATTGTCCACGAGGTTGGCGACGGCCCGCTTAATCGCCTCAGCGTCGGCCATAACTTTGGGCAAGTCTGCCGCCAGTGACTTGTGCAGAGATATGCCGTCCAGTCTGCCATTGAACATGGAGAGCGCATTCTCGATGACCGCATTAATGTCGGCCGGATGTGGATTCGAAGCCGGGAAGCGGGCCAGCGCAGAGAAATCATCCACCAGTCTTCGCACGGTTTCGACCGCGCTGGCAACCGTCTGGGCGCAGGAACGAACGATATCGAGCGAGGTCTTGTCGAGAGGCATCCCGCGTTCCAGATGACGCTGAATGCGTTCCGCGGAGAGTGCGATCGGCGTAAGAGGATTCTTAATCTCATGCGCGACGCGGCGCGCCACTTCACGCCATGCGGCCTGTTTCTGAGCCTTCAGCAGGTCCGAGAGATCTTCGAACACGATCACGTATCCCGAGCGCTCGTCCTGATGGCGTAGGGTGGCCACAGTCACGGCCACGCTGAGAGACGTGCGCTGCAGAGACATCTCCATTTGGCTGGTGGTCATGCCCATGCGGTCGGCGCGGCGCAAAAGCGGCTCCAGATCCTGCAGCACTTCCGGCGGGAATACGTCCGCGAGAGGTGCTCCGCGCAATATTTGCTCGCCTTCCGCATAGCCCTGCGGGTGGAACATGCGCAGCAGGGCGTGGTTCGCGTGAGTCACCGAGCGGGCGGCATCGAGAGAAAGCACCCCGGTTGGAATGCTCTCGAGGACCGTTTCCATTTGGCGGCGGCGCTGGTCGAGTTCTGCATTGGCCACGCTGGCATCGCGGCTCGAAGCCTCATTCTGCCGCCGGCTGGTTTCGAGCTCCTCCGCCATCCGATTAAAGGAGCGCACCAGATCCCCAATTTCATCGGCGGCGCTCACGTCGATGCGGTAGTCAAGACGTCCGCGAGAGATTGCCTGCGTTGCCTCGGCCAGCGCAGCCAGCGGACGAGTCACCAGCTTCGAGAGAAACAGCGCCAGCCACGTGGTCACGAACAGAACCATCATCGTGAGCAACAGAAGCAGGCCCATATAGGTCTGCCGCACATGTTTGCGCTCGCGACTAAGCTGCAGATAGCGCTGCTGGCTGGCTTCGATCTGGCGTACCGTCTTCGAAAACTCTGGCGGCAACGGCAGGGCCACAAGGATCAAGCCGTCTTTCCCAACCGCAGCGCTGCCCAGCGTGTACTCAGTTTGCTCCCAGGTGAAACGCGCGGGCTGTGCCGCGGCGGCCTCGGCCAGCGGCAGCTTCTCCTTCAATTGCGGCCAGGGCGCGGGGACTCCAAGGCTGGCCTCTGGAATCCCGTTCTCAATGGCGAGTGCAAACCCGCCCTGCAGAGTGGGCTCGTGGCTGCGAAATTCTTCGACTGCGGAGGAGAACCCGTGGCCTTCGAAAGCCCGCTGGACCTCCGGCGAGGCAGCAATGGAAACGGCCTCCGCTCGCGCGTTCTGCGCTGCGTAGTTGGCCAGCAGAGACGCCATCGCATCTGTATCTTCCCGGACTTCTTCGACTGGAGTGGAAAACCATATGTTGATCGACCGATTCATCAGCCCGTAGGCAAACCAATACATCACCATCACTGGAACAAAAGAAAGCAGCAGCGCTCCCACCACCATGCGGGTGCGGAATTTCGACCCCAACACCCCCAGGCGGCGCTCAGCAAAAAGTTTGAGCAGGTTGCGCGCCAGTACAAAAGTAAGAGCAACAAATAGAAGAGAAATCAACAGCGAGAGCGCGTAAAAAACTATTGCCTGCTGGTTGGTATCGGGGCGCAGTATGGTTTGGTTAAACGCGGTCTGTGAAACCAGGATGGCGAACAAAAGAAAAACCGACACCGTCAGCACAATAATGAGCCGCTTGCGTTGCGAGGTCTTGGGAGGTCGAGTTGGAACGGTCTGCACCACGCGGATCCAGTGGTCCAGTCTTTTGCGTTCAATCGCGTTCAATCGCGGTCTGCGAGCGGTGAATGGACCGAATTCATTATAGATGCAGGCGCGGCCGTTGGAGATGACTCAAAGGCTGCCTGGCGCTCAATGCAGGGGATTAACGTGGGGTTTAGAGTCGGATGTCCGCCCCGCCGAAAGCTCCTCCCACACCGCCCGGTAAGCGGGCTTGGCCTGGTACGCTCGATCGAAGAGCAGTGCGTGCCCGCGGGTGCCGTGCGAATGGGATCCAATCCACGAATACTTGTCGCTAAATCCCCAGGTCTGGATCGCGGTGCAGCCCGGGTTGTTTAAGCACGCCCTCACGATGCCGCGATAGACCTCTGCCTGCCGCGTCAAGTCCTCAGACTTCGGCATGCCGTTGGAATCCAAAGGCACAGAGACGTCGAGTTCCGTGATGTGAACCTGTACGCCGAGCGCAGTGAGCCGGGCGATGTTCGAGGAAATGTCAGCGGCGGCGCCCGTGCCCGCATCAAGCGTGGGTATGTGCAACTGCAATCCCACACCATCGATCGGAACGCCCCGGCGCTTGAAATCCCTGACCATGACATAGATCGCATCCGACTTGCGGTTCATCCCTTCGCCCTCCGCTTCGTTGTAGAACAGCAACGCGTGCGAGTCTGCCTTGTGCGCCACGCGAAATACTTGCTCGATGTAAGCTGTTCCTTCGGTCGACAATCCAATGCCGGGCTGGTTGTACCAGAGGGCATCGCGCAGATTGCCGTTCTCATCCAGGGCTTCGTTCACCACATCCCACGCGAAGACTTGCCCGCGATAGTGCTTCATCACGCGCGTAATGTGTTCGCGCAGCAGTCGCGACAATTGCCGCGGGGTGAAGTGACCGTGCGTCAGCCAATCCGGGTTGTAACGGCCCCAGACCAGGCAATGGCCGCGGACCTTCATCTGATGCGCCTTGGCGAAGTGAACCACTTCATCACCCTGGCGAAAATCGTAGGTGGCACGATCCGGCCGCAGCACCCACCACTTCATGGCATCTTCCGCCTCAACCATGTTGAACTCGCGAGCCAGGGTGGAAGCGTAGGCAGCCTCCGAAAGCTGAGGTGGACGGACAGCCGTGCCGACGAGCAAGCCTGCGTTTTCCGCCTCCTGCCGCAGCGATTGAGCGCAGCAGACAGAAGCCAGCGCCGCTATCAGAATTGCCGACTTCCAACAGTCGATAAACAAGAAATCTCCTCAAGACCGAACACCCAAGACCTGACACCTGATCTACTTAGACCGAGACAGAAACTTCTGTAAAGGGCGCTCGTCACAACGAGCCTGCAATAATTCTTTCCCACTCCCACAATGAAACCGTGTATTTCGTCCGTAAATCTGTGCCCTCTGGCGTCAACCCGCAAAGTTAGCCAGCCCTGATCGCTGAGTCCACGCGCGAATGTACGCTGGCCGCAGAGTTCGCCGCGTTGATCACACCAGACCCCGCGGGCGCTTACCGAAGTGCATGTACCTGAGCCTGAGATTTGGATTTTTTCTGAGGAAAAAGCTCATCTGGCGCGGGTTCTGAAACTTAGCTGGAAGCGTATCAAGGATAGCGAAAAGTCCAAGTACTACGGTAACTGGTACGGTAATCGACTTGCTGTGACAATTTGTGTCACCACAAAGACACTGCTCTTCTCCCCAGTAAAAGCAGTGATTTGTGTAAATGCCGGCGACGTTTCGCCGGGCAGCGTTCCACTACGTGGATAGGAGATCGACGTATGTCTCAACGGCTGGGTGACCTTCTCGTCAAAGAGAAGATCATAACCCCGGAGCAGTTGGAACAAGCTACCAAGGCCCAGAAGGAGCAGAACTGCCGCCTGGGGTCTGCCTTGGTGAAGCTTGGCTTCCTCACGGATGAGGATGTCACCAATTTTCTCTCCCGGCAGTATGGCGTCCCAGCCATCAATCTTTCATATTTTGAAATCGATCCCGCTGTAGTCAAGCTGATCCCGTTTGAAACCGCGAAGCGCTATCAGATTCTTCCCCTGAGCCGCGTGGGCGCGTCGCTCACCATCGCCATGGTCGATCCGACCAATGTTTTCGCGATGGACGATATCAAGTTCATGACCGGCTTCAACATCGAGCCGGTCGTGGCCTCCGAAAGCTCCATCCTGACGGGCATCGACAAAGCCTACGGGGGCAAAGCGGAGGAAGATCTCGAAACCGTAATGCAGTCGATGTCGGAGATGAACGAAAGCGACATCGAAGTGCAGGCCGAAGAGCAGGAGATGGAGCTGTCGCAGCTGGAGAAAGCTGCGGACGAAGCTCCGGTCGTTAAGCTCGTGAATCTCGTGCTCACCGACGCCGTTAAGCGCGGAGCCAGCGACATTCACATCGAGCCCTACGAAAAAGAATTCCGCGTGCGCTTCCGTATTGACGGCGTATTGCAGGCAATCATGTCGCCGCCGATGAAGTTGAAAGACGCGATTACGTCCCGTCTGAAGATCATGGCCAAGCTCGACATCAGCGAGAAGCGGCTGCCGCAAGACGGCCGCATCATGCTGAAAATGAATATCGGCGGCCGCAAGAAGCAGCTCGACTTCCGCGTCAGCACCCTGCCCACCCTGTGGGGCGAGAAAATTGTGCTCCGGTTGCTCGACAAAGAAAATCTGCGGCTCGACATGACCAAGCTGGGTTTCGAGCCCGAGTCGCTGGTCAAGTTCGAAAAAGCCATTCTCAAGCCTTACGGCATGGTGCTGGTCACAGGCCCCACGGGTTCCGGCAAAACCAACACGCTCTATTCGTCGATTTCGCGCCTCAACCAGCCCGACACCAACATCATGACCGCCGAAGATCCAGTCGAATTTCAATTGGGCGGCGTCAATCAGGTGCAGATGAAGGAGCAGATTGGATTGAACTTCGCTGCTGCCCTGCGCTCCTTCCTGCGGCAGGATCCCAACATCATTCTGGTCGGCGAAATCCGCGACTTTGAAACGGCAGAAATCGCCATTAAAGCCGCTCTCACTGGCCACTTGGTGCTCTCGACTCTCCACACGAACGGCGCCCCCGAAACCATTACGCGCTTGATGAACATGGGCATTGAGCCTTTCCTGGTGGCGACCTCGGTTCACTTGATCTGCGCCCAGCGCCTGATTCGAAGGATCTGCAAAGACTGCTCTGAGACCGTGGAGGTTCCGGTCCAGACGCTGATTGAAGAAGGGTTCTCGCCCGAGGAAGCCAAGACCATCAAGATTCAGAAAGGCAAGGGCTGCGGGGTCTGCAACAACACGGGATACAAAGGCCGCTGCGGTTTGTATGAAGTCATGGAAGTGGACGATGAAATCAGGGAACTCGTGCTGGTCGGCGCTTCTGCGGTCGAATTGAAAAAGAAAGCCATCGAGCGCGGCATGATCACACTGCGGCGCAGCGGTCTGATCAAAGTGGCTGCGGGCATCACCACGCTGGAAGAAGTGGCCCGCGAGACCATTCACTAGTTCATGAAGATTAAGTTCGTAAAGATTTAAGACGTAGGGAAGGGAACACGATTATGGGTCTGTCATTAAGTGACTTGCTGAAACGGATGCTGGAGATGAGTGGCAGCGATCTTCACATCACCACCAATTCGCCGCCCCAGATCCGCGTCCACGGCCACCTGGTGCCGCTGGACCTTCCCCAGATGACGCCTGCCGAGACCAAGCAGCTGGCCTACAGCGTCATGACGGATTCCCAGAAGCACCGCTTCGAGGAAAGCCTCGAACTCGACTTCTCTTTCGGATTGAAAGGCCTGGCTCGCTTCCGCGCCAACGTCTTCAACCAGCGCGGCGCTACAGCGGCCGTCTTTCGACTGATTCCTTTCGAGATCAAGTCTTTCAACCAGCTCGGCCTGCCCGCCGTCGTAAGCAAGCTGTGCGACAAGCCGCGCGGTCTGGTGCTGGTGACGGGACCGACGGGCTCCGGTAAATCCACCACGTTGGCCGCAATGATCGACAAGATCAACAGCGAACGCCACGACCACATCCTCACCATCGAGGATCCGATCGAGTTCGTGCACATGAACAAGAACTGCGTGGTCAACCAGCGCGAACTGCACGCCGACACCAAGAGTTTCACTGACGCATTGCGCGCCGCGCTTCGTGAAGATCCCGATGTCGTGCTGATCGGCGAAATGCGCGACCTGGAAACCATCGAGTCGGCGCTGCGAATCGCCGAAACCGGTCACTTAACCTTCGGCACGTTGCACACCAATTCGGCGACTTCCACCATCAACCGCATCATCGACGTGTTCCCGGCGCACCAGCAGCCGCAGATTCGCGCCCAGCTTTCGCTGGTGCTCGAAGGCATCATGTGCCAAAGCCTGGTGCCAACTCCGAGCGGCAAGGGTCGCGCCATGATCATGGAAATCCTTATCCCCAACCCGGCCGTTCGCAACCTGATCCGTGAAGACAAGATTCACCAGGTGTATTCGGCCATGCAGTCGGGACAAGACAAATTCGGAATGCAAACGTTCAACCAGGCTCTGGCTACGGCGTACTTCCAGAAACAAGTCACGCTGGAAGTGGCCCTGGCTCGCTCCAGCAATCAGGAAGAACTGCAGGAAATGATCAACCGTGGCGCCAGCTTGTTGAACCGTGGCGGCACGGCAGGAGCAGCAAAAGGGGCAGCTTCGAAATAAAAGATCTGACGGCGCATCGCGCATGCGGCTGACGCGATGAGCAGAGCACAACAAGTTTGAGCCGCGGGAAATTTGGGAATCAGGGACGACACTGAGGAGAGGCCAACACCATGCCAGTCTTTACATTTTCCGGCAAGGACGCCTCCGGACAGAAAATCTCCGGAGAGCGCGTAGCACCAAACAAGCAGGCGCTGCAGCAGCAATTGCGGCGCGAGCGCATTACACCGGGTGCGGTCCGGGAAAAGGGCAAAGAGTTTTCCATGCCCACCTTCGGATCGGGCAAGGTTGGGACCAAGGACATCGCGATTTTCTTTCGCCAGTTCTCGGTCATGATCGATGCCGGTTTGCCGCTGGTGCAGTGTCTGGAAATTCTGGCCGCCAACCAGGAAAACCCGGCCTTCCAGAAGACGCTGACCGGCGTCCGCACAACGGTAGAAGGCGGAGCCACACTGGCCAATGCCATGCGGCAATATCCCGTCGTCTTCGACGACCTCACTACCAACATGATCGAAGCCGGCGAAACCGGCGGTATTCTGGACATCATTTTGCAGCGCCTCGCAGTCTACGTCGAGAAAGCCGTCCGCCTGAGAGCTGCTGTGAAGTCGGCCTTGATCTATCCCGTCGCCGTGGTCAGCTTGGCTGGCCTGATTGTCGGCGCCCTGCTCAAGTGGGTGGTGCCCATCTTCGCCAACCTGTTTGCCGGCCTCGGCGTCGTTCTACCCCTTCCCACCCGTATCGTCATGGGATTGAGCGCGTTCGTGCAGAGTTTCTGGTGGGTCGTCATTGTGGTTGGTGTCGGTGGTACCTTTGGTCTGAAGGCGATCCGCAAGAACCCGAAAGGCCGCTATTACTTCGACAAATTCCTGCTCCATCTCCCCGTAATCGGCTCTCTGCTGCGCAAGATCGCTGTGGGCCGTTTCACACGCACCCTGGGCACTCTGATTACCTCAGGCGTTCCAATTCTCGAAGGTTTGGCCATCACCGCCAGGACCTCAGGCAACGCCGTGCTGGAAGAAGCGCTGATGAAAGTGCGGAAGGCCATCGAAGAAGGCCGCACCATCGTCGATCCGCTCCGCGAATGCGGAGTGTTTCCCAACATGGTGACCCAGATGATCGGCGTCGGCGAAGCCACCGGCGCGATGGACAGCATGCTGCAGAAGATCGCCGACTTCTACGAAGAAGAAGTCGATGCCGCTACCAAGGACATGCTGGCCATGCTCGAACCAGTCATCATCGGCCTGCTCGGCGTAACCATCGGCGGCATCGTGATTTCACTCTACATGCCGCTATTCGCCATGATCGCAAAGTTGGCGGGCTAGAAAAATCGGGTCTTGGGTCTTTGGAGTTAGGTCTTAGGCCCAGGGCCCGAACGCCTCACGTCTTAATGCCTAACGCCTAAGACCTGAGACCCAAGACCTGAGACCCAAGACCTGAGACGTAAGACCCGAGATAGCGATGCAATCGACCTTCGACGAGCGGAATTGGCTGGCCTGGCTGGTCAAAGTACGGATCCTGATCCTTACCTTCCTGCTCGGAATCCAGTTGGCGGTCGCGGAGCTGACCCCCACTCGTCTGCCCCTGCGCCTTTTCCTCAGCACCATGCTGCTGTGGTATACCGTCTCGCTCTTCTACGTAGCCCTGCTCTCCTTCTGGCGCGAGCACCGTCTGCAGGCGTCCTTGCAAGTCCTGACCGACCTGGTCATGGTCAGCCTGGTGGTGCATGAAACCGGAGGCTGGGACAGCTCGCTCAACTTTCTCTACCCTCTAGTCATCATCGTGGCCGGAATTCTCTTGCCCCGGGTGTGGGCGCAACTGGTCGCGGCTCTCGCTTTCATTCTTTACGGCACCGTCCTTGAACTCAACTATTACGGACTCGTGCACTCCTACTGCACCACGCATCCCGAACTGAAGGTGCTGCAGGCGATCATTTTCGTGAACCTGTTTGCCTTCCTTGCCGTCGCGTACCTGGCTGGCCTGCTGGTCGCCAAGCTGCGCCAGGCGCGGGTGGAGTTGAAAGACACCAGCGGAGCGCTCGAAGACCTTCAGATTCTCCACGAAAACATTATTCAGTCCATCAGCAGCGGATTGATCACCACGGGTCTCGATGGGCGCATTACGCTGGTCAACAATGCCGCGCTCAAACTTCTGGAGCGCGCACCCGACCAGTTGCTGGGAAAACCGGTCACCGGAATTTTCCTCGATCCGCTGCCCAATGCCGAGTCCCAGACCCACGCCGAAGTTCGTTTCGACACCGTGGGAAGCTTCCGCCGAACGGTTCGCGTGCGAGTCGCCGCGTTGAGCGGGCCGGAGCGCGGAGCGCTGGGCTACGTCTACGCCCTCGATGATCTCACCGAGATCCGGCGACTTGAGCGCGAAGTCCGCATGCAGGATCGCCTGGCAGCCGTAGGCCGTCTCGCCGCCGCCATCGCCCACGAGATTCGCAATCCGCTTACCTCCATCGCCGGCTCGGTCAGCATGCTTTCCGGCATTCCGGAAATGAGCGAGGAGCATCGCAATCTGCTCGCCATTGTGACCCGCGAATCGCAACGACTGAACGGCATCATCACCGATTTTCTCGCTTACTCCCGCGGCAAGCAGTATCACTTCGAAAAGACTGATCTGGTGCGATTAGTCGAGGACACACTCACCCTCATGCGCCACCGCATGACAGCGGAAAATATCGCCATCACGATTGAGAGCGCGTTCGCCGTGCCGCAAGCCTGGGTGCTTGCCGACGGCGACAAACTCAAGCAGGTTTTCTGGAACTTCGCCGAGAACGCGGTTCGCGCCATGCGCAACGGCGGCACTCTGAAAGTTGGCATCGATCGCCTGGGAGATGACTGGCAAGTCAGTTTCGCGGACACCGGAACCGGCATGACGCCGCAACAGACAGAGAAGATTTTCGAGCCCTTCCAGTCGAACTTCGAAGGCGGCACCGGACTCGGCTTAGCGGTGGTCTACCAGATCGTGCAGGCACACGAAGGCAAAGTGTGGGCACGCTCCAAGCAAGGCCAGGGGACGACTTTCGTCCTACGCCTGCGCCGGCTCGATGCAGAACGTCCCGCCGTCCGCCCCACTTCGCCCGAAACTTTCGCCGCACCCGTGCAACTCGCTGCTGTCGCGGGAGAAGGGAGGCTGCGTGGCTAACATTCTGGTTTGCGACGATGAGCGCTCCATCTGCGAAATGCTCGACATCGCTCTGCGCCGCGACGGACATCGCGTCGAGACCGTGAATTCCGGCCAGGCAGCCAAAAACAAGATCGACGGCGCTCTTTACGACCTCATCATCACCGATATCAAGATGCCGAACATCGATGGCATCGAAGTTCTGCGTCATGCCCATCGCGTTTCGCCTGATTCCCCGGTCATTCTCATTACGGCCGTCGACGACTACGAAGCCGCAGTCGAAGCGGTGAAAGCCGGAGGAGCTTCGGATTACATTCGCAAGAGTCCCGGCCTGGTCGACGAAATCAAGCTGGCCATCAATCGCGTTCTCGAAAAACTGTCGCTGAGCAAGCAGAACTTCGCCCTGCGCCGCGACGCTGCTTCCCACAACTCGCTCGATAACATCATTGGCTCGAGTGCAGCGATGGAGAAACTGAAACAGACTCTGCGCACCGTCGCCTCCACCGCCAGCACCGTCCTGATTCACGGCGAGAGTGGAACGGGTAAAGAGTTGGTAGCACGCGCCGTCCACATTTGCTCGCCGCGCGCCACCGAACCCTTCGTCTCGGTAAACTGCGGAGCCTTCCCGGAAACTCTGCTGGAAAGCGAACTCTTCGGCTATTTAAAGGGAGCCTTCACCGGAGCCAATCAGAACAAGCGCGGACTGTTTGAAGTAGCCGGCGGCGGCACCATCTTCCTCGACGAAATCAGCGAAATGACTCTGGCCATGCAGGTAAAACTGCTGCGCGTGCTGCAGGAGCGCACGGTCCGCCCTGTCGGCGGCACCAGCGAAATTCCCATCGATGTGCGGGTCATCGCCGCCACCAATCGCGACCTCGACAAAGCTGTTGCCGAAAATCTTTTCCGCGAAGATCTCTATTACCGTCTCAACGTAATCCCCATCCGCGTGCCGAACCTGCGCGAACGCCGCGAAGACATCCTGCTGCTGGCGAATCACTTTCTGAAGAAATACGCAGCTGCAGCGAACCGAAGCATTCTGCGCGTCAACAAAAACTCACTCGATGCGCTCTGTGATTATGAATGGCCGGGCAACGTCCGCCAGTTGGAGAACACTGTCGAGCGCGCCGTCGCTTTGGAAATGACAGACGAGTTGCACGTCGAACTCCCGGCGGAACGACCCAAAGCCCGCGCTGCAGCAGCCGGTGTTTCTGCAGGAATGTCCGAAGTCGCGCCGGGCGCAGTGCTTCCCGAAGGTATCGGCATGGAGGTCTACGTGGCCAACATCGAGCGCACGCTCCTGCAAAGCGCTCTCGACCGCTCCAACGGCGTGCAGACCAAAGCCGCCGACCTGCTCGGCATCTCCTACCGGTCTTTCCGCCACTTGATGAAGAAGTACGAGCTGTAGCTCTCAGCTGTCAGCTATTGGCACTGGGTATTAGCGATGCTGAATGCGCATAGACAGCAATGGCAGGTGTGGACGCTTATTGGGATGTCGCTCGTTGGCATCACCTTTGGCATTTGGCTGTGCTGGGCAGACTTCCCATTCATCGGCTCTCTATGGCTAGGCGTCTTCTTATGGTGGGCACGGCAGCTTGTAGTGGGGCTGGTCGCCCCTAGAAAGATTCCCTCTGAGGTCGCTCCCACTCTGACCTCGTGGTGGGAGCGCCTCATTATCGGGGTCATCTGTCTTCTCGGAATAGTCGTTTGTGCGGTTGGTATCTATCTCTGGCGATCGTGGCCTGAAGAGTGGCAAGCTGGTCTCGTGTTCCTTCTCTTCGGCTTACTCATTTTGACCCCAGTGACGCTGCGGGAAATCCAATTGCGTAGAAGGGCGATTCCGCAGGTTCAGACTCCGAGGGCGAAGTAGGGGTGTCGCTTTTGACGGCTGAAAGCTGAGAGCCGAAAGCTGACAGCTGGCTGCTAGCTCTTCTTCAACTGCTGCTTCCACCCCAGCACCCGCGCCTTCGCTCCCTCAGCCTCAGCCTCTGGAATCATTCCCTTTTTCTGATAAAGCACCGACAAGCTGGTATGCGCGAGCACGTCCTCCGGATCCAACTCCGCAATCCGCTCCGCCACGGCGATGGCCTCATCGTAGCGCTGCAAATCCTGCAGAGCGCGCGCCAGTCCGTGCATGCATTCGGTGAATGAAGGATCGACAGCCAATGATGCCCGATACGCCGAGATGGCGTCTTCCAGCTTCCCGTCTGCCATTAAATCAAGCGCGGCATAGTAGTGGACTTCGGCCTGCTGGCGGGTGTCTGCGTCGGACATGAAAGGAATTTCCTGGCGGAGACAGGATTCTAACATGGGTTATGATGCTCCCATGCGCTACCGGCTCCGCTTTCTCTGGAACGCCACCAGGGGCCATCGTCTGGCTCCGTGGCGCAGCCCCTACCTGCTATGGCGCATCGAGACCTACTGCGGCGTCAAGATGACGCAGATCGGCTTCCTGGAGTTCTGGGAATTTCTGTGGCGGGAGCGTACCAGCCTCTGGCGTTTTCTCAAGTGGACAGGCGAGATGGACCGTTACGCCCACCCCAAGCCGAAAAGCTAAGGCAGTGGCCAGTGATCAGTGTCCAGTGGTCAGTAAAATCCGTAGTCAGTCAATGTTCTTTTTTACTGGCCACTGATCACTGACCACTGGCCACTGCCTTATCCCTTGCCCGCCGCCGCAGCCTCGCCGAGAATAATGCTTACTTCATTGCCCTTGCTCGCCCCGGTCAACTGCGCCGCCGCGCCGCGATTGGCGGCAATCTCCAGGAAGCCCATGCTTCCCAGGATGGCGATCACTTCTCCCGGAGCACCCTCGGCATACGTGTTGCGGATTTCGGTGATCTCGCGGCCGCCTACAACAATCTTAAACGCCTGCGCATTGGCTCCGAATAGCATGGGAGCGTCTTTCGGGGTGATGTTGGTGATGAGGTTCCCGAACCGGTCGACTTTCAGCACAACCCCGCGCAGCCGGTTTCCGTCGACAGCTTTTGGCTTTGGGGCATTAAAGCGAACGTAGTCCTCAATCTCTTCCCCAAACTTTTGCGAGTCGACTTCCTTGGCCAGCCACGCCGCCACCGGGGCAAAAATGTCGCGTGCGTGAAACGTATTGCTGACCGGCTGAAGATAGTAATGCTCGGAAGCGATGTGCCGGACGTGCATGCGCTCTTCGCGCGCATACACCAGTGAAAGCACCCCATTGTCGGGTGCCACGAAATGATATTTGTCGCAAGAAGCCAGGATCGGCCGCCGCTCTGTCCCCACGCCGGGATCGACCACGACGACATGGATGGTGCGGGTGGGAAAGTAAGAATACGCCTGCGAAATGGTGAGCGCTCCATCGAGCACGTCGAAGGCCTGCACAGCGTGGCAGATATCGACAATCTGCGCCTCCGGCAGAATCTCCAGGATGACGCCCTTCATGGTGCCTACAAAATGATCGTTGCTGCCGAAGTCGGTGGTCAGAGTAATGATCGGACGGGCCAAGGTTCTCCTCGCGGGGGAAGACGAAGTGCTCCCAGAATGTCGAAAGTAACCGCTGGTGACTGCAGAGTCAAGGCACGGAGGTAATGAGAAAGCAGGGGCTAGGGGCTAGAGGTCAGGGATCGGGGCTAGCAAAGCCCTCGGTTTTACCGAGCTGGTTCTGTCGGCCCCTAGCCCCTGACCCCTGGTCCCTGCTATTCGATGTGAATATCGCCCGATCCTGTATGCAGGGTCAGCAAGGGGCCGCCGCCGCGCACTTTGCCTTCGATGTGCTTGCGGGTTTCCTGCACTCGTCCCTGCACCGTCATCGTGATCGGCGCGCCGATGTCCAGCGTCCCAGAACTAGTGGAAATGTCTGCATCGAATGCCGCATTCGCAGGAAGCCGCACGCGCACATTGCCCGACCCGGTGCGAATCTCCCAGGCACCCGTCTGCGTACCCTCAGCAGTTATGTCGCCGCTGCCAGCCTCGGCATGGAACCCGCCTTGAATGCCGCGAACCGTGACGTTACCGGAGCCGGTGTGCAAATCAATATCTCCCGCTGCGGTTTCTTCCACCTCAATGTCACCGCTACCCGCGCCACCTCGCACCGGACCGGCGATCTGGCGTGCCCGCACATTGCCCGACCCGGTCTGCACCCGAATCTGCCCGGTAAGCTGCGAGAGTCTCATGTCTCCTGATCCACTCTGCAGGTCGGCGTTGCCACGCACGCCTTCAATGGTCTGATCCCCCGATCCGGTGTGGGTGTTGACGGTTGTGTCGGCGGGCACGGTGATTTCGTAATCCACCGAAATGTCGTGAGCGTTCACGTAATCAATGTGAATGTTGTTCCCGTCCTGGCGCAGTGGAGGATTCTGCTCAATCTCAGCGACCTCCGCGTGCCGGTTTCCTGCCAGCCAGTGGTCGCTTACAAAGATTTTTCCTCGAATCGAGACCGAGCCCGCCGGTCCATTGCGCACAATAATGTCGCCCGAGTGGGTTTGTACTTCCAGATTCACAGGCCCGCTGACCTGAAAGGTTTTGTCGAATGTTCCTTGCGGCGTGGAAGCAAATGCCGCGCTGCAGACAAACATTGCTGCCATCGTGATCGCCACAAGCACGAATCGGGACGGCAGCAAAATCGCACCACGGAAACTTTGTCGTCGTTTGTTCATTGTTCTAAGCTCCTCGTCCTAAGCTCCTCATAGATTCAAGCTCACACCGCTATTTCGAAAACCACCGAACGCTGAACGAAATTGGCAGCCCGACCACCACCATATGCACCAGCAATCCCAGGATCACGTCATGAAGTTCGTAAGGTCCCCTGGCGTGAAGCGCGGAAAGCGGCAACACCACATAACTCATTACCAGTTCAACCGCCATGCCGTAGAACAACCCGCAGACCAGCGGATGCTCCGTCAGGAAAACCAGCCTACGGCTCGCCCCGTAGTAAATAGCGGTCGCCGAGCAAGCGATAAAGAAGTGAAGGCAGACACCAAGAACGTACGTGCCGGCCCCTCCCTGCACAGCCTGCTGCCCCAATAGACCTGCGGCAATTACGAGCGGAACCTTCGTTCCAAACAGGATGCAGGCTTGCGTGAGATCCAGACTTCCGGCAATCAGGCCGCCCGCTGCGATTGCTAATAGAGCGCTCCCGCTTCCCGGCGGCCGACGCGCGGAATCTCCACTCACTGGAAACCCTCTCATCTACCTGCTTGGTTTGCAAAGATCCAGGGAACCCATACCTACTGCAGCACTACCTCTTGACCTTCCTTCAACCCGCTAAGCACTTCCGTCTTCGCGCCATTCGAGATCCCGATGTTGATTGCGACCTTATCCATGCCGTCCTTGCCCTTCGGATCGGGAATATCTACCGACGCCTTCTTGTCCTTGTCGTAAAGAATCGCGCCTTCGGGAATCTGCAGCACGTTCTTGTGTTCTTCGAGGATGATCTCGGCATTGGCAGTCATCTCCGCTTTAAGTTCCCCGCCTGGATTCTGAATCGAAACCCGCACTTCAAACGTGGTGACGTTGTCCTTCTCCACGCCCATCGGAGAAATCTTCGTCACCTTGCCGGTGAAAGTTTTGTCCTTGAACGATTCCACCTTGATCCGCGCCGGCTGCCCCAGATAAACCTTCCCAATGTCGCTCTCGTCCACTTTGCCCTTCACATAGACTTCGCTGGTATCGCCCAGCGTCATCACCAGTGTGGCCGAAGAACCCAGCACCAGAATCGAGCTCACCGCATCGCCCATTTCCACGTCGCGCGAGAGCACAATGCCATCGATCGGTGAAACAATGTCGGTATAGCTGAGCTGCTCCTCCAACTGCGTAAGGTTCGCCTGATCCTGCGCCACGTTGGCCTTCGACTGCGCAATCTTGGCCTTCAGCACGATCATCTGTGCCTTGGCAACGTTCTGCTTGTTCAGCGACATTTCATAATTCTTCTCCGCATCGTCGAGCGCCGATGCCGAAACCACTCCGTCTTTCGCCATGCCCTCCGCCCGGTCATAGGCCCGTTTCAGCAACGGCACATCCGGACCTTCCGCGTCCACCTTGGCCCGCTCGAAATCCGCCTGCGAACTGGTCATGTTGGCCTGAGCCGCATCCAAAGCCGCACGGGACTGCGCGACCTGCGCCTCGATCTCCACCTTGTCGAGCTGCGCCAGCAACTGTCCCTTCTTCACTTTGTCGCCATAATCCACCAACAGCTTCTTGACGATGCCGCTGGCCTTCGACTTCACCTCAACCTTGGTAATCGGGGTAACCTTGCCCGTGGCCACCACGCTCTTGGCCAGGTCGCCCTTTTCCACCTTCGCCAGCTTTGTCGGATCAATCTTGGTTCCGCCACGCGTAGCCGCGAACACTCCGATCGCAATCAGCAGCACAATTCCGATGCCAATTCCGCCATAAATAAACAGTTTGCGCCGCTTCTTCTTATTATTTCCGTTTCCGTTCACAACTGCCTCCTGAGTCCCTGCTGGAAATGGCCACTGAAATTTGCCGAATTGCTCGACCGAAAGAAGCGCCGTCCCGCGCTCTCAATATCCTGTACGCAGCCGAAGTAGTGTTTGTTCCAGAGATTTCCGCCCGAACCAGAATGCCAGCGGAAAGTTAAACCACGAGCCACCTGCCAATTAGACCGCGCTCAGACAAAAAAGGTAGCCCAGGAACTCCAAAAGTTTTACCCTGTGTTCCCCTTGTGACCCCTGTGTTAAAGATCTTAGGACGCCATGCCAAAGAGCACGCATGGCCTACCAGCCCCTTTGGAATGTT
>Ga0209693_10000369_pt1 | contig 18107 bp, 13 predicted proteins | sample HubBroMetageWRM3_FD_188345 | JGI IMG/M metagenome (GOLD analysis project Ga0209693, IMG submission 188345) | Warmed soil microbial communities from the Hubbard Brook experimental Forest, New Hampshire - Hubbard Brook CCASE Soil Metagenome WRM 3... | ecosystem: Environmental > Terrestrial > Soil... | reverse complement strand
GACCTGGAACGGTCGCTGAAGTCATCGAAATCTCCTGCACTCTCCTGCGTAGGCGGCTGCTCTAAGGCTCAGAGCGGACCATTTCGCCCGTGCGGCTTTGCGGTGGCCCTTTACACAGGTTATCGCGGGGAATGTCGCCAGGGCAGGTCGGGCGGGTATTGGATCACTCACAGGAACGATTCAGATGACGTTATCCGCGGTATTCGTCGACGGGGTTTCGTCAATTTCATCGGTGCCGGCATCGGTCTGGCTGTCGGGGTCATCGGTTCCAGGTTCACTGGTCTCCGCCCCAGCCAACTGCCCGGTTTCTCCCTGGGCCCCCCCGCCGCCCGCATCGTCGCCGGGCGGAGCCGGTTCGCCAAGCTCCGCCCGCACCGCCTCGAGCGCGGCCTGTAGCGTCGGCATCTCCCGGCCTCGCAGCGCCGCCGCCCGCGCCCCGACGACGGCGTGCTCGCGCAGCTCGGTATCGATCACGCCGACCTGTTGGTTGACCCGCGCGCTCTCGACCTCGTCTTGCTCGCCCAGCGCCGTGGTCAGCGACGACTCAGTTCCTAGCACCCGAGTCGCGACCAGCTGCTCGAGCGCGGACCGCAGCAGGCCGGTCGCCTCGCCGGCCCAACGGTCCAGCAATGCGCGATCGCGCAGTACGCCGCGAGTGCCGACCACCCAGACGGTGAGCGCAAGGCCGATCGCCGCACATGCGACGGCCCCGGCCAGGGTAAGTCCGGGAGCCAGGTCGGCCAACAACCGGCTGAGCGTCATCGCGACGCCCAACCCGAAACCGGCACCCACCAGCATCATCAACCGGGTCTCCAGTCGCCGCGACTTCAGCTGTGGAGGCGGTATCTCGATCGTCGGGAGTGCGGGGGGTGCGGGCGGGCCGGTCGGCAGCCCCAGGCCTTGTGCCATGTCGGCCAAATGCTCGCTGGTGCCGCTGTCCACCTCGCCGACCACCTCGTCGATGCGCCCGCGGGCGTACGCCTCGAACTCCGGCAGTTTGCGTCGGGTGAGACTTCCCAGATCCTCCTGCAGCTCTGAGCGCACCGAGGCGCAGCGGTTGCGGGCGTAGTAAGACAGCTGGACGCGAGCCTGCTGGGTTTGGCTGCGCAGCGCGATCGTGCGCTCGGACTTCGACAGCCGTCGCTGCCGCAAAATACCGCTGCGCTGCTCACGTAATGCCTCGACCCGCGCCCGCCGACCCGCGCCGTCGGCGTCACGATCGTAGCGGTCAGCGACGTTCTGCAACCGGGATTCCCACGCGCGCAACCTGTTTCGTCGCGGAAGATCGGTGTCGGCGAGTTGTTCGCGTACCGCGACGACGAGGTCGTCGACGCGTGGTTCACCGCGCTCGGGCAGGGCAGCCACGCCGACCCAGGGCACGTCACGGTAGCGCGGCGCGTGCGCCGACAGCGCGTCGCGGTCGGCGGCCAGCACATCGCGCCAGGCGCGATGCACGTCGATCTTCGACACCACACCGATCACCGCGTCGGTATCGGTGGTCGCGGCGTCGAGCAGCGCGCAGTCGGATTCGGTCAACGCGGCCGCCGCCGAGACGACGAAGACCACCGCCGTCGGCGCTTCGCCGGCCGCCAGCTCGGCCGGCTCGATGAACGTGTGCTCGGGCAACCGTTCGCACAGTGCCGCGACGACGCCACTGACCCCAGCCAGCCACGGCCCGGTCACCAGGACCACGTCGCGGCGCTGCGTGGTCGGCGCACCCAGCCGCGGCCCGATCGCCGCCACCATTGCATCGACTGCGTCTGCTGCGCCTTCTGCGGCGATTGCGCCGCTGCCTGCCTGGTCGGTCACGCTGAACTCCCGACCTTTGACCATAGCCGCAGCGAGCCCCTGACGATGTCCGCGCCACAGGCGCGGTGCAGGCCCGCCACGGGCCCACGGCTGTAGCGTTGCCATCCCATGGCGCGGCGCAGATGTGCCGCGCCGCTATCGCAGCGATCGACCTGCATGCCGGCCGCCTCGACGACGTCTACGGCCGTCGTCATCCGGGCGATCACCGTGTCGTCGCAAGACAGGAATTCGCCGACTCGCAGGTCGGTGACGGCCAGCGTCTCCAACTCGGCGACGGCGTCCAACACGCGGCGGTAGTGCACCTGTGCGCCTATCGACCCGATCGTGTCGACGACATCGTCAATGCAGCTCAGGCCGCGCAACACGGCGCGGGTCTGGTCACGCGTCGCGCCATCCCGGATCGCTTCCAGGGCCTGCTCGACGCCGAACACGTCGAGGGTGTCGAGCAGCCGCCGCCGCAGCTCGACGGCCACCGGGTGCCCGCCGGTGAGAAAGCTGTCCGGCGAGCTCAGGTCGGCGGGCCGAGTGGCCAGCACCTGCAGCACGGCCCACAGTGCGTCGTCCAGCACGTCGTCGAGCGCGGCAACCGCGAGCACGCCAACCACCGGCTGGATCGGCAGACCGGTGCGGGCGGAAAGCCGTGCGCAGCGGGTTCTCGCCGCGCTGGTTGGCCCATGGCGGTGCAGGCCCGGTTGGCCGGTTGCGATCAGATCCGCCTTATTCAGCACCGCCACAACCGGCCGGTTGGCCGCCGCGATCGCGTCACGATCCTCGGGTTTGACCACTTCGGCGACGACGTAGACGTCCACGTCGACTTCCGGCGACGTGGAAAGGGTGATCGTCCCGCGCAGGTCGGCAGCGCGCGCCAGCGCGCGCGCGACAGTGCTGCGGCCTACGCCCCGACGTCCGGACACCGCCACCCGAAGCGGCGCGGCGAGCCGATTGGCGATCGCGGCACAGCGCGAGTCAGCCACCTCGGTGGCAAATCGCTCCAGCTCATCGACGAAAATCTGACGCCCCTGTCCGATCATGTGTGTCGCCTGTCAGGTCCATCCCGGCAAAATGCCAGTACTACTGTGACATCGCCCCATTGTCACCGAGCCCTTCTGGTCCCCTTGGCACCTACCGGGCTTGCCGGCGAGTCGGGTCTGTCGCTGGAATGGTGACATCTGAGTCGCCGCGATGCGAGCCACCCGCTACCAGCCGAAAGCAACTGTTGGGTATCAATCTGGTCCGCGGGCGGCAACATCGTCGATTCATGGGTAACGATGAACGGATGCGTGCGCAGCCCTCGGTGGAAGCGGTCACACCGCCGCCACCGCCAGACGCCCTGCCTGCGGCGCGCACTGCCGGCCGGTATCGCCGGACCACCAGCTTCCGGTCGCGGCGGTCGGCGTTGTCGCCCGCCCAGCAGCGAACCTGGGAGCGGTTGTGGCCCGAACTGGGCACCATAGCGATGCCGCAACACAGCCCCGACGCGCCGGACGAGCCACTGGATACCCGCGCCTGGTTTGGCCGCGATGCTCCGCTCGTACTCGAAATCGGCTGCGGCACAGGGACTTCTACGCTGGCGATGGCGCAAGAAGAGCCAGAAGTCGACGTGATCGCCGTCGAGGTCTATCGGCGCGGGCTGGCGCAACTGCTCAGCGCCATCGATCGAGAGAGCGTCACCAATATCCGGTTGATCCGCGGGGATGCCGTCGACGTGCTGGAATCTCTGATCGCGCCGGGCTCGCTGAGCGGCGTCCGGGTGTTCTTTCCCGATCCATGGCCCAAGGCCCGGCATCACAAGCGCCGGCTGCTCCAGCCCGCCACGGTGGCCCTGATCGCTGACCGGCTCCGTCTCGGGGGTGTGCTGCATGCCGCCACCGACCATCCCGGCTACGCCGAGCAGATCGCCGAGGTTGGCGATGCCGAACCTCGCCTCAAACGGGTGGATCCGCTCGGCGAACTGGCGATCTCGGTCATCCGCCCGACGACTAAATACGAGAACAAGGCGCAGGATGCCGGCAGCACCGTCACCGAACTGGTGTGGGAGAGCCGCTCCGAAAGAAACCGACCATGAGCCTGACCGAAGAAACGACCGCCGAACCGACCCCACCCGTTACCGCACCGGTGGCACTTTCCGGTGACGCCGTGCCCGATGCCGGACCAGCAGTTCAGCGAGTGCTGCTGGTGTGGGACGCGCCGAACCTGGACATGGGCCTGGGATCCATCCTGGGCCGTCGGCCCACCGCACTGGAACGCCCGCGCTTCGACGCCCTTGGCCGCTGGTTGCTGGCCCGCACCGCCGAGGTCGGAGCCGATCGACAAGATGTTTCAGCCGAACCCGAGGCCACCGTGTTCACCAACATCGCGGCGGGCAGCGCCGAAGTGGTCCGGCCGTGGGTGGATGCGTTGCGTAATGTGGGATTCGCTGTTTTCGCGAAGCCGAAACTCGACGAAAACAGCGATGTCGACAGCGACATGCTGGACCACATCGCGCAGCGCAGCGCCGACGGTCTGGCGGCGCTGGTGGTGGCGTCCGCTGATGGCCAGGCCTTCCGCCAGCCACTTGAGGAAATCGCCCGCAGCGGGGTACCCGTTCAGGTGCTTGGATTTCGCGAACACGCCAGTTGGGCGCTAGCGTCGGATACCTTGGAGTTTGTTGATCTGGAGGACATCGCGGGTGTTTTCCGGGAGCCGCTGCCGCGAATCGGCCTCGATTCGCTGCCTGAGAAGGGGGCGTGGCTGCAACCATTCCGGCCGCTGTCTTCGTTGCTGACCTCGCGTGTCTGACAACTCAAAACCAATGCGCGGGTCGCCGCAGATCCAGTAAGGAGCTTACGTGTTCGCCTGGTGGGGTCGAACTGTGTACCGCTACCGGTACGTCGTCATCGGCGTCATGGTGGCGCTGTGCCTCGGCGCAGGCATCTTCGGGGTCAGCCTCGGCAAGCACGTCACGCAGAGTGGTTTCTTCGACGACAGCAGTCAGTCGGTCAAGGCCTCGATACTGGGCGACGACACCTACGGCCGCGACCGGACCAGCCACATCGTGGCGACCTTCACGGCTCCGCAGGACAAGACGGTCGATGACCCGGCCTGGTCGAAGCAGATCAAGGACCAGCTCAATAAATTCAAAGCCGACCACCCCGACCAGGTGCTCGGCTGGGTCGGCTACCTGGCAGCACCGGATTCGACCGACCCAGTGGTCAAAGGCATGGCGACCGAGGACAAGAAGCACACCTTCGTGTCCATCCCGCTCAAGGGCGACAGCGACGACTCGATTCTCAATAACTACAAGGCGGTCGCGCCCGACTTGCAAAAGCTCGACGGCGGCAAGGTCGGAGTCGCCGGCCTCGAGCCGGTAGCCAACGGCTTGACCGGCACCATCGAAACCGACCAACGACGCATGGAAGTTCTGGCGCTGCCGCTGGTGGCGGTGGTGTTGTTCCTGGTTTTCGGCGGGGTCGTCGCCGCCTGCTTGCCGGTGATGGTCGGCGGTCTGGCGATCGCCGGCGCGCTGGGCATCATGCGATTCATCGCGATGTTTAGTCCGGTGAACTTCTTCGCCCAACCCGTGGTGACCATGATCGGCCTCGGTATCGCCGTCGACTACGGCCTGTTCGTGGTGAGCCGGTTCCGGGAGGAGATCGCCGAGGGCTACGACAGCGAGGTCGCGGTTCGCCGCACGATGATGACGGCCGGGCGCACTGTGACGTTCTCGGCGGTGCTCATCGCGGTGTCAGGTGCCAGCATGTTGGTGTTCCCGCAGGGCTTCCTGAAGTCGCTGACTTACGCCGTCATCGCGGCGGTCATGCTGTCGGCTATCTTGTCGATCACCATCCTGCCGGCCGTGCTCGGTATCTTGGGCCACCGGGTCGACGCGCTGGGCGTGCGAGACCTGTTGCGAGTGCCCTTCTTGGCGAACTGGAAGGTGTCGCGGGCATACCTGAACTGGCTGGCGAACCTGCTGCAAAAGACCAAGACCCGCGAAGAGGTCGAGCAGGAGTTCTGGGGCAAGCTGGTTAACCGGGTGATGAAGCGCCCGCTGGTGTTCGCCATCCCGATTGTGGTGGGGATGATCCTGCTGATCATCCCGCTGGGCAACCTGAAGCTCGGCGGCTTCAGCGAGAAGTACCTGCCACCGAGCAACCCGGTCCGGGTGGCACAGGAGAAATTCGACAAGCTGTTCCCGGGCTATCGCACCCAGCAGCTCACCCTGGTGATACAAAGCAACAACGGCGGCAAGGTCACCGATCAGCAGGTCGCCGAAATCCGCAACGATGTCGGCTCTGTCACCGGGTTCACCGATAAGAACTGGCAGGAACGACCCTGCCCGACGGTCGCGGACAACCCCTGCGTGGCGGGGCCCAATAGCACCACGCACCCCAAGGACGACGCGGTGCGGGTGATCCAGAACGGGCTGGAGAAGCCGAACGATTCGGCCAAGAAGATCAACGAATTGCGGGCTATCTCCGCGCCGAAGGGGCTGACGGTTCTGGTCGGCGGCACACCCGCGCTTGAGCAGGATGCCATCCACGGCATTTTCAGCAAGCTGCCGTTGATGTTGGTCATTCTGTTGACCACCACCACGCTGTTGATGTTCCTGGCGTTCGGATCGCTGGTGCTGCCGATCAAAGCCACCGTGATGAGCACGTTGACGCTCGGGTCGACGATGGGCATCTTGACGTGGATCTTCGTTGACGGCCACTTCGCCAAGTTGCTGAATTTCACGCCGACGCCGCTGACCGCGCCGGTGATCGGTCTGATCATCGCGGTCGTCTTCGGGCTATCGACCGACTACGAAGTATTTCTGGTGTCCCGGATGGTTGAGGCACGCGCACGCGGCATGTCCACCGCGGAGGCCATCCGGATCGGAACCGCAGCCACCGGTCGCATCATCACCGCCGCGGCGACCGTCCTTGCCGTGGTCGCCGGCTCGTTCATCTTCTCCGACTTGGTGATGATGAAGTACCTGGCGTTTGGGCTGATGGCAGCACTTCTGTTGGACGCCACCGTCATCCGGATGTTCCTGGTGCCGTCGGTGATGAAGCTCCTTGGCGACGACTGCTGGTGGGCGCCACTGTGGATGAGGCGGCTGCAGAACCGCATCGGGCTGGGCGAGATTCACCTGCCCGACGAGCGCAAGAATCCCGTCCCCCGCCGGGCCGAGCGACCGGCGGTCGCCGCATCCCCCGCCGTCGCTGCGAAACCCCGTCCACCGCACGACCCCACCCACCCCGGCGCGGAGGCCCCGCCGCGGTCCGGCAGACCGGCTGGGCCGGCGCCTCGACCGGACTACCGGCCACAGGCTCTGGACACGCCCTCGGCTGCCGGCACCACGAAAATGCGCGTCCCGGGACGCGCTGAGCCCCAAGAGCCGCCGACGACTCGCTTTTCCGCCCAACCGAGCCCTGGAAGCGCTCCCGCCCCCGGACACGAGCGCCCACCCCAACCGCCCGCCGCAGCGCCGCCGGGGCCGCAGCCACCCCGCGGTGAAGATCGCGAAATCGAGTCCTGGCTCAGCGATCTGCGCGGGTCGAAGCACAACGACCGCCCCGGCGATCCTCGCGGCACAGCCACCCCTCCGCCGCCGTCGAAGCCATCCGCCGATCCGACCCGGGCCATGCAGGTGCCGAGCGACCGCTCCCCGGGGCAGCAGCCGCCCGCAGAGGATGCCACTACCGCCATCCCGACCGGCCCGCGGGACGAGAAGGATCCCGACGTCGCGACCCAGAAACTGAACTCCCGCGCAAACAACGCCGACAGCCCCGACCGTCCGCGTCAACGCCGCGGCGGCGGGCTCAGCGCGCAGGATCTGCTGCGCCGCGAGGGCCGGATCTAGCAGGGCAATCGGATCTAGTCCGCGGTTCTGCTTTCGGGCTCCAGCTCATCCGGCTCGACCTTCATGATGACCGCATCGTCGTCGGTCTTTTTGGCGGCGGCGGACGGATCCTTGGCCAGCAGCACCTGAAACGCGTTGTTGAAGAAAGCGACCGTCGGGACGGCCAGCAGCGCGCCGACGATCCCGAAGAGCACACCGCCGGTCGAGATCGCCACCACCACTGCCAACGGATGTATCGACACCGCGCGGCCCATCACCAACGGCTGCAAGATGTGCGCCTCGAGCTGGTTCACGCCGATGATGACCCCGAGCGTGATCAGCGCGTAGACAAAGCCCTTCGCCAGCAGCGCGACCACCACCGCGAGAAAACCGCTGATGACGGCACCGACCAGCGGGATGGCGGCACCGAGAAACACCAGCGAGGCCAGCGGCAGAGCCAGTGGCACGCTCATGATCGCCAAACCGGTGCCGACTCCGGCCGCGTCGACCAACGCCACCAGGAAGGTGGCCCGTACATAGCCGATCAGCGACCCGTATCCGGCATTGCCCGCCGCGCGTACCCGGTCTCGGACGTCGGCAGGGAAGATCTTCGTGACGTACTGCCAGATATTGCGCCCGCCGTAGAGGAAGAAGATCAGCGTGAAGAACATCAGCAGTGCCGCAGTGAGGATTTCGGTGACGGTGGCCGCTGTCGACAAGGCGCCGCTGGTCAACTTCGCCTGATTGTTCTGCAGCGCCTGGATCGCCGCGTTGCCGGCGTTGTCGATCTGCTGACGGCTCAGGTGCAGCGGCCCTTCGATCAACCATTTCTTGGCGGAGTCAATGCTGCGGGTGACCTGATTGACCAAGTCCGGCAAACCGACGACGAACTGGCTGATGACGAATGTCAAGATGCCGCCCAGGACCGCGAAGCCGGCCAGTATGACCAGGGCGACCGCGCCGCCGCGGGGCGCGCCGCGGCGGTCCAGCCAATCCACCGCCGGAACCAGCAATGCGCTCAACATCAACGCCAGCAACAGCGGGACAACGATGATTTCCAAGCGTGCAATAACCCACAGCAACGCGACCAGCGCCGCCAGAATGACCAACAACCGCCAGGACCAGGCGGCCGCCTTCCGAACGATGGGTTCTACTGAGTCCTCGTGGTTGGCGTCGGTCTTCGACGGCATATGGCCAAGCCTAACGGCCGAGGCCAAGGTCACCGTTCGCAAACACAGTGCGGACACCTGCGCCGCGCACCGATCTTGGTGCGACCGGCCCGGCTACGCTAATTCACGTGTCGCACGACGCACCGGCCACGAACGTCAGCGGTCAGCACGAAGAACGTGCCCGCGGCAAGTACTGGTGGGTGCGCTGGGCCATTCTGGGCGTCGTCGCGATCGTGCTCGCGGTCGAGGTGGCACTGGTGCGGGACCAGGTGGCCAAGGCCGCCAAGAGCCTCTACTCAGCGAATTGGTGGTGGCTGCTGGCCTCGGCCCTGGCGGCCGTCGTATTGATGCACAGCTTCGCCGAGGTTCAGCGGACCCTGCTGGCATCGGCCGGCTTGCACGTCAAGAAATTGCGGTCGGAAGCCGCCTATTACGCGGCCAACTCGTTGAGCACCACGCTGCCCGGCGGTCCGGTGTTAGCAGCAACGTTTCTGCTTCGGCAGCAACGGATTTGGGGCGCGTCGACCTTGGTGGCGTCATGGCAGCTGGTGATGTCGGGCGTGCTGCAAGCGGTTGGGCTGGCACTGCTGGGTCTGGGCGGCGCGTTCTTCCTCGGCGCGACGAACAACCCGCTCTCGTTGCTGTTCACCCTCGGCGGCTTCGTCGCGTTGTTGCTGCTGGCCCAGGCGGTGGCGTCGCGGCCGGAGCTGATCGACGGGATCGGGTGCCGAGTGTTGTCGTGGGTCAACTCGGTTCGGGGTAAACCGTCCGACGCCGGCCTGGCGAAGTGGCGCCAGATGCTCTCGCAGCTGGAATCGGTCAGCCTGAGCCGCCGCGACCTCGCGGTAGCCTTCAGCTGGTCACTGGTCAACCGGTTCGCTGACGTTGCCTGCCTGGGCTTCGCCGCATACGCGGCCGGCTATCACGCGTCGGTTGGCGGGTTGACGGTGGCCTGTGCGGCCGCCCGCGCGGTCGGCACGATACCGCTGATGCCCGGCGGTCTGTTGGTCGTGGAGGCGGTGTTGGTGCCCGGTTTGGTGTCCAGCGGATTGCCGTTGTCCGGCGCTATTTCGGCGATGTTGATCTACCGTCTGATCAGCTGGTTATTCCTCGCCGCCGTCGGCTGGGTGGTGTTCTTCTTCATGTTCCGCACCGAGAACGACGCCGATCCTGACGCCTTCGAAACTGGCCCAGAAACGGGCACGGACACCGCCGCAGAGACCGATACCGCGGCAGGCCTGGCCGGCAACCCGGCTTCGACACACCTCAAAAACGGCAACGGGGCGATGCCCGTCGACCCGGCCGACGCCGCGCTCCAGGGTCCGGTGCCACCGGATCCGGCCGCCAAGACGGGCGAGACTTCAGCGACACGCAGGCGCCGGGGGGCTGCCCAGAACTAGCCGGGCGACTACTTGATGGCGCTGAGCCCCGGCATCACTGCGGGGCCAGGTGCGACCGGTGCCACGGCCGGAACCCCGCCTGGAGACACGGCACCCTGGGCCCCGGAGATGGCCTGCGCCGCAGCATTCGGCAGCCCGCCGGGCAGGCCGCCCTGCGCGCCCTGCATGAAGCCGAGTACCTGAGGAAGGCTGATCGGCAACTTGCACTGGGTCGACAGGCCGGCGAGCGGCTGCGCGATCGTCTGCAGATCGCTGGCTGCCTTGGGGTTGGCAGTGAGATAGCCCTTCAGCGAGTCGACCGACTGCGGTCCCGCCGGCTGTTGCATGACGGTGGTCATCGCCTGGTTGGTCTCCGGATGCCCGTCCAGGTAGTCGCCGGCGGACCGGGCGACGTTGCCGATCGTCCTCGCCATCTCACTGGCAGCACAGGGGTCAGACGCGCCGACCGCCGACGGCGCAGACAGCAGCACCGCCGAGGTGGCACCACCCATCGCGGTGGCGGTCAGCACGCCGAGCAGTCGTCGGCGCATTTTCGCAGTATCCCCAGTCAGGGAAGTCATAGATAGCTCCTTATGGCGTGCGATAGGGGCTTGCGAATCTGGGTGGACCTCGCAACCAGCTGCGGTCCGCGGTTTGTGAAACCGAATCGTGACCGCCCACCGGCCATCCTGCCATCGACTCCGTGGGCGCGGCCAATTCAGCCGACAAGAAACTGCTCACACTCGATCAGGTTCGACATCAGGCCCCCACAAATCCCGACATCGTTGCCGAGTTGTTGCAGCTCAGCGACCCATAAGCGGCATATGCACATAGCTTGCTGGGGTAGGCTCAGCTGCACGCAACGCTAATGCCGGGAGACCAAAATCCAGCACTTCATGATGCGCCTAAGCAGCAACCTGCGCAGATTCCGCTGGCTGGTTTTCACAGGTTGGTTGCTCGCGCTGATACCCGCGATCTACCTGACCGTGACCCAGTCGGGTCACCTCACAGGTGGTGGCTTCGAGGTGGCCGGATCCCAGTCCCTACGCGTCCATGATCAACTCGAGGCGCATTACCCCGACCAGGGCACGTCACCGCTGGCGCTGGTGGCGGCACCGCGCGCGGACGCCAGCTACGAAGACATGAACGCGGCCGCGACATTTCTGCAGCAAGTCGCCGGCCAAGTCTCCGATGTGGCGGTGGTGAAAACTCCGACCCAGCCGGCACCGGAGCCTGACCGGCCGTACGTGGTGTCGTTGCGACTGGACTCCGCCACCAACAGCAGCGCCAGCGACGCCGCCAAGAAGTTGCGGGCAAAGGTCGGCGTCCAGGGCGAGCGGCCGGGACAAATGGCAAACGGCAGGGTCCGGCTTTACGTCATCGGCCAGGGTGCGCTGAGTACGGCCGCGGCGGCCAACACCAAACATGACATCGCCGCGGCGGAACGCTGGAACCTTCCAATCATCCTGATTGTGTTGCTGGCGGTGTTCGGTTCGCTTGCCGCCGCTGCGATTCCGCTGGCATTGGGCATCTGCACGGTCGCCATCACCATGGGACTGGTCTATCTCCTGTCGGCCTACACCACGATGTCGGTCTTCGTCACCTCGACGGTGTCGATGTTCGGTATCGCGCTGGCGGTCGACTATTCACTGTTCATTTTGATGCGCTTCCGCGAGGAACTGCGTGCCGGGCGTCAGCCGCAGGAGGCGGTCGACGCGGCGATGGCCACGTCCGGCCTCGCGGTGGTGCTGTCCGGGATGACCGTCGTGGCCTCGCTGACAGGTATTTACCTGATCGACACCCCAGCGCTGGCGTCGATGGCCACCGGCGCAATCCTTGCGGTCGCGGTCGCGATGCTGACCTCGACGACCATGACACCGGCCGTGTTGGCGACGTTCAGCCGGGCCGCCGCCAAGAGATCCGCGGTGCTGCACTGGTCGCGGCGACCCGAGACGACGCAGTCGCGGTTCTGGAGTCATTGGGTCGGCTGGGTAATGCGCCGGCCGTGGGTCTCGGCGTTGGCGGCATCGGCTGTTCTCATTGCCATGGCGGTGCCGGCCCTGTCGATGGTGCTGGGCAACAGCCTGCTCCGGCAATTCGACTCGTCACACGAGATCCGCGCCGGAGTGTCGGCGGCGGCGGAGGCGCTGGGTCCCGGCGCGCTGGGCCCGGTGCAGGTGCTGGTGACCTTCCCCGACGGCGAGGCGTCCTCGCCCACGCGCACTCAGACACTGGCCGCTATCCGTCAGCAGATGGGGCAGGCGCCCGACATCGTCTCGGTGGCGGCGCCGGTGTTCGCCGACAACGACACCAGTGCCTTGTTGTCCGGGGTGCTGTCGGTCGATCCCGAGGACCTGGGCGCTCGCAGCAGCATCGCGTGGATGAGGGCCCACCTACCCGCGGCGGCGGCCGGCTCGGCGCAGGTGGACGTGGGCGGACCGACCGCGTTGATCAAAGACTTCGACGACCGGGTGTCTCAGACCGAGCTGCTGGTGTTGGTTTTCGTCGCTCTGATCGCCTTCGTCATGCTGCTGATCTCGATTCAGTCGGTGTTCTTGGCGTTCAAGGGCGTGCTGATGACGGTGTTGTCGGTGGCCGCGGCCTACGGCAGTTTGGTGATGGTCTTCCAGTGGGGCTGGCTGGAGAAGCTCGGGTTCCCGCCGATCAGCTCCATCGATTCCACCGTCCCGCCACTGGTGCTGGCCATGACGTTCGGCTTGTCGATGGACTACGAGATCTTCTTGCTGACCCGTATCCGGGAACGGTTCCTGCAAACCGGTCACACCCACGACGCCGTGGCGTACGGGGTGAGCACCAGCGCGCGCACCATCACCAGCGCTGCGCTGATCATGATCGCGGTGTTCATCGGTTTCGCGTTCGCCGGCATGCCGCTAGTGGCCGAAATCGGGGTGGCGTGCGCGGTCGCGATCGCGGTGGACGCCACAGTGGTGCGGCTGGTGATGGTGCCCGCCCTGATGGCGATGTTTAGCCAGTGGAACTGGTGGCTGCCGGCTTGGCTGGAGCGCATCCTGCCCTCGGTTGACTTCGAAAAGCCGCTGCCCACAGTCGATCTCGGCAATGTCCTGATGATCCCCGATGACATTTCGGCGCCGGTGGTGCCCAGCGCTGACCTACGGATCGTGCTGAAATCCGCAGCCAGACTCAAGCACCTGGTCCCGGACGCGATTACCGTGGCCGACCCGCTGGCCTTCACCGGATGTGGGCGCAACGACGAACTGCGGGGGCACGTCAACGGCGATGACGATGCCGCCAGTGCCACTACGCACCGGTTGGCGTTGGCCGGGACGGCGGCCCCGACCAACGGTCATTCAACGAGCAAGAAGTTCGCCGGCGGCTTGTCGCACCGCAATGGCGCCAGCCGCGCCGCACCGCGCGCGGTCCGGCCCGTGCATCCGGTCACACTGTGGCGCGGCCGGCTGTCGGTCGCCCTGGACGCGCTGGAAATCGAGGCCGAGACCGACCACCCGAGGTTCGAGCGGCGCAGTCCGGTGGAAACCACCCACGTCCAGCTGCCCACCGGTGACCGGCTGCAAATCCCGACTGGCGCGGAGACGCTGCGGCTCAAGGGCTACCTGATCATGTCGCGCAACAGCAGCCGGGACTACACCGAATTTGCTGAGCTGGTCGACACGATGGAAGCCGAGACAGCCGCATTCGTACTGGCCGGGATGGACAGGTATTACTGTAGTCAATCACCCAGGCGGCAATGGATCGCTACCCAGTTGGTGCGGCGGCTCGCGGATCCACATCCGACGGATCTCGACGACGAAAGTTGGCCCGGTCCGGATGCGAAGGCAGACTGGGCGGAGGTCAGGCAGCGCTGCCTGTCGGTGGCAGTGGCGATGCTGGAGGAGGCGAGGTGACGTTGGCAGCCGACCGACGCCACGGACCGGCGCCGCATCGACCCCCCGTCCCCTCTCGCAATGTCGAGCGGCCCGTGGAGTTCTGGCCGACGTCGGCCATCCGCTCAGCGCTGGAAGGTGGCGACATCGCCACCTGGAAGCAGATCGCGGTCGCGATCAAACGCGACCCGTACGGGCGCACGGCCCGTCAAGTCGAAGAAGTTCTGGAGACCTCGCGACCCTACGGCATTTCCAAGGCCCTGGCGGAGGTGCTGGACCGCGCCCGCGCACACCTGGAGGCCAACGAGCGCACCGAAGTGGCCCGCCACGTGCGGTTGCTGATCGAACGGTCGGGACTGAAGATGCCGGAATTCGCGTCCCGGATCGGGGTGCCCGTCGACGAGTTGGGCGCCTACCTGGATGCCACGACCAGCCCGTCGGCGGCGTTGATGATCCGGATGCGCCGGCTCTCTGACCGGTTCGCGAAGGCCAGAACCCAACAGCCCCCGCAGCACCCGTCCCAGCAACCGGCTCCGCGGGCTGCGCAGCGGCCGCCCCGCAGCAACTGATGCTCGGCCAGCCCGACGATGTGACGCTGCGGCGCATCCTGGCGGAGACCCGCACCATCGCAGTGGTCGGTGCATCGGACAAGCCGACGCGGCCCAGCCACGAAATCTATTCGTATCTGGTCGCGACGGGTGACTATCAGGTGTACCCGGTCAACCCGACGATCACCGAAATCGACGGCGCGCCAGCGTATCCGCGGCTGGCCGACTTGCCGGTGGTACCCGACATGGTCGATGTGTTCCGGCGGTTCGACGAGTTGCCGTCGGTACTGGCCGACACGCTCGCCCTCGAGCACCGGCCGAAAATCCTCTGGCTGCAGGAGGGGTTGTGGCATGAGCGAGTGGGCCGCGACGCGCAGGCAGCCGGTATGCACGTGGTGATGGACCGTTGTGTGATGGTCGAGCACGCCCGGTTGTGCTGACTGTCGTTAGCGGGCGTTGATCGGCGATACGCCCAGCACCAGCCAGTGGTCGCTCTGCTTGGTCAGCGCGATGCGCAGCGCCAGCACCGCGTTGCTGGGCGGCTGACCCGGCGCGTTCTGAGTAGCGCGCAGGACCACCGCCACGGCGGCCGCAGCCGGCCCGATCGCCTCGACACCGGCTTCCAGCGTCGAAGCGGACGCGGTGACGTTCCGGTGCGCCAAATCCGTTGTGGCTTTGCCGAAATTATCCCTGAACGCAGTCGCCTGTTCCGGCACCATCATGGCCGCAGCCCGGTCGATCGACGCCGTCGGTTCTTGCGGCGAGAAGGTGGCCGTCGCCTCTGCCATCCCGGTCGCTATCCGCACCACCTCTGTCGAATCGGCCTTCAGCCGGCGGTCTGGCAACGTCCAATGGGTGTAACCGGTCAGCACCGCCGACACCACCGCCACCGCGCACGGCACGACTACCGCCAGCCGCAGAGCGGGCGCGTCGTCGTCGGTGCCGACGGTCACTGAATCCCGGCGCAGCAGCCAGACATTCACCATCACGCCTTCGACGATCAGCAACACCAGCACCGAGCATGCCGACACCCACCACCGCGGCCAGCCCAGAACGACCCCGATCGCCAGCAGCGCACAGATCGCGGCCAACGGCGCGGCGATGTCGAACGCCAGCACCCGCCAGGCGTTCCTCATCGAATCGACTCGAGCCGCGAGATCATCAGCTTGCCGTCCACGTCGGAAACCCCCAACCGCAGGTTCCAGTGCACGGTCTGCGGCTTGCCACCCGCGTTCTCGCTGACCGACGTGGCGACCACCATGACCATGTCGGTGCGACCGGCGACCGAGGCCGGCAGTTGCTCCGGCGGAGGCCGACCGCTGCCCGGCTGGAGGTCCAGATCGTGGTGCCCGGCTTCCACCGCCACCGCCTCGACCTGACCCTGAGTGGTCGATTGCAGCCGCTGCACCACCTGCTGGTAGGGGTGCATGGCGGAGTCGAAATCGGCGTTCAATTCCCCGACGGTCCCGTCGTGCAGCCGCTGCAGGCTGGCCGTGACGTTGCCGGTGTTCATGTTGATCAGCACGCCGGTCCAGTCGACGGCGGCCTGCATGACTCGGCTCTGGTAGCCGCGTTCGTCGACGTCACTGCGGTGCGCCACCCAGATGGCCGCACCCAGCGCGATCGCTGCCACGGAAAGCACCCCCAAGGCCGCCGACGCAACGCCGTAGCCGGAGATGGCCGGGCCGTCAAACTCGTCGGGCGCCGCTCCGTCATCGCCGTCGTCGGCCGCTGGTTCCGTCTGGTCGGCGTCGGGCATGGCCGTGAGCCTAGCCGGGCGACGATGCAGTGGGGGTCCCCCCAGCCGCGCAGCGGCTAGGGGGCAAGCCCGGCAATCCGACACAGCCTGGGGCCGAATTTGCAAGATGGAAGGATGGTGGCGTGACGGTAGAAGCTATCCGCTCAGGGATCGACCTGAGCAATGTCGACGACGGTGCCCGCCCCCAAGACGACCTGTTCGGCCATGTCAACGGCCGCTGGTTGGCCGACTACAAGATCCCGGCCGACCGCGCCACCGACGGCGCCTTCCGCTCGTTGTTCGACCGGGCCGAAGTCCAGGTGCGCGACCTGATCACCGAAGTCAGCGAGAACACCACGTCTTCAACAGCGCCCGGCACCGACGAACAACGCATCGGCGACCTGTACGCCAGCTTCCTCGACGAGGACACGGTCGAAGGGCGGGGTGTGCAGCCGCTGCTCGACGAGTTAGCGGCGATCGACGACGCCACCGACCCCGACGCGCTGGCGGCCGTTGTCGGCGCCCTGCAACGTAGCGGCGTGGGCGGCGGGGTCGGTGTGTACGTCGACACCGACTCCAAGAACTCCAACCGATACCTGGTGCACGTCAGCCAGTCGGGTCTCGGACTGCCCGACGAGTCCTACTATCGCGACGAGCAGCATTCCGAGCTTTTGACCGCCTACCCGGATCACATCGCGCGGATGTTCGCCCTTGTCTACGGCGGTGCGCCCGACGACCATCGTCAGACCGCGTCGCGGATCGTGGCGTTGGAGACCAAACTGGCTGCCGCGCACTGGGATGTGGTCAAACGCCGCGATGCCGACCTGACCTACAACTTGCGCACCTTCGCCGATCTGCAGGCAGACGCGGCGGGTTTCGACTGGCCCGGCTGGCTGGACGCGCTGGGCGGCACGCCCGATGCGGTCGCTGAACTTGTGGTGCGCCAACCGGATTACGTGACCACGTTCGCCGAGCTTTGGCGCAGCGGGGATTTCGACGACTGGAAGAGCTGGGCGCGCTGGCGACTCATTCATGCCCGCGCCGGATTGCTCACCGATGCGCTGATCGCTGAGGACTTCGCGTTCTACGGCCGCAAGCTCACCGGCGCCGAGCAGATCCGTGAGCGCTGGAAGCGGGGCGTCGGCTTGGTGGAAGGCATGCTGGGCGACGCCGTCGGAAAGCTTTACGTGCAGCGCCATTTCCCGCCAGACGCCAAGGCCCGCATCGACGCGCTGGTCGCTAACCTGCGTGAGGCATATCGGGTCAGCATCAGCAACCTGGACTGGATGACCCCGCAGACCCGGCGGCGCGCACTGGTCAAGCTGGACAAGTTCACCGCCAAAGTGGCCTACCCGAAGAAGTGGCGGGACTACTCGAAGCTGGTGATCGACCGGGACGACCTCTACGGTAACTACCAGCGCGGTTACACGGTCAACTACGACCGGGAGATGGCCAAGCTGGGCGGCCCCGTCGACCGCGACGAATGGTTCATGACCCCGCAGACCGTCAACGCCTACTACAACCCGGGGATGAACGAAATTGTCTTCCCCGCAGGCATTTTGCAGCCACCATTCTTCGACCCCGATGTCGACGACGCCGCCAATTACGGTGGCATCGGCGCGGTGATCGGCCACGAGATCGGGCACGGATTCGATGACCAGGGCGCCAAATACGACGGCGACGGCAATCTGGTCGACTGGTGGACCGACGACGACCGCACCGAGTTCGGCGCGCGCACCAAAGCGCTGATCGAGCAGTACGACGTCTACACGCCCCGCGGCCTCGAGAACGGCCA
>Ga0209693_10000368_pt1 | contig 18110 bp, 17 predicted proteins | sample HubBroMetageWRM3_FD_188345 | JGI IMG/M metagenome (GOLD analysis project Ga0209693, IMG submission 188345) | Warmed soil microbial communities from the Hubbard Brook experimental Forest, New Hampshire - Hubbard Brook CCASE Soil Metagenome WRM 3... | ecosystem: Environmental > Terrestrial > Soil... | reverse complement strand
GGTCGCAGGTTGCGGCAGGATAGAGGGGTGATCGAGCGGTACACCTTGCCCGAGATGGGGCGTGTCTGGAGCGAGGCACACAAGTACGAGCTCTGGTGCAAGATCGAGACCCTGGTGCTCGAGGCGCACGCCCGTGCGGGCACCGTGCCCGCCGAGTCCGTGCCGCCGGTGCGGGCGGCGGCGCCGCCCACCCCCGAGGCCGTGGCCGCGATCGAGGCGGTGACCGGCCACGACGTGATCGCGTTCCTGTCCGCGTGGGCGGACAACACGGTCCCTAGGGAAGCTGCCGCCTACGTCCACTTCGGGATGACCTCGTCCGACCTGCTGGACACCGGGCTGGCGCTGCAGCTCACCGAGGCCACGGACCTGTTGCTGGCCAAGGCCACCTCGCTGACCGCGGCGCTGCGCGACCACGCGCTGGCCCACCGCGCCACGCTCCGGGTCGGCCGCACCCACGGCATTCACGCCGAGCCCGATCTCTGGGGCCACCGGGTCGCCGACTTCGCCTTCGCCATGGCCCGGTGCCGGGACCGGCTGCTGCACGCCCGCGAGGCGGTCGCGGTCGGCAAGCTCTCCGGGCCGGTGGGGAGCTACTCCAACATCGACCCGGCGATCGAGTCGCAGGTCATGGCCGAACTCGGCCTGCGCCCGGCTCCCGTCGCCACCCAAGTCGTGTTCCGCGACGGGATCAGCGAGTGGGCCAGCGTTCTGGCCCTTGTCGCTAGCGTGTGCGAGGCGGTCGCCATAGAGATCAGGCTCGGGCAGCAGACGGAGATCTCTGAGCTTGCCGAGTCTTTCGGGCAGGGCCAGAAGGGCTCGTCGTCCATGCCGCACAAGAAGAACCCGGTCCGCTCGGAGCGGATCAGCGGCCTGGCACGGATCGTCCGCGCCCAGGTGGTCCCCGTGATGGAGGGCATCCCGCTATGGCACGAGCGGGACATCTCGCACTCCTCAACCGAGCGGGTCGCGCTGCCCGACTCCGCGGCCGCCACGGATTACCTCCTCGAGGAGACCACCAGGCTGATCCGTGGGCTGGTCGTGGACAAAACGCGAATGCTGGAAAACCTGAACATGACCCGCGGCCTGATCTACACGTCGGCGGTGCTGCTCGAGCTCGTCGCCGCCGGGATGTCCCGCGAGGACGCATACACGCTGGTCCAGGCCGCGGCCATGGACACGTATCAAACCGGAACGCCATTCCGTGAGACGCTCCGCAAGCACGCGGCCACGGCGGGCCAGCCGCTGGACGAGGCCCGACTCGACGAAGCTTTCCGGCCCGAACGTTACGTCGAGCGGCTGGGTGCCGTGTTCGAGCGGGTCGAGTCGCTGGCATGAGGCACGTCTACTCGGGCAAAGTGCGCGAGGTCTACGAAACCGACGACGGCGTGCTGCTGCTGGTGGCCACGGACCGGATCTCGGCATTCGACTACGTGCTGGAGACCGAGATCCCGGACAAGGGGAAGATCCTTACCCAGCTATCGTTGTGGTGGTTTGAGCAGCTCACGGACATCGTCCCGAACCATTTGGTGGACGCGCCCATCCCGGCGGAGTTCGCGGGCCGGGCCACGGCCTGCAGACGGCTGAACATGATCCCGGTGGAGTGCGTGGCGCGCGGCTACCTGGCGGGCTCGGGACTCGCGGAGTACCGGGAGAGCGGGGCGGTGTGCGGCGTGCCGCTGCCCGCCGGGCTTGCCGATGGCTCGCGGCTTCCCGAGCCGATCTTCACGCCGGCCACCAAGGCACCGCGCGGTGAGCACGACGAGAACATCCCGGCCAGCGCGGTCGCTGAGATCGTCGGTGCCGACGCGGCCGCCGAGATCGAGCGGATCACGCTCGCGGTGTACGCCAGGGGCGCGGATGTCGCCGCCCGGCGCGGGATCATCGTGGCCGATACCAAGGTCGAGCTCGGCTTCGGCGCCGGCGGCACGCTGGTGCTGGCCGACGAGGTGCTCACGCCGGACTCGTCGAGGTTCTGGCCGGCCGACCAGTGGCAGCCGGGACGGAGCCAGCCTTCGCTCGACAAGCAGTACGTCCGGGACTGGCTCGCCTCGCCGGAGTCCGGCTGGGATCGTCACGGCGGCGAAGAGCCGCCGCCGCTCCCCGAACCGGTCGTGGAGCGCACCCGTGACAGGTATGTGACCGCATACGAGAGCATTACCGGACGCCGTTGGGGGTAGGAATGGCGCGGCGGGCAAATGCTCGCCGATGTGGCGCCGGGACTTCGCCCATAACGGAACGGAACCCCCGCCTATAACCCGCAGGAACCCCCCGCTTATAACTAGATGTAGCTGATCAGCTACGCTACGTATCATCGCCGTCATGGTCTGGGGGGCACGAGAGCGGTGGAATACTGGACGACACATGAATCAGGCTGCCTACTATCGGGCGGCCTGCCGTCTGGTTGGCCAGAGGTCACGGAGTCGCAGTCGGCAGGCAGGGATGGCCCGGATAGTGATGCCGCTCAGTCGACCGACGGGAGCACCAGCACTATGACCACACGCCCTGAGACCCGCTATCGCGTACGCGGCGGCCAGCCTCTCCAGGGCACGGTCTTCGTGCAGGGTGCCAAGAACGCGGCCCTGAAGATGATCGCGGCCTCGCTGCTCGCCGAGAAGGGCCGCACGGTACTCAGGAACGTCCCGGTCATCGAGGACGTGCGCAGGGCGGTGGAGCTGGCTCAGGCCATAGGTGCGACGGTCAGGTTCCACGAGGCGGAGCGGACCCTGGTGGTCGACGCTTCGGAGCTGACCAGCCCGGTGCTGCCCGCCGAGATCGCGCGGCGGTTCCGCGCCTCGGTGCTGTTCGTGCCCGCGCTGCTGCACCGGCTCGGCGAGGCGACGATCGAGGGCGTCGGCGGGTGCAACCTCGGCAGCCGCAACCTGGATTTCCATTACCGTGGCTTTGCCCGTCTCGGGGCCACGGTGGACGAGGGCGAAACCACGATCCGGATCAAGGCCGATAACCTCCGCGGGACGCACCTCTACCTGGACACCCCGTCGCACACCGGCACCGAGAACCTGATCATGGCCGCGGCGCTGGCCCCTGGCACCACGGTGATCGACAACACGGCGATGGAGCCCGAGGTCCTCGACGTCATCTCGTTCCTCACCAAGATGGGCGCCGACATCAGTGGCGGCGGCACCGGGTTCGTGACGGTCAACGGCGTGGACAAGCTGACGGCCGTCGAGCACACTGTCATGCCCGACCGCATCGACGCCGCGGTGTTCGCGATGGCGGCCGCCATCACCGGCGGCGAGCTGAGCCTGGTCGGTGCGTCGCTTGACCACTTCGGCGTGGTCCGCTGGAAGCTGGAGCAGATGGGTGTGGAGTTCTCCACCCACGGCGCCATCCTCCAGGTCCGCAGGGAGCGCGAGATGCGCCCGATCAACGTGATCACCAGCCCGTTCCCCGGGTTCGCGACCGACCTGCAATCGCCGATCATGGCGCTGAGCACGCTGGCCGACGGCACCAGCTACATCAGGGAAACCATCTTCGACGGGCGTTACACGCTGGTCGGCGAACTCAACAAGCTGGGCGCGAAGGTCGAGGTGGCCAACAACGCGGCCATTGTTCACGGGCCGAGCACGCTGAAAGGTGCCGAGGTCACCGCGCACGACCTGCGGTCCGGAATCGCGCTGATCCTGGCCGGCCTCGCCGCCGAAGGGGAGACCGTGGTCTCGCCCGGCTACATGATCGACCGCGGTCACGCTTCTGTGGCGGCGCGGCTGACCACGCTCGGTGCGGATATCGATGTGGAGATGGCCGACAGCGCTCCGTGAGTCCGCAGGTCAGCAAGCTGACAGCACGCTGACAGCACGTTTTTTCGGGTAACTTTCGGCATGGGTTCGGTATCGTCACCGTCAAGGCACCCATAATTGGCCCTTTCCAGCGCTCCTCTCCTTGAGTTAACAAATAGGGGAGGCATTCTCACATCGCGGGAAGGCCGACCGAAGATGGGAACTGACGTGGCCTTAGGAATGAGGCACAACGGGGGATCTTGCGCATCCACCACAGCCCGGGGATGCCCGGGATCCAGCGGATACAGCTCCCGCCGCCGATTCGGCTCGTCGTGAACCGGCCGGGCCGGGTCCAGGGCGAACTAACGATAGGCATCGTCGGGCCGCACGAGCTAGTCGAACGGATCATGCTGTCGCCGGCGTCGGCGGCCCCGAAGGCCGGTGGCAGTGGCGGTGGTCTCGGCCCGGAGTCCGGTCCGCCCAGGCGGCTGGTCGCAGCCGCGTACCGAGACGAGCAGGAGGCCGCCGATCAGGTCGTCCGGCTGGGCGCGGCGATCGACGTCTGCCTGTTCGCCAGCCGGGTTCCGTATGAGTACGCGCGTGCCGCTGGCGTGCTTACGGTTCCGGCGACGTTCGTGCCTCTCGGCGGCAGCGCGCTGTATGCGGCGCTGCTGAGGGCCAGCGGCAATAGCGTGGGCACCGGCCTTGATCCGGCCCGGTCCAGCATCGACGTGCTGAGCCGTGCCGACGTCGAGGAGGCCTATGGCGACCTCGGCCTGCCCACGTCGGCCGTGCACGTTCGCGAGGATTCCGGCAGCCCCGCCGTGGTGGCCTCATTCCACGAGCGGCTCTGGCGCCGCAACGAAACGTCCGTCGCTTTTACCTGCCTGCAGTCCGTTGCGGCGCGGCTGTCGGCCGCCGGGATTCCGGCGGTCACGCTGCGGCCGACGGGCAGCGATATCCGGGTGGCGCTGCGTACCGCCGCGCTGATCGGCGGGTACCGAAGGCTCGAGGACGCGCAGCTCGCCCTCGCGCTGGTGGAGGTGCCTGCGCTGCGGGACAGCGGGCGGCGCACCTCGCCACGACAGTCCCGGGATGAACTGCGGCTGACCGTGCACAGGTTCCTGGTCCAGGAGGCGCAGCGAATTCACGCGGCGGTCAGCCCGACTGGCGACCACGGCTTCCTGATCGTCGCCACCCGCGGCTCCCTCGCCCGGGCCACCGACGGATTCCGGGTCACGCCGTTCGCGGACCGCGCGCGCAGCGAACTGGGCGTTGCCATCGAGGTGGGCATCGGCACGGGCCGGACCGCTGTCGAGGCCGAGGCGCACGCCCGCGCCTCACTGGGCCGCACCCAGGCCGGCAGCGCGCTGCGCGGGTTCGCCTCGAGCCGGGAGGGGCACGCGCCGGTTCCGCCCCCGCGGCTGCCCGAGGCCGGAGCCCGCAGATCCCGGAGCCTGGAGACCTTGGCCCGGCTTGCCGAGAAGCTCTCGGAGAAAGACGCCAACCTGGTCGTGGACGCGGAAACCGCCGGGCAGCTGCTCGCCGTCACCCCGCGAACGGCGCGGCGGCTGCTGCACATCCTGGTCGAGGAGGGCCTGGCCTGGCCGCTGCCGCCGAACCGGACGCCGCAGCCCGGGCGGCCCCGCCAGTTCTACCGGCTGGTGGTCGAGCAACTCGAGCAGCGCCGGCGCGACGAGCAAGGCAAGCGCGCCACCCGCTAACGGCCGGGGTAGCGGGCGATGACCTCGCGGCCGAAGCGGGCCATCTCCTCGCGCTGCGGGGAGAACTGCAGCAGCATGAGGCCGACCCCGGCCTGCTCGTAAGCGCGGAGGCGGTCGATGATCTGTTCTGGGGTGCCGATGAGGCCGCTGCGCAGGCCCCGGTTGGACACGCTGTACTCCTCCAGGGACACCCGCGACTCGAGCTGGGAGCCCCGCACGAAATCGTGGTACGACGCATAGCCTTGCGGCGACGAGCGGACATCGAGGATGCGGTCGAGCTCGGCCTGGGCCTCTGCCTCGGTTTCGCGGCAGATCACGTAGCCGGATACGCCGAACGACAGCGGCGGCTGCCCCGCCCGTTCTCGCCGGGCGCTCATGTCCGCGACCTTTTCGGCGATGACCTCGGGCGCGTCTCCGTGCATCACGTACGCGTCCGCCTGGCTTGCGATCACCTCCTTCGCCCTGGGCGATTCGCCGCCCATGTAGACCGGCGGGAGCTGGCCGGGCTTCGGCTCGAGCACGGCGCCCTCGAGCTGGTACAGCGCTCCATGGTGGGTCACGGTCTGTTCCCGCAGCATCCGGGAGACGACGTCCAGCCACTCCTCGGTGCGCGCGTACCGGGCATCGTGCACGTCGAACGGCGCGCCGTACTGCGCCGCTTCGTCTTTCCACCAGGACGACACCACGTTGAGCGACAGCCGTCCCGGCGCGATCGTGTCCAGAGTGGAGAGCGCCTTGGCGGTCAGCGACGGTGAATGGTAGTTGGGCCGCACCGCGAGCATCAGCTCGAGCTTGCTGGTGACCGCGGCCACGGCTGGCGCGAGCGTCCAGCAGTCAAGCGACGGTGCGCGGTGGCCCTTGATGTCGTTCAGGTTCAGCTCGGCGATCAGGGATAGCTCGAAGCCGTGCTGCTCGCTGGCGACCGCAAGGTCGCGGATGTAGGGCCACGCGATCGACATGCCCTCGTCCTTGACGTTGCGCAGCCAGCCGCCGAAGATCGGCATCCAGTATCCGAACCGCATCAGCGCAGCCGTCTTCCTGCGGACTCCTCGGTGAGCAGCAGCCCGAGGAAGGCCGCCACCGCGGGCAGCGCGGGCCTCGGCGCGGCGGCCTCGATGTCCGCGTTGTAGTTGGTGGTCGTGTTCACGTCGTAGGTGACCATGCGGCCGTCCGGGGTTTCGATGAACTCGAACCCGGCGATCTCGACGCCATGCTGGCGGGCGAAGCTCAGGTACCGGTCGATGATCGGGTGATCGAACCCCTCGCGCAGTGCGAACAGGCTGGGCGGGCCGGCGTCCGCTGGGCCGATAGGCGAGTTGGCACCCGGCGGGCCGGCGTCAGGCTGTTCCGTATCCGGCCCGGCGGGCGCGTCGACCGCGCACGCGTCGGCCGGGCAGAGCTCGAAACCGCCGCGCGCGGTATCAGCGGTGATCGCGTAGACGTAGGCACCACCGACGATCTCGACCCTGGTGATGAACGGCTGCGCCGCCGGCAGGTACTCCTGCAGCAGGGTGATGCCGTCCACCGGGGCCTGATAGTCGGGCGATTCGGTGTACGCGCTGAATTCGTCGTGTGTGGCGAACAGACGCACTCCCAGGCCCTTGCCACCCTGGTTGTGCTTGCTGATGAACGGGACCGGCAGCTTCCTGGCCGCGGCTGCCAGATCGGCGGTGCCGGCCACCGCCAGCGTCCGCGGCACGTCGAACCCGGCCGCCTGCAGCGCGGTCAGCTGGGCCACCTTGCTCACTTCCAGCTCAAGCGCGCGCCGCCCGTTCACCACGCGGCGCTGGTGCGCCTCGAGCCAGCCAAGGACCCCGCGGGCGTGGTCCTTGGCATAAGGATGGTCCCGCGTGTGCGACGACGCGCTCAGCCGCGACCAGAACACCCCCTCGGGCGGCAGCTCGTCGAGGTCGAGCATGCCGTCCCCGATCAGCCACTGTTCGTACGGCACTGCGGCCGCGTCGAGCGCCGCGCCGATCGGGGTGAACCAGTCCGGGTTCTCGTGGAGCACATGAACCTTCACCGCTGCTTAGCCCTCCGCGCTCGGTGCCGCCACGCACAGGCTATGGGACCGGCAGCGGTCACGGCCGCCCGGGATTGTCGTACCCAGCTGCTACAACTCTCTCATGGGGGGAGCCATGACCGAGTTGGTGCGCTTGCCGGTCGACGGGCCGTTCTCGCTGGCGGCGGCGGAGGCGTTCGGTTTCGGCCCGAAAACGGGCCGGCCGTCCGAGGCCGGCGATGCGGTGATGCGGCTCGCCTTCGTGACCGACGACCTGAGGCACCAGGCGGGCGCGCTGATCAGGCAGGAACCGGACGGCACCCTGATCGCCGAGGTCAGCGGGAGGGGCGATGTCGCGGCGACGACGCGACAGTTGCGCCGGATTCTCTCCGTGGACCGCCCGGCCGACGGCTGGATCGCGGCGGGCCGCAAGGATCCGGTGCTTGGCCGCCTGCAGGCCGAGCAACCAGGACTGCGCCCGGTGCTGTTCCACTCCCCGTACGAGGCCGCTGCCTGGGCGATGATGTCGCAGCGCCGGCAGCGGAGCCAGGCGGCCGCGCTGCGGCGCCGGCTCTGCGAGGCGCTCGGGCGGCCGTTCGAGCTCGACGGTCAGGTGGAGCACGCCTTCCCGCTCCCAGAGCAGCTGCTTGGCCTGGAGACGTTCCCCGGCCTGGAGTCACAGCGCATCGAGCGCCTGCGCGGTGTCGCCGAGCGCGCGCTCGCCGGGGACCTCGACCCGGAGATGCTCGCTTCGATGGAAGCCGATCAGGCAATGACGGCGCTCAAGACCATCCCGGGCCTTGGGCCGTTCTATGCCGGGCTGGTCCTGCTCCGGGCTTCCGGGGTCAGCGACGCGCTCATCCTGGACGAACCTCGGCTGCGTTCCTGCCTGCGCCACTACTACGGGCTGCCGGGCGAGCCCGACGACGCGGCGGTGCGGCGGATCGCCGAGCCGTGGCGGCCGTTCCGCACCTGGGCCGCGGTGCTGATCCGGGCATCCGGCGACCGCGACGGCCTGCCCTGGCGGCAAGCGGGCCGGACGAGGTGAACGCGCCGCCAGCCCGAGGGCGCCGCCAGCCCGAGGGCGCCCCGACCTGAGGATGCCGGCGACCTGGGGACATCGCTGACCCGAGAATGACGGCGACCCGAGTCAATGACGGCGCGGATAGGCCTCTGCGACCGCCAGGAACGCATTGTTCGCTTCGCGATCGCCGATCGACACGCGCGCGCCCTCGCCGCCGAACGGCCGCACGCTCACGCCCTCGCGATCGCACGCCTCCGCGAAGTCGTCGGTGTCGTCGGCCAGGCGGAGCCACACGAAGTTCGCCTCGGTCGGCGGCACGGTCCAGCCCTGGCCGAGCAGTTCGCCGCGGACGCGCTCTCGCTCACTCACCACGCTGTCGACGCGCTCGAGCAGCTCGGGCTCGGCCCCGAGGGAGGCGATGGCGGCGGCCTGCGCCAGCGCATTCACGGTGAAGGCCAGCATCGTCTTGCGGATCGCGGCCGCAACCGGCTCGTGCCCGATCAGGAAGCCGACCCGCAACCCGGCCAGCCCGTAAGCCTTGGAGAACGTCCGCAGCACCGCCAGATTTGGCCGGTCCCGGTACAGGTCCAGGCCGTCGGGCACATCGGCGTCCGTGACGTACTGGGTGTAGGCCTCGTCGAGCACGACCAGGCAGTCCTGCGGAACACGGTCGAGGAAGCTCTCGAGTTCGGTCCGGTGCACCACGGTCCCGGTCGGGTTGTTCGGGTTGCAGACGAAGACCAGGCGCGTCCGCGAGGTGATCGCCTCCGCCATCGCGCCGAGGTCATGCGCTTCCTCGCGCAGCGGCACCCGTACCGAGGTGACGCCGGCCAGGTCCGACAGGTACGGGTACGCCTCGAACGAACGCCACGCGTAGACGACCTCCGCGCCAGGGTCACCCACCGCCTCAAGCAGCTGCTGGGCAACGCCGACCGACCCGCAGCCGACGGCCACGTGCGCGGGCGGGACACGGAAGCGCTCGGCGATGGCCTGGGTGAGCTCGGCGGCGCGGTTGTCCGGGTACCTGTTGATGTCGCCGGCGGCCTCGGCGATCACCTTGATCACGGAGGGGAGCGGGCCGAACGGCGACTCGTTGGACGAGAGCTTGAACGTGCGGCCACCGGACGCGGACGGAGGCTTGCCCGGCTTGTAGGGTGCGAACTGGTCAAGGATCGGCCGGAATCGCGGAGACTGTGCGGACACCCTTGTCCTCTCGGCTAGGAGACGCCGTGGTCACAGAGTATCTGCGGAGGTCACCGGCTGAGTCCAGGCGGCTACCGGCCAGGGAATCCCGATAACCGCCGCCTCAGATAGCCATCGGCTTGACGGCGTTTCCCGGCGCATCAGAAGCGGCGGCGGTGGGATATTACGAGCTCACCGCATTTCGCGGGCGGCGCAAAAATGGCGCATCCGCTCTAAGACCCGGTGCAGGGTGTTTCCTGACCCCCGAGATGGGGTCATGAAAACACGAGCCGACCCGCCTACGATTTTGAATCGCTCCGCAAAAGTTGAGCCGAGGGCGGGTATCTCCGTAGCCCAACTACCGGGTGGGGGGGTTCCCAGGCATTGGGTAAGGAGGGAGGTGCCCGTCCTCGACGGCTCGATAGTACAACTCTATTTTCGTTGGCGCCTCTCGGCCCGCTCTCGCGTACTTCAGTCGAACCCTGCCGACATACTGCTTGACCGTCTCCTCACTGAGAGCCATTCTCCTGGCCACAGACTTCATCGGCATACCAGTGGCGTAAAGCCGCAGCGCACGCGTTTCCTGAGGGCTCAGAAGCGGCCGATCGGGGGCTTCGTCGGCAGCCAGGATGTATGCCAGGCGCGGTGAGACCCAGTCCATCCCTGTGGCGACCGCCTTGATGGCCGCCCGCACCTGGGAGGTCTCCTCGGACTTCAGCACATAGCCGAGCGCCCCGGCACGGATGGCGGCCCGGACGGCGGGCGGCCGGTCGGACGCGGCGAGCACGAGGACCGCGGGCCCGGCCGCGCGGATCGCGGCGATGTTGCGGTCGACGGTCGTGCCGTCGCCGAGGTCTAGATCGAGCAGGACCACGTGTGCGTCCCGGCCCGGCCCGGCGAGCAGCACGTCCACCGTCGCCGCCACGGCGACGACCCGGATGCCGCTTTCCTCGGCCATGACCCAGCCGGCCACGGCGTCGAGAACTATGGGGTGGTCGTCCACGGCCGCGACGTCGATCGCATCGGACACGCCGCACTCCCTTCGTGGTGCCGTTATCCGGGCGCGGCGGCTGATGCGGCGTTCCGCCACCGGACCTCGAGGCATCCCGCGCCAGCGTCGTTGACGTCGAGGACCGCGCTCCACTGTGCCGCGGCCGGCACGCGCTGCCGCAGCGCGCTCAGGTCCGGAGCGGTCAGCGGCAGCCGCTCGAAGGCCACGTACAGTTCAACGTCGTCGCCGGCCGCGAGCACGGTGAGCAGCACCGGATTACGCACTGGGTGCGGCGGAAGAACGCTCAGCGTGCTGTCCACCGCAGCCAGGGCGGCCGCCGCGATCTCGGGCGCCGGGCGCCCGGGCTGGCCGACCACCTGAACCTCGACCGGCAGTCCCCGGGCCGCGGCGGAACGCAGCGCGGGTTCCAGTTCGGCCAGCAGGCCGGGCGCACGCGACCGGTCGGCGAGGACGTGCCGCAGGTCCGCGGCGTGCCTGGCACATCGTTCCCGCACCGCGGGGTCGGCCGGGTCGAGGATGCCATCGGCGATCCCGCGCAGCAGCGGGAGCGCCTCGACCTCCAGCAGGCTGAGCCTGCGGCGCCGGTCCGCACGGACCGCCGCGACCGCCGCGCGCTCGGCGGCCGACCGGCTCGCCAGCGCGGCGCTGCGCGCAGCCAGGCCAGCGTGCGTGCGCATCGTCGGCCGCAGCGTCGCGAACACGACCAGGAGCACCACGAGGATGAACGCGGCCGCCGAGACCCGCTCGAGGCCCAGCGGGGTCACGCCGAGGAGGCGGATGACGAAGACGGCGTGGGCCGTGAACACTCCTGCCGCCCCGCACGCCCATACCTTGGCCGGGCGGCTGAGCACGACAAGGGCGAGCAGCCAGGCGGTCCCGTAGACCGACCAGTCCACGGATCCGGTGGCACCCTGGATCCGGCGATCCCAGCCGACCAGGGTAACGGCACCGATCGCGATCGTGATCGCGGCCGCCGCCTCCAGCCCGGTCAGGCCGCCCGCGCGGGCCCTCGGCACCAGCCATGCGGCGGCCACGAGCATGGCCAGCCATACCCCGATCGGCACCGCGGGCTGCCGGTAGTCACGGGCATAGATGACCACCGGAACCAGCAGGGTGAGCTGCCAGACGGCCGCCACGAGGCCGGCCACTCGCGGTATCTCGGATTCCCAGCCATCCCAGATGCCCCCCGTTTCCCGCGCGGCTGCCTCGGGGCTCAACGGTCCGCCCGCCGAGAATCGGGGAGGGAGACGGCGGGGCCGGGCGCCGCCGACGCGGGCCAGTAGAGGTCCACCACCGTGCCCCCACCCGGCTGTGACCGCACGGACGCGCGGCCGCCCAGGTCGGCGACGCGCTCGGCGATCGACCGGCGCAGGCCCAGCCGGGCCGGATCGACTACGGACGGGTCGAACCCGACGCCGGCATCGCGGATCGTCACCAGCACACCGCTCCCGGCGGGTGGCCCGGCAAGGCTCACATCGACCCACGCCTTGCCGGTGCCGGCGTGCGTGGCCACGTTCACCAGTGCCTCACGGATCGCGTACGCCAGCGCCACGGCGACCTGTCCCGGCACCGGGGCGACCGGGGCGACGCGGCCGCGGACCCGGTCCGCCACCCCCACGTACACCTCGAGGCCGCGGGCGCGCATCTCGATCGCTGCCGCCTCGATGCCGATGAGGAGGCCGCCGAACGGCCGGTCGGCCACCTTGGCCGGATCGCCGGGGTCACTGAGCACGTACTGCAGCAGCGCGACATCACGCCGGCACCGGCCCACGAGCTGGCCCGCGTCGGCTCCCCCGGCGTCGGCTCCCCCGGCGTCGGCTCCGCCAGCACGGCCGATGGCGGTCAGCGTGTTCAGGACCGTGTCGTGCAGCAGGCGCTCGTGTTCGCGGCGCTCGGTGGTCCTGGACAGCGCGACGCGCTGCTCACGGGCTTCCCGGTCGGCCCTGGTTAATGTGGCGTCGGCCGCGAACGCACCGCGCTCGAGCAGCAGCCGGGCACACCAGGCAGCGGCGGCGATGGCCACCAGCACGGCCGCCGACACAGCCGCCGAGCTCCCGCCCGTCGGCGCCGCGGGGGTCACCACCGTGCCCGCGAGATAGGCCGCGGCGGAGATCAGCGCCAGCGGCGCCGCCGATGCCACCGGGGCGAGCCAGGCCGGCACGAACAGCTGGCCCGCCATGGCGATGTACAGCCAGTTGGTGGTGTCACCGCGCACGGCCGCCGGCACGCACCATCCGGCGCCGAACGCGAGCAGCACGCTGGCCGCCGAGTCGAGGCCGTCCCGCCACCACCCCTGCCCCCACCGGCCACGAAGGTAGGCCACGACCAAAGCCGCCCAGGCCATCGCTGCGAGCGGCCCGGCGAGACGCCAAGGGTCAGCGAGGTAGAACGAATGCCAGATGGCCACCTGGAGGGCGATGTAGGCGATCGTCAGGCAGCGGATGATGCACGCGGTCGAGGCCGCCACGGCCCTGAGCGCCGTTATCGCAGGCCCGGCCGGCGTCCGCGCCGGAGTAACCGGAACGTAGATCGGGCGCTTACGCTGCGTTACCCCGCCTATCATCAAGCCCGTCATCAAGCGCAGCATGCCCGGTTGGCCGGGCATGCGCAATCCCGTCCGCAATAACGAGCTGGACACCGTTTATGCCGTGATTCGGGATAAGTCCCGGCCCTACTGCGGGGGTTTGCGGATGGGTACAGTTACGATGTGAATCGTCTCGGCGAGCTTGAACGCGCGATCATGGACGTACTCTGGGAAAGCCCGGATCCGCTGACGGTCCGGCAGGTCAGCGGTAACCTCACCGAGCGTGACCTAGCGCACACCACGGTGATGACCGTCCTTGACCGGCTGGCCAAGAAGGGATTCGCTAGACGGGAGCGGGACGGCCGCGCCTGGCGTTATCGTGCCGCGGCGACAAGGGAAGCGTACGTGACCGAGCTCATGCTGAGCGCACTGGAGCAGACCGGAGACAGGCAGGCAGCCCTGGCCCGGTTTGCCCGCAGCGTGTCAGAGACCGAGGCGGCGGCGCTGCGCCGTGCCCTCGAGGCGCTCGGCCAGGGAACCACGGACAGAGTCCGCGGCGGCGGGGAGTGACCTCACGTGATCGCCGCGGCACTCATCCTTGCCCTCTTCGCGGCCGCCTGCATCCCCGCCGGATCCGCGCTTGCCGCAGCGCGCTGGCCTCGCAGGTCCCCGGCGGTCGCGATCGTGCTGTGGCAGGCGCTCGGGCTCGGCTGGGGGCTGGCGGCCGTTGGTGCACTCGCCGGGTTTGGGGCGGCTGACGAGCGCTCGGGTGTGGCCGGAGGCGCGTTCGCGCTGGTTTCCCGGGTGCTTGGCCAGCACGCCTCGGCCGGGACCCGCCGCGTGCTGGCCGGGCTCCTTGGCCTGAGGCTCCTCGCCCTGGCCGCAGGTGCGGTGCTGCTGCTGGTGCTCTGCTGGATCCTGGTGGCCGCCTTCGCCACGGTGGTCCGCGCTCGCAGGCGGCAGCGGATCCTGCTCAGCCTGCTCGCTCACGGCGACCCGAAGGTCCCGGGGGCGCTCGTGGTCGACCACCCTGCGGCGGCCGCGTACTGCGTGCCGGGGCTGCGGTCCAGTTCCAGGATCGTGATCAGCGCCGGCGCCCTTGACTTGCTCGATCAGGCCGAACTCGCGGCCGTGATCGCGCACGAGCGGGCCCATCTGCGGGAGCGTCACGACCTCGTGCTGCTGCCATTCATCGCGTTGCTGCGGGCATTCCGCTGGTCCGGCGTGGCCCGCGAGGCGCACGCCGCGGTGGCGCTGCTCGTCGAAATGCAGGCCGACGACCAGGCGCTGCGGCAACGCCCGGCCAGGGAGCTCGCCACGGCCCTGCTGAGGGTCGGCGCGGCCGGCGGCGTGCACCCGCCGAACGGCGCGCTCGCGGCAGCCGATGGCCAGGTGGCGGCCAGGGTTTCCCGGCTGCTGAAGCCGGCGCCGCGGCTGCCGGTGGCCGCGGTGGCGCTGGTCGGGGTCGTCGCCGTCGCCACGGTGGCTATTCCGGCGGCGTTCCTGACGATCCCGTTTTGAGCCTTTTACGCGACACCGCCCGCCCGGTCCGGCCCGCAGTGAAGCGGGATGGGCAGGCGGGCGGGGGAGTCAGTCCGCGATCCGGATCCGCAGGCGGCGGAAGCCCTTCCCCTTGTTCTCGATCTTGACGACCTCGATTTTGCCGATCTGGCTGGTCGACGCCACGTGCGTGCCCCCGTCCGCCTGCTGGTCCAGGCCGACGATGTCCACGATCCGGACCTCAGTGACGGCGTCCGGGATGAGGTTCTTCGCGGTGCGGATGATGTCCGGGATCGCCAGCGCGTCATCACGGGGCAGCACCCGGACGTCGATCCGGCGTCCGGCCGCGATCTCGGCGTTGCAGGCCGCCTCCACGGCATCCTTGAAGCCCTCCGGGACGACCGGCAAGTCAAAGTCCATCCTGGCGATGAACGGCTCCATGTTCCCGCCGGTCACTAGCGAGCCATAGTCGCGGAACACCACACCGCAGAGCACGTGCAGGCCGGAATGGGTCCGCATCAGCGCGGTGCGCCGGTCGTCCTCGATCGCGCCGGCAACCGCGGTTCCTGGCGGCGGGATCGGGTCGCCTTCGGCGGGGATCAGGTACTCCTCGTCGCCCTTGCGCACCCCCTCGATCCGCGTCTGCACGCCGCCCCAGAGCAGCACGCCATGGTCGGGAGGCTGTCCGCCGCCGCCGGGGTAGAACGCCGAGCGGTCGAGCACGATCCCGTCCGGACCGGCGTCAAGGACCGTGGCGGCCCACTCGCGCAGGGTCTGGTCGTCGAGATCGAGCCGGTGCGTGCGCCAGGCCGTCACCATGGCCCGTACGGGCCCATGTGGGATCCGGCGCCGCCGCCGCGGAAATCCTTGACCTTGGGCCGGACGTCGGTGAGGTAGATGGCCGCGGCCACGAACGCGACCACGGACAGGATGCCGACCACGGAGAAGCTGCCGCTGGCGGCGGTGCCGATGCCGATGGCGGTTGCGACACCGGTGATGACCAGCCACAGCGGCTTGGTCTGCTTGCTGACCGCGACGAACGCCTGTTTGGGTCGGCGGACCGCGTCCACGAACGCGAAGCCCTCGAACCCGAGCGCGGCTATGGCGAGCACCTCGAAAAACCAGTCGAGTACCGAGAGCGCCGCCGGATGACTGTAAATCACGATGTCACGCTACCTTGCCCGGCTCATCGGGAAGTACGGTCTCGCCAAGCAGCACGGTACGGGTCTTTTCGGCCGTTTCCTTGCGGAACGAGTCGTAGACCTCGAGCAGCATCTGCTTCTGCCGCTCGGTCAGGTCCGGATCGGTGAGCACCGCGTCGCGAACCCCGGGCCCGAGCGGCCGGTCCTCGAGGAAGCCCGCCTGGACGTACAGCGCCTCGGCCGAAATCCGCAGCCCCCGGGCTATCTGCTGCAGGATGTCGGCGCTCGGCCGGCGCAGGCCACGCTCGATCTGGCTCAGGTAGGGGTTGGAGACGCCGGCCGCCTGGGCGAGCTGGCGAAGTGAGATCTTGGCCTGCTCCCGCTGTTCGCGAATGTAGGACCCGATCGCTGGCACGTTCACCGGACTCATAATTTCAGTCTCGCGCCAGGTGCTTGCAATTGCAAACTGGACCGTGATCAACCACTGCGCGGCTGGCGGTGAGGTGCTCGCCCCGGCTGCGTCGCGTAACGGACGGTCAGAAGGGCAGGCTGATCTTCACTTCGCCGACCACCCGCCCGCCGCCGTACAGGAGAGGGCGGCCCAGCTCATCCGGAACGGGCACTTCAACGCCGAGAGCGCGCAGCGCCGCGACCGTCGCCGGGATCCGTACGCGCCGAGCGGCGTCGCCGTCGTCAACCTTGATCGCCACGGCTCGCCCGTCAGCGAGCGCGAAGCCCTGCACGCCCTCAGCGCCCGACTTCAGCAGCAGCCCGGGAACGGCCTCCACGATCTCGCGGTCCGGGCGCTTGCTGCCCGAGGTCCACTTGGGATTCGCGCGCATGGCGTCCGCGACCTTGCGCTCGCGGGTACCGGGCTCGGACGTGACCAGGGCGCTGAACGCCCGGGCCACGCCGGTCAGCGAGACCGCGAACACCGGGGCCCCGCAGGCGTCCACGCCGGGGGGCACGCTGATCTGCTCGCCGGTGAGCCGCTCGATCGTCCGCTTGACCTCGACCTGCAGTGGATGGCCGGGGTCGGTGTAGGTGGCCGTGTCCCAGCCAGCCGCCACGCACGTTGCGAGCATGGCCGAGTGCTTGCCCGAGCAGTTCATGTACAGCCGGCGCTTCTCGCCGCCGGCCAGCAGCACCGCAAGCTTGGCGTCCTCGTCGCCCGGAAGATCAGGCGGGCAGTGCAGCGCGTCCTCGGTCAGCCCGGCTCCGGCCAGGATCTTCTGCGCGCCGGCAACGTGGAAGTCCTCGCCCGCATGGCTGGCCGCGGCCAGCGCCAGCAACTCCCCTTCCAGGTCCAGGCCGCTGGAGACCATGGCCACGGCCTGCATCGGCTTGTTCGACGACCGCGGGAAGATGGGCACGTCCACCGCGCCAGCCTGGTGCAGGAGACTGCCGTCTGGGCCAGTGATGACGATAGCGCCGCGGTGCTGTGATTCGGTGAAGCCGGACCTGACTACGTCGGCGAGGACCGGATTCTCGTGGGTCATAAGAGGCAGAATCCTTTTCGTGCGAGCAGTGGTGCAGCGGGCCAGCGAGGCCAGCGTCGAGGTGAACGGTGCAACGGTCGGCAGCCTGCCAGGTCCCGGCCTGGTAGTTCTCGTCGGGGTCACCCATACGGACACGCCGGCGGCGGCTGCCGCCCTGGCCAGGAAGATCTTTTATCTCCGGATCCTCCGCGACGAGAGATCGTGCGCGGACACCGGGGCGCCGCTGCTGGTGATCAGCCAGTTCACACTCTACGGAGACACCAGGAAGGGACGCCGGCCTACCTGGCAGGCGGCCGCCCCCGGGCCGGTCGCCGAGCCACTGGTCACCGCGTTCGCCGACGCGCTGACCGAACTCGGCGCGAGCGTGCAGACCGGTGTGTTCGGCGCGAACATGCAGGTCATGCTCGTCAATGATGGGCCGGTCACGCTGATCCTGGATGCAGAGCCGCCCCAAGGTGCTGGCGGGTGAACGCGAGCGCCTCGGACAGGTCTGCGCGACGTTCCTCGCTGGTCTGCGCGCGGCGGGTGTTCACCTCGAGCACCACCATGCCGGAGTAGCCGCGGGACCCCAGGCTGGCCAGGAGCGCCGCGCACGGCTGGGTACCGCGGCCGGGGACCAGGTGCTCGTCGGGCAGGCCCGGGCCCGTGCCGTCGGCCATGTGCACGTGTGCCAGCCTGCTGCCAAGCTCGTCGGCCATGGCCATCGCGTCAGACCCGGACACGGCGGTGTGCGAGAGGTCGAGCGTGGCGTGCGGGCAGTCGAT
>Ga0209693_10000367_pt1 | contig 18133 bp, 13 predicted proteins | sample HubBroMetageWRM3_FD_188345 | JGI IMG/M metagenome (GOLD analysis project Ga0209693, IMG submission 188345) | Warmed soil microbial communities from the Hubbard Brook experimental Forest, New Hampshire - Hubbard Brook CCASE Soil Metagenome WRM 3... | ecosystem: Environmental > Terrestrial > Soil... | reverse complement strand
GACCGGGTGCGGATCAGCGGCACCCGCGGCAGCCCGCCGCCGGCCGACCTCAAGGTCGCGCTGAACTACCTCGGCGGGTACCGCAACACGATGACGATGGTGCTGACCGGCCTGGACATCGACCAGAAGGCGGCCAGGGCCGAGGCCATGCTGTTCGACCTGCTGGGCGGCAAGCAGCGGTTCCGCGACGTCGACGTGCGGCTGATCCGTTCCGACCGGCCCGACGCGCCAACCAACGAGCAGGCCACGGCGCAGTTGCGGATCACGGTCGCCGATCAGGACCCGGCCAAGGTCGGCCGGTCGTTCTCGGGTGCCGCGATCGAGCTGGCGCTGGCCTCCTACGCCGGGTTCCACACCACGACCCCGCCGACGCCGGAGACCGCGTACGGCGTGTACTGGCCGACGTTCGTGCCGGCCACCGTGGTTGAGCATGTGGTCGTGCTGCCCGACGGCAGCCGCCTGACGATCCCGCCGCCAGCCGCTCACGCCGCCGCCCCGGACCGCGAGCGCGCCGCCCCCGCCGCCTCCGCCGACGAACCGGCGCCGGACCGGGTGCCGGCCGACCCGGCCGGGCTGACGCCGCACCCGGGACCGGCCGACCCGCACGGAACGGGCATCCCCACCCGCCGGGCACCGCTCGGGCTGGTCTGCGGCGCACGCTCCGGGGACAAGGGCGGCAACGCGAACGTCGGCCTCTGGGCCAAGAGCCCGGAAGCCTACGGCTGGCTGCGCGGTTACCTCGACGTCGCGCGGCTGCGGGAGCTGCTGCCCGAGGCGGACGGCCTGGAGGTGCGCCGGTATGAGCTGCCCAACCTGCAGGCGCTGAACTTCGTGGTGGTCGGCCTGCTCGGCCTCGGCGTGGCCGCCTCGGCCCGGCCCGACCCGCAGGCCAAGGGTCTCGGCGAGTACCTGCGATCCCGGTATGCCGACATACCGGTCCGGCTGCTGCCGGCTAGGTGATTCCCCGAACGGTCACCTGGGCGAGGTGGCGGACGTACTCGGCGGCATCAACCTGCCGGATCGAGGCCAGGCCGAGCTGGTCTTGCAGCAGCACGAACGCGATCAGGGCACCGAAGTAGGCCCGCGCGGTCAGGTATCCCTGCCCGTCAGCCTGGCCGCCCGTCGTGGCGTCGATCAGGCGGCCGAGCCGCGTGGCGGCGTCATCGACGAACTCGACGAACCTGGTGTCACCGGCCAGCGCCTGCCGTTCGCTGATGAGGATCGTGACCAGGTCCAGGTTGTCCTGGATCGTGTTCACGAACCCGGTCCCCAGCAGCTCGAGGAGACTTTCCAGCGGCACCGCTGCCTGGTCCGGCGGCTTGGGCAGCCCCTGGAACACCGCGATGGCCTCATCTACGAGCGCGGCCAGGATCGCGTGCTTGTCCGGGAAGTAGCGGTAAATCAGCGCGTCGTTGATGTCCGCCGCGGCCGCGAGGTCCCGGGTGGTGGTGGCGTCAAAGCCGCGCTCGGCGAACAGCGTGCGGGCGGCGGCCAGGATCTGGCGCCGCCGCTCGGCGGCCGGGCGCCGTGGCCGCCGCGCGGCGGGGCTCTGACCGTGCGGCCTCTGACTGAGCGGGCTCTGGCTGTGCACGTTCTGATTGTGCAGGCTCTGATCGTGCAAGGCCTGACCGGGCACGCTCGTCACCGGGCGCGGTGACGGATCACCGCGAGCAGCCAAAGGCCTGTGGCGGCGTTGAGCATTCCGAGCGGAACCCAGTCGACCGCGCCGTGCGGGCCGATCGGCGAGTCCGGGTGGGTGACCGCCCAGACGATCATGACGACGGTCGCGGTCTTGGTCAGGGCCGCGAGCACAGTAAGGATCAGCGTGCCCTTCGTGGGCGCGAGCGCGCCGACGGCGAACGCCGCCAGCCAGGCCGCCGCGAGCGGGAACAGGACGACGGCAGGCAGTGCGCGCAGCGAGGTGGCGAACACGCCCACGCTGGCGGCGATGGCCAGAGCCACCGGAAGGCGCCGCGGCGGAGCAATGGCGAGGTGAGCGGAACGGGAGGTGCCTGCGGTTATGAGCATGTTTTGATAGTAGGCGCATACTTACTTCGATGTCAACACCGCCTTCCGCCTCCCGCCCCGCCCGCGGCCCTCGCTCTGCTCTCGCGCTCTGCTCTCGCGCTCTGCTCTCACGCTCTGCCCTCACGCTCTGCCCTCACGCTGCGGCCGCAGGACGGTACCTTGACCCCATGAAGGCTCTCGACGTCGATGGCGCCTGGCTGTTCACCCCGCAGATCCACGGCGACCGGCGGGGCAGCTTCCTCGAGTGGTTCCGGGATGCCGAATTCAGCGCCGACGTGGGGCACAGCATGGACCTGGCCCAGGCCAACTGCTCGGTGTCGCGGCGCGGGGTGGTGCGCGGCATCCACTTCTCCGATGTCCCGCCGGGCCAGGCGAAGTACGTCACGTGCGCCAGCGGAGCGATCATCGATGTCGCCGTCGACCTCAGGGTCGGTTCCCCCACCTTCGGCCGCTGGCAGGCGGTGCGGCTCGACGACGAGAGCAGGCACGCGCTGTATATCGGCGAAGGGCTCGGGCACGCGTTCGTCGCGCTCAGCGACCAGGCCACGGTTCTGTACCTGTGCTCCACCCCGTACGCGCCGTCCCGCGAGCACGGCGTGCACCCCCTGGACCCCGCGATCGGCATCGTCTGGCCGGACGGCCTGGACCCGGTCCTGTCCGACAAGGACGCCGCCGCCCCCACACTGGCCGAGGCGCTGGCGGCCGGGCTCCTCCCCGACTACGCCGAATGTCAGGCCTACCAGGCAAAGCTGCGCGCCTGATCCCTTCGCCGAACAGCATGAACGGTCCCCGGCTGTTGTAACAGCAACAGCAAACTTCCCACCATCAAGATCATTTTGGGTTACGGGGGCTCCGGGAAGGGTCACGGGCCTTCGGGAAGGTTACGGGGGCTTCGGGCATTTTGGGTTACGGGGATCTTCGGGAAGGGCTACCGGAGTTCCTGCAAGAGCGCGGGGAAGGCACTTCGCAGCGAGAGGCGCCAGTCGCCGATCGGCTGAAGGCCGACGGTCGCCCAGGCGTCGTGGCCGAGCACGCTGTAAGGGGGCCGCGGCGCGGGACGGGGGAACGCGCTCGTCGAGGTCGCCCGCACCCGGTCCGGGTCGGCGCCAAGCAGCAGGAAAACCTCGCGGGCCAGGTCGAACCAGGTTGCCACGCCCGAGCTCGTCGCGTGGTAAACGCCCGCCGGCGCCCCGGACCCGGCCAGCGCGATCACCTGGCGCGCAACGTCGGCCGTCCAGGTCGGCTGGCCACGCTGATCGGCCACGACGTCGACGCCCGGGCGCTCGCGCTCCAGCCTGATCATCGTGCGGACGAAGTTGGGCCCGTGCGCCCCGTACAGCCAGGCCGTCCGCACCACGTAGCCAGCCTGCGGCAGCAGCCCGCGCACGGCCTGCTCCCCGGCCAGCTTGGTGCGCCCGTACGCGGTTCGCGGGCCGGGCACGTCATGCTCCGCATACGGCACCGTGGCATCCCCGGCGAACACGTAGTCGGTAGACAGGTGCACCAGGCGGCACCCTGGCGCGGCGCATCCCGCCGCGATCGCGGCCGCGACGTGAGCCGCGCCGGTGCCGTTGACCGCGAGTGCCCGGTCCTCGTGCGACTCCGCGTCGTCGACCGCTGTCCACGCCGCGCAGTTCACCACCACGTCCGGCCGGGCGTCGGCGAACGCCGCGGCTACGGCCACCTCGTCGGTGACGTCGAGTTCCTTGCGGGACAGCCCGGTCACGTCCTCGCCGCAGCCCGCGAGGGCGGCCACGAGATCAGACCCGAGCATCCCGCCGGACCCGGTGACCAGCCACCGCAGCGGTTTCCCGCCCCCCACCTGCGTCCCCTGCACGCCCCGCTCTTCGCTCACTGCACGCGCTGCTTCAGCGGTTCCCACCAGGCGCGGTTATCCCGGTACCAGCCGACGGTGCCCCGCAGGCCGGCGGCGAACGGGATCTGCGGCGCGTAGCCCATGCCGCGCAGCACCGAGTCGTCCAGCGAGTACCGGCGGTCGTGGCCCTTGCGGTCCTCGACCGGCGTCACCATGTCCCAGCCCGCGCCGCAGATCTCCAGCAGCTCGCGGGTCAGCTCGGTGTTGTTGAGCTCGACGTCGCCGTTGATGTGGTAGACGAAGCCAGGCTTGCCCTGCTCGACGACCAGCTGGATGCCCCGGCAGTGGTCGTCAACGTGGATCCAGCCGCGGACGTTCTGCCCGTCCCCGTACAGCGGAACCTTCTTCCCGTCCAGCAGGTTCGTGGTGAAGAGCGGGATGAGCTTCTCCGGGAACTGGTAGGGGCCGTAGTTGTTGCAGCACCGCGTGATGCTGACGTCGAGCCCATGAGTCCGGGCGTACGACCGCGCTATCAGGTCGCCGCCGGCCTTCGCGGCCGCGTACGGCGAGTTCGGCTCGAGCCGCGCGTCCTCCGCCCACGACCCCGTCGCCACGCTGCCGTACACCTCGTCCGTGGACACCTGCACGACCCGTGGCACCACGGCGTCCAGGCACGCCTGCAGCAGCACCTGGGTACCCACCACGTTCGTGGTGACGAAGTCGGCCGCGCCCGCGATCGACCGGTCGACGTGCGTCTCCGCCGCGAAGTTGACCACGATGTCATGCCCGGGAACCACGGTCGCGAGCAGACCGGCGTCACAGATGTCGCCCTGGACGAAGGTCAGCCCGGGGCTGTCCGTTACGGGCTCCAGGTTGGCGAGGTTTCCGGCATAGGTCAGCTTGTCGAGGACGGTGACCTGCGCATCACCGAAACCGGGATAGCCCCCGCCGAGCAGCGTGCGGACGTAGTGCGAGCCGATGAAACCGGCGCCGCCAGTGACGAGAATTCTCACGAGCTGATCTGCACTTTGCTGTGGTCTCCGAGAACCAGCCGGTGTGCCTTGGGTACTCTCGGCGCCGGCGTTACCTCCACCTCATGACCGATGAGCGACGCCTCGATGCGCCGGACACCTTTGATGGACGCGCCACGCAGCACGATGGAGTACTCGATCTCGCTGTCCGCGATCACGCAGTCCCGCTCCACCGAGGTGAACGGGCCGATGTAAGACCCGGATACGCGCGTCCCGGCCCCGATCACCACCGGCCCGACGATGCGGCACCCGCTGATCTGCGCGCCGCTGCCGATCGCGACCCGGCCGATCAGCTCGGTCTCGGCATCGACCGCACCGGCGCAGGCCGGTTCCAGCCCTTCCAGGACCATCCGGTTGACCTCGAGCATGTCCTCGACGTTGCCGGTGTCTTTCCAGTATCCGGTGATCGTCGTCGACCGCACCTTCCGGCCGTGGTCGATCAGCCACTGGATGGCCTCGGTGATCTCCAGCTCGCCCCGCCACGAGGGCTCGAGCTCCGCCACGGCCTCGTGCACCGAAGCGGTGAAGATGTAGACGCCGACCAGTGCCAGGTCGCTCTTGGGATCGCGGGGCTTCTCCTCGAGCCCGATGATCTCGCCAGCCGTGTCGAGCTCGGCGACGCCGAACTGGCGCGGGTCCGGCACGCTGGTCAGCATGATCTGGGCGTCCGGCCGGCCGGACCGGAACTCGTCGACCAGCCCGGCGATCCCGCCGACGATGAAGTTATCCCCGAGGTACATGACGAAATCGTCGTCGCCGAGGAAGTCGCGCGCGATCAGGACCGCGTGCGCAAGACCGCGCGGCGCGTCCTGGCGCAGGTAGGCAACGTTCAGCCCGAACGCGGCGCCGTTGCCGACCGCGTCGCGGATCGCCGGTTCGGTCTCCCCCACCACGATCCCGACGTCGGTGATGCCCGCATCCCTGATCGCCTCGAGGCCGTAGAACAGCACCGGCTTGTTGGCCACCGGGACCAGCTGCTTGGCCGACGTGTGCGTGATCGGGCGGAGCCTGCTTCCCGACCCGCCGGACAGGACCAGCGCCTTCACGGTGCCGTCTCCCTCCTGGGCTGGTTTGAGGTGCGCGCCAGCGCGGCCGCCGCACCGGCGGTGATCAGGTCGCCCGCGGTCATCAGCACCCGGGACACCAGGGCCACGGCGGTAGCCTTGCCGACGTCCAGCATCGGGCTGAGCGTCGCGATCAGCAGCACGTCTCTGATGCCAGCCCCGGCGGGGACGAACACGACGACAAAGCCCACGCACCAGGCGAACGCGAACCCGCCGACCGAGAGCAGCGCGGCCCGCCCGAGCGGCGCGCCGAGCCTGATCGCCAGCAGCCAGATCTGCAGCCCGAAACCGACCCAGGAGGCCAGCGCCCAGGCCAGCGCGCCGGCGACTGCGCGCCCCGCCAGCGGCTGCTCCAGCGCCGGCCGCTTGGCCAGCCGGAGCAGCCGGTCCAGGATCCGGTTGAGCACCTGCGGGAACAGGCAGACCAGCAGGACCGGGGCGGCCAGGAACACCCACCGGTAGGACCGGGCACCCGGCGCGAACGGCAGCGTGACCAGCGCCGCGAGCAGCCCGGCCAGCAGGCAGAACAGCATCGTCAGCACCGAGGCGCTGGCCGAGCGGTGCCGTGGCACCCGGTGCGCGGTGCCCAGCTCCATCTGCGCCACGACCGGCCAGATCGAGCCGGGCAGGTACTTGCCGAGCTGGCCGAGGAAAAAGACCCGGGCCGTCGGACGGATCGCCAGCGGCGAGCCGAGCGCGGCCAGCAGCACCCGCCAAACCTGCATGGTCGCGACGAGGCCCAACAGCACGGCCACCAGGGCGCCAGCGATCGCCAGGAGCCCCATGCTGGCCAGGCCGGCCCGCACCTGGGTCCACTGGTCCGCGACCACGTACACACCGAGGGCGATGGCGGCCGCCACGAACCCCCAGCGCATGGCCCTGCTGCCGAGCAGCCGACCGGTCAGCGCCAGCCAGGCGCGACCGCGGTTCGGCGCGTCGCTGCCCTGGTCAGTGCCGTCGGCCGTGGCGGCGTCAGCGGCCTGCGCGGCAGCAGGTGCTGGCCCGGCTGAGGCCGACGCGGCTGGGCGGTCAGACATATGGCACAGCCTAGACGTTCCGCCGTATCCCTGGCCCGGCGATCCGCCCGCCAAGGGCGGCGGGTGACGACATTCCGTCCCGGCGCGGCGATCCCGGTCCCCCGGGCGCCGGGGAACACGGACCGGTACGGTACACACATTATGCGCGTTCTCCTGTTCGGCACTTATGACACCTCGACGCACCCGAGGGTCGCCACGATCGCGGAGGGTCTGCGGGCACGCGGGGCGGACGTGGCCGAGTGCAACGCGCCGCTGGGCCTGGACACCGCGGCCAGGGTGGACATGCTGGCCCACCCATGGCGGGCTGCTGCCCTGCTGGCCCGGCTCGCCCAGCGGTGGACGACGCTAGCCAGGGCGGCCCGCCGGGCCCCGGCCCCGGACGCGGTAGTAGTGGGCTATCTCGGGCATTTCGACGTCCACCTGGCCAGGGTGCTGTTCCGCCGGGTGCCGGTGGTGCTGGACCACCTCGTCGGGGCCAGTGACACCGCGCGGGACCGGCGGCTGGACGGGGGCCCGCGCCAGCTCCTACTGCGGATGATCGACTCCGCGGCGCTGCGAGCCGCGGACATCGTCGTGGTGGACACCGACGAGCACCTGGCGGCGCTGCCGCCGCGGCACCGGGCCAAGGCGGTCGTGGTCCCGGTAGGCGCGCCGGCGGCGTGGTACGAGGCGGCGCGGCCGATCACCAGCGACCCGACGACCGCCAGCGACCCGACGGCCGCCAGCGACCCGACGGCCACCAGCGACGACCCGCCCGGACCGCTGCGGGTGGTGTTCTACGGCCTGTACACCCCGCTGCAGGGCACCCCGGTCATCGGCGCCGCGCTGAGCCGGATCGCCGGGGCGCCGATTGAGATCACGATGGTGGGCGGCGGCCAGGACGCGGCGCAGGCGCGGGCCGCCGCCGCGGCCAACAGCGCAGTTCGCTGGCTGGACTGGGTACCGGCGGCCGAGTTGCCCGCCCTGGTAGCCAGCCACGAGGTATGCCTCGGGATCTTCGGCACCGGGGACAAGGCGCTCCGGGTGGTGCCGAATAAGGTGTTTCAGGGTGCTGCCGCCGGGTGCGCGATCGTGACCTCGGACACCGCGCCGCAACGGCGTGCCCTGGGCTCCGCTGCCGTCCTGGTGCCGCCGGGTGACCCGGAGAAGCTAGCCGCCGCACTGCTGCGGCTGGCTGGTGACCGGGCCGAGCTGACCCGGCTGCGCCGCGAGGCTCATAGGCTGGCCCGGCAGCAATTCGCGCCCGAGCAAATCGTGGCTCCGCTGACTGACAAGCTCGCCCGGGCTGGCGCCGCCACGTCACGCGATCTTCATGGTGAGGAGTTCGGCATGGTCTCCAGTTCCGCCGCAACGCGGCCGAGGGCGAACGTCGATGTGGTGGCTCCGCTGACACCGAACGCCTGGCTGCGCTTTGACGTGATCACTCACATGCTGCCGGCCGGGATTACCGACGTGCTGGAGGTCGGCTGCGGACAAGGCTCGCTGGGAGCCAGGCTGGCGCAGCGTTACCGCTACCTGGGTGTCGAACCCGACCAGACATCCTGGGCGGTGGCTAACCGGCGGGTCAGCGCGACAGGCGGCGGCGAAGTCCGCAACGTAGCGGTCGGCGCGCTCGACGATGAGCGGTTCGACCTGGTATGCGCATTCGAGGTCCTCGAGCACATTGAGGACGACGCAACCACGCTGAAGGATTGGGCGACCCGGCTACGGCCCGGCGGGTGGCTGCTGCTGTCGGTACCGGCGCACCAGCATCGGTACGCAAAGGCCGACGAGATGGCCGGTCATTTCCGTCGCTATGATCCCGCGGTGATGACCGCACTGCTCACCCGCTGCGGCTTCACCGACATCCAGATACGCCAGTACGGCTTCCCGCTCGGCTACCTGCTGGAGGCGGCCCGCAACCAGATCGCGCGGCGCCGGCTGGCCGCGTCGGCTGGCCAGTCCCTGGCTGAGCGCACCGCCGGGTCCGGCCGGCTGCTTCAGCCGTCTGGCAGCATGATCGGCACGGTCAACAAATGGGGAACCGCGCCGTTCCGGGTGCTGCAGCGGGCATTCCCGAATACCGGGACCGGGCTCGTGGTGCTGGCCCGGCTCGCGCCCTAGCCCGGCTCGCGCCCTAGCCCGGCTCGCGCCCTAGCCCGGCTCGCGCCCTATGCAGAGGGTGCGGGGGACGCCGCGCCGGAGCGGCTCGTCTCCGGCGCTGGGCGCGCCGACGGGCCGCCGAACTCGGCCCAGAGGATGCTGCCCAGGATGCCCAGCGCACCCAGGAGCAGGAAGAGCGAGCCGATCAGCGCGTCCAGATGCGGGGTGGGCCCGGGCGCGGCGACGAACGGCGTGGCCGGCGGCACGGTGAGGAACACCGTCCAAGCGTGCGAGTAGACCGCCGCCTGACCGCAGAGGACGAGGATCAGGACGGCCGACGCCAGCGCGATCACGACCTTGCGCTCGGCGTGAGCGGCGGGGCCGCGGGCGATGGCCAGCAGGGGGACGCCGACCGCCAGCGGCAGTGTGTAACGCCCCAGCCACTCACCGATCATGGGATGCAGAGAGCCAGCCAGGGTCATCACGAACGGTATGCCGACGACGAATGCCAGCCCCACAAGGACGAGCAGTCCCGCGCGCCGGCTCAAGGCGAAGCCGATCACCACCACCGCGGCCACGGCGAGGGCCCAGCACGCCGCTGCCACCGCCGGAGGCTGCACCGTGTCCCAGGAGAGGTAGCCGAGAGTCTCCCGGATCTGGATCGGCGCCATCGCCACGCTATGGCGCAGCGCCTCGGCCAGGCTCAGTGGCTTCGGGAACATGGGGAAGACCTGGTAAGCCTTGAAGCGGAACGACCACAGCTCGGTCACGGCCGCCGACGCGGCAATGACGAGGAGCATGCCTCGCCCCACCCCCGACCGCAGGAAGGATCGCCGCTGCTGGATGCCCGCGGTGGCGAGCACCAAGACCATCGCCAGTGCCGCCCACAACCAGTCATATTCACGGGTCAGGCTCAGCACGAGGGTGGCGGCCACCCCGACGACGGCCAGAAGCCGGCGGTTCAAGGCGGAGTTGCCGTGGATCAGGGCAAGGAGCACCGCCCAGTAGCACACCGCTGCGGCCGCTTCCAGCGCGCTCGAGTTCACGGCTCCGGTCAGCGAGAGAGCGTCAGGAGTCAGCCCCACGAGCAAGGCTGCGGCGAGCACCAGTGGCCGCCTCGGCAGCGACATCACGACGACGGCAGCGGTCGCCAGCATGAGCGCACACAGAACGGCGTTATCCAGCCGCATAAGGTACCAGCCGGCACGGCCGGCGGACAGCAGAGAAGGCCAGCCGACTAGCGCGTAGTAGAACGGGAACATCCGGCCCTCGCCGGTGACGACCGTGACCTGGCCCGGTGGCGCCGAGGCGAACGAGCACGAGGCACGCGGGAACCTGCCGCACGGGCCGGGATAGGCCGGCCGCATAAGGCTTACCGGGACGTTCGTGATCGCTCCCGTGCCATGGTCATAAGTGACGAGGTGCGGGAAGATCTCCCCGCGGACCACGGCCGCCGCGCGGTAGACGTGATCCGCCTCGTCCGGGACCTGATCGAGCGGCGTCACCAGTGCCCAGCCGGCCCCGATCAGCAGGAAGGCCGCTAACCACCCCAGCCAGGCGCGCCACGGCACGGCCGCCGACCCACGCTGATAGCTGTCCATAGACAGATCGGTGTCGCTCACCATTCCTCCGGGCCCACTTACCGCCAGTCCACCAGACCTTAGCGCGGGATGATGCGGCTAATGGGCGGTCTGCGCGTTGTAGTACCTTTCCAGCCGAATCAGCCAGACATGCAGGACCAGTGGACCGCTGCGCAGCAGTGTGGTGCGCACCAGCGTCGGCTCGAAACGGCTGAGATTGCGCAGCGCCGTGGGGAACGACGCCGCCGAGGTGCCATACAGCAGCACCTCGGCAGGACGCCTGGCCCTCAGCATCGCGCGGCCGGCCGCGGTGAGGTCCGGCGGGTTGCTGGGCAGCGTGTTGAAGATGCCGTGGTACATCCCGGCGTACTCAGTGAACGGGCTCGGGCTCCTCTCGGAGATCGGCCACCAGGTGAGGATCTGCTCGCCCGGGTACGCGGCCGGGCCCGCGAACAGCGGCAGGGCGGCGGCGATCCGGTAGCTGTCAAGGTAGGTCGCCCAGCCGCCGCCGAGCGCGGAGGCATAGGCAGGAGGCGGGTCGAACACGGTATCGGGCAGCGTCCGGTGAGCCGGGATCGGCGCGACCGTGAGCACCAGGCTGGCGCCGGCGAACGCGACGAGCGCCGCCCCGAGGCCGACGGCAGCGACCAGGGGCCGGGTGAGCCTAGCGCACCAGCGCGCCGCGGCGGCCGCCGCGATCACGGCCGCTGCCAGGATCGCGCCGAACGGTGCCCACCCGAACGAGGGCACGTGCGGGTCGGCCTCGTAGCAGAGCGGGACGGCCAGCAGCACTGCGGCGGGCAGCCACCGGGCGACCGGGCGGTCCGAGAGCGGGCGGGCCAGTTCGGCAACGGTGATCGCGAACGCCAGGCAGACCGCGGCCCACAGGGTGGAAGAGAAGTAGTGCTCCTCCAGGGTCTGCACGGTGCCGAAGAACTGCAGCCCGATGTAGACCACCAGCACCGTGGCGAACATCACGCCGACCATCAGCACGGGGGTGGCCACCGCGCGGCCGCGGCGGGCCACGGCGACCGCGAACCCGGCGAGCACGGCAGGAGGCACCAGCAGGTAGGCCACGTACGGCGCCCAACGCCAGTTCGACGAGTGCCACTGGACGACCTGCGACGGCTGGGACAGGTAGCGGTAGGCCTGCCAGCTGGTCGCGATGAAGTTGGCGTGGCCGATCAGCACCGCGGAGGCCCCGATCAGCAGGACGGTCACGGTCGCTGCAACCCCGGCCAGCAGAACCAGGTCACCAAGCAGCCCTGCCCGGTCCCGCATGAGCCGCACCGCCAGATAGGCAACCATCGTCGCCCCCACCAGGGGCACCGCGACCCCGTGCGACCACACCGCGAGCGTGAGCAGCACCCCGGCCCCGGCCAGCCATCCGCGCCGCCACCGCGCCGAGCACGGCATCGCCAGGCACGCCAGGGCGCCGGCGGCGTACGACACGACAGCGGAATCCGGGTAGTCCGTTCCCCACGCGGTCACCAGCACCGGCGAGGAGAGCACCACCAGGACTCCGACCAGCCCGGCTGGGCGGCCGTAGAGACGGCGCAGCAGCAGGTAGACGGGGGCCACCGCGATCAGCGCGAGCACGTAGCGCATCACGAAGAACCCGGCCGCCGGACCGAAGGCAAGGTAGGCCAGCCTGGCCGGCACCAGGAACCCGACCCTCGTGCTCTCCCGCAGCCGGGCGGTGGGCTCATAAATGGCTGTATAGCGGGCGAAAACCTGGCGCGGGTCGATGATGTAGATCGTGTGCATGGCCGGGTCGGGCAGATCGCTCGGCGCCATCAGCCGGAGCCGCAGCACCAGCGCCGCCAAGGCCGGCGACAGCGCCACCCCTAGCGCCTCGAGCCAGCCCGCCAGCGCGGCCGGCGGCCGCGCGGATGGGGCCTCATGCCTCCGGTGAAGGCCGGAGTCGGCGGACCCGGAGCGGTTCGAGACGGTTTCCACGGCGCCCAGTATGGCATCAGGCCGATCGTGGCCCGGAGAAAGCGCGCATGGGGCATTTATGCATCAAACGGGACCGCGCGTTCCTATAATGCCCACGTGCTCAACGGTCGCAGAATCGCTGTCGTGATGCCCGCCTACAACGCCGAGGCCACGCTGGCGCGCACACTGTCGGAGTTGGACCGCAGCGTGGTCGACGAGGTCGTGCTTGTCGACGACGCCAGCACCGACGAGACGGTCGCGCTGGCCGGCAGGCTCGGCCTCGAGCCCATCAGCCACGAGCGCAACCTCGGCTACGGGGGCAACCAGAAGACCTGCTACCGGCGTGCGCTCGAACTCGGCGTCGACATCGTCGTGATGGTGCACCCCGACTACCAGTACTCGCCGCTGCTCGTCCCCGCGATGGCCTCGATGATCGCCTACGGCGAGTACGACCTGGTACTCGGCTCGCGGATACTCGCCCAGAGCCCGGTCGCCCGCGGGATGCCCCGCTACAAGTACGTCGCCAACCGGTTCCTCACCCTGGCCGAGAACATCGTGCTGGCCCAGAAGCTGTCCGAGTACCACACGGGCCTGCGTGCGTTCAGCCGCAACCTGCTCGGCGCAGTTCCGTTCGAGCGCAACTCCGATGACTTCGTCTTCGACAACCAGATCCTGGTCCAGGCCTTGGCGGCGGGTGCTCGTATCGGCGAGTTGTCCTGCCCGACCCGCTACCAGGCTGAATCCTCGTCGATAAACCTGAGGAGGAGCATCCGGTACGGCATGGGCGTGCTGCGAACGTCCGCCCAGTACCGGCTGCAACGGCACCGACTCCGCCGCTACGCCTACCTCGACATCGACCCCGCCGCCACGCTCACGCACCTGGCCGCGCCCGGTGTCAAGGCCGGTGAAGTACCCGCGGCTCCTGAAGCCGAGGCGACTAGCCGGGTGAGATCTGGGAACAGCTGAGTACCACTCTCCAGTGGCGCAACGATATCGGCGTGATCCCGCCGGGCGGCGGAGGTAACGCCGACGGACGTCTCCACGTCGACGGCCACAGGCTCACCGGCACTGCGACGACCCCCGTACCTGGATGATCGTCAACGCGTGCACGCCCACCGGCGTGGCCGTCAGTCGCTCGCTTTTCAGCGACGCGCGCCAGGCCGCAGCCTCGGAGGTGGAAACGTGCGTGCGGATCAGCCAGATCGGGCTGCAGGAGCGTTGCCGTGACTCCTTCACCGCCTGCGACAGCGCCGCGGCGACAGCGGAGCTGTCCCGGTTCAACGCCACTACAATGCGCGGCTGACCCGGGAAGTACGCCTCGTAGTCCTGCACCACGCTGGGATCCGTCCGGCGGGCCGGCTGGCCGACCGGCCAGTAGTAGGCGAATCCCCAGTTGCTGTTCAGGTTCACCAGGATCACGTCACTAGGCCTGGCGTGCGCGGCAACGTACAGCGTCTGGGCCCGCTCGTCCTCATTCGGGATCGAATGCATGCGCACGTACGGTCCGGCGCCGACGGCGAAGGCCGCGACCGCCACCACCGAGGCAACGATTATCGGAATGGCCGTCCAGTCCTTGAGCCACCGGTGCAGCGCCATGCAAATCCCGACCACCCCGATCGCGGCCGTGACCGCCGTGATGGCGAACAGAAATGTGGAGCTCCGCAGGTCGAGGAACGGGTATTTGTGCGCGGCAGAGAGCGCCATCATCTCTGGGTAGAGGGCAGCCAAGGCGATGGCGGTAGCGGGCCTGTCCAGCCACAGCACGGTGACCACCCCGGCCACGAACAGCGGCACCGCAAGCCACACCGGCCCGAGGTTGAAGATGTTGTGCACGGCGCTGAACTGCGCCGTTATGAACTCCAGGGAGGCGTGAAGGCCTTTGCCGACCGGCAAATAGTAGTTACGGAAATGAGGGCTGTAGACGAGCCCCGACTTGGCCGCGGCCGCGTCGAACTCCTTGTACACGGCGAGCATCAGAATGGCCGTGATCACGCCGGTGACGACCGCCTCGGCGAACCGGCGCCAAGCCCGCCGGGCAAGCTGCACGAGGCATATGGCTGCGAACGCCACCGCACCGACGAACGCGACGGCGTCGCTGAACAGCATGCCGCCCCAGACCGCCACCGACAGGGCGATCAGCGCCGGGCGCGACCACTTCCGCTCCAGCCGCGAGGTCAGCCCCAGCGCGAGCAGTGACAGGCAGGCGTCCGCCGTGTACTGCTTCAGATCGTTGCGTACCAGCATCGCCGGGACCAGCAGGGCCCCGATCGCAGCCAGCACTCCGGCGGCGATCGCGGCTTCGCGCTGCTGCCAGCCGAGCTGCCGCCCGAACCAGTAAGCGATCACCACGGCCGCGCCCGCGAAGGCAAGAGGCATGAGCCGGGCATCTTCGGTCCGTGCCACGGTGACCACACGCAGCAGCGTCGTCCAGCCGATCGGCGTGCTGTTGGTGGTAAAGCGCAGCTGCGACAGCGGGAACTTGGTGGTGACGGCCACCCAGGACTCGTCATCCCAGTACGAAACGCTGAGCATGTAAGGCACGTCGTGGACCACCAGGACCAGCAGCCCGAGCACCAGCGCGAGCAGGTGTTCCAGCGTCAGCCGCCGCCGGACCGCTCCGCCAATCCCGGCTGGCCAGCCTCTCGGCGCAGCCACAGATCCCGCCTCCGCTGCATCAGGAACGGGCGGAATCGTGTCCTCTAGGCGCAAGTCGTTCCGCCCTCTCTAAGCGCGCGGCCTTGCCGCCCCGGATCACGTATCCCCCCTGGATCGGACAATGAGGTCGGCGAGCAGCGCGAGCGACCCGATGATCAGCCCGCTCACGAAGATCAGCACGGTGTTGACCGCGAACAGCAAGGGATGCACGACCATGTCGTAGATCCCCTTGGCGATGCCGAGGCCGATCAGGAACAGCGCGAGCGGCATCAGCACCTTGAGCGGGTTGAAGTACATCACCATCCGCAGCACCTGGAGGATGTAGCGGTATGCGTCCCTGACAAAGCGGAACTTGGACGTGCCCGACCGCTTCGAATATTCGATCGGGATGTAACGCACGTCATGCTGGTTGGACAGGAAGGCGATGGTGATCGTCGTGACGCAGGAGAATCCCGGCGGCAGCAGCCTCAGATACGGCAGCGCGACCTTGCGCCGGAATGCGCGCAGCCCAGAGTTCAGGTCCGGGATCTGGGAGTTGGTCAGCACCTCGGCGAGCTTGCGGATGAACAACTTGGCCGGCACCCGCAGGAACTTGTGGGTGCCCTCCTCGCTGGTCCTCGCCCCCACGACCTGATCCAGCGTCGGGTCCTTCTCGAGCATCTGGGCGAGTTCGGGGATGCGCTCGTTCGGGTAGGTCATGTCCGCGTCGGTCCACACCACGATCTCGCCGCGGGCCTGCTGAGTGCCGATCCGGCGCACGGTGCCCGCGCCCCCGTTGCGGTGGAAGTGCACGACCCGCAGATGCGGGAAGCTCGGCGCGGCCTCATACAGGCGGGCGAGCGTCTCGTCGGTCGACGAGTCATCGTAGGCAAGGAGCTCGTAGGTGTAGCCGCTGGTGTCCATGGCGGCGCAGATCCGGGTCACCTCGGCGACGACGTGGTCCTGTTCGTTGTAGCACGGCAGGACGATCGAGACGTAGGGACTGTCGAGCTGGGACTCCGACGGAACATTCACAGCCGCCGAGGTTACTACCGTTTGCGAAGGTTCTGCATCGAAGCCGTCGAGAGAGGCGGTCATGGCGTGGGCTCCGACATCCAGACGGTTACCTTGAACGGAATGGTGTGCAGCGGCGGGGCGGTGAGCGCGTTCATGTCCTGAGTGCTGCGCAGCCTCATGATCTGCCGGGTCGGGGCCCCGAACTGGACAAGGGGCTTTTGCGTGCCGGCCAGCAAGACCGGGCGCCTGCCCGCCCGCTCGATGCCCCGCAGGACCTGCTCGGTGCTGGCGACGTGCGCACGGTCGATCGCCGCCACCGGGAGGCCGCACATCCCGCGGACGACCTCGGCGAGCCTGCTGGCCTCGCCGCCACCGCCGCTGTCGATGAAGACGACCGATGCGTCGCGCGGGATCGCCGCGCACATGGTATTCACCGCCGGGATCTCCCCGCCGTAGGTGGTCTTGAACGCCAGGCCCACCGCTGCGATCCGGATCCCGACCGGGCCGCCGGACCGGACCCGCAGGCCGAACGTGGTAATCACCGCGGGCAGCAGCAGGACCGCCACACCGCAGGCGGCGAGGCTCACGTACAGCCCCCGCGGTACATCCATCCGGCGGACGCGGTCGAGCAGCCAGTCCGCCCCCCAGACCGCCAGCAGGATGAAGCCGGGCAGCACGGTGGGCACGAGCCGACGGCTCGCCCACGGGTGGTCTGGCGTAATCGCGGGGTCGTACAGCGTGGTGACGATGGCCCACGCGAAGATCATCAGGGGCAGCACCCACGTCGGCGCCTGCCCGCGCAGGCACCTGCGGGCGAGCAGAGCCGCCCCGATCGTGCCGAGCACCACCGCGGGCAGGCCTATGTACCAGAAGACCCAGTGCATGCTGATCTCGTAGTACAGGCGTTCTGGCTGGACCGGCACGTGATCGGCTCGCTGGTAGCCGGCGATGATGGAGTCGAAGAACTTGCCGGAGTTGCGGCGCACCGTCTGGAAGTACGGGCGGATCGTGAAGCCGATCACTATCACGAACGTCAGCGCGGCCGCGGCGTTGGGCAGCCACTTGCCGCGTATCTTGGGCAGGCCCTTGTCCCAGCGCCACGCGATCACCGCCAGCGTGGCGATGATCACGACGCCAGTGATCAGCGCCAGCGGCACCAGCGAGCTCTTGATGCTGGCCAGGTATGGCCGGCTCAGCACCAGTCCGTCGACGCTGCCGTACAGCCCGCCAACTACCAGCCCGCCGATCAGCGGCACCGCCCGCCGCGAGCGGCCGACCAGCAGGATGCCGCAGTAGGGGATCACCGGCAGAATGTCGCTTGCCCCGTCGATGCGCACCAGCAGCGTCAGACCGAGGGCCAGGCCGCCGAGCGCGGCGATCACCCTGGCGCCGGCCCTGTCCTCGCCGAGCGAGTCGATGACCAGGCAGAGCCCGCCGAGGAACAGGATCTGCGCGAGCGGCTCGCTGTAGGTGGAGCGGCTGGTGAACTCCTCGGGCAGGGATACCGCGAGGATAAGCGCCGCGAGCGGGGCCCAGCGCGGCCCGGCGAGCCGGGCCGCCAGGCCGCCGAACGTGAGCACGGCGCATGCGCCGAGTATCGGGGCCATCGCCACCGCTGCGGTCACGCCGCCGATCCAGAACCCGCCGGCCAGGACCATCGGCAGGCCGGCCATGAACTGCGGCACGACCGAGTTCCCCACCTGGTAATAGGCGAAGCTGGAGAACGTGAGCCCATGATGGGTGCCGCCGAAGGCCGCGGTGTCCTGCGGTATCGGCAGCGAGCCGTGCTTCGAGATCCAGTTCGCAAACTGGATGTAGGACGCCGGGTCGCGGGTCACGATGATGAACTGGGAGTGGTAGATCATCTGATCGACGCCGAACGCGATCGCGATCGCAACCACGGCGA